>Ga0307308_10000520_pt1 | contig 13947 bp, 12 predicted proteins | sample ER_DNA_195_FD_194501 | JGI IMG/M metagenome (GOLD analysis project Ga0307308, IMG submission 194501) | Bulk soil microbial communities from the East River watershed near Crested Butte, Colorado, United States - ER_DNA_195 | ecosystem: Environmental > Terrestrial > Soil > Floodplain | place...
TTGCGGTCGCGCGGCGTCGAGAGCAGCGCGTCGATCCAGGTCGCCTTCAGGCGGGAGTGCATGCCGACGAGGACGTTCTCCATCGCGGTCATGTTCGGGAACAGGCGGATGTTCTGGAACGTGCGCCCCAGGCCGGCGACGACCATGTCGTTCGGGCGGGCACTCCGGAAGATCCCGAACCGCGCCAGGCGCCGCTGGTAGGCGAGAGGGCGGGCGGCCCCGATCACCATCACGGTGAGGAGCGCGATGACGGTCACGAAGATGCCGATGATGACGACGGCCTCCGGCGCGCCGGCCGACGAGAGCAGCACCGTGATCAGGGTCGCGATGGCCGCCGGGACCAGCCACAGGATCGGCTCGAGCCAGGCCCGCTTCGCCTTGGCGATCATCGGCTCGCCGAGGAACTCGATCCTGCCGGCCGATGGGTCGTAGATGCCGGCGATGATGTTGAAGAACGTCGTCTTGCCGGCTCCGTTCGGCCCGATCAGGCTGACGATGCTCCGCTCGGGGATCGTGAAGTCGATCGTGTTGACGGCGAGCAGGCCGCCGAAGCGCTTGGTCACGCGCTCGGCGCGGAGGACCTCGGTCATCGGTCATCTCCCGGGCTCGACGGACCGGCGTCCTCGCCGCTCAGCTCCTCCATCCCCGGGGTCTCGCCCATCGCGCCGAGCAGTCCGGGGTCCTCCTCGAGCGGACCGGCGAGCTCATCGGCGATGTGCAGCTCGCGCCGCCGGCGCTGGCTCGGGAAGAGGCCCTCGGGTCTGAACAGCATCATCAGGACGAGCGCGAACCCGAAGAGCAGGAACTGGTAGTCCGTGAAGTTGATCGCGTTGACGTCGAAGTGGATCGGACCGAGGTTGATCGCCGGGAGGTTGAGGGCCTCCTTGAACGAGTTCAGCTGCTTCAGGAAGATCACCTGGATCAGGTAGACGACGAATGCTCCGACGGCAACGCCCCAGATGTTGCCCATGCCACCCAGGATCACCATCGCGAGGACGGTGAACGAGACCTGGAAGTAGAACTGGTCGGGCGAGACGATCGTCAGCTTCGAGGCGCTGAACACGCCCGCGAGCCCGGCCGTCGTCGCTCCGAGCGCGAAGGCGAGGAGCTTCGTCGTCACGGTGTTGATCCCGTTCGCGGCAGCCGCCAGCTCATCCTCGCGGACGGCGTTCCATGCTCTGCCCACGCGGGATTCCTGAAGCCGATACAGGAGACACATCGCCACGGCGACGATGAACGCCATCAGGATCATGTAGGCGTACGGCGTGACGGCCGTGAACTCTCCGAGCAGCGGCAGGGGCTCGGGCCGGTAGATGCCGCTGATCCCGTTCGTGCCCTGGGTCCACGTGTCCAGATTCAGGAAGACGATGGGGACGATCTCGCCGAAGCCGAGGGTCATGATCGCGAGGTAGTCACCGCGTAGGCGCAGCGTCGGCGCGCCGAGGGCGATGCCGAAGACGGCGGCGACCGCGGCGCCGACGACGAGCATCGGCAGGAACGGCAGATCGAGACCCGAGAAGTTCGAGTTCGAGTACGCATACGCATAGGCGCCGATCGCGAAGAACGCTGCATAGCCGAGGTCCAGGAGGCCCGCCAGGCCGATGACAACATTGAGGCCCATCGCCAGCAGCACGTAGATGCCGGCGTTCGCGAAGGCGTCGAACCACGGCTGCTCGTTCTGGATCGCCGACAGCGGCGGCAGCTTCGGGAGCACGCTCATCAGGATCGCGATGATCGCCATCCCGGCCAGGATCGACGTGGAGCGGTGGCGCCCCACGTAGTCCCGGATCTGCGCCCGCGATGGCAAGGGCCGGCCGGGTCGGGCGCTGGCGACCGCACTCATGCTCGATCTCCGGTGAGCTGGCCGAGGATGCCTGACGGCTTGAAGACGAGGACGAACGTCAGGACCATGAACACGAGGAACTCCGACCAGCGGGAGTAACCGAGCGCGGACGCGAAGTTCTCGATGAACCCGATGATGAACCCTCCGAGGACCGCGCCGCTGATATTGCCGATGCCCCCGAGCACCGCCGCGGTGAAGGCCTTGAGCCCGGAGTTGAAGCCGAGGTCGAACTTGACGAAGCCGAACCGCAGCCCCCACGCCACGCCCGCCGCTCCCGCCAGCATTCCGCCGAGGAGGAACGTCAGGGCGATCGTCTGGTTCAGGTCAACGCCCATCAGCGACGCCGCGCTCTGGTCCTGGGCCGTGGCCCGCATCGCCCGGCCCATCCGCGACCGGCGGATGAAGTTCTGGAGGGCGAGCATCAATCCGAGCGACAGGGCGAAGATGAAGATCGACAGGACCGAGATCGACGCGCCGCCGAACGGGATCTGCCAGTCGAGCGGGAAGACCTGGGCGGCCGTGCGATCGCCGGATCCGGCGATGATCAGGACGATGTTCTGGAGGATGAACGACACCCCGATCGCCGTGATCAGGGGCGCGAGTCGTGGTGCGTGACGGAGCGGCCTGTAGACGAGGCGCTCGATCGTCACGTTGATCAGGCCGACGAGCGGCATCGCGAACAGGAGGGCCCCGAGCAGCAGGAACGCCAGGAACGGGATGTTGTGCACGCCTTCGTGCTGACCGAAGATCCCCCCGGTGAACACGACCGACAGGAACGCGCCGATCATGAAGATGTCGCCGTGGGCGAAGTTGATCAGCTCGATGATCCCGTAGACCATCGTGTAGCCGAGCGCGATCAGCGCATAGATCGAGCCGATCGACAGGGCGTTGACGGTCTGCTGGAGCGCCTGGGCAAGGAAGGCGTTGCCGACCTCGTCATAGCGGGTGAGGGCTGAGAACAGCGCTCCGGCCAGGCTGTTGCCGGCCGTCAGCTCGCCTGCGAGCAGCAGGCAGCGCCAGAGGACGATGAGGTAGACGAGGACGGCGGCGACGGCCATCCCGGTGACGCGCAGCCCCCGAGCCAGTGAGCTCGAGCTCGAGCCGGTGGAAACGGTGACCGTCACGTCAGGTCCTCAGACTGCCGGTTGATCGACGCCGGTGACGCGAGGAACGTCAGAGGCCGGGGAGCCGTTGGATCCCCGGCCTCTGGTCATGGTCGGTTACTTCTTCGCAGCGTCGACCTGGGTGTCGAACTTCCAGTCGCCCTTGGCGTCAGCGCCGGCGGGGTCGAACGAGTAGATGGAAACGATCAGCTGGCTCGTGTCGCCGTTCGCATCGAACGTGACGTCGCCGACGATCGTCTTGTAGGTGTGGCTCGTGTCAATGGTTGCCTTGCGGACCTCTTCCTTGAGGGCCGCGTAGCTGCCGGGCTTGGCCGCACCGGCGCGACCGATCGCGTCGAGGATGATCTGGGCGCAGGCAAAGCCCTGGCCCGCATACCCCGTTGCGTCGATGCCGTACTCGGTCTTGTAGTCGGCGTCGAACTTCGCCTTGCCGTCGAAGGTGCCCGGGCCTGCCAGGGTGCTGAACGAGTTGGCGGCCTTGGCGCCGGCGAGGTTCAGGTAGGAGTCCTTGGTGGCGCCGGAGCCGTCGTTGATGCCATCGGGGCCGACGAACGGCACGTCACCCAGGCCGACCTGTGCGGCGGCGAGGAGGATCCGGGCACCACCGGTGGCGGTCACGCCTCCGAAGTAGATGGACTCGGGGTTGAGGGCCTTCGCGGCCGTCATGATCGAGACGTAGTCCTGGGTGGTCTTGGGCGCGCCGTCGTGCTTGACGACCTTGCCGCCGGCACCCGTGAATGCCTTCTCGAACGCATCGGCGACGCCCTTACCGAAGGTCTCGGTGTCGTCGATGATGTAGACGGACTTCTTGCCGAGCGTGCTGTAGATGTAGAGCGCCGCGGCCGGGCCCTGGATGTCGTCGGTGGTGACGACGCGGACGTAGTTGTTCGGCTTGGTCCGGATCGCCTTGGCCGGATCGCCCTTGGTCAGGTCCGGGTTCGTGTTGGCCGGCGAGCACTGGGTCAGGCCCGACGCGTTGGAGATCGGGATCTGGGCCTTGGCGACGCTCGAGTTGAGCGGGCCGATGACCGCCATGTACGTCTCGTCCGAGACGATCTTGGTCATGTTGTTGGCGCCGGTCTGCGGATCGTGCGCGCCGGAGCTGGCAAGGGCGTCATCGAAGATCGCCGAGTCGGGGATCGTGATCGTGTACCCGCCCGCGGCGCCACCGGCCTGCTTGAGAGCAAGACGGATGCCCTTGATGATCGGATCGGACGCAGCCTTCTCACTGCCCTGGAGCGGGAGCTCGATGGCGATCTTGATCGCCGTCGGGGCTCCGCTGGTCGCTCCGCCGCACGCACCGACGGCCAGCGTCAATGCCGCACCAATGACAGCCAGTTTCGCGAACTTCATTCGGTTCTCTCCTCCTCGTTCGCCGTCGGCCGGGTGGCCCCGGTCGACCTCGGTCGGTGCCGCCTCCACCGGCGTCCGGCCACGCCTGCTCATGCATCCGGCGCCCGATGCTGCGGTCCCACCGTCGGTCGACCGAGACTCGGCCGAAGGATCGGGTGGAAGCGAGCGGCGGTACGTGACGGACGACGACGCAGGACGCTGGCTCGGACGGCGCGCAGGTTGCCGCCGAAGCGATGCCGTATCATAGGCGCCAGCGGACCGAATGCAACTACGGTCGGCGCGACCCGGGCGTGTGCTGTCGAGCCTTCTGGCTCGCCCTCCCGCGAGGTCCCGTCGACGACGCTGCGAAGAGATCCGCTCCCGATCGGCGCAGGGTGCGAATTCCATTGCTCCAGCCGACCACACGAGGTGCCTTCGCCCGCGTGGAATACCTGATCCGCCCGGCTCGCATCACGGACATCGAACGGCTCGTCGCGCTCAGCGGCGGGTCGGTTCGGGCGCCCGGGGCTGCGGGATCGATGGATTCGGGAGACCTGCTCCGACAGCTGGTCTATCTCCCCCAGGCGAGCATCTTCATCGCCGAGGCCCGGCGCGAAGTGGTCGGAGGTGCGGTCCTCGCCCTCCGTCCATCCGTCCGGGCCGGTGGCTTCGTCGGCGCCGTGGACCTCATCGTGGTCGATCCCGACCATGACGCGGACCGCGTCACGGATGCGCTGCTGGAGGAGCTCCTCCGGTCGGCGCGCAACAAGGGCTGCAGCATCGTCGAGGCAGCCCTCTCGGACGACCCGGCGGAGCGGACCCGCCTCGAGCGTCACGGTTTCGTCGAATCCGGTCCGCGTGCTGAGTGTCGGGTGGCCACGGTCGGAGCCGCCGGGATCCGCAGCAGGAACTGAACACCCGAGGCCGTCAGGCAGCGAGATCGCGCCGACGGCTCTCGATCGACAACATTGAGGAGTCAAGGTGGGCAAGAACGTCGCCGTCTTCGTGGACGTGGCGAACATCTTCTACGCGGCCAAGGCGGCCGGCACGGACATCGACTACGTCACGCTGCTCAAGGCGACAACCGCCGGGCGCGATTTCGTCCGCGCGTACGCATACACGGGGCTCGACCCGGACAACGAGAACCAGCGCAACTTCCACGCATTCCTTGCGCGGAACCACTACAAGGTCGTCAGCAAGGACATCCGCAAGTACGGCGACGGCAAGGTCAAGGCGAACCTCGACATCGAGCTGGTCGTCGACCTGATGAAGACGGCCCGCAACCTGGACATCGCGATCGTGATCTCGGGTGACGGCGACTTCGCCCCCGCGATCCGGGCAGTCCAGGAGATGGGCGTCCGCGTCGAGGTGGTCAGCTTCCGCGGCAACACCTCCAGCGACCTGATCGAGGTCGCCGACCTGTTCACCGACATCACCCAGCTGGCGCGCGTCGACAAGACCTCGTCGCGCTCCGGTCGGCGGGTCGCCGGCGACGACGAGGACCTGTCGATGACCGAGGTCCCCGACAAGCAGACCGAGGGCACCGGCCAGCGCGGTCGCGGACGCGGTCGCGGCCGTGGCCGGCCGGGCGAGGCCGAGCCGGTCGCGGCCCGCAGCCGTTCCGGTGGACGAACGGGCGGATCCCGCGTGGCCGCGGGGGCCGAGCCCCTGGCCGCTCCAGCGACCGCCGGAAACGGCGCGATGACGGTCCTTCCGGGCGAGAAGCTCTCCCGGGTCGCCCCGGCCGCATCGGCCGCTCCGGCGGCTCCGGCCGGCGATCTCGATGACGAGGAGCTGACTCCGTTCGACGTCGACCCTGAGTCGATGCCCGCCGCCGCCACCGAGGGCGATGCCGACCAGGACGGCGAGGGCGAGGCCGGTCGTCGGCGGCGCCGTCGGCGTGGCGGTCGCGGTCGCGGACGCGGACGCGGTCGCGACGGCGAGCTGTTGCCGGCCGGCGAGGCCGTTGATGGAAGTGAGGCGCCGGCGCCCGGCGCCGAATCCTTCGAGGACGACGAGGAGGACGAGACCGAGGTGGCCCCCCCGCCTCGCGGCCCGCGAACGACGCCGTTCGGCTCGGTCTGGGACTCCCAGCTCGGGACCCCGACCGCGGCTCCCAACACGCTCGGGCCGGTCCTCGATGACGAGGACTTCGACGAGCCCGAGATCCCCGAGTACCTGATCGCCGAGCAGCGACGCGGTCGCCAGGGCGCCGGCCAGGGCCAGGGCGGTCCCGGCGGGCGTGGCGGACAGGGGCGGGGTGGACCGCGCGGCGGCCGCAGCGCCTACAGCGCGGCGATCGATCGCGAGCGCTACGGACGTGGCGGCGGCGGTGGGGGCGGCGGCATCAACCGCTATCCCGATGTCAGCGGTCGAACCGGCCAGCCCGGCCGATCCGGCGGCGGTCGCCAGGAGGGCGGGTACGCCCGCCAGGACGCGAGCTACTCGCGCCCGCAGAACGCAGAGCGCCACGATCGGCCCACACCTCGCAGCGGCGATCCGTGGAGCGAGGTCCCTCCGGAGCTCGAGGAGCTGCTGCGAGCCCAGCTCGCCCAGTCGCCGAAGGCCCGCCGACCCGAGCCGACGCCGGCGTCGAGGATCGAGGCGGCCGACGCGGCCGGCGAGATCGAGACGATGACCGAGTCTGCGACCGAGACCGCGGCACCGAAGCGTCGGGCAACCTCCCGGACGAAGTCGGCGGCCGGGGCAGCTCGCGGGACGGCGTCGACGGATGCCGTGAACGACGCGGCCGCTGCCGCTCCGGCGGCACCCAAGCGCCGCGCCACGACCCGCAAGACGGCAGCCGCGACGACGCCGGCCCTCGAACCGGCGACCGAGGCCGCGGCTGCGCCCAGGCGCCGGGCGACGACGCGCAAGGCGGCCAGCGCCGAGGGTTCCGCCTCAACGACCGAGGGGGTCGACGCGGCCGACGCGACGACTGAGCCCGCGGCTCCGAAACGCCGGACGACCCGCAAGAAGGCCGAGCCGGCCTGATCCGCGGCGAGTGCGCCGGACCGCGACGAACGACCACCCGTGACGGGGCCCGCGAAGGCCGATCCGGCTCGCGCCGATCGGCCGGCCGGCGCCGGCCACGTGGTCGGCGCTCATGGCCCGGACGCTTCGGATGAACGGGTCGGTGGAGGCCGGGCCGCCGCCACCGGCACGATGCGGACACGCGGTCATGACCGGGCGGTGGCCGGCATCCGCGCGATGGTCGCGGGTCGCGTTCCGCACGCGGTCCTGATCAGCGGACCGGCAGGGATCGGCAAGACGACCCTTGCCCTCGATCTGGCGGCCGGCCTGCTGTGCGACGACCCGGATCCCCTCGCGCGGCCGTGCCGCGCCTGCCGCGGCTGTCGCCTGGTCGAGCGCGGCCGGCACCCGGATGTCCATCGTCTGGCGCCGTCCGGACCCGGTGACCAGATCCGGATCGGGACCCGCGACCGGCCCGAGGACGGGACGGTTCGCCGGCTCGCCTCCGATCTCGTGCTGATGTCGGTCGAAGGCGGGGCGCGCGTTGCGATCATCGAGCGGGCCGACCGCCTGACCGACGACGCTCAGACGGCATTGCTCAAGACGCTCGAGGAGCCGCCCGCCGGCGTCACGATCGTCCTCTGCGCCGACGACGAGGATCGGCTCCTGCCAACCGTGCGGTCGCGGGCGGCGCGGATCCGGCTCGGGCCGGTGGCCGTTCGCGAGATCGAGCTGATCCTGGGCGATGCCGGCCTCGCCGAGCCACCGCTCGCCGCCCGGCTGGCACGGATCGCGGCCGGACGCCCGGGGGCGGCCCGGATGCTCGCCCGGGCGCCGGAGGCCCTCGCCGCCCGTGACGAGATCGCCCGTTCGCTGCTCGATCTGCTGGCGGCGGGCCCGGCCCAACGACTCGCGGCGGTCCGCGACCTGACAGCCCGCGCCACGGACCTCGCGCGCGCGCTCGACCGGGCCGCGCTGGCGGTCGACGATCCGGACGGCGGAGTTGGCGGCGAGCCCGCGAAGCGCGGACGGGCAAAGGGCAAGGGAGCCGCAGGCAAGGCAGCCACCGCGACCCAGGCCGGCTCGTCGGCGCCGGCCGCGGCCCCCGGCGAGGATGATGACGGCAGCGACGACGGCGATGCGGTCGACGAGCCCGGCGCAGGGAAGACGTCCGTTCCGGCCGCCGAGCGTCGACGGGCGGCGACGGTCGTCGTCGCGCTGTGGCGCGAGCTGGCACGCGACCTGCTGCTCGTGGCGCTCGGCGAGGAGCGCCAGGTCCGCGACCCGGGCCTGCTCGACGACCTGCGCGAGGCAGCCAGCAGTCTGGGCCCGACCGCCGATCAGAGCCCCGCGACGGGACGGACGGCGAGCTCCGGCTCCGCTGTCGGGCCCGGCTCCGCCGCGGCACCCGGCGCTCACGGGCTCGGGCGGTTCCTCGGCCAGCTCGACGCGGCAGGCGAGCTCCTCGAGGCCAATGTCCGGCCCGAGCTCGTGCTCGATACGCTCCTCCTCCACTGGCCGCGCGCGGCCGCTCGATGACCGGCGTGGCCGCCGGCGAGGACGGGCTCGCGCGGCTGGAGGCCACCGTCCGCGGCCGGGTCCAGGGCGTCGGGTTCCGCTATTTCGTCGTCCACCGGGCGATGGAGCTCGGGATCGTCGGCTGGGTCGCGAACGACGCAGACGGCAGCGTGGTGCTCGTGGCCGAGGGATCGCCCGACGCGCTCGACGCCCTCGAGGCGGGCTTGCGCGTCGGGCCGATCGGGGCCGTGGTCGAGGCCGTGGATGCGGTTCGGATGGCTGGGACCGGGCGGCTCGAGCGGTTCCGGGTCCGGTCCGGAGCCCACAGCGGGGACTGATCGCGAGGGACAGGCGCAGACCGCCCGCGAGGGCGCCGCAGGCCGCGAGCGACCCCGAATCGACCCCAGAACGGGTCGTCCGGTGCGCGCGGGAACCGAACGGCGGCCGATCGGGACTTTCGAGTCTGTTCACCCGGACCAGTTTCCGATACCGGCCGAGCGGAACGTCGGCGATCGTTCAGCGTGATGGAGTCCCAGTCCCCAGCCGCTGACGTGCCCGTCGAGTCTGTCCCCACGCTCGCGGAGGACCTCCCCGAGATCTACCGGGCGATTCTCGACCGTGTGGCCGATCTCGAGCGGATCGGTGCGCGCGGCGATGCCGGTCGGATCCGCGAGCGCGCGACCCGCGCCTACTCGGACGCCTGGGACGAGTCGGCTCGCCGCCAGCTCCTCCGGCTGCTCGCCCACGCACAGCGCGGCCTGTTGATCACCGAGCGCCCGCGGGGCTGGTCCCTCCGTCGCAGGCCCGTCGCCGCCCGCTGACTCGGGCTCGGCGCCCCGGGTGGCGCGCCCCGCCGCGCTAGTCTTGTGCGGTGGATCCCATCAGCACCGTCGGCGACGCGATCGCCGCTGCCCGCCCGGCCTATGACGACCTGGCGGCCTTCGCCGAGGACGTCGAGGACGAGTGGTCGTACATCAACGACCTCGGTCCGGCGTGGATCGAGCGCATGGACGCCGTGGCCGAGGCCCGCGGCCACGAGCCTGCGGCGGCCGGGGTCGCGGAGGCCGTCCCCGCGCTCGTCGCCGAGGTCGCCGCCATCGACGACCCGCACCGTGCGATCGATTGGCTCTCGACGTTTCCCCAGGTCCTGCTCGTCGCCCTCGGCGAGCGGCCGTGAGGTTCCAGGACGCATCGCCGGACGCGCGGGCAGTCGTCTATGCGGGGATCCAGGCCGATCCGCTCGTCGCGCGCGCGGCCGTCCTCCTCGCCGACGCGACCCCGGCCCAGCGGGTCCTGGCCCGGGCCGTCATGAACGGGATGTCGACCGGGCCGTCCGCCTGGCAGGCGATGTTCCCGACCCTCTTCGGGCCCGGCGCGCCGGTTGCCGGCGCGGAGCGTGAGCGCAGCGAGGCGGTCCTCGCCGCATCGCTCGAGGTCGCCGAACGGGGCGAGCAGGTCCGCTCGCAGGTCCGCGGCGCGATCGTCGAATCGGTCACGGAGCTGCTCGTCCGACGCCGGTCAGGAGCGGCCGGCGTCGCGACGGGCGTCGCGCCGGGCGTCGCGCCCGGCGGAGCGGCTGCGGCCGTGCGCCGCGAGCGGCGGATCCTGTTCGACGGGGTCCGCGCGGAGATCCATCCATACGACGTGACCGTCGAGACGCCCGGGGCCGCCGAGGCCATCGACTGCAAGTGGGGGGCGCGCGGCATCAACGCGGACGTCCTCCACCAGCTCGACGACGCGCGGACCCATGCCGCCGATGAGGACGAGGCGCTGACGGCGACGATCGTCGTCTTCGACGCGGAGCGGTCCTGCCTGGTCCGGCTCGAGCGACAGACGGCGCCGCATGCGGCAACCCGGCTGATCGCCCTCGAGACCCTCGACCGTCTGGCCGCTCGGTGAAGGCAAGCGACGCGACCGGCCTGCTCGACGACGGTCGATCGGCCTGGCAGACGACGTATCGCGTGCGCTTCGACGAGGCGGGACCGGACGGCTTGCTGCGCACGTCCGGCTTCATGCGCTACGCCCAGGATCTTGCCTGGCAGCACTCGTCCGACCTCGGCTTCGGGCGCGCCTGGTATGCGGAGCGGGGCCTGACCTGGCTCGTCCGCGCGGCGGAGCTCGTGGTCAGCAGGGCACCCGAGATGGGCACGACGATCAGCGCCCGGACCGCCATCGTCGGAATCCGCCGCGTGTTCGCCCGGCGGCGCGGCGAGTTCCTCCTCGCCGACGGAACGCCCGCCGGCTGGGTCCACACCGACTGGGTCCTGATCGATGCGCGCGGCGCCCTGACCCGGATCCCGTCGATCTTCCCGGACACCTTCGGCGGCGCGGAGCTGATGGGGTCGGTCGGCCGGATCGCGCTCCCGCCGACGCCGCCCGATGCCGCTCATCGCCGGTTCGCCGTTCGTCCCCATGAGCTCGATCCGATGGACCATGCGAACAATGCCGTCTATCTCGACTGGCTCGAGGAGAGCATCCTTGCCGCCGCCGACCCGGCGGCCGCGCGGGCGGCGACCTCGGAGCTCCCGCGGCGCTACCGGATGGAGTATGCCCTGGCCGTCGAGGCCGGTGCGGCGCTCGACGGCGCGGCCTGGCCGGACGGCACCGGCTGGAGCTACCGCCTCGCCGGCGCCGACGGCAGCGCCGACCGGTTCCGGGCCCGGGTGGCGACCGGGCCCGCGGCGACCGACCCGGCGGCGGACGCCGCAACCAACCCGCAGGAGGCCTCATGACCAGGACGGTGTTGACGGGCGGCCGCGTCTTCGACGGCACGGGCAGCGATCCGGCGCCTGCCGACGTCGCGATCGAAGGCGGCCGGATCGTCGGGCTCGGGAGCGGGCTGGACGGCGATCTCGAGATCGATGTCCGCGACCGGACGATCCTGCCGGGCCTGTTCGACTGCCACACCCACGTCTGCCTGTCGGACGTGAACCTCTGGGGCGCGGCTCAGGCCCCGTTCTCGCGCCAGTTCTACGAGGCCGCGAAGAACCTCCAGAAGACGCTGGCCGTCGGGATCACGTCGATCCGCGATGCCGGAGGCGCGGATCTCGGGATCAAGGAGGCGGTCGCCGACGGGACGATCGCCGGGCCGCGCCTCCAGATCTCGATCATCATGCTCAGCCAGACCGGCGGGCACGGCGACGACTGGTACCCGTCGGGCGCCGAGGTGCCGCTGTTCATCGCCCATCCGGGCCGGCCGTCCGGGATCGTCGACGGGGTCGACGAGGTCCGTCGCAAGGTCCGCGAGCTCCGGCGCGCCGGCGCCGACGTCATCAAGGTGGCCACGTCCGGAGGCGTCCTGTCGGCCCGCGACGACCCGCGCCACGCCCATTTCCGGCCGGCCGAGCTCGAGGCCCTCGTCGAGGAGGCGACGGCCGCGGGCATGTTCGTCATGGCGCATGCCCAAGGTGCGGACGGGATCAAGAACGCGGTCCGAGCCGGGATCCGCTCGATCGACCACGGCATCTATCTCGACGACGAGGCGATCGAGCTGATGCTCGCCCGCGGCACCTGGTTCGTGCCGACGCTGGTGGCGCCGCAGGGCGTGCTCGACGCGGTGGCTGCCGGGATCAGCCTCCCGCCGGCCGTCGTCGACAAGGCGCGCATGATCATCGACGTCCATCGATCCGCATTCGGGCGGGCCGTCGAGGCCGGAGTCCGGATCGCGATGGGCACCGACAGCGGCGTTACGGCGCACGGCCAGAACCTGCGCGAGCTGCAGCTCATGGCCGACGGCGGGATGGCTCCGGCGGAGGTCCTCGAGGCCACGACCCGCTCGGCCGCCGAGCTGCTGGGGGTCGACGACGACCTGGGCACGATCGCGGAGGGCAAGCTGGCCGACCTGGTCGTCGTGGCCGGCGACCCGTATGACTTCACGGATCTGAGCGACCGCGTCGAGCAGGTCTGGCAAGGCGGCGGGCGAGTAGTCTGAGGCGTCCGAGCCGTCAAGCTCGGCGAGATCCCTCGCGCAGCCAGATCGAATAGCCGAATACCAAGGGCTCCGGTCGTGGCCGCCGCGCCCAGAAGCCCAGGCGCGATGCATCTGGCGACTCAGCGTCGCAGCCCCGCCCCGACAGGCGAGGTGGCACGACCGGGGTCGATGATCCCGCCATGGCCAGACGTGCCGACCCGACCCGGATCGAAACCGCCCGGCGAGCAGCGACGATCGCCCGCCTCGTGTCGGCGGGCCGATCTGCGGCTGCGGCTGCGGCCCTCGTCGCCGAGTGGGAGGCCGCCCAGGCCCTGACCGGCCGCGCGCCTGGTCGATCCGATTGGGAGGGCTTCGACCGGTGGCTCGACCGTCGGTCGCCGGGCTGATCGGATCGCCGCCCGCCCGGCCCAGAACGAACGCCCGCCGGCGGCCGGGAGGAGGTCGGCCGCCGGCGGTGCTCGCTCAGTTGCCGCAGGGCGCCACGTTGCGCCAGTTGGGCACGATGTCGTTGACGGTCTGGGTGCCGGTCGCGCCGTAGCTCAGGGTGAGCTGGCGGTTCGCGATCTCGCCGCACGAGCCGTCCTTCTCGACGTAGTCGAACGAGCCAAGGGTGTACTTGTATTCGATCTGGGTCGCCTCCTTGCCCGTGAACGTGATCGTCCAGTGCGTGGCGTCGACCCGGGTCAGCGGCGCGCCGCCGGCGTCCCATTGCGGGTAGCCGCCGTCGAGTCGATCGAGGAAGCCCGCGATGTTGACGATGCGGCCGGTCCCGTCGGTGGTCGCCGGGACCGTGACGTCGAACACGAGCGTGACCGTCCGGAGCTCCGCGGTCGCCGAGACGGCCGCCGAGTTCCCCGACCGGTTGAAGGACGTGTCCACGGCCCGGACGACGTACCAGTACGTCGCGCCCTCGTCGACCTCGGTGTCGGTGAATTCGGTCGATGACGTTGCGCCGACGAGCGCAAACGGCCCCCCGGACGCGTCGCTGCGCAGGATCTCGTAGCCGAACAGGCTCGGGTCGCCGGCCACGGCGTCCCAGCCCAGCTCGATGCCGGCCGGTGAGGCAGACTCGACCGCCAGACCCGTTGGAACAGCGGGGCCAGTCGTGTCGCCGCTCGGGGTCACGTGCAGCGAGCCGGCCTGGCCGGTCGAATAGCCGTTGCCGATCCCGTCGAGATCGGCGTAGACCCAATCGCGGCCGCCGGTCACCGAGTAGCGATACGCGT
>Ga0307308_10000521_pt1 | contig 13941 bp, 6 predicted proteins | sample ER_DNA_195_FD_194501 | JGI IMG/M metagenome (GOLD analysis project Ga0307308, IMG submission 194501) | Bulk soil microbial communities from the East River watershed near Crested Butte, Colorado, United States - ER_DNA_195 | ecosystem: Environmental > Terrestrial > Soil > Floodplain | place: USA...
TCGCCCATCGAGCACAGAGGATGTCGCGGCCGCCTCGCTGACCTCCCTCCTCGGCGTGGCGCCGGCGGCGGCCACCGATGTCCCGGCCCTTGCCGGGAGCCTCGATCACGGTCGGGCCCTGGTCACGTCGGGCGACCGTGTCATCGCGGCGGACGCTTCGTACGGCAGCGGCTCGGTGACGCTCGTCGGGTTCGATCCGACCGTCGGCTGGATCGCCGATTCGAAGTCGACCGGACAGCTCTGGCGGGGCCTGATTCCGCCACGGACGTCCGCCGCGACGAGCATGATCGACGACAGCCAGATCCTCGGCGCGGTTCAGCAGTTTCCGAATGTCGCTCTGCCGCCGATCGGTGGGCTCCTCCTGCTCCTGCTCGGTTACATCGTTCTGATCGGCCCGATCAACTACCTCGTCCTGCGCCGGCTCGACAGGCGCGAATGGGCCTGGATCACGATGCCGATCCTCATCGCGCTCTTCGCTGTCGGGGCATACGGTTTCGGCTCGGCCCTGCGCGGCAGTGACATCATCGTCAACGAGGTCGCCATCGTCCGCGGCGCGCCCGATGCCACTGAAGGCAGCGCCCAGGTCTATTTCGGGATCTTCTCGCCGACGCGTGGCACGTATCAGGTGGCGCTGCCCGGCGGTGCGCTCGTTTCGGCGCCGATCGTCGGCGACCTGTTCGGCGGACAGGTCGGAGCACTCGATGTCGTCCAGGGTGCGACGGCCCGGGTTCGTGACCTGTCGGTCGGGTTTGGCTCACTGCGAACGGTTCGGGCCGACACGCCGGTCGACGTGCCCAGGCTCCACGCAGACCTCCAGCTCGTCAACGGGACTCTCACGGGAACCATTCGCAATGACTCCGACGTGACCCTCGAATCGCCGGCCGTCGTCCTCGGCGGCAGCGTCGCGGTCCTCGAGGATCTCGCGCCGGGCGCCCAGTCGACCGTCAACCTGAAGCTGTCCTCGTTCCCGAACGGCCAGAGCCTTTCGGACAAAGTCATCGGACAGAACTTCTTTCCCGGTCCTGGGAATGAGGCACAACGCCGCACCGCGACCCGCCACCAGATCGTCGACCAGCTGACGTACGACCCCACGGTCGGGATGAACCTGAACCTTCCGGATGACGGCCCGGTCGTCCTCGCCTGGGGCCGCCGCTCCGTCGTCGATGTCCAAGTATCCGGTCAGCGCCCGACGAACAGCGCAAACGTCCTTTTCTACATCCCCGTCTCGATGTCGATCCGCGGCGCGACGACGTTCGGGTCCGACCTCATGCGGAGCACTGTCCTTGCCAGCGACGCGGTGATCATGGGCAAGGACCCGAATTCGATCTACATCGGCCAGGGCTCGGCCACGATCGCCTACCGGCCGATTGCCTTCAACGGCACCTTCACGCCGACAAAAGTCCACCTGTCGATGGGTTTCGGCGGCGACGCGATCGGGGTGAACGGTCAACCCGTCGGCCCGGTGCCGGCCGAATGTGTTCCGATCGCCGCGGGCCCCTCGGCCCCGCCATTGCCGAAAGCCTGCCCAACGCCGCTTCCGCCCGATCAGTTCGACGGCATTCCCGAGGTCGAGGTCTTCGATCGGACCGGAGCCGGGGCATGGCGACGGCTACCCCACTTCCAGCCGGGCACGACCTACGATCTCGACCACCCGGATCGCTACGTCGATCCGGGCAACGGCATGGTCCAGGTGCGCTTCGTCAATGACCACCAGGACGGCGTAGGCATCTCCTTCCAGGTCGGCCTCGAGGGGACGGTCCGATGACCGCGATCGTCCGGACCAGCGGCCTGGTCAAGCGCTACCCGGGGACGGTTGCCGTTGCCGGACTCGATCTCGACATCGACGAGGGCGAGATCTTCGGTCTGGTCGGCCCGAACGGGGCCGGCAAGACGACGACGCTGCGGATCCTGGCGACGCTTCTGCGGCCGACGTCGGGCGAGGCCGAGGTGGCCGGGATCTCCGTCACCGAGAATCCCGATGCGGTGCGACGGGTCCTGGGCTTCATGCCGGACGTATTCGGTGTCTACGACGACATGAAGGTCTGGGAATACCTGGACTTCTTCGCTCGCTGCTACGGGATCCCCGCCGCTCGCCGCCGGCGGATGATCGGCGACCTGCTCGATCTCGTCGATCTCGGGGACAGGCGGAATGCCTACGTCCAGGGCCTGTCGCGCGGCATGCAGCAGCGGCTCTGCCTCGCCCATACGCTCGTTCATGACCCGCAGGTGCTGCTCCTCGATGAGCCGGCCTCCGGCCTCGACCCGCGGGCACGGGTCGAGCTGCGAGAGCTGCTCCGGGAGCTCCGTGCGCTCGGCAAGACGATCGTCATCAGCAGCCACATCCTGCCGGAGCTCGAGGAGCTGTGCACCAGCGTCGCGATCGTCGACCACGGTCGGGTCCTCGCCCAGGGCCGGGTTTCTGACATCGAACGACGACTCCGCGCCGGGGCGGTCCTCCGGGTCAAGGTGCTCGCCGACGACGCGGGCCTCGAGGCGGCTCGCGCGTGGTTCGGCGAGCAGCCGTTCGTCGCGTCGGCGAGCCTCAATCCGGACGGTACGATCGAGATCGGGTTCCGGGGTGACGATCAGGAGACCAGCCGCCTTCTCGCCGCCGCGGTGACTGCCGGGCTGCCGATCATGACCTTCGCCCGGGCCGCGAGCGATCTCGAGGAGCTCTTCCTCCAGGTCACCGCGCAGGGCACAGCGGAGGCCGTGGCATGACCGACGTCACGCCGGTCGATACGGCAGCCCCGCCGCCGGCCGATCAGCCGATAGCAACGCCGCCGAGTTCGCCGGCGGCCGCTGCCGTCACACCCGCCGGCACCGATCCGGGTCGGCTGGCCGGAGTCACGGCGATCTGGATCCGCGAGCTCCGCGGGCGAATGCGCGGCAAGCGCGCGTTCATCTTCATCACCGTCTATCTGACCATCCTCGTCGGCCTGTTCTGGGCCGCCCTCCAGGCTGGTGGCCAGTTCTGGACGATTGGCGCCCTCGAATCCATCGGGTTCGGGCGGGGCATCTTCACTGCGGTCATGTTCATCGAAGCCCTGGTGATCGTGGCACTCGCCCCGGCGTACACGGCAGGCCTGATCAGCCAGGAACACGAGAAGCAGACATTCGACCTGCTCTCGGCGACCCCGATCTCGTCGCTGGCAATCGTCCTCGGCAAGCTCCTTGCCGGGCTCTCGTACCTTGGACTCATCGTTGGGGCGTCGATCCCGATCGCTTCCCTGGCGTTCCTGTTCGGCGGGGTCGACGTGATCGACCTCGTCCGCGGCTACTTCGTCCTCGTAGTGACCGGGATCGGTGTCGGATCGATCGGGGTGTTCTGCTCGGCGGCGATGAGTCGGACCCAACCCGCGACTGTTGCCGCCTTCGTCGTCACCGCGCTGCTGGTCCTTGGAGCGAGCGGCTCGTGGATCATCCTCGAGGCACGCGCCGCGGATCAGGGGACCGCCGCTCCGCCCGAGGCACTGCTCTATCTCAATCCCTTCGCGGCCGTCTCCGATGTCGTCTGCCAGGCGACAGCCTCCGGCTGCTTCGTCGCTGAAGGCCTCGCGAGAGCCGCCGGCCAGAACCAGCCGGTCGCGGCGCAATTGCTCGACGTTGGGCCCGCACCCCAGGTCGTCGGGATTGGCCCGGGAGGGGCACCTGTCCCTGCCTGCTGCCCACCAAACGGCCAGCAGTTCGGGCAACCGTTCGTGCCGCCAAGCTTCGTCGGTGGAGACTTCTGGCCGAAGTCGGTCCTCGCCTACATTCTCCTGACGCCCATCGCGATCTTCGGCGCGGCCCAATCGCTGTCGCCGACACGACGGTGGCACTGGCGGAGCGGGCCGGGTCCGCAGCCAATCAGCGGAGGGTCGGCTGATGACTGACGCCAGCCGCGAGGCCATCGACCTGACCCGGGCCGACACGGCCGACATCGCCGAAATTTCCGGCGATGCCGTCGAGGTCGATCTTGTCGCAGTGACGCCGAGACCGGTTCGTCGTCGGCGGAACCCGATCCGAGCCATCCGATCCCTTGGCGGCGGCATCGTCGCGATCGGGGTCAAGGAGCTTCGCGGCCGCATGCGCGGTCGCCGGGCATTCATGATCCTGACGCTTTACCTGGTTTTCCTGGCGGCGATCGGATGGGCGTGGGAGCTGATCGTGGCCCGCCACTACGACACCTCGGACGGGCTCAACGGCGGATCGGCGTTGTTCACGTCCGCGCTCATCGGTCAGGAGATCTTCGGCGCACTGCTGCTCGTCGAGACCCTTCTCGTCGTCTTCCTGGCGCCGGCGTTCACGGCGGGTGCCATCAGCCTGGAGCGCGAGAAGCAGACGCTCGACATGCTGGCGGCGACGCCGATCTCATCGGTCGCGATCGTCCTGGGCAAGCTCCTCAGCGCGCTTACGTACGTCTTCGTCCTGATCGGTGCATCGATCCCACTGACGGCGATGGTCTTCGTGTTCGGAGGAGTCGGGCCGGACGAGGTCCTGCGTGGCTATGTCGTCCTGCTCGTCTCGGCCATCGGTCTCGGGTCGCTCGGGCTGTTCATCTCGGCCGTGATGCAGCGGACGCAGGCGGCCACCGTCGTCACCTTCTTCGGGGTCATCTTCCTGACGATGGGCTCGCTCTTCGTCGTGCTCTTCTGGACCACGATGGCCGGTTTCTCGAATGGCGGCCTGGTGAGCGGCGGCGGGCTCGGGCCGATCAGGGGCAATCCGCCCCAGGCCCTCCTCTGGTTCAATCCGTTCGCGGCCCAGTACGACGTGATCTGCGGTGCGTCGGACGGCTATCAGGGCTGGTGCAGCCGGCTGTCGACGGCGACGAGCGGCGCCATCAGCATCGGCATCGGGGGCTCGGGGACAACGTCGACGACGATCATCAACGACGTCGGCAGCTTCGGCGGGGCCACCCCGGGCCCGGTGCCGGTGGGGGGCCCGGCGCCGGGCGGCAAGTTCATCAATCCGGGAGTCGTCACGGACGTCGCACCCGTTCAGGTCGTTCAGCCCTTTGGGATCAAGCGCGACGCGTTCTGGCCGAGGAGCGTGGCGGCCTGGCTGGTCCTGTCAGCCGTCCTGATCGTCGTGTCCGTCCAGCTCGTCTCACCCACTCGACGCTGGCTGCCCTCGCGGGTGCGACGGCCGCGGCGAAGGGCGACCTGATGCCGACCCTCCGTTTCCCGTGGCGGCGTCGGAGCCCCGTCTTGGCGCCGCCGGTCATCCCGCTCGACCCGCGCCTTGTCCTGGACGGGCCACTCGACCCTGATCTCGATGAGATCCGGGCCACCCTCCGTCCGCAACGACGCCGGCTGTGGCTCCGCAGGATCGTCCGAAGGACCTGGCTCGTGGCCGCTGCCGTCGTGGGCGCGGAGGTCGTGCTGTTCGCGGTCGCCCGCATCGTGCCGCTCGAGATCCTGGCCTCGCTTGCGATCGCGATCCCGCTCATCGGGCTCGTCTTCCTCGCCACTCTCGCAGCGCACGCTCGACCGTCGATCGGCGAGACAGCGTTGGCCGTCGACGCGGAGGCGCATCTCGGTGACCGGGTCGCCAGTGCCCTCGCCCTGGCCGTGGCGTTCCCCGACGCGGCCGGGCCGTCCGATCCCGACGCGATCGATGCCGATGACGAGCCCCGGCAGGCCGAGCGGTTCATCCGCCGTCAGCGCCTCGACGCGGCAGCGTCCCTGCGGCTCGTCCCAGCCGGTCTCTTTGGGCCGCGCCTCCCGCGCCGTCCCGCGCTGGCGACGCTCGCCGCGGCCCTCCTCCTCGTTCCCCTGATCCTCGTTCCAAACCCACAGGACGATGCCATCGCCCGGACACAGGCGATCCGCGACGAGGCGCGCCATGAAGCCGATCGGATCGAGGAGGTCGCTCGCGATTTGGAGTCGAAGGGCACCGACCCGAACGATCCGCGGGCACGCCTCGCCAAGGAGCTCCGCGACCTTGCGGCGCAGATGCGGAGCAAGCCCGAGGATCTCAAGCTCAACCTGGCCAGCCTCGGCAGCGTCGAAGAGGATGTCCGGTCCCAGCTCGATCCGGCAAACGAGCAGCGGGCATCGGCGCTTTCGTCGGTAAGCCGGGCGCTGTCCCGTGCCGCGACCGGCCAGCCGAATGCGAACAAGGACGGCGACCCGAAAATCGCGGCCCAGGATCTCAAGGATCTGGGCAAGAAGCTGGATGATCTGACTCCCGAACAGCGCCGCCAGATGGCTGCGGCTCTCGCCGAGCAACAGTCGGCGGCCAGTCAAGCCAGCGGCGCCGCCGGACAGGCTCTCCGGGATGCCGTCCAGAGCATCTCCCAGGGCGATACGGCGGCCGCTCGGGACGCCCTGAACCGGCTCGGCGAAGCGCTCCAGGACGCGGACACGACGGTCGACGTCAACCGGGATCTCGCCGGCGCGGCGTCAAAGCTCCAGGATGCCCGGCGAAACCTGGCGAATGCGGGTCAACAAGGCCAGGGGGGCCAGACGGGGCAATCGGGTCAGCCGGGCCAGGCCGGACAGGGCAGCCCCGGACCGGCAGGCCAGCCCGGTTCGTCGGCTCCGGCTGGTCAGCCCTGCCCGTCCGGTCAGTCGTGCCCGCCTGGCCAGCCCGGGCAAGGTCAAGGTCAGGGCCAGGGGCAAGGTCAGGGCCAGGGCCAGGGGCAGGGCCAGGGTCAGGGTCAGGGTCAGGGCCAGGGTCAAGGTCAGGGCCAGGGCCAGGGCCAGGGTCAAGGTCAGGGCCAGGGCCAGGGTCAAGGTCAGGGCCAGGGTCAAGGGCAAGGTCAGGGCCAGACGGCCGGTAACGGCGGCGGCTCGAACGCCGCCTCATTGGGATCGGGGGTCCGTTCCGGTGGACCGCCCGCCGGGCCCACGAACCCGAATCGCCCGGCGACCCTTGGTCCCGACCTGTCGAGCATCTTTGCGCCGTTCGATCGACTCGGCAAGCCCGGCGATCCCTCGTACGTGGCCGGCACCGGCGGCGACGGCCAGACACAGCAGGGCAGCCAGAGCGGCCAGGGGCAGAACAACGGCGCCTACCAGCCGTATCAGCAGGTCTTCAGCGACTTCTACAACTATGCCCTGACGACCCTCGATCGCAACTACGTGCCGCTCTCGGTGAAGGACTTCGTCCGCGACTACTTCAGCTCCCTCGACCCCTCGCATTGACGGCGTCCCGCATCAGTTCGACCGCCCGGAGGAACCGATGAAAACTCCAACCACGACCGATCACGCGGGCTCGCTCGACCGGATCTCGCCGGAAACGTTTGCCGAGCGCGCCCAGGCGATCGAGCGGGAGGTCGGCCGGGTCATCGTCGGCCAGCGCGATCTCGTCCGCCAGACCATGACCGGGCTCCTCGCCAACAGCCACGTGCTTCTCGAGGGCGTACCCGGTCTCGGCAAGACGATGCTCGTCCGGACGATCGCGGACGTGATCGATTGCACCTTCAATCGGATCCAGTTCACGCCGGACCTGATGCCGGCGGACATCACCGGCACGAACATCCTCATCGAGGAAGGTGGCAGTCGGGTCTTCCGCTTCCAGCCCGGCCCGATCTTCGCCAACCTCGTTCTCGCCGACGAGATCAATCGGGCGACGCCGAAGACACAGTCCAGCCTCCTCGAGGCGATGCAGGAGCACCAGGTCACCGTCGCCCGCCAGCGATTTCCCCTGGAGGCGCCGTTCTTCGTCCTCGCGACCCAGAACCCGCTCGAGATGGAAGGGACGTACCCGCTGCCGGAGGCGCAGCTCGATCGGTTCCTGTTCAAGGTCATGGTCCCCTTCCCCTCCGAGGAAGACCTCATTGCGATCATGGATCGGACCACGGGCGTCGAGGCGGTGACCGCTGCGAAGGTCTGCACGGCCGCCGAGATCGTCGAGATGCAGCGGCTCGCGCGCTCCGTGCCGATCGCGCCGCACATCACGGCCTTCGCGGTCAGCGTCCTCGCGGCCACTCACCCGGACCAGCCGCGCGCGCCGGAGCTCGTCCGCGAGTACGTCCGCTACGGCGCCTCCCCACGCGGCGCGCAGGCGCTCGTGACGGCCGGCAAGATCTTTGCCCTCCTCGACGGTCGTTTCAACGTCTCGGTCGACGACGTCAGAGCAGCGGCCCTGCCGTCCCTCCGCCACAGGATCATCCTGAACTTCGAGGGCGAGGCCGAGGGGATCACGACGGAGGCCGTCGTCAGGGCCATCCTGGACTCGGTCGTGCCGCCGGCGATCGAATGAGGGCGACGAGGGCAACGAAGGCGTCGCGAGGGTCGAGGCCGGCCGCGCGGTGAACGAGGGCCCGGCGACCGCTCCCCCGACAACCCGCGTCCGGCCGGCATTCCTGCCAAACGACCTCGACCCGACCGTCTTCGACGAGGGGTTCCTCCGCCAACTCGAGCGCCTCCTTCTGCTCCTTCGGGCGCCCGTCCGGGGCGGCCTGAAAGGCGGCCGGCGAAGCGTCAAGCGCGGCCAGAGTGTCGAGTTCGCCGACTACCGCGACTACAGCCTCGGGGACGACCTGCGGCAGCTCGACTGGAACGTCTACGCCCGGCTCGAGAAGCTCTTCGTGAAACTCTTCGTCGAGGAGGAGGACGTCACGATCACGATCCTCGTCGACGCCTCGGCCTCGATGGCGAGCGGCCGGCCGGAGAAGCTGCTCTTTGCCAAGCGCGCGGCGGCGGCGATCGGCTACATCGGCCTGGCCTCGGAGGATCGGGTCGCCGTCAGCTCCCTTGGCGGCCGGTCGAGCCGGCGGCAGACCCCGCTCCGCGGCTCGGGGCGGGTCTTCCGGCTGCTGTCCAACCTGTCGGCGATTCAGCCCGCCGCTGGGCCGACCGACCTCGTAGCCGCCGCCCGCCACGCGGCCGCCCAGCTGCACGGCCGGGGCGTAATCGTCCTGCTCTCGGACCTGCTCGATCCGGCCGCGGAACGCGTCATCCGCGAGCTCGCCGCGACCCGTTCCGAGCTGATCGTCCTCCACGTCCTCTCGCCCGCCGAGCTCGATCCGGACCTCGAGGGCGACCTACGCCTCGTCGACGCCGAGACTGGAGACGGCGTCGACGTCACCGCCGACCTGCCAACGATCGACGCCTACCGGAGCCGGCTGGCGGCCTGGAAGGAATCTCTCGCGACGCTGGCCGCTCGCCGTCAGGCGAGCTATCTCGACCTGTCGTCCGACACGCCGCTCAACGAGCTGATCTTCGCCGAGCTCCGCCGTCGCCGGGTCCTGGGCTAGAGACCGCGCCGATGGCTCCGCCGATGCCGCCGACATGCCGCTGACCACGCCGCTCGCGCTGCTCGGCCTGCTGTTCGTGCCGGCGGTCGTGGCGATGTACCTCCTCAAGCTCCGGCGCGAGGAGACGATCGTCCCCTCGACGCTGCTGTGGCAGCGGCTCGTCGCGGACCTCGAGGCGAACGCCCCGTGGCAGCGCCTGCGGCGGAGCCTGCTGCTCCTGCTCCAGCTGTTGCTCGTCGTCATCCTCGTGCTGCTCGCCGCCCGCCCGTTCATAGAGCGACCGGCGGGCCTGGCTCGGGACATCGTCCTCGTCATCGACACCTCCGCCAGCATGGGTGCCACGGATGTCAGCCCGAACCGCCAGGCTGCCGCGCGGGATGCCGCCCTGGCCGCACTCCGGGATCTCCCGACCGGTGGCAAGGTCAGCGTCATCGAGGCCGGCCGGACGGCCCGGATCATCACCAGCGAAACGGCCGATCTCGGGCGCGTCCGGCAGGCGGTAGACGGCATCCGACCTACGACCGAGCCGGGCGATCTCACCGACGCCCTCGAGCTGGCGTCGCAGCTTGCTGCCCAGGCCGGTGACGGCGAGGTCCTCGTCGTCACCGACGCGGCCCTTGCATCGATCCCGGCCACGGCCGTCGACGCCCGGGTCCGGGTCATCCGGGTGGGCGACGAGCGCGGGAGCAGGAACCAGGCGATCGTGGCCCTCGCTGTCCGGACGGCGCCGTCGTCGCTCGCGAAGTCCGTCTTCATCTCCGTTGCCAACCTCGACATCGAACCCGCACAGCGTCGGATCGAGCTGTGGGGAGACGGCAACCTGCTCGAGGCACGGGATGTCTCGATCGATGCCCAGCAGCGGGCCGACGTCATCATCGACAACGTCGGCGACCCGGCCCATCCAGTCGGCGTGGTCGAGGTCCGCCTCGTCGCCCGGCAGGCGCCCGCCGACGCCGCGACACCGCCGGATCAGCTCGCGGCGGACGATCGAGCGTGGGCCATCGTCCCGCCTGACCGGCCTCGCGAGATCCTACTCGTCGGAGCCGGTGATCCGTATCTCGAGACGGCGCTCTCATACCTGCCGAACAGCAGGCTCTTCGGCGTCACCCCCGAGCGCTATCCGCAGGACGCCCAGCGGACCGACGGCACGGACTGGGACCTGATCATCTTCGAGGGGACGCTCCCGGCGACGCTCCCGAATGTGCCGGTGCTCGCGATCGCGCCTCCGACCTCCAGCCCGCTGGGCAGCGTCGGCGAGAAGCTGACCAACCCCGGGATCGGGACCCTCTCGCCAGACGAGCCGATCCTCCGGTATGTCGACCTGTCCACGACCCACATCGCCGAGGCGGTGAAGCTGGCGCTGCCGGCCTGGGCGCGAACGGTCATCCCCGGACCGAAGGGCGCCCCGCTCCTGTACACGGGCGTCCGGGCCGGGCTGCCGAGCGCCGTCCTTGCCTTCCAGCCACGGCGCTCCGACCTGCCGCTCCAGGTCGCCTTTCCGATCCTCATCGCCAACCTGACCGGCGAGCTGATGGGCGGCAGCGCCGCGCCGACCGAGGCCGTCAAACCCGGTGACCCGGTCAGCCTGCCGCTGCCCGCCGGCGCCACGGGCCTTCATGTCGAGCGGCCAAACGGCTCCGTGATCGACCTCGCGCTCGGGACGAGCGGCGGGGCGACCGTCACGTTCACCCAGACGGAGCTGCTGGGGGTGTACTCGGCGACCGCGATCCGCCCGGCGAGCAAAGGGGCGTCACCGGGTGCCTCGGCAGGGGCTGCCGCCACGCCTTCGCCGTCGCCGCGGTCGAGCGCCACGGCTCGACCCTCGGCAAGCGCGGGCGCCGTTGCCGCGCCCGTCGATCCGAACGCGCCGATCCGGTTCGCGGTCGACCTCTTCGACGTCGGTGAGTCGGCGATCGCCCCGAAGGCAGCGTCGGTGACCGCGCTCGAGAAGCTCGGGCGGGCGGCACCGCTGCCAGGCGCCTCGGATGCCACGACGGCGGGAGCCGGCGAACCTCGCCCGGTGGCCCGCGACGAGCTGTGGATCCCGATCGTCCTCCTCGTCCTGGTCGGGCTGTGCCTCGAGTGGTCGCTGTACCACCGGGACGTCATCAGCCGCGGCCGCCGGGCGATCGCCGCGCGACTGCGACAGGCGAGCAGGCGGCAGGCCTGAGATGGGCGTCGCCGTCGACTCGCCGCTCGCGTTGCTCCTGCTCATTCCGACACTCGGGTTGACGTTCGTCCTGTACGCGGCCGCTCGCCGGCGAACCGGCAGGTGGCGACGGCGCGTCGGCCTCGTCGTGCGGACCGGTCTGATCGCGGCCCTCGTACTCGCCCTTGCCGGCTTCCGCCTCGTCCTGCCGGTCGATCGGCTGGCGACGGTGTTCGTCGTGGACCTGTCCGATTCCGTCGGCGCGGCCGGCCGAGAGGACGCCCTGGCATTCGTCCGGGAGAGTCTCGCCGTCATTCCCGAGGGCGACATCGCCGGGATCGTCGGCTTCGGCAAGAACGCGCTCGTCGAGCGACTGCCGAGCGAAGTCCGCGAGATCGACCGGATCGCGTCGACGCCGGTCCGGGCGGCGACCGACATTGGAGCCGCTCTTCGACTCGCCGCTGCCCTCTTCCCCGACGACGCCCAGAAGCGGATCGTCCTGCTGTCGGACGGGAACGACACCACTGGACAAGGCCAGGCGGAGGCCGCACTGGCGGCTGCGCGAGGCATCCAGGTCGAGACCCGGGTCATCGGCCTCGGGGCAGCGGACGAGGTCGTCGTCGATCGTCTGACGACCCCGTCGACCGCCCGCATCGGCGAGCAGATCGAAGCCACCACCCAGGTCAGCTCGAGCGTCGCCCAACCCGCGACGGTCCGGCTCTACGCGGACGGTGGCCTTGTCGCGACCAAGCGGCTGGATCTGCAGGCCGGATCCAACCAGGTGTCGTTCCTTGTCACCCCGAAGGAGGCCGGTTTTCATACGTTCCGCGCCGTCGTCGAGGCCGCCCGGAACACGTTCAGCGAGAACGACCGGGCGGACTCGAACACGATCGTGAAGGGGGAGCCGCGGATCCTCGTCCTGGCCGGCGACGACAAGGTCGCGACGGAGCTCGTCGCCGCCCTCAAGACGGAACACCAGCAGGTCGATTCGGCCGTTCCGGAGGCGCTCCCGGCCGATCTCGCCGGGCTCGCGACCTACGACAGCATCGTCCTCGTCGACGTCCCGCGGACCCGCCTCAGCGACGAACAGATGGCCGCACTCCAGGTTTACGTCCGCGATCTGGGCAAGGGCCTCGTGATGATCGGCGGCCCGAAGACCTACGGCGCCGGCGGCTTCCAGAAGACACCGATCGAGGAGAGCCTGCCGGTCGACATGGGCGTCAAGGACCAGCAGAAGCAGCCCGATATCGCGCTGGTCGTCGTCATCGACAAGTCGGGGTCGATGGACGCCTGCCACTGCAACTCGTTCAACAACGGCGTCCCCGGGGGCGCCGGCTCGGGAATCGCCGGGGTCCGCAAGGTCGACATCGGCAAGGAGGCGATCCTGCGGGCGGCCGCGGCGATGACCGCGCGCGACCAGCTCGGGATCGTCGCGTTCGACGACGCCGCCCACTGGGTCGTCAAGACCCAGCCGCTCGGTGGCATCAGCGATCTGCAGGGCGCCATCGCCGGGATCCAGCCGCTGGGCACGACGAACATCTTCGCCGGCCTGTCACAGGCCGTCGAGTCGCTCGAAACGACGACGGCGACCCGCCGCCACATCATCCTGCTGACCGACGGCTGGTCGACGTCCGGCCAGTACGACGCGATCCTCGCCAGGATGAAGGCCGACGGGATCACCCTCTCGACGGTCGGTGCAGGGGGCGGTTCGAACCCGTTCCTCCAGCAGCTCGCGACGCAGGGCGGCGGCCGTTTCTACGGAGCGGCCAACCCGGCGAGCATCCCCGACATCTTCCTCAAGGAGACCCAGCAGGTCGCCGGCCGCCAGATCGTCGAGGAGACGTTCCACCCGATCATCACCTCGTCGTCACCGATCCTGCGCGGCCTCGACCAGGGCTTCCCCCAGCTCCTCGGCTACAACGGGACGACGGCGAAACCGGCCGCCCAAACAGTTCTCGTCACGGCCCGTGACGACCCGCTTCTCGCGCAGTGGCAGTACGGCCTGGGCCGGTCCGTCGCCTGGACCTCGGACTCGACCGGCCGCTGGGCGCGCAACTGGATCGGCTGGGATGGCTTCTCGAAGTTCTTCAGCCAGCTCGTCGGTTGGACGTTCCCCGGCGAGGAGACCGGCGGCATCGAAGCTACATTCGAGACGCAGGGCAACGAGACGCGCCTCAAGGTCCAGAGCGTCGCGGAGGACGGCTCCCCTCGCGACTTCTACTCGACCGGGGCGGTGGTCGTCGGGCCGGACCTGGTGCCACGAACCGTCAACCTGAACCAGATCGCACCCGGCGTCTACGATGCGCCACTCGGCGAGATCGACTCGGGTGCGTACGCGATCCGCGTGTCGCAGACGCGGCCGGGGTCGCCAGCTCTCGGGCGAACGATCGGCCTCGTTGCCCCGACGGCCGCCGAATACCGGCTCCTGGGTGCCAACGACGCATTCCTCGCGATGCTCCGGTCGGCGACAGGCAGCCGGGTCGTCGACACGCCGGCGGCGCCGTGGGTCCACGACCTCGCTACGACCAGCACCTACACCGACCTGTGGCCGCTCCTGCTGATCCTGGCGCTGCTCCTGTGGCCGCTCGATATCGCTTTGCGG
>Ga0307308_10000523_pt1 | contig 13905 bp, 12 predicted proteins | sample ER_DNA_195_FD_194501 | JGI IMG/M metagenome (GOLD analysis project Ga0307308, IMG submission 194501) | Bulk soil microbial communities from the East River watershed near Crested Butte, Colorado, United States - ER_DNA_195 | ecosystem: Environmental > Terrestrial > Soil > Floodplain | place...
GAGTGGACGAAGCTGCAGTCCCTGCGCTCGACCAGGTGGTCGCTCCTCGCAGGCGTGCTGCTGACGATCCTGTTCCCTGTGCTCTTCGCGGCGGTCACCTCGTCGCACTGGGGAACGATGAGCCCGCACGAGCGCGCGGACCGGCATCCGCTCGATATCGCACTTGCCGGCGTGAACGTGTCGCAGCTCGCAATCGCGGTCCTCGGCGTCCTCGTGATCACCGGTGAGTACTCGACGGGCATGATCAGAGCGAGCTTCACCGCCGTCCCGAAGCGGCTCCCGGTGCTGTGGGGGAAGACGTTCGTCTTTGGCGTCGTGTCGTTCTTGCTGATGCTGCCGCCGGTGCTGATCGCGTTCTTCGCGAGCCAGGCGATCCTCTCGAAGCATCACATCCTTCAGATCTCGTTCACTCATCCGGGCGTGGCTCGCTCGGTGATCGGCGGTGCTCTCTACCTGATGCTCGTCGGCATCTTCGCGCTCGGGATCGGCGCGATCGTGCGGAACACCGCAGGCGGAATCGCGACGTTCGCTGCGATCTTCTTCGTCATCCCGCCCCTCCTGAACATCCTGCCGACGAGCTGGAACAACGCGATCAACCCCTACCTCCCGAGCGATGCCGGTCGCCAGATCTTCTCGCTCACGCACGGCGCGCACAGCCTCGCGCCCTGGCCCGGTGGGGCGCTGTTCGTCGGTTACTGCGCGTTGGCGGTGGCGATCGCCGCCGTGTTGCTGGTTCGGCGCGACACCTAGCTTTCGCCGAGTAGGCGGTTGATCTGAAGCAGCCTCGGGTGTAGCGTCGGCGCGCCGTCTACGAGCCTGGGGGGTGGGCATGACGAAGGCCGACGACAACCTGAAGAAGATCGACCACATCGTCGTCCTGATGATGGAGAACAGGTCGTTCGACCACATGCTCGGGTTCCTGACGATCGAGCAGGGCCGGACGGACGTCGAGGGGCCGACCCTGGCCATGAAGAACGACTACCGGGGCGAGACCTTCAAGGTGCATCATGCCGCCCGCACGACCATGTCCAAGGCTCAGGATCCGTGTCACTCGGGCTGGTGTGTCGACGAGCAGCTGGCCAACAAGAACGGCGGCTTCGTCAGCAACTTCATGAAGACGAGGACCGGGGGAGCGGGAGCCAACCCGGGCGTGGTGATGGCGTACCACACCGCCGAGCAGCTGCCCGTCTACGACTTCCTGGCGCGCGAGTTCTGCGTCTGCGACCACTGGTTCTGCTCGGTGCCGGGCGCGACGATGCCGAACCGCTGCTACGCGGTCGGCGGCACCTCGAACGGCCTGCGCGACAACATTAAGCCGAGCCGCCCGTACAACATCCCTTCGTTCGTCCGCCACCTGAAGGACGACCAGTGGCGCTGGTACTCGCACGACTACGTCCCGATGCTCTGGCTGATCGACCCAGAGTACGGGCTCGCGATCGAGAGCGTCCCCGCCTACTTCAACCAGCGCGACGTCTTCGGCCACCGCAGCTTCATCGAGCGTGCGGCCAAGGGCGACCTCCCCGCGGTCTCCTGGATCGACCCCAACTTCTACGACCTCACCTTCGGGCCTGCGGGCTCGAATGACGACCACCCGCCTTCCGACCTGCACGCCGGCCAGAAGCTGATCCTGCAGCTGATCGACGCGCTCTTCCAGAGCCCGGCCTGGAACAAGACGCTCCTCGTGATCACCTACGACGAGCACGGCGGCTTCTTCGACCACGTCGCGCCGCCGAAGGCCGCGGACGACCGGCCGGCGATGCGCCGCTACGGGCCTCGCGTGCCGGCGCTCGTCGTCTCGCCCTACGTCGGGGCGCAGTCGGTCGGGAAGACCGTCTTCGACCACACCTCGATCATCAAGACGATCCTGACCCGCTTCGCCAGGAAGAAGGACGGCACGATCCCGAAGATGGGGGCGCGCGTCGCGGCGGCCAAGCATCTGGGCCAGCTCCTGACGGCGCAGTCGCCGCGCAAGATGCCGCGGAGCAAGTACCAGTACCTGCTCGATGCCGCTCCCGGCTGGCACGAGGAGATGGTGGCCGACGGCCTGCGCGAGCAAGGCACCGGACTCGCCGCCCCGCACGAGCTCACCGACTTCCAGCAGGACTTCCTCGGCGCCAAGCAGGAGCTCCTGGCAGCCCGTCGCCAGCTGGACGAAGCCGGGAAGGCCGTCTTCTAAGACCTAGTAACCGTCAACACAACTCGACATGACGCGCGGCATCGACGCGCTCAACCTTGATCGGCTCCGCCACTAACGACGCTTCGACCTGGAGCCACCTGGACGCTCAGACCCAGGAAAACCTGGTCGCCTTCCCCATCGCGACGCCGAGCCCGGGCTAGATACCCTCGCCTCGATGGAGGCGGACGTTCCCGCATTCCTCGCCGAGGTGGCGGCGTGGGCCGGCGAGCAGCCTGACGTCCGTGCGGTCGTGCTGCTCGGCTCGCAGGCGCGCACGGAATCGCCCGCGGACGAGGCATCGGACGTCGACCTGTCGCTCTTCGTCGACGTTCCCGAGCGCTACCTGCGCGACGACGGGTGGCTGCGGCGGTTCGGGGAGCCGCTTCTCACCTTTGTCGAGCCGACGGCCGTCGGCGGCTTCGAGGAACGCCGCGTCCTCTATCGCGACGGGCTCGAGGCCGACTTCGCCGTTCTGCCCGCCGCGGCGGCCGAGGCGATTCCTCCGGAGGCGCGAGGCGTGCTCGCGCGCGGCTTTCGGGTGCTCTACGGCGAGGCGATCGAGATGGGCGGCGAGACATCACCGGCGGAGCCGGGGCCGCCGACTCAGGCGCAGCTCGACCAGGTCGCGAACGACTTCTGGTACCACCTGCTCTGGGCGGCGAAGAAGCTCTGGCGCGGGGAGGTGCTGGTCGCCAAGCAGGCCTGCGACTGCTGGCTCGAGTGGCGGCTGGTCGAGCTCGCGCGCTGGCGCGCCCAGGGCACCGACACGTGGCACGGCCTCCGCTTCTTCGAGCGCTGGGCGGGGGACGACGTCGTCGAAGCGCTCGGCCCCACGTTCGCGAGCTACGACTCGCAAGACATCGGCCGCGCGCTCTGCGCAACCGGCGAGCTCTTCGGCAAGCTCGAGGACGACGTCGCGAGCCGGTTCGGCCTCGCCGTCTCGGTCGACCGGGAAGAGGTTCTCCGCCGCCTCGACGAGCTACTGGTCTAGCCGCGCCGCCTCGAGGTCGAGGTCGCGCTGGACGCGCTGCATGACGTTGTCGTCGATGATCCCCTGGTTGCGCAGCGAGACCAGCTCGGCGCGCTCGGCGTCGAGCAGCTGGCGCATCACGCGCTGATAGGCGAGGGAGCGTTCTTCGATCGCGCCGTCGTCGGAGTCGTCGAAGCGGGCGCCGAACCGATTGCGCCTGAAGTTGAGGAGCCCGCGGAGCCGCTCGGCCGTCTCCGGACGGACGTCCCCGTCCTCGACGAGCTCCTCCAGCCGCTCGAGGGCGGCCTCCGCCGCGCGGATCCTGGCCTTGGCGTCCTCCAGCTCGGCGCGCCCGTCGTCGCTGATGTCGAGTCGGCGGATCAGCGCCGGCAGCGTCAGTCCCTGCACAACCAGCGTCGAGACGATCACCGAGAAGGTGAGGAAGACAATCATCCCGCGGTGCGGGAAGTCGGTCGGCAACGCAAGCGCCGCCGCGAGGGAGACCGCGCCGCGGATGCCGGCCCACGAGAGCACCAACGGCCATTGCCAAGGTGGGTACGGATCGTGCTCCCGGACCGACCGGAACAGGAATCGCGGCACGTACGTGAAGACCGGCACCCAGACGAGACGGCACAAGATCACGGCGCCGCTGATAAGGGCCGAGTAGCCGATGAGCTTGGGCGTCGAGATTGCCGCAAGCCCGTCCACAACGCTTCGCAGTTGCAGGCCGACGAGGACGAACAGCAGCGCGTTGACGAGGAAAACGAGGATCTCCCAGAACGCGTCGCCCGAGAGCCGCGTCCGCTCGGTCGTCAACTCGGGCGTGTACCAGCCCATGTAGACCCCGATCGTGACCGCGGCGAGGACGCCCGAGACCCCTGCCGCGGAAGCCGGCAGGTACGCGAGGTAGCCGCTCAGGACTGCGAGCGCGACCTCGACCGGCGGGTCGTCGATCCGCCGGCGCACCTGACGCACGACCCAGCCGACGGCGAGCCCGATCGCGATCCCGCCGATCACGTTCAGCACCACGCGGCCCGAGGTGTCGAGCAGCGAGAACGTCCCGCCCACGGCGGCGCCGACCGCGGCCTTGTAGAGCACCAGCGCGGTGCCGTCGTTGACGAGGCTCTCGCCTTCGATCAGCGAGACGATCCGCCGGGGAGCACCGAGCCGGCCCGCGATCTCCGTCGCCGCGAGCGCGTCCGTCGGCGAGACGATCGCGCCGAGCGTGAACGCAACCGCCCACGGCAGGCCGATCCACTCGTGGGCGACGAGCGCGACGGCCGCCATCGTCGTCCCCACGAGCCCGAATGCGAGCAGCGAGATCGGCCGCCGGTTGATGCGCAGGTCGCGCAGCGACGTGAAGAAGGCGCCGGAGTAGAGCAGCGGCGGCAGGATGGCCACGAGCACGACGTCGGGAGGAAGCGAGATGTGTGGGAGGCCCGGGATGAGGCTCATCACGACGCCGGCGAACACGAGCAGGATCGGCAGCGGGACGCGCAGCGTGGGGGAGAGGGCGAGCAGCGCCCCCACCGATACGAGCAGCGCCAGGAGCTCGAGCTCTTCCCGGGTGCCGAAGCTCACGCGGCGAGCTTACGCTTGCACCACCGCCCTGAAAGGAGGCCCGATGGTCAAGATCACCGACAAGACGGACTACAGCCGCTTCGCCAGGCCCGAGGACGAGGACGAGGGCATCTGGCTCGACCATGTCGAGGTGCACCTCGTCACGCATCCGGTCGGCCAGGTGAAGGAGATGCACGTCCACGACCCGCCGCAGGACCACGTGATCGTGATGCGTTCCGGCCGGATGCGCTGGACCGTCGAGGACCAGAGCATCGACGCCGGGCCGGGAGACGTGATCGTCACGCCTGCCGGCGTCGCGCACGGCTACGAGGTGCTGGGCGACGAGGACGCGCGCGTCGTCTGCGTCGACTCACCCACCCGGCCGAAGCCGGAATCCTAGGGCCGCAAGTTTTTCCGCCGAGCGGCCTCTTTCTGGACATGAGCAATATCCCAACAGAGATCGAGGCACTCAGGACGCTCGCGGCCACGCACCGGGTGGACGAGTACGTCGAGTTCCTGAGCGTGGGCGCGCTCGTCACCGGAGTGTTCTCGTGCGTCGCGTGCGGGCGAACCGTCGTCTCGCTGTACCAGCTCCCACCGTGCCCAAGCTGTGGCGGAACGATCTGGGAAGACCCCTCGACGAGCCCGTTCGGACAGGTCAGATGGTGATGACGAGCTTCCCGCGGTAACGCCGGCCGAGGCACGCGAGCGCCACACCCGGGTCTGACCCGCAGGTGCCGGAACTCGACGCGCGAAAGTGTGTCGGGATACTTCGCTCGTAGCGCAAATTCGGGCTCGTTCACGACGGCAAAGTCGCTTCGTTCCAACGACCGGGGTCAGACCCCGGTTGCGGATCCTCGACGGCCTGAAGCGCCCGTGAACGGCCCCTGAACCGGCCGAAGCGATGCTTCATCGAACCATGAGAGGAATCGCCCCACTTGCCGTCTGCTGCGCTCTCGGCTCTTTTGCCGTGGGAGCCGGCTCCTCGGCGTCCGCGCTTGCCCGCTGCAAGGCTCCGCAGCTGAAGCTCAAGGCCGGCCTGCAAGGGGCGACCCAGTCGCTGCTCGGGACCGTCGTGGTCGCCAACCGCTCGGGCCTCGCCTGCGCCTTGCCGATTGCGCCGAGGCGCGTCACGCTCGTCATCGGGACGCAGGTCCTCCCGGCCCTGACGGTCCGGATGGCGCCGGCGATCGCGCCGCCCGGGACACCGACGCGACGCCTGCCGGCCCACGGCCGCGTGACCGTCGGGGTCCAGTGGCGCAACTGGTGCGGAGCGCCGCGCGGAAACGTCCATCTCAGGGTCGGCTTGACGGTCTACAGGTCGGAGACGTCACGAGTCTCCGCGGGCGTCGTGCGGGCTCCGGTCTGCGTCGACCCCAAGTACTCGTCGCGGGTCGCCGTGAGCCGCTTCATCGCACCGCGCTGACCGAACCGGACGAGGGGCCCGTGTGAATCAGTCGGGAAGCAAGAACGTCTCGAAAGGAGTCTCGGTGCGCTTCATCCCGACGAAGTTCCACGCACCGCTCGACTACATCGTCGGTGCCGCGCTCATCGCCGCACCCTGGATCTTCCGGTTCTCCGAGCACACAGCCGCGACCGTCGTGCCGATCGTGCTCGGCATCGGGCTGATTGCCTACAGCCTCTTCACGAACTACGAGCTCGGCGTCTGGAAGGTCGCGCCGATGGCGGTGCACAACCTGATCGACATCGCCGCCGGCTCGCTGCTCGCCGCCTCGCCCTGGATCTTCGGCTTCGCGGACGAATCGGCGAATGTCTGGGCGCCTCACCTGATCGTGGGCATCGCCGCGGTCTTTCTCGGCCTGACGACGAAGCAGTCCGGCGGGTACTCGTACCGCGCCGCCGCCGCGGCGAATTAACCTTTCGACCAGAGCGCGCGGCGGATGCGGCTCGCCGCGCGCTCGCTTTCGGATCACTCTTTCGGGGGAGGGGTGCCGCCGCCTCGCGGCCGACCTAGTTTGCACTGTGGCCTTGACTCCTCTTGCTGCGGCTTTTTTGACTATTGCTCAGCTCGGCGTCGTCGTGATCGCCCGGATGTTCATCTCGGACGACGGACGGCTAGCGCTCCGGCGCCCGCGGTAGCGACATGACTGCGGCCGAATTCGAGCATCTGACGGCGTCAGAAGCCGAGTGTCTACTCACGCAGCGCCTGCGCTCGTTCATCGACGCAGGTGCCGGCCCGAGCGGCGCGCTGATCCTCGCCGCCCAGGTCGAGGTGACCGAGGAAGCAGCCGTCGCGCTCCTGCGCCAGGGCTGCTCCACGGATCTGACGCTCCGGCTTCTCTTCCGCGCCGAAGCCGCCTAGCGCTCTCCGTCGCCGGTGAGCGACGGGGCCGCTTTCGCGGCCCCGTCGGTGATGCGTGCGCCTAGGGCGTCAGTGGATGCGTGCCCCAGTCGCCGTTGAACTCGCTGATGTCAGGTGTGTTCGTGACCTGGAAGAGACCGCTTCCATCTGCATTCACGGTGTAGAGGTCACGCTGGTCGTCGGCCTGGTTACGCCCGAAGGCGATCTTCTGTCCGTCCGGCGACCAGACGGGGTTGAAGCACCCGTAGGTCGACGGATCCGAGAGCGGGCCGCCGCATGGGCCCGCGATCGGGAGCTGGTGGAGCCCGGCCCCGTTGAAGTGCACGGCCCAGACGGAGCTGTGGTAGTCGCCGTTCGGCACGTGGGCCGAGAAGACGATCTGGTTGCCCTGCGGTGACCAGTTCCCGTTGCAGAAGTTGAAGTCCATTCCCTCCGGTGTGATTCGCTTCATCCCGCTCCCGTCCAGCTTGACCGTGTCGATCTCGTAGGTCGTCTCGTTGGCGCGGGTGATGACAAGCCGCTTCCCGTTGGGCGAGTAATCGCTCGGGCAGTCGTCACCGGTCGGGTCGTACGTCACCCGCTGCAGGTCGCTGCCGTCCGATGCCCGGAGCGTGTAGACGCCGGTCAGGCTCGGATCGGTCTGGCCTTGGCCCTCGCAGGCAAGCCGGGCGCCGTCCGGTGACCACACCGTGCAGAAGAGCGCCAGGTCCGGGTAGCGGTCGAACGGTAGCCCGAAGTACACGGAGCTCCCGTCGTCCACGTTGAACAAGAGCACCTGGGGAGGGCCGAGCTGGGTGACGAGCGCGATCCTGGTGCCGTCAGGCGACCACTGGCCCACCTCGCTGTTGTCGTAGGCGAGCTGTTCGTCGGTACCGTCGGGATCAACCGTGTACACCTGCTCGGCACCGGTCGTCAGGTTGTCGCTGTTGGTGACGATCTTGCCGTTGAAGCCGCGCGGCTTCGCCGACGCGGAGCTCGCCACGACGAATGCCGTCGTCGCGAGGACAAGCACGAGAATCAGAAACCTATGCATTGAAGTTGCTCCTTAGAAATCGTGAGTACATGTCTCAGCCGCCGGACTCTCGGTCCGGCCCAGGGCCGCTAGCGCGGCCCTATTCGTTAGTAGGCGAGAGCAGTTGTCACAGTGCGCGACCTACGACTTTGTGTGGTTCGAGTCAAGCGCTGGCTCCGAAACGACAGACGGGGCCGCTTTTCGCGGCCCCGTCTGTCTCGCTTGTCGTAGGGCTTAGCGGCCGACCGTCAGCCGGACCCTGAAGCCGTTCGGGCGCTTCTTGGCGCTGCCCTTCGGGACCTGCTTGATCACGCGGCCTCTGTTGCGGAAGCTCGAGTGCTTCCTCGTGATCTTCCCGACGCGGCAGTGCCGCTTGCGGATACGTGCCTTCGCCTTTGCCAGCTTCATGTGCAGCACGTTCGGCACCACGCACTTCGGTGGCGTGAACGGCGGCGGAGGTGGCGGTGGTGGAGGAGCGGGCGGAGGTGGCGGAGGTGGCGATGGTGGCGGAGGTGCGTACACGTTGTAGGCCGCCAGCGCGTCCACAAGGCCATAGCCGAACGTGTTGTTCGGGATCTGGCTGCTCGGGATTCCCCCGCAGGTCTGCACGGGATTGACCAGCACATCCGGGTTCGCCGTGCTCTGTAGGAGCGTCTTCGTGTCCGCAATATCGCGCTTCAGCGAGGGGTGGGCCGACCAGAGCAGCGCGACGACGCCGACCACGTGCGGCCCGGCCATCGAAGTACCGCTGAAGCTGGCGCTGTAAGCGTCGTCGGCCGTACTGATCGACGAGCGGACGGTTACGCCCGGCGCGGAGATATTCGGCTTGAGCCGCATCGAGCCGTCGATCGTGACCGGCCCGCGGCTGCTGAAGCCCGCGATCGGGTTGTGAGCGGTGTGGGTGCTGACCGCGCCGGTCGAGAAGCTCGCATCGTAGATCGCTGGCGGGTCGCTGACGGTGCTGCAGGCTGGCCCGCCGTTCCCGGCGGAGACCTCGACGAAGATCCCGGCCGCCTGCGTGTTCTCGACGATCGTCTGCAGGGTGTCTGCGGCGCAGAGCTCGGTTGTCGGGCAGCCCCAGCTGTTGTTCATGACGTCGGGTCGCAGGTCGGGATTGGCGTTCTGGTCGTTCAGGTCGGTGGGGGCGATGAAGAACTGGAAGCACTCCGTGTAGGTCTCGGGCCGACCAGTGCCGGAATCCATGTTGTGGCAGCCGATCCACTTGGCGCGGGGAGCGACGCCGATCTGGTTGCCGGCCCCGTCGTCGCCCACCGTGGTGCCCGTCGTGTGCGTGCCGTGGGCGTCGTCGTCGCACGGCTGCTGCGAGTTGAACCCGCACGGGTTCGTGCCGTCGCCGTCGATGTCGTGGTGGATCGAGTCGTGCCAGTTGTAGTTGTGGTCGGCGACCGAGCTGTTCCAGCCCCGGTAGTGCGGCTTGAGCGCGTTGTGCGTCCAGCGCATGCCCGTGTCCTGGTTGGCGACGACGATCCCCTGGCCGGTGAAGCCGAGGTTCCAGAGATCGGGCGCGTGAACTGCGGCCACCCCGTTCTCGATCGTCGCCGGCGAGTGGCCCTTGCTCGCAGTGACCTTCTCCGGCTTCTGGGTCTCGATCCACTTCGCGGCGTCGTTGGCCTCGATCGCGCCTACGTCCGAGCGGGCGGCGAGATCGCTCACCAGCGTCGGGGTCGTGCGCGTGAAGATCACGTTCGCGGCCCAGTAGGACTGGAACGGAACGCCGCGGTCCTGGAGCATCTTGATGATCGGCGCCTGCGTCCTGGCCGCGTGCTCCTTGAGCGTGCGGTAGACGTACCAGCCGCGCGCGTGGTCGCTCATCCCGTAGGCCGCGCTCAGGTCGGCTTGGCTCTTCAGATAGATGACGATCGAGGCTTGCCCGTTCGACGCGAGGTCGTGCCGGACGCGCTGCGCGATCTTGTAGATGCCGTTGCTGCGAGCGCTCGTCACAGTCCCGAAATAGACGGCGATGCCGATGGCCGCGATGGCCAAGAAGATCGCCAGCTTGAAACGCCTGCTCATGTAACCCTCCCCTCGAAAAGCCATCCGACTATCTCACAGTCGGAGCCCCCGCCAAAGAGCACATCGCGTTTCGTTGATTTTCGGCTATCAGGGTGGTATTAAGGGGTCTCACGAGAGGGAGTGTCGCCTGCAGCTTGCCCTGGGCTGAGAGTCAGCGAGGGGAAGGCGGTTATGTCTCGAAAGCGGACGCTGAGGCGTGGCGCCCGGGTCAACCTGAAGGTCGGAAAGGGGTAGAGCAGCAGGACGGTAGCCAAGGGATGCGACGAGCCGGGGAAACCCGGCTCGTCGCTCTTCTGCGCGAGCTCGTCGAGATCGAGTCGCCCACCTACTCGCCGGGCGTGAGCGCGGTTGCGGCTCGGATGGCCGAGGAGCTCCGGAGGCTCGGCGCCGAGTCGACGCTGTTGGAGGGCGGGCACCTGCGCGCCGAGCTTCCCGGCAAGGGCTCGCCGTTGCTGCTCTCGGGGCACGCGGACACCGTCTGGCCGGAAGGGACGCTCGCGGAGATGCCCTTTCGCATCGAAGGCTCGACGGCTTACGGGCCTGGGGCCTACGACATGAAGGCCTGCCTCGTCGTGATGCTGAAGGCGATCCGGCTTGCCGGCGACGATCGTCGCGCGCTCCGGGTCTTTCTGACCGCCGACGAGGAGATGGGCAGTCGCACCGGGCGGCCGCTGCTCGAGCAGGCGGCGGAGGGCGTCGCGGCCGCGTTCGTCGTCGAGCCGCCCGGGCGGAGCGGGAACCTGAAGACCGCGCGAAAGGGGCTTGGCCGGTTCAGGCTCGCGATCAGCGGGCGGCCCTCGCACGCGGGCACGAGCCGCTCCGAGGGCGTGAGCGCGATCGAAGAGCTGGCCCACCAGATCCTCGCGCTACACGCGCTCACCGACGAGGGCCGCGGCACTTCACTGAACGTCGGCGTGGTCAGCGGCGGCACGTCCGAGAACGTCGTCGCGGCCGAGGCGGAGGCGCGGATCGACGTCCGCGTCGCGACCATGGCCGACCGCGAGCGCCTCGAGCGCACGCTCGCCGAACTGCAGCCCGTCAACCCGAAGGCGCAGCTCGAGCTCGGCGGCGGCTGGACGCGCCCGCCGCTCGAGCGCTCCGAGGGCGCGGCGAAGCTCTTCGCGCAGGCGCGCGGCTACGGCCGCGAGCTTGGGCTCGACCTCGAGGAAGAGTCGTCAAGCGGCGGCTCGGACGGGAATCTGATCGGGGCTCTCGGCGTTCCGGTTCTCGATGGCCTGGGAGCCGAGGGCGCGGGTGCGCACTCCCCGGACGAGCACGTCGAGCTCGCATCGATCCCCGTGCGCGCCGAGCTCCTCTCGCGCCTCTTGCAGGACCCCGGCCTCGCGTAGGAAACTCTCCTGCGTAACGCGACTTCTGGAGGTGGTGCATGGCTGCCCAGGCAGATGAGCGCGTGATGATCTCCGAGCGGATCGCCCCCGGCATGCTGCCGCGGGTCCTGAACTCGTTCGACATGACGATCATCTTCGTCGCGATCGTCCTTTTCATCGTGAACGCGTCGGCGATCCAGCAGGCGCACCAGGCGGCGTTCACGTACTGGATCCTCGGCTTCCTCGCCTTCCTGATCCCGGGCGCGCTCGTGACGGCGCAGCTCGGGCAGATGTTCCCGCAGGAAGGCTCGCTCTACGTCTGGACGCAGAAGGCGTTAGGCCCGTTCTGGGGCTTCTTCGCCGGCTTCTGCGCGTGGTGGCCCGGGATCCTCGTCATGGTGGCGACCGGCGACGCAGTCGTCACGCTCTGGCAGTTCGTCGACACCGGCGGCCTGCCGAAGGCGTGGGAGCAGGGCCTCGTGATCCTCGCGGTGCTCTGGTTCTCGGCGTTGATGTCGATGATGCGCCTCCGGATGACGCAGACCTACGCCAACTGGGCCGTGGTCTTCTACGGCGCGGGGATCTTCGTCATCGGCCTCGCCGGGATCCTCTGGCTGATCGGCGACGGGCACTCCGCGACCGGCGGCTGGGGAACCGCGAGCAACTGGAACATCCACTCCGGTCAGTGGACGTGGTTCGGGTTCGTGATCCTCGCGCTGCTCGGGATCGAGGTGCCGCTGAACATGGGCGTCGAGATCGTGAACATCCGGTCGATCAAGAAGTACCTCTTCTGGGGCTCGGCCGTGGTGATCTTCGCCTACCTGTGGGCGACGCTCGGAACGATGCTCGCACTGCCGGCAGCGAAGAGCGTGGGCAACACGACCGACATCCTCGTCGCGGTGCAGACGGGCTTCTGGGGCTCGCACGCGTTCGCGGTCGTGATCGGGATCGTGCTGATCTGGTTCTTCGTCTCGAACACGATCGTCTACAACTACTCGTTCTCGAGGCTGCTCTTCGTCTCCGGGCTCGAGCAGCGGATGCCCCGCCAGCTCGGCGAGGTGAACGAGCGGACGAAGGTGCCGGTCTACGCGATCATCACGCAGACGGTGCTGTCGTCGCTGTTCGTGGTCGCGATCTTCAATCCGTGGGTTGCGAGCAACAACAACCAGAAGGCGTACTGGCTGTTCCAGGCCGCCGTGACCGTGATCTGGTGCATCTCGATGGTGCTCCTGTTCGCGGACATCTTCCTCGTCAAGCGGGCGTTCCCGCAGAGGTTCGACGAGGTGCGCGCGGCGCATCCATACCTGCTCTACGCCTCCGGCGTGATCGGGATGCTGGCCTCCGCGTTCGGAGCCTACGTGGTGTTCCGCTCGCCGTGGACGAGCCTGTTCTCTGTCGGCCACTGGCGCGTCTGGCTCGCGGTGTTGTGCGGGGTCTCGGTGCTCGCCGCGTTGCTGATCTACGCGATCAGCGAGTACATGCACCGGCGTGCGGCGCCGACGCCGACGATGACGCCGGCCGGGTGACGGCGGACGACGTAGTTCGACAAGCGGACGAGGCGGGCCTCCGCCTCGTCCGCTTCCTCTGGTGCGGGAACGACGGGACCGTCCGCGCCAAGGCATCTAGCAGCGGAGTCCGGCTCGGGGCCAGTATCCGGACTGGCATCGGCCTGACCGTGGCGATGCAGGCGATGAACTCACTCGACCAGCTCCAGCCGGTCGAGGGAATGGGGCCGGTCGGCGAGATCCGGCTCGTCCCGGACCCGGACACATTTCGTGTGCTCCCATATGCGCCGCATGTAGGCGCGATGCTCGTCGACCACGTTCAGCTAGATGGCGAGCCGGCCCCGGTCGACCAGCGCTCGTTCCTGAAGCGGATGGAGGCGCGGCTGGCCGAGCGAGGGGGGAAGCTCGAAGTGGCGTTCGAGAACGAGTTCTCGCTCGCGACCCAGGTGGACGGCCAGTACGTGCCGATCGACTCCGGGCTCTGTTTCTCGACGATCAGCGCGACTGCGGCGCAGGACTACCTCGACGAGCTCGTGGCCGCGCTCGAAGCGCAGGAGATCTGGCTCGAGCAGTACTACGCGGAGCTCGGTCATGGCCAGCACGAGATCTCGACTACGCACCAGCCGGCGCTGCAGGCGGCCGACGAGCAGTTGCTCGTGCGGGAGACGATTCGAGGAGTTGCGATGCGGCACAGCCTGGTCGCTTCGCTCGCGCCCAAGCCCTGGCCGGAGAACGCGGGCAACGGCTGTCACATCCACTTTTCCCTCTGGGAAGCCGAAGGCTCGCGCAACCGCTTCTACGACGCGTCCGCGCAGGACAATCTCTCCGGCGAGGCCCGTTCCTTCATCGCAGGCGTACTCGCGCACTTGCCGGGCCTCTGCGGCCTGGCGGCGCCGAGCTTCAACTCCTACCACCGGATCATTCCGCAGTACTGGGCAGGAGCCTTCGTCTGCTGGGGGCACGACAACCGCGAGGCGCCGGTGCGCGTCCCGTCGGT
>Ga0307308_10000530_pt1 | contig 13812 bp, 13 predicted proteins | sample ER_DNA_195_FD_194501 | JGI IMG/M metagenome (GOLD analysis project Ga0307308, IMG submission 194501) | Bulk soil microbial communities from the East River watershed near Crested Butte, Colorado, United States - ER_DNA_195 | ecosystem: Environmental > Terrestrial > Soil > Floodplain | place...
GAGGCGCTCCGCAACCGAATGTTCAGGATTCTCCTGGACAACGGCCATGAGACGCTCGGCTACACGGCCGGCAAGATGCGCCGTTATCGCATCCGGATCTTTCTCGGTGACAGGGTGAAGGTGGAGCTCTCTCCCTACGATCTCGACCGCGGCCGCATCGTCTACCGCTTCAAGTAGGCGCGCGGCTGGTGCAAACCGTACGGCCCGGGTGATACTCGGGCCGTATGCGTCTCTGTACGTTCCAGGCTGAAGGTCGCTCCGCTCCCGGCAGGATCGAAGGGGAGCGGGTCGTCGAGCTTGGCGCACCTTCGCTGGCCGCATGGCTGGCCCAGGGCGGGGAGGACGTCGCCGAGCGCGCTCTGGCTGAGGTTCGCCTCCTGGCGCCGATTCCGCACCCGCCCTCCGTGCGGGACTTCTACGCTTTCGAGCGCCACGTGGCGACCGCCCGCGCCCAACGCGGTCTCGAGATGGCGCCGGAGTGGTACCAGATCCCGGTCTTCTACTTCTCGAATCCGGCGGCAATCCTCGGGCCGGAGGACGAGATCGCCTTTCCTCCTGAAAGCTCCGCCTGGGACTACGAGCTCGAGGCCGCCGCAGTGGTGGGCGGCGACGGGCGGATCGCCGGCTTCACCGTCCTGAACGACTGGTCGGCACGCGACCTCCAGAAGATGGAGATGGCCGTCGGCCTCGGACCCGCGAAAGGCAAGGACTTCGCCACGTCGCTCGGGCCGGTGTTGGTGACGCTGGACGAGCTCGGGGATCTACGGCTGGAGATGGTCGCGCGCGTAAACGGGGAGGAGCGCTCGCGAGGGAATCTCGGAGAGATCCACTGGTCGTGGGACCAGCTCGTCGACCACGCGGCGCGAAACACGCGCTTGGCCGCCGGGGACGTACTCGGGTCCGGGACTGTGGGCACAGGCTGCATCCTCGAGCACGGCGACGGGCGCTGGCTCGAGCCGGGCGACGTCGTCGAGCTCGAGATTGAGGGAATCGGTGTGCTGCGAAACGCCGTCGCGTAGCCCGCCGGCACTGGCGCTGAATCGGCACATTCTGCGCACCACACGTGCGCCTTCCGGCGTTACGCTCGAAAGCGGAGGGAGGCCCGCGGCGGCCCCGGGCTCGGGTTGCAATCGGGCCGATATCCTTTCGCCATGCCCACGTATCAGCGGCTTGGCCGCGTTCCCCGCAAGCGTCACATCCAGTTTCGCGACAACGGGACGCTCCTCACCGAAGAGGTGATGGGCCTCCAGGGCTTCGTCGGGAACGAGTCGATCCTCTACCACCTTCACTCTCCCTGTCGGGTGAAGGACATCGCGAACTTCGAGCCGCTCGAGCGCGAGGAATGGGTTCCCGACGGGCACGCGCACCGCCATTTCCGCACGATCGGGATCGATCCCGGGGGCGACCCGATCTCCGGCCGCAGGCTCCTCATGTGGAATCAGGACGTGGAGATCTACCTGGCCCGACCGACCGAGCCGATGGAGTTCTTCTACCGAAACGGAGAGGGCGACGAGGTCATCTTCGTCCACGAGGGCAAAGGAACACTCGAGTCGATCTTCGGCGATCTCTCCTACCGGGAGGGCGACTACATCGTCGTCCCGCGCGGGACGACGTACCGCTTCGTGCCCGAGGCCGAGCAGCGCCACCTCGTCTTCTCCTCGCCCGGTCTGATCGAGATTCCGCGCCGCTACCGGAACGAGTACGGCCAACTCCTCGAGCACGCTCCCTACTACCACCGCGACATTCACCCACCCCTCGAGCTGAAGACGCACACGGACCGTGACGAGCACGTCGTCAAGCTGCGGATCAAGGACGGCTACCAGACCTACGTCATCGACTACCACCCATTCGACGTCGTGGGCTGGGACGGCTACGTCTATCCGTGGACGTTCAACATCAACGACTTCGAGCCGATCACCGGGCGCATCCACATGCCTCCACCCACGCACCAGACCTTCCAGGGGCGCAACTTCGTGATCTGCTCCTTCTGTCCGCGCAAGCTGGACTTCGATCCGCTCGCGATCCCGATTCCCTACCACCATTCAAACCTGAACTCGGAGGAGATGATCTATTACGTCTCCGGCAACTTCGGTTCGCGCAAGGGGATCGAGGTTGCCTCGGTCACGCTGCACCCGTCGGGCATCCCCCACGGCCCGCACCCCGGTCTCGCGGAGAAGTCGATCGGTTTGACGGAGACGCACGAGCTCGCAGTCATGTGCGACACGTTCCACCCGCTGCGCTTGACGAAGCTCGCCAAGGAGCTCGACGACCCGTCTTATGCGTACTCCTGGTACGAGGAGCCGGCGGCCGCGAAAGACGCTTCGAGCGCCGACGAGGACCCAGCCGGGGTGACTTCGCACCTTTGAGTCGCCGCACCCTGGTCGTCGATTTTGACGGCACGGTTACGAAAGAAGATCTCCTCGACACGATTGCGAGCCGCTTCGGTGACCCGGTCGTCTACCAGGAGGTCGAGGACGGGCTCGACGAGGGTCGCATGTCGCTGCGCGAGGTGATCACGCGCGAGTTCGAGCCGGTGCGAAGGCCGCTCGACGAGATCGTTGAATGGGAGCTCGAGAACGTCCACATCCGGCCGGGATTTCACGAGCTGGTCGAGCTGGCGGACGAGCGAGGTTGGCGCTTCGTCATCGTCTCGAGCGGCTTCCACGAGCTGATCGAGCCGATCCTCGAGCGCGAAGGCGTCGAAGTCGAGCTGCACGCGAACCGGGTCGACCCGCGGCCGGACGGCTGGAAGGTGTTCTGGCAATACGACGAGTCGTGCGACTCGTGCGGTGAGTCCTGCAAGCGCTCGATCGTGCAGGAGTTCGCCGGCGACGACGAGCTTGTCTACATCGGCGACGGCTACTCGGACCGCTGCGCCGCAGAAGCATCCGACCTCGTCTTTGCAACGAGAGGTCTTGCCTCCTATCTGGACGAAAAAGGAGTTCTCTACGAGCGCTTCGACGACTTCCACGACGTCGTTCGCGGTCTCGCCTCCTGAGCCGTACGACTTCGAGCTCTCGACCGAGCGCTACCGCGCGTTCGGCCCGGATCTCGCCAACCTCTGGCACGAGGACGGCCTGCACAGGGTTTTCGAAGGGCGCGAGGTTCGGATCGTGGCCGGCCGGGGAGGCGTGCTCGTCGAGCCGGTGGACGAAGCTCTCGCGGAGCCCGTGCGCCGCTACCTCGGGGCCCCGTTCGACCTCGACGGTTTCATGGCGTTTGCGTCCACCGAGGCGGTACTCCGGCCCATCGCCGAGCGCCTCCACGGACTGCGTCCGCCGCTCGCGCCCGATCCCTGGGAGTCTCTCGTCACGTCGATTACGGCTCAGCAGGTCTCCCTGCACGCTGCGTTCGCAATCCGCAACCGCTTCATCCAGGCCTTCGGCCACCCCTACGACCAGGCCTACTCCTTCCCTATCCGCGAGCGGCTTGCGCCCGTCGATCCCGAGGAGCTGCGCCAGCTCGGGTTCTCGCAGCGGAAAGCCGAGTACGTGGTTGGCCTGGCTCGGGCGGAAATCGATCTGGCCGGACTTGCGGCCTTCCCCGACGAAGAGGTGAAGGCTCGGCTGGTCGCTCTCCCCGGGATCGGCGAGTGGACGGCCGAGTGGTTTCTGGCCCGTCACCTCGCGCGCCCGGACGCCTGGCCGGCCGGCGATCTCGGCCTGCGGAAGGCTGTCCTGCACTTCTACGGCGAGGAGGACACGCGGGCGGCCGGCGAGCGCTTTCCGGGTCACCGCAACCTAGCTGCGCACTATCTCCTCACGGGTCTGCGAGTGTTGGCCTGATGCCGATCGACGAGCAACCGAGCGAAGAGCTCCTCCGCGATCTCGTCGAGCGGGCCCGCGCCGAGGAGAGCTCCACCGTTCGAATAGAAGTGACCGCGACCGCGGCCGGAGCGTGGATGCGCGCCGGTTTCTCCGAGACTGCACGAATCCTCGAGGCACCCCGGGACGCTCTCGAGGCGCGCCTGCAGGCTGAGAAAGCACCGTCGTTCGGCTCCATCCACGTGCAGACCGACGACGTGGACGCCGTCGTCCGTGGCGTCGAGCAGTTCGTGCCGAGGCTTCCCGGTAACTCACGGGGAAGCGTCGTCTCTCAGCCGAGGAACGGGTGGGTCGCCGTATACGACGAGCTCGGCGACCGCGAGCCCGAGATGCTCCGCCGACTTGCGCGCGAGCTCTCCGATCGCATGGGCGCAGTCGTTCTCCTTCTCGGCGCCGAAGAGGAACAGGTTGTCCGTTTCGTTCTCTTCGAGCGGGGCCGGATCGTGGATGAATACCTGTCGGTTCCGGAGTACTTCGGCGAGCTCCCGCCCGGCGACGTGATCGCCCTGCAGGCAAATCCAACCGTCGTCGCCCGGTTGACCGGAGCCGACCCCGTCGAGGTCCGCCGCGTGGTCAGGACCGCGGAGGGTCCCGCCGAGCTGCCGCCGGCACGCGAGCTGGTCGGCCAAGTGGCCGGGGTCATGGGGGTCGAAGGGGCCGAGCACGGACATGCCGGTGCAGAGGGGACTGCGGGCGCCATCGCTGTTCCGCGCGAAGCCGCCTAAGGAGAAGGCGACCTCCCGACCAAGCGGAGGCCGCCTCCGCGGAGTCTCCGGCCCGCAGCGGGCGGGCGCATCACTCGAACGGGGGACGCAACCGCTTCTTTTCCCCAGCTGTGGATTACGCGATCCACAGGACGAAGAGTGCGTTTGCGTGCCCCTTTCCACATTGGCAAGAAACAGATAGGCTGCCCCTCTTAGTTCTGCGGCGACTAGATAGGCGGCTCCCCATAGTGATGGCTCCTGACGAGCGGCGGTCGGGCATCATTCTCGATAGTCATCCTCTGTGGCTCGACGCTCTCGAGCGGTTTCTGCGCGAGGTCGGGATCGACGTCGTCGCACGGGCGACCTCCGCCGAGGATGTTTTTGCGCTGCTCGCAGAACACAAACCGGACCTCTTCGTCACCGAGCTTCGCATCAACGGAAAAATGAGCGGGGCCGCATGTGTGCGTGAGGCCATGCGCCGGCTCCCCACCCTCAACGTCATCGTCCTGTCCGGCGACGACGACTCCGTTTCGATTGAAGAGGCCCTCTCCGCCGGAGCTGCGGCCTTCGTATCCAAGTCCGCCCTCGCCGTCGACGTAGCTTCGGCGGTGCGACAGGTCTTCGCGCACTCGGTCTATCTCGCGAACCAGCCCCAACGGCGGGTTCGACGTCCGAGCCGTCAATCCGATCGGCTGCGGGGGCTCACCCGCCGCGAGGCTGAGATCCTCGCGCTGGTCGCTGAGGGCTACTCCAACGGCCGGGTCGCCAAGCTGCTCTGGGTGACCGATCAAACGGTCAAGTTCCACCTGTCGAACATCTATCGGAAGCTCGGGGTGACCAACCGCACCGAAGCGACCCACTGGGCGCTCACAGACGGGCTCGGAAGCGACGACAGGGACAAGCAAAGCGACGACAGGGACAAGCAAAGCGACGACAGGGACAAGCAAAGCGACGACAGGGACAAGCAAAGCGACGACAGGGACAGGCCGATCCCTACCGGGGGCACCCGGTAGCCGCGAGAGCGCTGGACAATGGCTGACACCCGGTGGTCGGTACCACTGTCGGATGTGCTCGTCGACGACGAGCTCATCGAGACCGCTCGGCGCACACTGCAGTCCGGATGGTGGAGCATGGGACCGCGAGTCGAAGATTTCGAGCGGGCCTTCTCCGAGTTTTGCGGCGTGCGGCATGCACTCGCCGTCTCGAATGGGACGGCAGCCCTCCACCTCGCGTTGCTCGCTTGCGGATGCGGACCGGGCGACGAAGTAGTTCTGCCCTCGCTCAACTTCGTCGCTGCGGCCAACTCGATCGCCAACACCGGCGCAGAGCCGGTCTTCTGCGATATCCGAGGCTCCCACGACCTCAATCTCGATCCCGACGACCTCGAGTCGGTGATCACCCCGCGGACGAAAGCATTGCTCGTGCTGCACTACGGAGGCCATCCGTGCGACATGGGGCGCATCCTCGAGATCGCCGACGACCGGGGCCTCGTAGTCATCGAAGACGCAGCCCACGCACCCGGTGCGACGTGGCGTGGGCGCGCATGCGGGACTCTCGGCAGCGTGGGTTGCTTCAGCTTCTTCTCGAACAAGAATCTCCCGATTGGTGAGGGCGGGGCGGTCGTGACCGACGACGACAAGATCGCGGATCGTCTTAGGCTGCTCCGCTCCCACGGAATGACGACCCTCACGTGGGATCGGCATCGCGGCCACGCCCACACGTACGACGTCGTCGCCCAAGGATTCAACTACCGGATGGATGAGCTGCGGGCGGCAATAGGCCTTGTCCAACTTGGCCGTCTTCCGGCCGCGAACCTCGAGCGCGCTCGTCTTGTCGCCAGGTATCGCTCGCTTCTTGACGGTCAAGCAGGAGCCGTCGTTCCCTTCGGCGGAGACTCGGACAATTCGTCCGCGCACCACCTCGCGGTGGTCATCCTGCCTCGCGCGACGCGCCGCGACGCCGTTCGCGAAGCGCTCAGGGAGAAGGGCATCCAGACGAGCGTCCACTACCCGCCCATTCATCGCTTCTCGCTCTACGCGCGGGCGGCGGCGCGCCGGCCGCTGCCAATAACCGAGGACATCGCTGAGCGGCTCGTCACGCTTCCACTCTTCCCGCACATGACCGACGACCAGGTCGATCGGGTTGCGGCTGAGATCCTCGAGGTGCTTGCTGCACGAGGCGGGTCGCGCACGCCCGCGGAGACGATGCTGGTCGCGACGCAGGGCCACGAGGAATCCCCGCCCGATCTGGTTGCATCTCCGGCCAAAAACCTACCCAAATGACCGGTTTTCCCATAGTCACCCGCGGCCTAAAATCGCAGGTGCGGCGTTTTCCTCGACAGGTCGCTCGAGCTGAACCCGGGAAGGCTCGACGATGGGAGGTTAGGTGTTGGCTGACTGGGAGCACGTGTGCTCCTTCCTTGATTCTGCGCTGAAGCGCTCATTGGACGCCATTGGAGCAGGGCTCCTGCTGATCGTCTTCGCGCCGTTCATTCTCGTGGTCGCCGTCGCGATCAAAGTCGATAGCCGCGGTCCGGTCCTTTACCACTGCCGGCGCGTCGGTTCCCAAGGCCGCGAGTTCTGGATGCTCAAGTTTCGGAAGATGCACGACCGGGCAACGGGTCCCGCCCTCACGGTCAGCGAGGACACGCGCCTCACCCGAGTGGGACGCTTTCTCGCGCGCTCGAAGATCGACGAAATCCCGCAGCTCTGGAATGTCCTGCGAGGGCAGATGAGTCTCGTGGGGCCGCGCCCCGAGGATCCCGGGTTCGTACGGCTTCGCCCCGCGGACTTCGACGTGATCCATCAGGTGAAACCAGGAATCACCGGTCTATCGCAGCTCGCCTTCGCAAGGGAGAGCGAGCTCCTCGACCCGGCCGACAGGCTCGGCGATTACCTCGAGCGGTTCCTGCCGCAGAAGATTGCGCTCGATCGGATGTACGTCGCTCGACGAACGATCTGGTCCGATCTGAGCATCCTCGCCTGGACGGTCACCGCCATTCCCCTGCGGCGGGAGGTGGCCGTCAACCGACAGACAATCGAGCTGACGGTGCGCAGACGGCCGGTGGCCTCCGAGCTCGTTCCTCATTCCGCTGCGTTGACGGTCAGCGTACCTTCCGCTCCTCTCAGCGACGCCCTCGTCCAGTCCGCATCAACTTCATCTGAGGAGCCAATCCGACCATGGAACTGAACGAAGCTGTTCGGCGCATCTTCGGAGAGCACTGGCGCTTTATCGTGTTCTTCGTCAGCTTCGGCATTGGCGTGGCTGCCTTGCTGCACATCACGGACGTGCGTATGTACACGGCCACCGCGCGCGTGGTACTCGACACACAAGATCCTCAATCCCGCGCAGAATCAGTGGCGATTGTCGACACCGCGCGAGCCATCGCGACGAGCCCTTCCGAGGTGAGCGCTGCCCTGAGCGCGGCCCACGTGGGGGGGCGAGACGCCGTGCAGGTCGCTGAGCATCGCGTTTCCGTTCGGGGGTTGGGCAGCTCGGGGGTCTTTCAGTTGTCGGTCAGTGATCGAGATCCTGGAACGGCCGCGACCATCGTGAATGCCCTTGCTGCCCGGGTGATTCGCGCCCGGTTATCCGTAACCGAGGGCCAGGCGCGGCAGATCCTGGCCGATCTCGGCAAAAGGATCGATGACCTCAGCGCGCGAATCTCGTTCTCGAACGCGACGATCGACTCGCTCAACGAGCGCATCGCGAGGTCCTCCAATCCGGAGACGGTGAATTCGCTGCGCCGCGAGCGAGACGACGCCTCGCGCCTGAGCGGATTTCTCGGCCAACAGCGTGCGGCGCTCGAGACGCAGCGAACCAGTGTGCTCTCCAACGACTCGCTGCGGCCCAAGCCGACGATCATCAGCCGCGCCGAGCCGCCCGCTCGAGCTGACTCCTCTGGAGTCCTACCCGACGTGGTCCTTGGCGCTCTGCTCGGGCTTATCCTCGGTGTCGGAGCCGCAGGGGTTATCGAAACGTTCCGGCCGACCTTGGTCGGGGCCGAGTCGCTCGCGAGGGAGTTTCGAGCGCCGCTTCTCGGCACGCTCGCAGGCAAACCGGACGATGAAGAGGCATTGCAAGACGCGACGGCCATCGCCATGCGGCTGAGACTGGCTGCCGGAGCGGCACATGTTCGGGGGGTCGGCCTTGTCCCGATGGGGCCGCACGTAAACGTGCGACCTCTCGCAGAACGGCTGGAAGCGGTCTCTTCCCAGGAGGCGTCGGTTGCGGCTGCCGAGCCTGGCCGTCGGGAACCGGTCGAGGCAGTAGTTGCCGGGCGGCCGTGGAAGGTAGCGACAGGAACGCTGACAGCGAGTGCCTCTCACCCCCTATTCGTTAGACCATTCGAGGCTCAGACGGCGTCGCTGAGTAACGGAGGCGGCACCGGCCTAGTCCTCGTCGTGCCGTCCACCGTCAAGAAGACGGAACTCGCAGAAGCCGGTCACCTCTTGAGTGTCAGCGGTTTCCCCTTGCTCGGCCTGATCACGTACGCGCGACCGCGAACCTCTCCGAGAATCGCTTCGCGCGTGAGGACCCTCCTTGAGTGAGCTTTCTGCGGTCGCGGTCGGCAGAGAGTCACCTCGAACGAGTCTCATCGATGAAAAAGCGCTCCCGAACGCGCCTGTCCGGCCACTTCGCGTCGCTCAGGTCGTCACAAGCTTCACGGCCGGGGCGGGCGGGATCACGCTCCGCGGGGCCCTGGGCCTCGATCCAGCTCGGTACGCGACCACGATTCTCGGAGGCGAGGGCGGATCGTTCGCCGCTCGGGCGGAGGAGGCTGGGTTCCCCGTAGTCGCGCTACGCCACATGTCGCCTGCTCGCCGGGTCAATCCGTGGCTCGATACGCAGGGCATGAAGGAGCTTGCCGCACATCTGACGGCTGGAGAGTTCGATCTCGTCCATACCCACAGCGCAAAAGCGGGAGCCCTCGGCCGAGTGGCCGCCCGTCGAGCCGGAGTGCCCGCGATCGTCCACTCGTTCCACGGGTTTCCGTTCCACGAGTTCCAGTCCCCGCTTGTCCGAGGCGCTCTTCTCGGCATCGAACGCAGGCTCGCCCGGATCACCGACTACTTCCTTACCGATGGGACGATGGTGGCGGCCGAGGCTGTCCGGCTGAAGCTGGCCCCGCCCGATCGCATCCGGGCGATCGCGAGTCCGATCGACGACGACATCGTTACGGTCTCCGACGCGAGCCGCCGACACGCGCGTCGTCTGCTCGGGATCCCCGAGGACGTTAGGGTCGTCGGGACGGTTGCCCGTCTCGACTCGCAGAAGGCGCCTCTGGACTTGGTCGAGGCGATGGCCGGGCTGCGCCGACCCGACGTGTGCACAGTCTGGGTGGGGGACGGAAATCTCCGCGCCAAGACGGAACGCCTCATCCGCAGGCGGGGGCTCGAGGATCGCTTCTTGCTCGCCGGCACCAGGTCCGATGTGTCCCGGCTGCTCCCCGGGTTCGACGTGTTCGCGATGTCGAGCCTCTACGAAGGCCTTCCCTGCGCTGTCGTCGAGGCGATGAAATGCGGCGTTCCGGTCGTCGCGACCGCCGTGAACTCCGTGCCGGAGATTGTCATCTCCGGAAAGACCGGACTTCTGGCCCGGCCAGGAGATCCAGAGTCGCTCGGCCGTGCACTCGCCTACGTGCTCGATCACCGAGACGAGGCGGTTCGAATGGCCGAAGCCGCTCGCGTCCACGTTGGAGATCGGTTCCGGCCGGAAGTGCTCAGCCAGGATCTCATGGAAGCCTACGAGCTCGCCCTCCGCCATGCCGGGAGCCGCTGATGCACGGCTTCCTCGACACGGCGGGCGAGTGTCTCGACATCGAATGCGCGCTTCCGTGGGTGGCCGAGTTGCTCGCGGAAGGGTCGGGCGGTGAGCTGCGGCAAGGCGAGGCCTCCAACACTTCTGTCCGAGTCAGCGTCGAGGCGGGAGGACAGGCTTTTCGGACCGACGGCTGGGAGGTCCTGACGCGCGGTGCCTGGCGGCGTTCCGGCGAAGTCGTCGTCGAGGACGCATGTACCGCCGGGTTCGACCTTCATGTGCGCTGCACTCGCGAGCGGGCCGAGTTCACCTATCGTTGGCGTCCGCCCCTGCGAGACCGGGCCGCGGCCTGGTTGTTGCGCTCGCGCTTCCACCTACTGGCGAGGGCTGTTTTGACGCAGTACCCCCCGTTGTGGTGGGCCGGCACGCGCGGTCGGGCCCCGCTCCACGCGTCGGCCTGTATCGCGGGGGTTTCGACGCCGCTCGTCACCGCCCCCAGCGGGATCGGTCGCTCGACGCTCATTTTCGCGGAGCTCGAGTCGGGTGGGCAGGCCACCGGTGACAATCTTGTCGTCGGCGACGGAACCACGGTCTGGGGCCTCGCGGAGCCGCTCCGGGTCGAAGGCGGAGAGGGCCGTCCAATGCCCCACGGCCGGCGAGAGACGGCCATGCGCGGCCGAGTGGATGCTCTCATTCCCAACAGCCTCGTCCTGCTGGAAAGAACCCCGGCCGATCAGCCCTCGCTCCTCCCCTGCACATCGGTAATGGCGGGACGCTCTCTTGTGACGAGCACCTACATGGCTGGCGAGCTGCGGAGGTACTGGGCGTTCGCTGCGACGCTCTCGGCGGGGACGGGCCTCGGCCCAGCTCATCCGCCCGTCACTGACGTCGCATCGACCTTCGCGGCAAGGCTGCCCTGTTTCTCACTGTCCCTCGGCAGGAGATCTGGAGCGCACCTCTCGGAGCTGCTCGGCTCCCTGGAGGCGGTGGCATGAGCGTCGAGACCCTGGCGATCGAAGCCACGCACGAGAACGTGCTCGACCCCGAGGTGTTCGACAGCGCAGACTCTCCAGCCGACCCCTTCGCTCTTGCGCAGCTTCGCAACGGGCTGTCGGACGATGATCTGGCCGCGCCCGCGGTCGTCCTTCCCGACTTCCATCTCAAGAGCGACAAGGAGATGCCCTCGAGCATCGCAGTCGCCACGCGGGACACGATCAGGCCAACCCTTACGAGCGCGTCCCTGAACTGCGGTATGGCCTTGCTCGCGCTCGACGTGGAACGGCCGGGCGAGTCAGCTATCCGCGATTTCTACGACCGTGTCCGCGCGCGCTACCCCTATCCCCCCACCTATCGGCGGGATCTCACTTCCGAGGAGGTCGTCCGCAGCGCGGCCGACGGTGGCCATTTTGCTGTCGAGCGTTTTGGGCTCGATCCCGCCGAGCTCGACCGGGTCGAGGAGGGCGGCCACCTGGACGTCGATGCTTACGGCGGTGTGGAGCGGGTTCGCCGCGAGCTGCCTTGGTCGGTGCTCCAGCTTTCGCGAATCAGGTTCGGAACGATCGGGCCGAGTAACCACTTCATCGAGCTGCAGGAGGTCGAGGAGGTACTCGATCCCGAGGCGGCCGATCTCCTGGGCCTCGAGCGCGGCCAGGTCACGCTTCAGTACCACGGGGGTGGAGGTTCGCTTCCGGGAGAGCTCGGCCTCCTGTTCGGCCGCCGGAAGCGCTATCCGCGGCCTGTGCGCGTCCAGATGGCCCTCCAGAAGCCTCTCTATCACTTCGGCCGCGCCCGCTCGATCGAGGAGTTGAAGCTGCGAAAGGCGCTGTACTTCTCCGGCCGGTGTCCTCCGGTGGAGAGAGCCAGCTCCGAAGGCGAGCGGCTCATGCTTGCCAACACGATGGCGATGAACTACGGGTTCGCGTTCAGGCTCTCCACCTACGCGAGCCTGCGCTCGATCGCTCGGGACTCGTTTGGCGCCACGGGCAGCCGGCTGATCGTCGACTCGGCGCACAACTCCATCTACGAGGAGCGGGTCAACGGGCATACGGCCGTCGTGCATCGTCACAACGCCTGCCGCGTCTACCCGGCGTCGCCGGCGACCGAGCCCATCTTCGCGAAGATCGGCCGGCCTCTACTGTTGCCGGGAACCAACCGGACCTGTTCCTACGTATGCGTCCCCGGGGACGAGGCTCATCGCAGCCTCTACTCGGTCTGCCACGGAGCCGGAGCGAACATCAAGCACTTCGTCGAAGCCGGACTCTCGGGCTCAGATCTGCGTGGGAGGACCACGCTTCGCTTCGACTATTCGGGCGGCGGCCCCCACGAGGTTCCACACCTCGACGACCGTGGGATCGACGACGTGGTGGAGGTTCTCGGCCGTCATGGGATCGCGCGCCCTGTCGTCAAGCTCCGGCCATTTGCGGTGCTCAATTGAGGACGCGCGGACTGTTCGACGAGACGCGTTGGGCGCGGAACTTGCGGGTCGTCAGCCCGGAGGGCGCCGTGCGCGTCGATCTGAAGCGCTGGGCAGTCAGGCACCGGGCGTTGAGGCGGGCAGTTCGGGACCTGCCCGCCACGACCCCGGTAGCCCTGCTCGCAGGAGCGCCGTACGCCCGGGCCCGTGCGAGAGCGTTCGCGACGAAAGCCGGGATCGAGGTGGAACGCGAATACCTCGCTTTCCCGTCGGCCGCCTCCCCCGCCTACCTGGTCGAGGATGCCCCGGCGTCCATCCAGATCTTCCTGGACAGGATCCTGGTTCCCCCGCCCCGAAGCGTCTGGTCGACGCCCATCGACATCGGCCTGAAGATCCTCCGGGCGCTTCCATGGCGGATGGTCCGGACGACCGCTCCTGGCCGGGTCGTCGTTGGGAGGCGAACTTGACCACCGTCGCCACCGAGGAATTTCCGGAGCTGTTGGTCTCGGCTCCTCCGATCCGACTCCCGTTGTGGGAGTTCGTTCGAGCCTCCGGGCTCGACTCGCTCATTCTGGGGACGTCGAAGGACCCGAACGCAAAGATCACGGTTCTCCTCATCTCGCCCCAGAGTGGTCGGCCCGTCCTCGCGGTCAAAGCTCCTACGACCGATGAGGCGGCGCGGGCCGTTGACGCGGAGGCGCGTGTCCTGGCGGACCTGTGGAGGCTCCAGCCACGAGACGTGGCCGAGACCATTCCCCGGGTGGTTGACCTCCTCGAGGTCGAAGGGCGCCCGGCAATCGTCACGACGGCCGTCCCGGGTGTACCGATGACCACCACTTACCTCGGCCGGCGGCACACGGCCAGCTCCCTGCAAGTGGCCGCTGATTTCAACGCTGCGGGCCGGTGGCTCGCCGACTTCCAAGCTGGAACCGCACGGCAGTCGGCTCCAATCGAGATGGACGGGGGAGTGGCGCTTCGATTGAGGAAGCGCTTCCCTGATGACGAGCGACTGAGCGGCGACCTGGCCCGTCTGGCCGAGATATGCAGCCGGCTGCAGAGAAACAAGGTCGCGCGGACAGCCGTCCACGGTGACTTCTGGTTCGGCAACGTC
>Ga0307308_10000535_pt1 | contig 13768 bp, 11 predicted proteins | sample ER_DNA_195_FD_194501 | JGI IMG/M metagenome (GOLD analysis project Ga0307308, IMG submission 194501) | Bulk soil microbial communities from the East River watershed near Crested Butte, Colorado, United States - ER_DNA_195 | ecosystem: Environmental > Terrestrial > Soil > Floodplain | place...
CGTAGCCCTAGCGGCCGACTGATCGAACAGCTAGAAGCGGCCGCCGCGAGAGCGAGCGCGGTCGGCAGAGACGCGCTGCGCCCGAGACTCAAACTCGTCGGGGAGTGGCTTCAGCTTCGGCGCCTCGCCCAGCTTGCGCGCGAGCGCGCGCGCGAGCAACCAGTCAGCCAGCCAGGGATTGCGCGGGAGCAGAGGCCCGTGGAGGTACGTGCCGACGGCGCCTTCAACACGAGCGCCCTCGAAGCCGTCTTCGCCGTTGTTCCCGAAGCCCGCGACCACGCGGCCGAGCGGCACTCCTCCCTCGTCGAGGTACGTCCTGCCGGCGTGATTCTCGAAACCGGCGAGAGTTCGCCGCTCACCCGACTCCAGCTCGCACTCGAGCAAGACGTCTCCGATCATCCGGCGCTCCCCCGCGACGGTGTGATGAGGCAGAAGGCCGATACCGGGAAGCTCGGCGCCGGAGCGGTCCCTGTAGTACTGGCCGAGAAGTTGATAACCCCCGCAGACCGCGAGGAAGGCGGCCCCGTTCGCGACCGCCTCGACGAGAGCGTGTCCTTTCTGCTCCAGATCGTTCGCGACAAGCGCTTGCTCGCGGTCCTGTCCGCCGCCGATGTAGTACAGGTCGTGCTCGCCCGGGGACACCGGCTCGCCCATTCCGATCATGCGGTATTCGAAATGGATTCCCCGCCAGGCCGCCCGCCGCTCGAGCACGGCCATGTTTCCCCGGTCGGCGTAGATGTTCAGGTAGTCGGGATAGAGATGGCCGACGACGACCCTCACGCCGCTTCCTCCCAGTAAGGCCTGACGAGACCGCGCTCGGCAGCGATTCGCCTGAGGGCGAGCATGGCCGTGTAGGTGGGGAGGACGACAAGGTCCTTCCCAGGCGGGGTGAGCTCGAGACCCCGGTCGAGGGCTTCCGATAGCTCGGGGACGATCTCGATGCGCTCGGCCGGGACGCCGCCGTATTTGAAGCGGAGTGCGAGCTCCTCGGCGCGCCCGCCGGTCACCAACAGGGCTTCGAGACCGGCGGCCAGCGGCTCGAAGTCGACGTCCCAGATCCAGGAGACGTCTCGCCCGTCCGCGATGTTGTCGTTCAGGGCGACCACCGCGAGAGGAGGCGCCTCGGCAGCAACGAGCGTCCGCACGACCTCGTTTGCGCCCGCGGGATTCTTGATCAGGAGGAGCAAGACCGACTTCTGTCCGGCCGGAATGCGCTCGAAGCGGCCGAAGGCCGCACGGAACCGCCCCAGGCCAGCCTCAACGTCGTCGAGGGAGGCGCCCAATACCAGTGACAGAGAGGCCGCTGCCACTGCGTTGTAGACGTTGTAGAGACCCGGAAGACCCAAGGACACGCGCCGCATCCCTTCGGAAGTGACGAGGTCGAACGCGGCGCTCTCCAGTCCCGATACCTCGATCGAGCGAGCCGCGACATCGAGTGGCGGGCGCTCGTCGTGGCAGTTCGGACAGCGATAGTCGCCGAGGTGGCCGACGTAGGCGGCCCGGTATTCGTAGGGTGCGCCGCATGAGCGGCAGTACTTGGAGTCCGCGGCGTGGGGGAGGCGTTCGCGCGCCGCCGAGGGATCGTCGAGACCGAAGCGCAGGACGTTGGCTCGCCCGCGCGCGATGTCCGCGAGCAGGGGGTCGTCGGCGTTCACGACTGCGGAGGCCGCAGAGTCGAGCTCAGCGAGCGCCGTGCGCCAGCGCTCGGCTACGAGCTCCAGCTCGCCGTAGCGGTCCAGCTGGTCGCGGAACAGGTTCCCGAGCAACACCGCGTGAGGGCGCACACGGCGTGAAACCTCGGGAAATGCCCCTTCGTCGACCTCGAAGAGCCCCAACTCAGCGTCCCTCGCCGCGAGGAGCGCCGAAGCCACTCCCGAGACGAGGTTCGCGCCTGCCCGGTTGTGCGCCAGACGGACGCCCCCGCCCAGAATCTCGGCAACCATCGCCGCGCTCGTCGTCTTTCCGTTCGTTCCCGAGACGAGAGCCGATCCCATTGGGAGACGACCCGCCAGCGTCCCGAGCGCACCCGGGTCGAGCGTGGCCAAAATCTTGCCCGGAATCGTCGTCCCCCCGCCGCGTCCCGCCACCCGCGAAAGACGTCCTGCAGCCCGGGCGAGGGCGATCTCGAGCTGGAGCCGCACAGGGCCAGTCTACGTCCCACCGCACTTATCCCTCGAACGAGTGAATCGCCCATTTCTCCCGCAAAAGGGGGACGTGGCCCCGTACGGCACCACCTAGGTTGCGGTCTGGCGTTATTCAAGCGGTCGCGCGTACTGCGCGGGGAGAGAAGATTCATGCGGCAAGATCGCGGTTCAAGCGGAGGACTACGATGGAGCGCCCTTTGGGGCAAGCCTTCCAAGGGCGAAACGCGCTTCAGCGCCCTCTGGGGCAAGGGAGGCCGCGGCTTCGTCGCCACGCTCGCCCTCGCTATCGCGCTCGCCGCGCCCGCTGCCTACGCCGACACCGGCAGCGCGAGCTTCAAGGCCTACACGACTCCCGGACTGATCGCCGCTGCGCAGGCGAACCCGAAGGGAACGTTCGACGTTGTTTTGATGGGCAACGATCGGCCGTCCGGGTGGCTCACGAAGCAGATTGCAGGCTTCAACAGCGCCAAGACGAAGGTTCGGCGCCAGTACACGTCCATCAGCGGAGTCGCAGCGCGCCTCACGGGCAGCCAGGTGCTCACGCTGGCTCGGAACGGCCACGTCGAGTCGATCACGTATGACTCGCCGGTCACGCTCGCGGGCGGCCTTTCGAACAAGCAGCGCTGGCCCTTCGTGTCCGGCGTCCAGAAGTTCTGGTCGAGCGGAAGCTCGGCCGCGACCCCGACGATCGCCGTCGTCGACTCCGGCATTGACGCATCGCGCGCCGACTTCGGCGGCCGGGTTGTCGCCCAGGTGAACCTGAGCTCGCTCGCGGGCAACTCGCCGGGCGACGGCCGCGGGCACGGCACGTTCGTCGCGGGGATCGCAGCCGGCTCGGGAGACAACTACGCGGGTGCAGCCCCTGCTTCCAAGCTCGTCTCACTCGACGTGATGGACGACAACGGGATGGCGATGACGCGCGACGTCATCGCCGCGGCTGACTGGATCCTGGCCAACAAGGACAAGTACGGCATCCGCGTCGCCAACTTCTCGCTTCATTCCTCGCAGCCGAACAGCATCATGTACGACCCGCTGGACAAGGCCGTCGAGCGGCTCTGGTTCGCAGGAGTGACGGTCGTCGCAGCCGCGGGCAACTACGGCATCGATGGCCAGCCGAGCGGCGTCCCATTCGCACCGGGCAACGATCCCTTCGTCATCACTGTCGGAGCGGACGACGTCGACGGCTCGGTTTCCACGATGGACGACATCGCGGCCCCGTGGTCGGCCTACGGCTACACGCTCGACGGTTTCGCCAAGCCGGAGATCGCCGCTCCCGGACGCTTCATCGTCGGACCTGTGCCGGTGGCTTCGACCCTCGTATCGGAGCGGCCCACCAGCGTCGTTGCACCGGGCTACATGCAGCTCTCAGGTACCTCGTTCGCCGCGCCGATCGTGGCGGGCGCCGCGGCCCAGATTCTGGCGGCCCATCCGGGCTGGACGCCCAACCAGGTGAAGGGCGCGCTCATGCTGACGGCGAGCCGCACCCCGAGTGCGGCACCGCTCTCTGAAGGTGTCGGCATCGTCGACGTGGCCAAGGCAGTCGCTCTGACGAGCGCGCCGAACGCAAACCTCGCACTCGACAGGTTCGTGGTCGCCGACGGCGTGAGCGGGATGGTCTTCGATTCCGCCAGCTGGGCGAGCACGGCCAAGGCGAACGCTTCGTGGGCATCGGCTTCGTGGTCGGACGCCTCCTGGGCCTCCGCTTCCTGGTCGAGCGCATCGTGGGCTTCCGCCTCGTGGGCCTCGGCCTCGTGGGCGAGCGCCAGCTGGTGCGACGCTTCCTGGTCGAGCGCGAGCTGGTCGGATGCCTCCTGGGCCTCGGTCTCCTATGCCGACAACGCTGAAGGCGACGCGAGTCCTGCAGGTGGCGACTGGATCGACCCGGCCGAGCTCAATCTGCTGCTGGGACTGACCGCAGACGTACCCGCTCCAAGCGAGGCGGCGGCCCCGGCCAACGATCCGACTGCGGCGGCAGCCGACGCTGCCTCCACGGTCGTCGACACCGCTGCCCAATCCACTGATGCTCTTGCTGATCCGGCGTCAGATCCGGCAGCGGCCCTGCTCCCGTAACACGGTTGAGCCACCGCGAGCCCCGGACCGCCCACCCGGCCCGGGGTTCACCCTTTTGGGGGAAATACCCTCCGTCCCTCAAACGGGGGACGCTGCCCCCACTGCCCGGACGTACCGTCCGCCTATGGCTCTGCGGCCTCGCGCTTGCGCGTGGAACCGAAACGGAGCTGCAATGACTCACGGCAGCGGCGGTCGAGGTTGGGCGAAATGAGTGCGATTCGGACGGAATTCGGGGGAGTGGACCGCCCGGCGGGAATCGTCCCGGTGGACCAGGAGCCAGGTCTGTCCGGAAAAGCCAAGCTTTATCTCGGAGCGGTCGGGCTTGCGACTGGCATTGCGGCGTTCGTCCCGCTCTCCCAGCTCTCGCCCCACACACACGGCTGGCTGACGTTCTTCGTTCTCGCCACGTGCGCCGCAATCGCGCAGCTCTTCGTCGTCCGCACGCCCCGCGATCAGTCCTACCACACGACGATCGTCTTCCTGATCCCGGCGGCGCTCCTGCTTCCGCCCGAGCTCGTCGCGCTCATGGGCATCGTGCAGCACATTCCGGAGTGGCTGAAGGTTCGCTACCCGTGGTACATCCAGAGCTTCAACATCTGCAACCACACGCTGAACCTGCTCGCAGCGTGGGGGGCAGTCGTGCTCGTTCGCGATCTTGGCCTGAGTCGACAGCCGACGATGGCCCTCGCCGGCTTCGGCGCCTGCATCGTCTTTGTCGTGACCAACCACGTTCTGCTCGCGACGATGCTCCACTTCGCGCGCGGGCATTCGTTGCGTGAGACAGGGCTCTTCTCCGCCGACAGCCTCTCGATCGATCTCGTCCTCGCCGCCCTCGGGGTCGCCTTCGCGAGTATCTGGCGCTGGAATCCGTATTTGCTTCCGGCCGCGGTGGCCCCGCTCCTCCTCATCCACCGCTCACTCGCTGTCCCGGCGCTCCAGGAAGAGGCGCGCGTCGACCCCAAGACCGGCCTCTTCAATGCACGTCACTTCGCCGCGGAACTGCGCGAGGAGCTGGCCCGCTCCGCGCGCTTCGAGCGGCCGATGTCCGTGATCATGGCCGACCTCGACCTGCTCCGGGACATCAACAACTCCTACGGCCACCTCGCTGGCGACGCAGTTCTGAACGGCATCGCCGACGTCTTCCGCAGGCATCTTCGCCACTACGACGTGCCGGCCCGTTTCGGGGGCGAGGAGTTCGCCATTATCCTGCCCGAGACGGCACCTGAGCAGGCGATCGAGATCGCCGACCGCATCCGGCGCGCCGTCGCCGAGGAACCCTTCGAGATCGACACGTCCAGCGAGCCGATCCGCGCGACCATCTCGTTGGGTGTGGCCGGGTTCCCGAAGGACGGAACCGACTCGAATGAGCTCATCCACCAGGCCGACCTCGCCGTCTACCGCGCCAAGCTCCAGGGGCGCAACCGCGTCCTCGGGGCCAGCTCGGAGCCATTGCTCATTCCGCGGGAGCGTGGATCGCGCCTCGCAGCCGTGCCGGAGGAGGAGAACTACATAGCTGCGCCGCGTGTCCTTCCTGAGACACGGGCGAGCGAGGCACGGGCAAGCGAGCTCCGTGAAGCCCAGCAGCAGCGTCCGCATACTCCCGGCCGCCCACACTTCCTCGCGCTCTCAGCGCCACTTGCCGTGCTCGTCGCGCTCGTCGCCGTCACAGGCATCCTCGCAGGGTTCGTCGGAATGCTCTTCGGGACGACGGACGACCTCATCGGCCTCATCGCCATCGTGATCCTTGTCGGTGGTGGTCAGGCGCTCTCGCTCGAGCTCGAGGCGGGCACGATCTCGGTCAGCGCGGTCGGGGCCCTTGCCGGCGCGGCGCTCTTCGGACCCCGGGCCGCGCTCCCTCTGGCACTCGCGATCGTCGCGGTCGAGTGGAGTGCGCGGCGCGACGACTGGTACTACGTCCTCTTCAACATCGGCGCTCTCAACCTCGCCTCGCTGGCCGCTGCGGGCGTTTTCAGCGTGGGCTGGATCGATACGCGGGCGGGCGAGCTCGTCACGGCCGCGGCCGGCCTCGTCGCAGGCGGTGCGTATTTCGTCGTGAACACGGCGCTCATCTCGCTCGCAATGGCACTCGAAGGTCATGACCGCTGGTACTCGGTCTGGAAGGAACGCTTCTCGTGGCTCCTGCCTCACTACGTCGCCTTCGGAGCCGTGGGCGGGGCGATCGCACTCGCCTACAGCGCGATCGGCCTCTATGGCCTCGCGGTCTTCGTCCTGCCGCTCTTCCTCATGCGGAAGACGATGGCCGCGTACCTCGGGCACACCGAGAAATCCACCAAGAAGCTCCGCAAGGCTGCGGAGACAATCCGCTCTCAGAATGTCTCGCTGGAGCAGGCCAACCGGCTCCTGAAGGAACGGTCGACCGCGGCGATGGAGAGCCTCTCGGCGACGGTGGATGCCCGCGACGCCTACACCGCAGGCCATTCGCGCCGCGTGCAGCAGCTCGCGCTGGCGGTGGGAAGGGAATTGGGCCTGTCGCAGGCCGAGCTCGACCTTCTCGGGCACGCAGCGCTCTTCCACGACATCGGCAAACTCGCCATCCCCGACGTGATCCTCCTCAAGCCCGCCAGCCTGACACCGGACGAATGGGCGTTGATGCAGCGCCATGCCGACGAAGGGGCGCGCATCATCGACCGCCTCGGTTTCCTCAACGACGCGGTTCCCGCCATTCGGCATCACCACGAGCGCTTCGACGGCACCGGGTATCCCGACGGGCTCATGGGCGAAGACATTCCGCTCGGCGCCCGCATCATCCATGTCGCGGACGGCCTCGACTCCATGCTGACGACGCGGATCTACCGCGCCGCCCGACCTGCAGACGAGGCTCTGGAGGAGCTTCGCCGCGGGTCCGGCACCCAGTTCTGCCCGCGCTGCGTCGCAGCACTCGAGCGGCTCCTGCACACAGACCCGCAGGACGAGCACCAGCCGCCCAAACCGCTGCTCGCGACCGCCTCCTAGTCGGAGGGACCTGAGACGATAGGTGCGTGCCCGGCCCCCTTCGCCGTGCGGGACTTCAGCTGCGCGCCGCGCAGCGCCTTATCCGCCGCGGACGTGCGCCGCTCCGGACAAGACTGGGGCCGCTCGACGACCGGCTGGTCTTCGTCCTGGGCAGCCCGCGCTCCGGAACGACGTTCCTCGGCAATTCGATCGGCTCACTCCCCGGCTTTATCGACCTCGGCGAGGTCGGGCCGCTCAAGGCAGCCGTTCCGGAGCTCTCCCAGCGTTCGCCCGAGGAGGCCGCGCCCGAGCTGCGAGCTCTCCTGGCCCACACACGTCGACTCGGGCTCGCGGGAAGTCTCAGACCCGTGGAACAGACGCCCGAGGCGGTCTTCGTTGCCGCGGCGCTGGCCATCGGCTTCCCGGAGGGCCGGTTCATCCACATCGTGCGCGACGGCCGCGACGTCGTCTGTTCGCTCCTCGAGCGCGGCTGGCTGAGCGCCGAGCGGGGCGGGGTGGACGATGCGGGCCACGCTTACGGCTCCCAGGCCCGTTTCTGGGTCGAACCGGAGCGAAGGAACGAATTTGAGGCGGCGGGAGACGCCCGGCGGGCCGCGTGGGCCTGGCGACGGTACGTCACCGCGGCGCGGGAACTGGGTGAGCGCACGCTGGAGATCCACTACGAGCGCCTGACCGAGCGCCCAGACGAGGTCGCCTCCGCGATCGCCCGCTTTCTCGCCGTGTCTCCCGAGCCGCTCGTGGCAGCCTTGCAAGCCGCCCGCTCCACGTCGGTGGGACGTTGGCAGAACGACCTTTCCGCCGAGCAGCTCGCCGACGTGGAGGAGGAAGCCGGCGCGCTCCTGGCCGAGCTCGGCTACTTGCGCTCCAGCTAACTTGCTCTATTCTTGTGAGGGAGTCGCATGCAGATCGACTCCTCCGATCTCGCCGCCTTCCAGACAGGCATGCGTCGTCGCTATTCCGACGACGAGATCCTGTCGGAGCTAAAGGAGTGCGCAGAACGTCTGGGACGCTCGCCCACGATGCGGGAGTTCGAAGGCGATCGCCACGTGCACGTCCATCCGCAGACCGTGATCGAGCGCTTCGGCAGCTGGAACACGGCCAAGCGCACGGCCGGCCTCAGAACCAGGCGCTTTGCCACTCGCGAAGAGCTCCTGGACGAGCTCCGCGACCTGGGGGAGGAGCTCGGCCGTACGCCCAGCGGAGGAGACCTCCAGCGCCATCGTGCCTCGATGCACTCCAAGTCGCTCTATTGGCACACCTTCGGCTCGCTCCGGAATGCCCTCCGCGAGGCGGGCTTCGACGTCCCCATCGGCGAGGAGCGGCTCGAGCGTGCAGTCGAGCAGGGCGCCGTCCTCGCCAAGCGGATTCGCCGCCTTCCGCGCTTCTCCGACTGGGCAGCCGCACGGAAGCGCGATGCGCGGCTGCCGAGCGAGTGGCAGGTCTACCGGCTCGTGGGCGGTCGTCGTGGAGCCTGGACAACGTTCCAGTACCTGGTCCGTAACCGACTCACCGAAGGCGGCGTGGGCGTCGAGGCGGACGGAACGGTGCGCCGCTAGCGAGCCGCGGCGGCCGTGGCGAGGGCCGCGAGGCGGGCGAGGCAGAACTGGCGCTCCTCGGGAGCGCGAACTGCGGGCAAGAGCTCCTCGGTGAAGCTCCGGTCCGGCTCGAAGGCCTCGGTCCGGACCGGCCGCCCGTCCGTCGTGACGAGAAGCGTCCCCTCGGGGAGCTCCCGCTTCTCGAGACTGACGGCGGCGTAGCGTTCGACGAGCTCGAGGGCTTCCCGAGTGGAGGCGAAAAAGAGCTCGGTGCGACCCTGGCCGACCCAGAGCGGGCGGCCGATTCCGCGGGCGAGAAAGAGGATGTCAGCGTCGCGCTCGTCCAGCCAGGCCGTCGCCATCGAGCCATAGAGCTCCTCGAAAGCCCGGGCGCGGCTGCGCTCCTTCTCCGCGAGGGCGAAGATCGCTTCGGAATCGACGGTCATGCCGTCCTCGGCGCGTTCGAAGCCGTAGCGGGCGAAGATCTTCTCGTCGTTCTTGATGATCCCGTTGTGGATGCCGACGACGGTGCCGTGCCGCACTGGGTGGTTGTTGGCGTTCAGCGACGGATGACCCTTGGTGTAGTCGCGCACGTGGACAAGGACCTGGGTGGCGCCGTCGGGCACAGAGATTCCGTCGAGAACCTCGCTGGCGCCTGCTCGGCGCTTGTGCACCTCGAGCGGCAGGCCCGGCCCGCGGAAGCAATAACCAGAGGCATCTGAGCCCCGTTCGGAGATAGCCGCCATGAGGGTTTGCGCCGCGAGCGTGGGGTCGACCCTGCTCTCGCGACTCAGGCTATATCCGGCGATGCCACACAAAACTCAGACGCTCCACTATAACCATCGTTTCGGCGGGCCCTCCGCGCCATCCCTCAACCCGGTGGTGCGCCTCAAGCCTGTTCCATTGCGGGCCGATAGGGCAAACGTGGGTCGTCCTGTCTCCAAAATGCCTTCGCCCGAGCCCGAACCGATTCCGGGCGTCGAGACCGAAGAGCCGAAGCTCGAACTCGTGCCCGAGCCGGCCGCGCTCGACGAGCCCGTCGAGGAGGAGGACGAAGAAGAGGCTGCAGAGCGCCTCACCGCAGGGCCGACACAGGATCCGCTCAAGCTCTACGTCCGCCAGATCGGCGACGGTCCGCTCCTGACGCCGGCAGAAGAGCGCGAGCTCGCGCGGCGCAAGGATGAGGGCGACGAGGCCGCGAAGCGGCGGCTGATCGAGTGCAACCTCCGCCTAGTCATGTCCATCACACGGAACTACGTCAACTCGGGCGTCCCTCTGCTCGATCTCATCCAGGAGGGAAACCTCGGCCTCATCCGCGCGGTCGAGAAGTTCGACTACAAGATGGGCTACAAGCTCTCGACGTACGCGACCTGGTGGATTCGGCAGGCGGTGACGCGCGCAATCGCCGACCAGGGGCGCACGATTCGCCTGCCCGTCCACGTCGTCGACCAGGTGCGCCGCGTGATGCGCGCGCGCCGCGTTCTCACGCAGAAACTCAACCGCGAGCCCCTCGCGGAAGAGATCGCGAAAGAGAGCGGCTTCGACCTCAAGCGTGTGAATGAGCTCCTCGACCTCGTCGAGGACCCCGTCAGCCTGGAGACGCCGGTCGGCGACGGGGACTCCATGTACGGCGACATGATCGAGGACATCAACTCCGAGCAGCCCGACGTGTCCCTCGCCGTAATGTTGAGAAGCGCGGAGCTCCAGAGTGCGCTCTCGAAGCTCTCCGAGCGGATGCGCCACGTGCTCGAGCTTCGGTTCGGCTTGACGGGCGGAATTCCCAAGACCCTCGAGGAGGTCGGATCCGAGCTCGGTGTCACCCGCGAACGCGTCCGCCAGCTCGAGTCGCGCGCCTTGCGCGAGCTGCAGGCGGCCGCACCCGACCTGCGCCTCTACCTGAGAACCGAATAGCGGCCTGCCGCTAGGCTGGCCGAGTGTTCGTCGACGTTCATTCGCACGTCGTCCCGTCGGGAGACGATGGGGCGAACAGCGTGGAGGAAGGGCTCGAGCTCTGCCGGAGCGCCGCAGAGCACGGCACGACGGTCCTCTTCGCGACCCCGCACATCTGGCCCATGCTCCCGATGCCGCCGGAGCGCGAGGGGCAGATCCGAGCCGCCCATGCCGAGATGGCTCCGGAGGCGGCGCGCTTCGGGCTCGACCTGCGTCTGGGGTTCGAGCTGACGCCAAGTCCCGCGCTCCTGGACGAGGACCCTCACCGCTTTCGCCTCGCAGATCTTCCTGCGGTCCTCATGGAGGTGCCCTTCAACGGCTCTCTCGGCCTCGCTGAGCGCCTCGGAGAGCACATCGAGGGTGCGGGACTGGTCCCCGTAATCGGTCATCCTGAGCGTTCTGAGGCCGTTTTGGCCGATCCGGGGCTCGCCGCGGACTTTCACGAACGCGGCTGGCTCCTGCAGTTGAACGCGACGAGCATCATCGGCTATCACGGCCCAGATATCGAGGGGAGCGCCTGGCGCCTGCTCGAGGCCGGTCTGGCCGGTCTCGTAGCCTCCGACGGCCACCGCCACGCTCGGCCGCCGCATGTGGACGATGCCTACCGCAGGGTCAAGGAAAGACTGGGGGAGAGGGCCGACGCCCTCTTCGACGGCAGCGCGCTGCCGGGCTTACCGACTGGCGACCGCGTCGATCTCGCGCAGCGAAGCTAGCCGAGAGAGCGACTCGATCTCGATCTGGCGTACGCGCTCACGAGTGATGCCAAGCCGGCGCCCGATGTGCTCGAGCGTGTGCGGCTCCTCGCCACGCAACCCGTAGCGAAGCTCGAGTACGCGGCGGTCACGCTCGGGGAGAGACTCAAGCGCGCGGTCGAGTGCCTCTTTCTGCAGGCGTCGCTCGGTCTCTTCCTCTGGAAGAGGCTCCTCGCCGGCCACGAGATCTCCGAAGACTGCGTCTTCCTGCTCGCCGATCGGCTGATCGAGGCTTGTCGACGCGCGCGCGGCCGCTCGCACCTCGAGCGCCTGCTGGAACGGGAGCCCCGCCTCGTGCGCGATCTCCTCGAGCGTCGGCTCCCGGGCCAGCTGCGTCCAGAGGTGGCGCTCGGCGCGATGCATCTTCTGCATGCGCTCGACGACGTGGACCGGAACCCGGATTGTGCGCGCCTTGTCTGCGATCGCGCGGGCCACGGCCTGCCGGATCCACCAGGTCGCGTAGGTGGAAAACTTGAGGCCCCGCTGCCACTCGAACTTCTCGACGGCGCGAATGAGCCCGAACATGCCTTCTTGGATGAGATCGAGGAAGGGGAGACCTTGGTTGCGATAGTTCTTGGCGATCGAGACGACCAGACGCAGGTTGCATTCGATCATTCGCCGCTTGGCCTCCATGTCGCCCCGCTCGATGCGCTTGGAGAGCTCGACCTCGTCGGCTGCCGTCAGCAGAGGGTGCCGACCGATCTCCCTGAGGAAGAGCTGTAGGGCGTCCGTCGTGGTCTCGAGGACCTCGGTGGCCCGCGGCGGAGTCGTCGGCTCGCGGGCCGGCTCCTTCGGCGGCTCGACCACCTCGATCCCGCGCTCCTCGAGCTCCCGGTAGAGCGCGTCCGCGTCGGAAGGATCGGCCTCCAGCGCGTCGATGGCCTCGCTGAGCTCGGTCGCGTCTAGGAAACCGGCTGCTTCGCCGCGCTCGAGCAGATGCTGGATCTCCTCGTTTTGGAGGACGGTGGTTGTTTCGTCAGCCATTTAACGACGCGGCGCCCGGGTCATTTCGGCACACCACCCGACCCCGGGCGTTACCGGCCTACCCTACCAATCTGCCCGCGAAAGTAAACACCTGGCGGTCCCGGCCGGGAGTGGTATTTCGCAAAATCCACCCTATTCTCAGAAGGAGGGCTCGCTCTGTTTGCGGCCATTGGGAGGGGAGCCGATTTTGGTGTTTCTCGACAGCGGAGCTACTTGGACCGGCGTGGGCGCCCTGGCGCTCGGAGCGCTCCTGCTCGCTCTCGGGATCTTGCTCTTCGCGCGCTGGCGCAAAGCGGCGGCTCGCGAGATCTCGCGCATTCAGGCCACGAGCGAGCGCACGGAGAGCTTGCTCGCGGAGCTGACCCATGCGCTCGGCGACGCGCGCGAGCAGGGGAAGCGTGTCTCGGCGCTCGGCGAGCTCGGCTCGACGCTCGATCTCGACTCCGCGCTCGAGCGCGCCCTGCGGGCGGTCAGCGGCCTGGCGGAGGCCGATGCCGCGATGATCGTGCTCCGACACGACGACGAAGACCCGATCATGGCCAGCTTCGGCCTCTCGGGCGAGGAGTCCTCGCGCGACCTCATCGGCGTTCCGCCCGAAGCCGGACGCGCGCGTGCGGTGAAGCTCGCTTACCTCTATTCGGCCGCCGAGGCGGCCAACGACGAGTTCCGCCTGAGCGGGGGCCTCGCGGTTCCGCTCGCGGACGAGGACGGAGAGCGCGTGGGCACGCTCGCCATTTTCTGGCGCCGAAGCGAGCGCGAGGTCACGGACGACGAGCTGCAGCGCTTCGAGGAGCTCGCCGCGGCCTTCGGGCCGACGCTCGAGAACGCGCGCCTGTATTCGGAGGCGCGCCGCCTCGCCGACACGGATCCCCTGACGAACCTCCGCAATCGCCGTTACTTCGAAGAGCGCCTGCGGCGAGAGTGCGCCCGCGCGCGTCGCTACAGCCGCGCGCTCGGCCTGCTCATCGCCGAGGCGGACGGGCCGCTGAGCGACCTCCTCGCGGCCGGCGAGCGAATCCGCGGCGTCGTGCGCGGCACCGACGTTCCGTGTCATCTTGGCGAGGGCCGCTTTGCGATCATCATGCCGGAGGCGGGGCAGGCGGACGCGGAGCGGCTCCTTCGCCGGCTCCAGTTCGCTCTCGGCGGTCGCGTCGACAACGGCGACGACGGTGTGCGCCTCCGCGCCGGTCTCGTCGAGCTCCGAACCGAAGACGACGCCCGCATGTTCACGCGCCGCGCCGTGGAGGCCCTGGAGCGCTCAAAGCAGGCGTCTGAACGGCCTCTGAGCTCCTCGGGAGCCTCCGCAGGGGCCAGCGCACGATAATGGGCGTTATGTCAAGTCGAGATCGGTAAGCCGAGA
>Ga0307308_10000536_pt1 | contig 13729 bp, 14 predicted proteins | sample ER_DNA_195_FD_194501 | JGI IMG/M metagenome (GOLD analysis project Ga0307308, IMG submission 194501) | Bulk soil microbial communities from the East River watershed near Crested Butte, Colorado, United States - ER_DNA_195 | ecosystem: Environmental > Terrestrial > Soil > Floodplain | place...
TCGCGATCGCGGCCGCCTTGCGGAGGAAGCCCGGGATGCCGTTGCCGGGCATCTCGAACGCCAGGACTTCGGCGACGATCGCCTGGACCGCCCGCGACGGCTGGATCTTGAGCGCGGCGCCGAGGATGTCGCGGTAGAACACCATGTGGAGGTTCTCGTCGGCCGCGATCCGGGTCATGATCTTGTCCGCCACCGGATCCTGCGAGTAGCGCCCGGTGTTCTTGTGCGAAATCCGGGTCGCGAGCTCCTGGAACGCGACGTAGGCGAGGCCGCGGAGCGTGTCGATCGTGTCGCGGTCATAGCCCTGCTGGAGCTGGGTCATCCTGCCTCGTTCGAGGGCGACCGGGTCGAGGTTCCGGGTCACCGTCAGGTAGTCGCGCAAGACGATCGCGTGGCGGCCTTCCTCGGCCGTCCAGCGTCCGATCCAGTTGATCCAGGCGCCGTCGCCCGCCCCGAACATGCCGTGGATGAGCCGGTGGTACGAGGGCAGGTTGTCCTCGGTCAGGAGATTGACCTCGAACGAGATCTGGGCGACGCCGGTCAGCCGCGGCTGGTCGGGCGTCCACGGCTCCTTGTCGAAGTCGCGCCCGAGCCGGTACGGGATGTAGTCGTGCGGGAACCACTCCTGGGCGACGCGCGCGTGGCGGTCGTACAGGCGGGCGGCCTCGGGCTCGAGCTCGTTGAGGAGGGCGAGGTCGTCAGCGCCGGCGCGAGGAGCGGGAGCGGGCGGGGAAATCGGCGCGACGGGGCGCGCGGAGTCATCGGTCACCAATGGTCGGTCCTTGTTCAGAGAAGGGCCGCGGGCGCCCACAGTGGACGCCGGTTCACCGACCGGTCAGGCACCAAGGGTAGCCGGGATCGTCATGACGCCCCGTCATCTCGGTGCAGACCTGCACGGCCCTACGATCATGTCTCGCGGAGATCAGCGCGCAGAGCGGATCAGTCCTCGAAGGATCTGGATCCTGCGCTCGGTGTCGCGCTCGTCGCCTTCGCCCTCTGCGTGACGGGCGTGGCTCCCGCAGGGGGATCACGGCCCGGGCGGTGGCCACCTTCCTCGGGACTCTGCTTCTTGCTCAGTCCCTAGGAGGTTGGCGGACGGCCTCACTCGCGCCGGTTGTTCTGTTCGTCGCGGTCGTGATCGTCGGTCGCGGCGAGGACATCAACCATCCCGCCCCTTGGGCGTGGATCGCCGCGTCCGAGGACGATGTCGGGGCCTCGGTCTTATCTGTGATCGTGGTTGCGCTCGGGGCGGTGATGGCGGTCGTACGTCGACCAACGGGCCAGCCCCGCGCCGAGGACTAGGGTCGGTCGACCAAGGTCCCACTGCCTTCGGAGGGTGATCTCGATGCGGTCGGGGCGGCACGCGGTAGCTGAAGAGACCCTCCCTACTAACCCGTTGCGCGATTGACAGCATCGCGACGCAGTTCGTATCGTTTGGCCTAACAATCGTTAGGTAGGACCGAGCGTGATCGAGACCGGTGCGCGACGGCGCGAGATCGACGACGTAGCCAGCGAGCTGTTCCACGCGAACGGCTATGCGGCGACGAGCGTCCGCGACATCGCCCGCGCGCTCGACATCCAGGGCGCCAGCCTGTACGCGCACATCGCGTCCAAGGAGGATCTCCTCTGGGCGATCGTGGATCGAGCGGCGACGGAGTTCGAGCAAGCCGCCGATCGCGCGGCTGCCGAGACCCCCGCGGCCGACGCTGTGGAGCGCCTCGCCGCGCTCGTCGAAGCCCACGTCGAGGTCGTGACAGCTGACCCGGAGCGCTCGAGCGTGTTCGTGACCGAGTGGCGCCACCTGTCGGCCGACCGACGCGCCGCCATCGCCCGGCGCCGCGATGCCTACGAGGCCCGGTTCCGCGAGACGATCGACGACGGCATCTCGGTCGGCGCCTTCCGGGCCACGGATGCCGCGATCGCCGCGACGTTCATCCTCACCGCGCTCAACGGGATCGCGACCTGGTACCGGCCCGATGGCCGCCTGAGCTCCGATCGGATCGCCGACCACTACGTCGAGCTCGCCCTGCGCTCCCTCTCGGAGGACCAACGATGACCGATCCCCTCGCCCTCGATCCGGTCCTGCCCGCGCGCGAGCGGAGCGCCCTTCCGTTCAACGACGACGCCCTCGACCATGACGAGCGCTACCGCCATTTCGAGGATCACGTCACTGCCGGCGGCAAGGTCGAGGCGACCGACTGGATGCCTGACGAATACCGGATCGCGGTGCTCCGATTCGTCGAGATGCACGCGAACAGCGAGCTGATGGGCGTCCTGCCCGAGCGCGAGTGGATCATGCGGGCGCCGACCCTCCGCCGGAAGCTGGCGCTGACCGCCAAGGTCCAGGACGAGGTCGGCCACGCCCAGCTGCTGTACCGGGTGGCCGAGGATCTGGGCAAGCCGCGCGAGGCGATGATCCAGGACCTGCTCGACGGGAAGACGAAGTTCCACAACGTCTTCCACTACCCGACGAAGTCGTGGGCGGACATCGGGATCATCGCCTGGCTCGTGGACGCCGCGGCGATCGTCGCCCAGCAGGCCCTCCGGGATTCCTCGTACGCCCCGTACGCCCGGACGATGAAGAAGATCTGCTGGGAGGAGTCGGTCCACATCATGCACGGCCGCGACGTCGTCGTGACGATGGTGACCGGCACGGCGACCCAGCGGGCGTCGATCCAGGAGGCGCTCGATCGCTGGTGGGGCCCGCTGATGCAGATGCACGGGCCGCGCAGCGACCGGGCGAAAGACCGCGACATCCACTGGAAGATCAAGGCGAAGACGAGCGAGGAGCTGCGCCAGGAGTTCATCGGGATCTACGTCCCGCGGATCCGCGAGCTCGGCCTGACGATCCCCGACGCCGCTCTCGCCCTCGACCCTGCCACCGGCGTGTGGGCCTACGACGAGCCGGACTGGAACGAGCTCCGTACGGTCGTCACGAACCACGGCCCGAAGTCCCAGGAGCGGCTCGACTTCCGGCGCGCGAACTGGGACGCGACGCGATGGGTTCGCGACGCGATCCTGGGCAATCCTCGGGCGGCGGTGGCGTGACGGGCACCCTGCCAGGCGATCGATCGGCCGACGCTGCCGGCCAGTCAGGCGTCCTCGAACCATGGGAAGTCTTCCGGCGCGAGAAGGACGGCGACCCGATGCGCCACGGCGGCTCGGTGATGGCGCCCGACGCGACCCTCGCCCTTCACTACGCCCGCGAGATGTACAGCCGACGCCAGGAGAGCGTCCATCTGTGGGTCGTTCGCCGCTCGGACATCCACGATCTCGCCGACCTCGACCTGCTCCAGCCGCCGCTCGACCGCTCGTTCAAGAAGCCGGGCGGCTACGTGATGCGCGACAAGCTCGCGGCGGCTCGCGAACAATCGGGCGAGGCGAAGCCGAAGGCGAACAAGGGCCGATGACGGAGTTCGCGGCGGTTCCGCCGCTGGCCATGGACTTCGAAGGCGCGGGTGACGGCCGGGAGCGGGCGCTTGCGCTCCTCCTGCTGTCGATGGCCGACGACGAGTTCGTCATCGGCTTCAGCGACTCCGAGTGGACCGGGATCGGGCCGATCCTCGAGGAGGATGTGGCGATCAGCTCGCTCGCCCAGGACGAGCTCGGCCACGCGCAGGCGCTGTACCGGCTCCTCGCCGAGACGGTCGCCGATGGGCGCGACGCCGACGCCTGGGCATACGACCGCCCGCCCGAGGGCTACCTGCATGCGCGGCTCCTCGATCACCCGAGCGGCGACTGGGCCGCGACGATCGCCCGCCGCTACCTCTACGACACGGCCGACGACGCACGCCTGGCGACCCTCGTCGATTCGTCGCACCGGCCGCTGGCCGAGCTCGTGGCCAAGCTCCGCCGCGAGGAGCGCTACCACCTGATGCACGTCCGGACGTGGATCGAGCGCCTGGCCGATGCGGGCGGCGAACCGCGGCGCCGGCTCCTCGCCGCCCTCGAGGCGATGGGGCCCGACGCCGGAACCGTCCTCGCCCCGCTCGCCGGTGAGACCGCCCTGGTCCGGCACGGGATCATCGGCGAGCCCTTCGGCGCGATCGAGGCGCGCTGGCGCGCCAACGTGGGGGAGACGTTCCGGAGGCTCGGCCTGGCGCAGCTGCCGCCGACCGCCGCGCCGGACCGAGCCAGGACGGACCATTCCGATGCGTTCCGCGCCCTGCACACCGAGTTCACGATGGTCCGCCGGAGCGAGGTCGGCGCGACATGGTGATGATGGCGCCCGTCACCACGGACACCGTCCGGATGCTGCTGGGGACCGTCCACGACCCCGAGATCCCGACCGTGTCGATCGTCGATCTCGGGCTGGTTCACGCCATCTCGGTCGCGGACGGGCACATCGCGATCGAGCTCCTTCCGACGTTCGTGGCCTGCCCGGCGCTGGAGATCATCCGATCGACGGTGCTCGACGCCGTGAGCGTCCTCGGCCGTCCGGTCGAGGTCTCGTACACGTTCGCCGTCCCGTGGACGACTGAGCGCTTGACCGAGGCGGGCAGGGCGGGCCTCCGCCGCGCCGGGATCGCGCCACCGGCCGAGCCGGCCGCCGTGCGCTGCCCGTTCTGCGCGGGGGCGGACGTCGCGATGGACAGCGCGTTCGGCCCCGCCCTCTGCCGCTCGTTGTTCTACTGCCGGGCCTGCCGCCACCCGTTCGAGGCCTTCAAGCCGATCTGAGCTCGGTGTCGCCGCACAGCGTAGACACCGGGACCTCGGTCCCGGGTGGCAACAGGACTATTGTTAGGAGACTTCAACGCGCGTACCCTCCGGTCATACGCGGACGGGGGTCGCGCGGAAGTCTCCTAGTGTCTGCGCGCGAAGCGCAGGCGGAGCGCCCAGGACCGTCGAGCTGCGCATACGCACTCATATCGTTACGGTCCAGGCTAGGAGACAACCGAAGATGAAGCCCAGAGTGATGGCGCTCCTGGGAGCGCTGCTCCTGACAGGGTTGGTGACACTGCCCGTGCTCGCCGCCGCACCCCCCGGCAAGGTCACGGTCGAGAGCGACGGCTGCACGTTCACGGTCCACATCGATCTCGACCACGCCTACGACCTGGTCGGCTGGAAGGTCAAAGAGTTCAACGCGGCCAACTGGAACGAGGGCCTCACCCTCTTCAAGGGCTCCGGGCCGACCGACGGGAACGGCGACATGACCGTCGGCCCGTTCACGGCGCCCGAGGGCCACTACAACGTGGCCGTCGACGACGAGTACCCACCGGACGGGTCGTCCATCGTGGTCGACTTCTTCCTCACCTGCCCGGCGGCGCCGATCGGCTCCGAAACGCCGACCGGGAGCGAGCTGCCGGCGGAGGGATCCGCTCCTCCGAGCGGTGGAGAGCTCGGGATCACGGGTACGCCGCGACCCGGCAAGATCACCCCGCCTCCGACCGACACGAACGCGCAGGGCGCCACCGGCAACGCCGGGGGCTGGCAGGTCACCCTGCTGGTCATCCTGGCCTTGAGCGCGGCTGCCTTCGGGCTGATGCCCGAGCGGATCATGGCGGCGGCGCGATCGACCATCCGGCGGCGCCCCCGCTGACGCACCGTCGTCGATCAGCTCGAACGGGCCGGCGGCCGCCGGCACCGACATCGGTCGGCGCGAGGACTACGCTCGCGCCATGACCGATTCGTCCCCGGCCGCCGACACCGATCCCCGTCGTGACCGCCCGATCATCGGGGTGGTCGGGGCGGGGATCATGGGCTCGGGGATCGCCCAGGTCGCGCTCGAGGCGGGACACGAGGTGGTGGTCCACGACATCGACGAGGCGGCCCTCGCCCGAGGGCGCGACCGGGTCGCCGACGGCCTGACAAGGCGCGCCGCGCATGCCGTGCTCGATCCATCCGGGATCGATGATTGGGTCGACGCGCGGCTCGCCCGACTCCGGGAGACGGTCGTCCTCGAGCAGCTCGGCGACGAAGCCGAGGTCGTGATCGAGGCGGCGCTCGAGTCGCTCGAGCTCAAGCAGACGATCTTCCGGACGCTCGATTCGGCTGCCGACTCAGCGGCGATCCTCGCCACGAACACGAGCGCCCTGTCGATCGCGTCGGTCGCCGCGGCGACGGCCCATCCGGAGCGCGTTCTGGGACTCCATTTCTTCAACCCGGCCCCGATGATGGCGCTGGTCGAGGTCGTCGCCGGACCGGCCACGGGTCCGGACATCGCCGACGCCGCCGAGTTGCTCGTCGCGAGCTGGGGCAAGACGCCCGTTCGCTCGGCCGACGCACCGGGCTTCATCGTGAACCGGGTCAACCGGCCGTTCACGCTCCAGGCGCTCCGTCTGCTCGAAGCGGGCACCGCCTCGATCGAGGAGATCGACCAGGCCCTGCGTGACGGGGGGTTCCCCCTCGGCCCGTTCGAGCTGATGGACCTGACCGGCATCGACGTCACGTTCGCGGCGTCGAACGCGATCTGGGAACGGCTGGGCCGGCCCGATCGGCTGCGGCCGTCGCCCATCCAGGAGAAGTTGATCGAGGCGGGACATCTCGGCCGAAAGACGGGCCAGGGGTTCTATCGCTACGAAGCGGGCCGGCGGTCCGATGACGAGCCCGTCGTGTCGTCGGGCGATGACGCCGCGAGCTCCGCCGAGATCCGCGCGGAGATCCTCGCCGCGATCGACGCCGAGGCGCGCCTGGCCGCCGGCGAGGGTGTCGCGTCCGAGGCCGACATCGATCTCGCCATGCGGCTGGGCGCCGGCCATCCCATCGGGCCCTTCGAGCGCGCCCGGAGCGCCACACCGAAGGACTAGGCCCGTCGCGTCGGACACTCCTGCGCTGTCGCGTGCGTGACAGCTGCACTGTGCCGCCTGCGACACATCGCACGTCGGCGAGCGTGCCGTCCCCGGTGGCGGGCGCCGACCGGAATCGTGTTCGCTGATCGCTAGGTCGCCCGAACCGGCCGGTGCGACGGTTGTGACGTGCTCCGCGGCGGACGAACCGGCGATGAACGGAGCATCACAACCGATCGACTCGGCCCGCCAGCCATGGACGGCGACGCCGGAGCGGATCGATCCAACCTGAATCGCATCGGGAGATCAGACATGCGTGAATCGACCTCCGGCGTGCCCCGAAGGCTTCTGCTCATCGGCAGCGCCCTCGCGGTCATCGCCACGATCGTCGGCAGCGGCGTCGCCTTCGCCACCCCGGCCGGCCCGGCCGGCGGCTCGACGGCCACCGTTCTCGCCGACGGCACGACCATGAACGAGGTGAACTTCAACAGCGACCCGATCAAGCTCCGAACCCAGGACCAGATGGAGGTCTTTCAGGTCAGCCAGACAGCGATCTCCGGCTGGACGTCCGGCTGGCACGAGCACACGGGCGCGGTCTTCGTGAACATCACGGCCGGGTCCCTGACGTTCTACGACTCGAACTGCAAGGTAACGACCGTCACGGCCGGCCACGGCTACATCGAGTCGCCGTACGACCCGATCCTCGCCCGCAACGAAGGCAACGTCCAGGCGGCCTGGATCACGACCCAGATCATCCCGGTCGGCGCATCCCGCCGGATCGACCGCCCATCCGCCCTCTGCGGCGTGCAGTAGGTCGAGCCCCTCCGCGAACGGCCCCGGACGCCTCGCGCGCCGGGGCCGTCGTGGCGCCGATCAGCCGGTTGTCGCCGCCTTCGACGTGGCCGTTGCGGGCTTGGTTCGCTTGACGCTGAACACCATGACCGGCTTGGCGAACCCCTTGAGCTTGAGGTCCTGAACCCGCTCGCCCTCGACCTGATCCTCGGCAGCCGCGAACGCTCGGGCGCTCATCAGGATCTGGCCGGGGCCCGCCTCGTCGGACAGGCGCGAGGCGAGGTTGAGCACGCTGCCGACGGCGCCGTATTCGAAGCGTCCCTCGAAGCCGATCGTGCCGATCGTCGCGTAGCCAAGCGAGATCCCGACCGTGAAGTCGAGCTGGTGACCGCGATGCCGCCACGCAGCGGTGCGCTTCGCCATCGCGTCGCGCAGCGCGATCCCCATCGCCGCCGCCCGGACGGCGGGATCCGGCACGGGAAACGGATCGTTGAACCAGGCCATCACGCCATCGCCCGCGAACCAGCCGACGGTTGCCTCGAAGCGGGCCACGATCTGACCGGCGGTCTCGTGGAACTCGCGGATGACGCCCATCACCTCTTCCGGCTCCGTGGTCTCGCTGAACGCCGTCCAGCCGGCGAGATCGGCGAAGACGACCGCGATCTCCCGCCGGTGATTCTCGAGGAGGGCGTCGCCCCCGGACGAGAGGGCCACCTCGGCCAGCTGGGCCGGCAGGAACCGACGGAGCCGGCCGAGCCGCTCGATCTCGGCGACCTGCGCGGCAACGCGCCCGGCCAGGTCGCGGTTGAGCTCCGCGAGCTCCGCGGCCTGCGTCCGGATCGTGTCGTGCGACTGCTTGATCCGGATCAACGAGCGGACGCGGGCCAGCAGCTCCGGTGGGTTGAGCGGCTTGGCCACGAAGTCGTCGGCCCCGGCGTCGAGGGCTCGGACGCGCTCCTCGTCTTCCGCCGAGGTGACCATGATGATCGGCAGGAACTCGTGCTCGGGGTCTGCCCGGATCCGGCGGCACACCTCGTAGCCGTCGAGATCGGGCATCCGGATGTCGAGCAGGACCACGTCCGGTGACCCATCGACGACCCGCGCGAGGGCCTCGGTCCCGGAGGACGCCGCGGTGACCTCGTAGCCTTCCGGACGGAGCAGCGCCTCGAGCAGGCGGATGTTCCTCGCGACATCGTCGACGACGAGGACCCGACCCGAGCTGGTCATCCTCGCCATCCCTCCTGCTGCCGCGCGTGGGCCCGCACCTGGCCCGCGAATTCGCGCACGTTGATCGGCTTCTCCAGGTAGCCGTCGAACCCGGCCGCGAGCAGTCGCTCCCGGTCGCCCATCATCGCAGAAGACGTCACGGCGACGATCGGGATCCCGCTGGTTCGGGCCTCCGCCCGGAGGAGGGCCAGGGCAGCCGGGCCGTCGAGGTCGGGCAGCCTGATGTCCATGAGGATCACGTCGGGATCCGCCTCGCCCGCGAGGCGGACGCCGTCCATCGCGGTCCCGGCCTCGATCGTCCGCAGCCCGGCGAAGCGCAGGACATCGCGGGCCAGGCGGCGGTTGCGCTCGTTGTCGTCGACGATCAACACGAGCAGGTCGGCCCCGTCGGTCATGCGGCCAGCCCGACCGGCAGGGTGAAGCGGAACGTCGTCCCCCTGCCCGGCTCGCTCTGGACCCACAGCCGCCCACCGTGGAGCTCCACGAACCGGCGCGAGAGCGTGAGCCCGAGTCCCGTCCCTTCGATCGCACCGGATCCCGCGTCGCGCGCTTGCTGGAACTCCTCGAAGATCCGCTCCTGGTCGGCCGAGGAGATCCCGATTCCGGTGTCGGCGACCGCGATCTCGACCAGGCCGTCGTGGCGCCGCGCGCTCACGTCGACCCGGCCGCCGGACGGCGTGAACTTCACCGCGTTGGAGAGCAGGTTGAAGATCACCTGGCGGATCTTCCGCTCGTCGGCGCGGACGAGGCCGACATCGGGGTCGACGTGCAGGTCGAGCGCGATCGCGTTGCGTGACGCCCGGGCCTGGTGCATCGTGATTCCGCGTTCGAGGGCGTCCGCGATCGAGACGTCGCCGAGGGCCAGCTCCATCCTGCCGGCCTCGACCTTCGACAGGTCGAGGATGTCGTTGATGAGCGACAGGAGGTGCTGCCCCGCCCCGAGCACGTCCTCGACGTATTGCCGCTGCGTATCGTTGAGCGGCCCGGCCATCTCCTGGCCGAGCACCTCCGAGAACCCGATGATCGCGTTGAGCGGCGTTCGCAGCTCGTGGGACATGTTGGCGAGGAACTCGGACTTGTGGCGGCTGGCGCTCTCCAGCTCGGCATACAGCCGGCCGAGCTCGTCGTTCATCCGATTGATGTTGTCGGCAAGGGCGCCGAGCTCATCGCGGTTGTGGACCTCGACCCGGCCGCCGAACTCGCCCGAGGCGATCGCCGCGAGCCGTGTCTCCATCCGCTTGATCGGTCCGACGACCGATCGCGACAGGACGTAGCCGAGGGCGAGGGCGAGAAGCACGCTCAGGACGGCGACGACGACGAACGTCCGCTCGGAGTCCGCGAGCGACGTCCGGTCCTCGGCGATGAGGGCGTCGGTCGCGGACGAGCTGGAGCCGACGAGCTGATCCGTCAGGCTCTCGAGGTCGTGGACCAGGGGCTCCGCCCGTGAACCCTGAAGCGCTGTCGCCGCGTCGATCCGGCCGGACGCGTCAAGGCCGTGGATGCTGTCGATCACCCCCCGCAGATCGGCTTCGTCGGTGGCGATCGCGTCGAGGAGGGCCCGCTCGGCGCTCGGCGGCGTGAACTCGAGATTGCCGACGTCGCCGCCGGGACCGAGGCGGGTGGCAACGGTCGTGGCGATCGCCTCGTCGAGGTTGGCGAGGCTCTCGCTGCTCGGCGCCGACGAGGAGGTCGCGCCGACGTACTCGCGGAGGTCCGGCCCGCCGGCCCTCAGGGCGATCAGGAAGCGGACCTCTTCGACCGAGGTCTGAAGGGCGCGATAGGCGGTCGCCCGCTGCTGCAGGACGCGCAGCTCCTCGGCGCGGTCGGTCGAATCGGCGATCGCCCGGAGGCCCAGCACGCCGGTGACGACCAGGAGAACCACGCCGCCGAACAGCGCGACGAGGAGCTTCGAGCGGACGTCGGACGGGAAGCGCTGAACCGCCCGGATGACACGGTTGTCGGCCCCGGTCGGGCTGGGGGTCACCGGCGCCGATCGGCGTCTCATGCCACGGTCCGTCGCCGGGGTCAACGAACGGTCCGGGTCATTGACACGCCTGCCGTCCGGGAATGTCAGTACCCGAGGCCGGGTGTCGCGGAGATCGCAGCCTTGATCACCCAGACTCCGTTCACGCGGGCCACCTGCTGATCGGCGCTGACGACGACCTTCACCGCCTTCGTGTCGATGTCGATGTAATCGCACTGGAAGTACAACGTGCCCTTGTCACCGTCGACGCTCGCCTTCGACTTGTACGCGGGCGTGTCCGACACCCAGTGGTTCTCGGGCTTGAACGGCGCCGCCTGCGTCGCGAAGAAGTCCCGGATGGCGGTCTTTCCGGTGTAGGTCTTCGACGACGTCGTGAAGGTGGCGTCGTCGGCCCAGAGCGACATCATCAGGTCCAGGTTCTTCGTCGACGAGGCCTCGTGCCACTTCACCTCGATCTGGTTGATGGCATACAGGTCGGCCTGGCGCTGGATGTCCGAGGCTGGCGGTGCCGATCCGGTCGAGGCCCCGCACCCGGCCACCACGGGCACGAGCGCCAGGGCGGCCGCGATCCCGGCGAGGACGCGCAGCCGCCAACCAGGGCGCGAACGCGTGCTGTCTGCCGTGACTGCCGCGGACGATCCGAACGCATCCATGTCCGATCCCTCCGATCCCTCCGACCCCCGAGAAGATCTCCTGACGGCGCGCGGGGCTCTCGATGCGAGATCGCCCGGATCCCCTCGGACGTCGGACGCTCGCCGACCTGCGGTCCCGGCCATCATCCGGCGCGGGTCAAGCGATCCTCGGGAGGCCTCCGTGCTCGCGGACGTGGAATGCCAGGTCGACCGCCGTCTTGAGCAGGACGAGCACGACCACCGCGCCGATCGGGCTGCCGATCGCCAGGCTGAGGAACGCCCCGAAGAGGATCGTCAGGTGGAGGATCACGAGCCGCCCGTACGGGACGAACATCTGCCGCGCGGCCGAGACCGTCCGGTATTCGCCACGGCCCACGAAGTTGATCAGGAATGAGGCCGTGTGGCTGATCGCGAGCCCGGCCGCGCCCCACGCGACCGCAGTCAGGTTCGGACCGATCGAACGGGTCTGGACGACGACGCCGTCGAGCGCCTGCGGGTCGAAGCCGGGGGCGAAGACGTCCGGTTGGAAGGCCGTGGATGCCACGCCCACGAACTGGGGCAGGAGGAACACGAACACCCCGTGGACGAACCAGAACAGCCCGTAGTGGATCAGGAAGAAGGGGATGAGCACAGCCTTGGCGGTCATCCCGCTTCGGGCGACGGTCAGCGGGCGCATCCCGCGGACGTCGACGACGCGCGTCGCGGGCTCATCGGGCCCGGCGGCGAGGAGCATCTTCGGCACGTTGAGGATGCCGACAATCCCGTTCTCGACCCAGTACAGGACGAGCAGGGTCGCGACGTTCCAGCCCCAGAACAGGACGCCCGCAAGCGGGATCAGGTTGAACGCCACGAGCGTGACCACCGACGCGGTCGACGAGGTGGTCATGGCGAGCCGGACGGCGCGGTCGATCACGGCGCGATGATCCCATGCCGGACGGCGCGGCGACCGCACCCGGCGGCGGCCCCCATACAATCGACCGCATGACCCGTGATCTCCACCGCCCGCTTCGCGACGCGTGGGTCGTCGAGGCGGTGCGGACCCCGATCGGCCGGTACGGCGGCGCGCTCGCCTCGGTCCGCCCCGACGACCTCGCCGCCGCCGCGATCAGGGCCGTCGTCGAGCGCTCCGGCATCGACGCGGCGCTGATCGAGGACGTGATCCTCGGTTGCGCGAACCAGGCCGGCGAGGACAACCGCGACGTCGCCCGGATGGCCCTCCTCCTGGCCGGGCTCCCGGTCGAGGTCGGCGGGCTGACAGTGAATCGTCTGTGCGGATCGGGCCTCCAGGCCGTCAACTCGGCCGCCCACGCGATCGCGGTCGGCGACGGCGACGTGTTCATCGGGGGCGGCGTCGAGTCGATGACCCGGGCGCCGTACGTCATGGCCAAGCCCGTAGCCGCGTTCGATCGTGGTCCCCGCGAGCTCGAGGACACGACCCTCGGCTGGCGGTTCCTCAACCCGGCCCTGGCCGCGCTCCACTATCCGTACTCGATGGGTGAAACCGCCGAGAACGTCGCCGAGCGGTGGACGGTCGATCGCGCGGCCCAGGACGCGTTCGCCCTCGCGTCGCAGCAGAAGGCGGTCGCGGCGATCGAGGCCGGCCGGTTCGACGACCAGATCGTCCCGGTCGCGATCCCCCAGAAGAAGGGGCCGCCGCTCGTCGTCGAGCGCGACGAGCACCCGCGCGCGGACACGTCGGCCGATGCGCTCGCGAAGCTCCGACCGGCGTTCCGCGAGGGCGGCTCCGTGACCGCGGGCAACAGCTCGGGGATCAACGACGGCGCGTCGGCGGTACTGCTCGTCGAGGCGGAGCGCGCGCAGGCTCTGGGATTGACGCCGATGACCCGGATCGTGTCGACCGCGGTCGCCGGCGTCGATCCCGCGATCATGGGCTACGGCCCCGTCCCGGCCACCCGCAAGGCCCTCGAGCGGGCCGGGATCACCGTTGCTGACCTCGACCTCATCGAGCTCAACGAGGCGTTCGCCAGCCAGTCGATCGTGTGCATCGACGACCTCGGGCTCGATCCCGCGAAGGTCAACGTCAACGGCGGCGCGATCGCCCTCGGCCATCCGCTCGGGATGAGCGGCGCCCGCCTGATCACGATGCTCAGCCACGAGCTTCGCAGGACGGGCGGGCGCTGGGGTCTCGCGACGATGTGCATCGGGGTCGGGCAGGGGATCGCGACGGTCATCGAGCGCATCGACGGGTAGATCTCCACGTTGCCGCGGGCCCCGCCCCCCGCGGCGAGGCGCCGGCGCTTTGAGGGGCCGCGCTCCCTGGGGGCGCCCTCTCGGCACGTTCACGTCGACGCCGCAACCCGCGGTTTTCGGCGTTGAGCAGCGATCGGGCGGCCTCGGATCGTGGCCCG
>Ga0307308_10000547_pt1 | contig 13636 bp, 14 predicted proteins | sample ER_DNA_195_FD_194501 | JGI IMG/M metagenome (GOLD analysis project Ga0307308, IMG submission 194501) | Bulk soil microbial communities from the East River watershed near Crested Butte, Colorado, United States - ER_DNA_195 | ecosystem: Environmental > Terrestrial > Soil > Floodplain | place...
GATCGACCTGCTGCCCGAGCAGAAGGAGATCGAGGATCTCGGCGGGACGATGCGGCTCGGGGCGCAGGCGGTCGAGCTCGGCGAGGGTACGCAGGCGCTCGCCGCCTACAACGAACTGGTCGTGCACGAGCGGCACCGGCACCGCTACGAGGTAAACAACCACTTCCGGCCGATGCTGGTCGAGGCCGGCCTCGTCGTCTCGGGCACCTTCCAGGAAGGGCGCCTGGTCGAGATCGTCGAGCTTCGCGACCACCCGTGGTTCGTCGCGAGCCAGTTCCACCCGGAGTTCAAGTCCCGGCCGACGCGGCCGGCGCCGCTGTTCCGCGACTTCGTGGGCGCGGCTTTCATTCGCGCTCGGGAACGCCGGGGCGCGGCAGTCACGCGCGTCTAGGATCGCTTCATGCGACCCGGCTGGGCACCTGATGTGCTCACGCTCTTCCTCGAGCTGGCGGCGCTGCCGAGCCCGCCGGGGGAGGAACGGGCGGTCGCGGACCGCGTCCTCGAGTACCTGGGCGCACTCGGGCTCGAGGCCGACGAGGACGACGCGGGCGCGCGGATCGGCTCGTCGATGGGCAACGTCCTGTGCCGGGTCGCGCCTTCGAACGGCGGGAGCGGCACTCGGCTCTTCCTCTGCGCGCACCTCGACACCGTGCCGCTGGAAGGCCCGATCGAGCCGGTCGTCGGTGAGGACGGTTTCGTCAGGAACACCGGCGGGACGATTCTCGGCGCCGACAACAAGGCTGCGGTGGCGGCGATGCTCGAGGGAGCTGCGCGACTGGTCGAGGACGGAAGGGCGCACGCAGGCATCGAGCTGCTCTTCACGCCCATGGAGGAAGTGGGACTTCGCGGTGCCGCGGCGTTCGACGAGCAGCGGCTCGAGGCGCGCGCGGGCTACGTCTACGACCACGCTGGGGCGGTGGGCGAGGTGATCCTGGGAGCTCCGTACCAGCGCAAGCTCGACGTCCGGTTTCACGGCCGGGCTGCGCACGCGGGCATGTACCCCGAGGAGGGCCGCTCGGCGATCGCGGCGGCCGCACGTGCGATCGCGGACCTGCGCCTGGGCCGGCTCGACGACGAGACGACGGCCAACGTGGGCGAGATCGAGGGCGGCACCGCGCGCAATGTCGTCCCGGAGCACTGCCGCTTCCTCGCCGAGGCCCGCAGCCACGACGAGAACAAGCTCGCAGACGTCGTGCAGGAGATGCTCGAGACCGTGACGTTCGCCGCGACGCTCGCCGAGTGCGAGGTCGAGACCCACGTCGAGGGCTCGGCGCGCGGCTACCGCTTCCGGCGCGACGACCTTCCGGTCCGGATCGCCGCCGACGCCCTCGAGCGGTCCGGGCGGGAGCCGACCTACATCCTCTCCGGCGGCGGCGCGGACGCGAACGTCTTCAACGAGCGCGGCCTGCAATGTGTCAACCTCGCGAACGGGATGACCGACATCCACACGCCGGAGGAGCGGATCGCCGTGGCGGATCTCGAGGCGATGGTCGACGTGACGCTCGCCTTGGTCGACGTCGCCGCCGAGACCGGCGATGCCGGTTAGCCTCAGGCGCGGGCGCGTCACCGCGATCCTGGAAGAGCACGACGGGCTGGTGCGGCTCGAGGTCGACGGGGAGCCCTGCGTCGCGTACCCGGAGCTGACCGGGCCGATCGGGGTGGAAGACGAGGTGCTCGTGAACGTGCAGGCGCGCGAGCTCGGGCTCGGATCGGGCGGGTTCGACGTCGTCTACGCCAACCTCACGCGCGGCTTGGGCTTGGCCCCGGCCGACGGGGCACACGTCATGAAGCTCCCGTATACGCCGCTGCAGGCCGCGGCGGTGCACGCGGAGGAGACGGGCGGGCTCGCCGAATCCCTTGAGGGGCTTCCCGTCGTCTGCTGCTCGCTCCACAGCCAGGTCGCGCCCGTGTGCGCGGGTCTCGGGGACGGGCTTCGTATCGCCTACGTCCAGCTTCCGGGTGGGGCCCTTCCGCTGCCGCTGTCCGACACCGTGCGCCTGTTGCGCGAGCGCGGGCTCCTCGCGACGACGGTCTCGGTCGGGGCCTGCTTCGGCGGGGAGTACGAGTGCGTCGGCGTTGGGTCCGCTTTGGCCTGGGTGGCCGGCGCGGATCTCGATGCGGTCGTCTGTGCGATCGGCCCGGGGATCGTCGGCACCGGCTCACGGCTCGGCCACGGTGGCCTCGCCGCAGCGGACGCCGCGAATGCGGCTTCGGCGCTGAGAGGATCGCCGGTGCTCGCCGCGCGCGTCTCCGGCGCGGACGAGCGCGAGCGCCATCGGGGCGTGTCCCACCACACCGAGGCGGTGCTCGCACTGTGCGTGGGCCGGGTCACGGTGGCCTGGCCCGGCGGTCTCGAGGCTCCGGAGTGGGTCGAGCCGCGGCAGGAGGTCGACGTCGAGGGCTGGGAGCAGGCCTGTGCCGGGCTGCCGCTCTCGCACATGGGCCGCGGCCCGGACGAGGAGCCCGGGTTCTTCGCCGCCGCGTTCGCGGCCGGCCGGCTCGCACACAGCCTCGTTCCCTGATGGAGACCAGACGGCTCGGGCCGGTTGTAGGCCTCGGGACCTGGAACACGTTCGGCAGCGATGAGCGGCTTGCCTCTGAGGTTGTCGATGCGGCGTTCGATGCCGGTACCCGGGTGTTCGATTCGTCGCCGATGTACGGCGGCGCGGAAGCCTCCCTCGCGTCCGCCTTGCGCGGGCGGCGCGACGAGGCGGTCGTGGCGACGAAAATCTGGTCGCCTTCGGTTGAGGCCGGACGGGAGCATTTCCGCCGGCAGCTCGACTGGTTCGGCCGGGTGGACGTCGAGCAGGTGCACAACCTCGTCTCCTGGCGCGAGCATCTTCCGTGGCTGGAGGAGGAGCGGGCAGAGGGCCGGGTCGGCCGGCTGGGGGTCACGCACTACGACGCGTCCGCCTTCGACGAGCTCGAGGCCGCGCTGCGGACGGGCCGCTTCCAGACGCTGCAGGTGCCGCTCAATCCGCTGGAGCGAGAGTGTGAGGACCGCCTGTTGCCGCTCGCGGCCGAGCTCGGGGTTGCCGTCATCGTGATGCGTCCGTTTGCGGAGGGAGCGCTGGTCCGACGGGCGCCGGTGCCGGAACAGCTCAGCGAGCTCGGGGTCGCGACCTGGCCCCAGGCGCTCCTGAGGTGGGTGCTTTCCGATCCGCGGGTGGACGTCGTGATTCCCGCGACCCGCAATCCCGAGCACGCCCGCGCAAACGCGGCGGCCGGCGAGCCTCCGTGGCTGAACGAGGACGAGCGCCGCCTCGTCGAGCGCCTCGCCGGATTTGGCTCGCCGCGGAGCGTGGCGACCTCGACGATCGCGCCACCCTCGGGCGCGGGTGCGCAGAGCTCGAGCTCCGGCTCGAAGTCCCAGGAGCGTACGGTGGCGCAGACTGGGTCGGGGATGATGCCGCTGCGCGGGCTGCTGTAGCCGCAGAGGATCAGCCGGCCTCCAGGACGGACAACCTCCGCAAGGAGGCGCTCGACATAGTCGCGTCGGCGCTCGGCGGGCACGTAGACGAGCTCGGTGCGGACGAAGTCGAAGCGCTGCGGCGGCCTCCAGGTGAGGGCGTTCCCGAGGAAGATGCAGTGGGCCCAAGCGGGGAGGCGCCGGCGGGCGAGCTCGACGAGGGCAGGCACGAGGTCGAGCCCGTATGGCTCGATCCGGCGCGGCGTCCAGGCGACGAGGCTCTCGAGCAAGTGCCCGCTCGCGCAGCCGACGTCGAGGAAGGTCCCGTCCCGGTCGATCGCATCCGCGATCGGACGCCGGGCTGCCTCCCAGCGCGCCTCGTCGCCGCCGAAGCCGGACTGCGCGCGCGGGTTCTCCCCGGCGAGATACGCAGCCTCGAAGACCGCAGTCATCTCGGCGAACCACCGCGAGTCGTCGATCTCGCCGCGGGCGCGCGACTCATCGAGCGCGTCCGCCTGCCGCTGCCAGCACGCCCTGTCCGCGATGCCTCCCGCGCTCGCCGTCCCTGGTCCTGTAGTTCGGTTCGCCCGGCCTCCTCCCCGAGGCGATCGTAACGAGAAGGCGCGCACGTGTCTGTCACGGGACCGTGACGAAACTGCGCCAATGCCGAGCGCCGGCGGACGATGCGAGACCCGCCGAGAAGCTAGGGTTTTCGCCTCATGAAGGTCGGCGTCGTCAAGGAGATCAAGGCGGGCGAGTACCGCATCGCGCTCACGCCCGCGGGCGCGCGCGAGCTCGTGCAGCGTGGCCACGACGTCCTCGTCGAACGCGGCGCAGGCGACGGCAGCTCCTTCCCCGACGACGCGTATACCGGCGTCGGAGCGACCCTGGCCTCCGCGGACGAGGTCTGGGGCGAGGCGGACCTGCTGCTCAAGGTCAAGGAGCCGCTTCCTACGGAGTATCCGTTGCTCCGCGAGGGCCTAGTGCTCTTCACGTACCTGCACCTGGCGGCAACCGAAGAGCTCACACGTGCGCTGGCCGAGAGCGGCGCCGCGTGCGTCGCGTACGAGACGGTCGAGACCGACAACCACGCCTTGCCGCTGCTCGCGCCGATGAGCGAGATCGCGGGGCGTCTCGCCGCGCAGGCCGGTGCGTATTTCCTCGAGAAGCCGCTCGGCGGACGCGGGCTCCTGCTCGGCGGTGTGCCGGGCGTCGCACCGGGCCGCGTGCTCGTGATCGGGGGCGGGATCGTGGGCTACAACGCGGCGGTGATCGCGCTCGGCCTGGGCGCGAACGTCATGATCCTCGAGCGCTCGATCGACCGGATGCGCCATCTCGACGAGATCCTCTCGGGCCGGGTGAGCCTCGTGATGTCGTCCTCGCTCCAGGTCGAGGAGTCGATCGTGGAGGCGGATGTCGTCATCGGCGCGGTGCTAATTCCCGGCGCGATCGCGCCGAAGCTCGTGACGCGGGAGATGGTCTCCGCGATGAAGGACGGGGCCGTGCTGTGCGACGTGGCGATCGATCAGGGCGGGTGCGCCGAGACGTCACATCCGACCACCCACAGCGATCCGGTCTACGTCGTCGACGGGGTCACCCACTACTGCGTGGCGAACATGCCCGGGGCCGTTCCCGTCACCTCGACGAAGGCGCTGACGAACGTGACCCTGCCGTTCGTCGAGGAGATCGCCGACTACGGGCTGGCCGAGGCGGTCGCCCGCGACCCGGCGCTCGCCCGCGGCGTGAACGTGCTCGACGGGAAGATCACGTACGAAGCCGTGGCCGAGGCGCACAGCCTCGACTTCTACCCGCTCGAGGACCTGCTTCCGCTGTCGCCTGTTTGAAGCTCAGGACTTCGGCCCTGTGTTGCTCCGCGCAGGGCTCAGCTTGACGACGAGCCACGTGCACGCGGCCGCGAAGACGATGATGCACGCGGCGAAGACGGCGAGACCGAGCAGCCCAATAACGGCGTCCATGACCAACCTAGAATAGCCCGATGCCGCGTGCCTGCGTGATCGTGCTGGACGCCGTCGGCGCGGGAGCGCTGCCGGATGCCGCTGCCTACGGGGACGAGGGGTCGGACACCCTCGGCAACGTTGCGCGCGCCGTTGGAGGGCTCGACCTTCCCAACCTGGAGGCGCTGGGCCTCGGGAACGTCGAGCCGCTCGAGGGCTGCCCGCCGCAGCCCGGTGCGCCTGCAGTTGCGGGCCGGCTGCTCGAGCGCTCGAAGGGGAAGGACACGACGGCCGGCCACTGGGAGCTGATGGGCGTCGTCACGCAGACGCCGTTCCCGACCTACCCGCGGGGCTTTCCGCACGACGTCATCGACCCGTTCATGCACCGCACGGGACGAGGGGTACTGGGCAACACGGCCGCGTCGGGCACGGAGATCATCCAGGAGCTCGGCGAGGAACATCAGCGGACGGGCAAATGGATCGTCTACACGTCGGCGGACTCCGTCTTCCAGGTTGCTGCGCATGAGGAGACGATCCCGCTCGAGGAGCTCTACGAGGCCTGCAGGATCGCGCGAAACGAGATCCTCGTAGGCAAGCACGCCGTCGGGCGCGTGATCGCACGGCCGTTCGTCGGTGAGCCCGATAACTACGTACGCACGCCCAACCGGCATGACTTCTCGCTCGAGCCGCGGCGGCCGAACTACCTCACGCTCCTGCGCGAGGCCGGCAACACGGTGCACGGCGTCGGCAAGATCGGCGACATCTTCGCGGGACGCGACATCGACACGTCGCGACCGACGCAGTCGAACATCGACGGGATCGTGCAGACGGAGACGCTGCTGCGCGAGATCGATGAGGGGCTGGTGTTCACGAACCTGGTCGAGACCGACATGCTCTGGGGCCACCGGAACGACCCGCTCAACTTCCATCGCTGCCTACAGGACTTCGACCGGCGGCTGCCGGACCTCCTCGACGCGCTGCGGCCGCAGGACCTCCTGATCCTCACATCGGATCACGGCTGCGACCCGACCACGCCCTCGACCGACCATTCGCGCGAGCACGCGCTGCTGCTCACGTACGTGGAGGGCCGGAATGCGGCGGGCCGAATCCACGAGGGCGAGTTCGGCGACGTGGGCGCGACCGTCAACGCCTGGCTTGGCGGCAAGTCGCCGGGCAAGCAGCTTCCCGGCGAGCCGATCGTCGAGACGTGAAGCCCAAGCCCGACGATCCGACGCTCATCGCCTCGCAGTACAAGACCGAGGATCCGCTCGAGGCGCGAAGGGCGGCCTACGCCGACGTGGAAGGCCCGGACGCGAAGGAGGTCGCCTTTGCGGCGGTCGCCGAGTGTGCTCCCCGCCGGCTGCTCGAAGTGGGCGGCGGGCCGGGAGAGCTCTCCGAGCGGATCGCGCGCGAGCTGGGCGCCGAGGTCGTGATGGTGGACAGCTCGCTGAGGATGGTCGAGCTAGCTCGAGCTCGCGGCGTGGACGCCCGGGTCGGCGACGTCCAGGAGTTGCCGTTTGCCGACGGCGAGTTCGACTGCGCGGTCGCCGCGTGGATGCTCTACCACGTCGAAGACCTCGATCGCGCCCTGTCGGAGCTCAGGCGGGTCCTGCGACCCGGCGGGCGCCTAGTCGCGGTCACCAACGGCCGCCAGCACATGGAGGAGCTTCGTCGCCTGGCCGGCGAGTGGGCGTGGCAACAGCGGTTCAGGCGGGAAGAGGCGGTTGAGCCGCTGGAGCGGTATTTCTCCCGCGTCGAGCGGCGAGACGTCGACGCGTGGACGACAGTCGACCCGGACGGCGTCCAGCGCTGGGTGGAATCGCTGGGCGGAGGGCCGAGGGAGAAGCTCGTCGAGGTTCCGATGCGCGCCCACATTGCCTGCGCGATCCTGGTGTGCGATCCGTGATCCGTCCCGTCGAGCTGATCGAGCGCAAGCGCGACGGCGGCGAGCTCACCGCGCGGGAGCTCGAGGAGCTGATGCTCGGCTATGCGAAGGGTGAGGTTCCCGATTACCAGCTCGCCGCGTTCTGCATGGCCGTCTTCTTCCGCGGGCTGACGGCGGCCGAGACCTATGCGCTGATGGAGGCGATGATCAAGACGGGCGAGACCGTCGATCTGCGGTCCGCCCTCGGCCGAAAGGTCGTCGACAAGCACTCGACCGGCGGGGTCGGCGACAAGACGTCGATCGCGGTCGGCCCCATCGTCGCGGCCTGCGGCGTCCCGTTCGCGAAGATGAGCGGGCGGGGCCTAGGACACACCGGCGGCACGCTCGACAAGCTCGAGTCAATCCCGGGCTTTCGCATCGAGCTCTCGACCCAGGAGCTCATCTCGCAGGTGCAGTCGGCAGGCATGGCGATCGTCGGCGCGACCGCCGACCTCGTGCCGGCCGACAAGCGCCTCTATGCGCTCCGCGACGTGACGGCGACCGTCGAAAACTACTCCCTGATCGCCGCCAGCATCATGTCGAAGAAGATCGCCGGCGGGGCGGAAGCGATCGTGCTCGACGTCAAGGTCGGCGACGGCGCCTTCATGAAGTCCGAAGCCGATGCTCGAACGCTCGCCGAGGCGATGCTCGAGCTCGGGCGTCTCGCAGGTCGCGAGGTCGTCTGCCTGCTGACCGACATGGACCAGCCTCTGGGGTGGGCAGTCGGCAACGCCCTCGAGATCCGCGAGGCGATCGCGACGCTGCGCGGCGAAGGCCCTCCCGACTTCGTCGAGCTCGTCTTGGCCGCGAGCAGCCGGCTGTTGACCCTTTCCGATCTCGGGGTCGACGAAGCGGAGGCCCGCCAACGCGTGACGCGCTCGCTCGAGGATGGGTCCGCGGTCGAGGCTTACGAGCGCTGGGTGCGTGCGCAGGGGGGTGACCCAGACGAGTCGGTCCTGCCGAAGGCTCCGGTCGTACGCGAGCTCGAGGCCACCAGCGCAGGCTACGTCGCCGAGCTCGGAGCCGTCCGCGTCGGCCAGGCGGCTCTGCACCTCGGCGCGGGCCGTCAGACCAAGGACGACGAGATCGACCACGCCGTCGGCATCATGTGCCTCCGGAAGCGCGGTGACCGGGTCGCGCAGGGCGAGGTCCTGTGCGAGATCCACGCGCAAACCGAGGAAGCCGCTGCCGAGGCCGCATGCGAGCTCGAGAAGGCCTACGTGCTCGCCGACGAGCCGCCGCCGAAGTCTGACGTCGTCATCGACGTCATCGCCTGAGCGACCCGAGCCGAACGCATCTACGGCGCTAGGCTGGCGGCAATGCCAGAACTACCCGAGGTCGAGACCGTCCGGGCACGGCTCGAGCCCAGGCTCGTCGGCCGTCGCTTCGAGCAGGTCGAGATCTTCGACACGCGTCTGACCCGTCCAGACGACCCCGCCGGAGTGGCCGCCCAGCTCGAGGGAGAGCGGGTCGTAGCGCTCGATCGCCGCGGCAAGTATTTGATTGTCCGGTTCGAAAGCGGTCGCGTTCTTCTGATTCACCTCCGGATGACTGGACAGCTTTTGCTCAGCAACGGCACCTCGCCTCCGGCCGAAGACGCTCATCGCCGTGCCGTTGTCAGATTAGACGACGGATCGGATGTCATCTACCGAGACGTTCGCCGCTTCGGCACCTGGCAGCTGGTCGAGGAGGAGGACCTCGAGCCGTACCTCGCCCAGCGCGTCGGGCGCGAGCCGCTTCTGTCTTCCTTCACGAGCAAGCGGCTCGCCGAGGCGCTCGAAGGCCGCCGCGCGCCGCTCAAGTCGGCACTGCTCGATCAACGGCGGCTTGCAGGCGTGGGGAACATCTACGCCGACGAGGCGCTTTGGCGGGCGCGCCTCCATCCGCTGCGTCCTGCGGGCGGGCTGGACCCCGCCGAGATCGCCGCGCTCCACCGCGGGATCCGGGCCGCCCTCAAAGCCGGGATCGCGCGTCAGGGCGCGACGCTCAGCAACTACCGCACGCCGGACGGACGCAAGGGAGGCATGCAGGAAGAGTTCCGGGTGTACGGACGCGAGGGCGAGCCTTGCGACCGTTGCGGAGCTCCCATCGAGAAGATTCGCGCGGCCGGACGCGGCACCTCGTACTGCCCCTTCTGCCAGCGCTGACCCTTTTCTCGGTTTCGAATCCGAAACGAGCGGAGAGACCCGCCGCAGGGGAAATGGGTCGAAAGGAAAGGGCGGGGTGAGTCCCGCCCTTTTCGTACCTGCAGTTGGACTCGGAGCGCCTTACGCTGCGAACAGCTCGAGCGCGCCGCCGCGGTCGAGTTGCCAGAGCTCCGTGTAGCCGCCGATCGGCCGCCCGTCGATCAGGATTTGCGGCACCGTCCAGCTTCCGGTCAGGGCGAGCAGACGCTGGCGGAAAGCCGGGTCGTCATCGAGCGAAATCTCTTCGTACTCGAGGCCACGCGCCTCGAGGAGCGCTTTGGCGCGGACGCAGTAGCCGCACCAGGCGGTCGTATACATCTGAATCCTGGCCACTATCATTTCAAACGAGGAAATCAGCGCGGCGATTCCCGGCCTGACCCGTCTCTACACTTGAGGCGTGGCCGGCCGGAGCTACAAGACCGAGGCGGTGGTGCTGCGCTCCTTTCGTCTCGGCGAAGCGGACCGCGTGCTTCACCTCTACACCCGCGCGCGCGGGCGGATCGGGGCGGTCGCGAAGGGCGTCCGCAAGACGAAATCGCGCTTCGGCGGGCGCCTCGAGCCGCTCAGCCACGTCGAGCTCGTGCTCCACCAGGGCGGCGGGGAGCTACAGACGGTCACGGGTGCGGAGCTCGTGCGGTCGCACCGCGAGTCGCGTGAAGACTCGTATCGCCTCGGCGTCGGGCTCGTCGGCTCGGAGGCGATGCTGCGGCTCTTCCCCGAGCAGGAGGCCAACGAGCGGGCGTTCAGCGCGCTCGTACGGTTTCTCGACCTCCTCGATGCGCTGAGCCCGGCGGAGCGGGCCACGAGCCTCGACCCACTCGTCCTCTCCTTCCAGCTGAAGCTGCTCTGGCTCTCCGGCTACCTGCCGCACGTGACGAGCTGCGCTGAGTGCGGCGCCGAGACCGGGCTCGCCGGGTACTCGCCGACGGCCGGCGGGGCGGTCTGCCAGGACTGTGCCAACGGCGCCTTGCCGCTCACGCGGGACGGGCTGCTCGGGATCGAGGGGCTGCTCCAGCGTCCGCTCGCGGAAGCGGGCGACGCGGGCTTGACCAACCGTGGCGCCCGCGAGGCGCTCGGCGTGATCACTGCTTCGTACGAGTACCACGGCGGCTTCCGCCTCCGGACGCTCAGCGCCTAGCCGGAACAGCCGGCGCCGTTAGGCTCAGCGGCGTGAACTTCCAGGAGATGATTCGTGCGCTCGAGGGGTACTGGGCCGAGGAGGGCTGCGTGCTCATGCAGCCGTACCACACCGAGCTCGCGGCGGGGACGATGAATCCCGCGACCTTCCTACGCTGCCTCGGGCCGAAGCCGTGGAAGACCGCGTACGTCGAGCCGGTCATCCGGCCGCTCGACGGCCGCTACGGCGAGAACCCGTACCGCTTCCAGCACTACTTCCAGTACCAGGTGATCCTCAAGCCCGCGCCCGAGGACGTACTCGACCACTACTTCGCGTCGCTCGAGGCGATCGGGATCGACCTCCAGCGCCACGACATCCGCCTCGTCGAGGACGACTGGGAGCAGGCGACGCTCGGGGCCTGGGGGCTCGGCTGGGAGGTCTGGTGCGACGGCATGGAGATCACCCAGTGGACGTACTTCCAGCAGCTCGGCGGATTCGACGTCGAGCTGGTTCCCGCTGAGATGACGTACGGGCTCGAACGTCTTGCGATGTTCCTGCAGGGGAAGTCGAGCGCGTTCGAGCTGGAATGGGCTCCGGGGGTCACGTGGGGAGACGTGTACCGCGAGAGCGAGCGCGAGTGGTCGACGTACAACTTCGAGCTGGCGCCGGTCGAGGCGCTGGCGCGTCGTTTCACCGACACCGAGGAGGAGTGTCGTCAGCTCGTCGAGCGGGGCTTGCCGCTGCCGGCCTACGACCAGGTGCTCAAGTGCTCGCACATCCTGAATCTGCTGGACGCCCGCGGTGCGCTGTCGGTGACCGAGCGGGCCGCGTATGTCGGAAGAGTCCGCACGCTGGCGCGCAAGGTCGCACAGCTCTACCTGGAGCAGGAGGGCGATGGCGACGCTCCTGCTTGAGATCGGCTGCGAGGAGCTGCCGGCCGGCGCCTGCCGAGAAGCCGAGGCGCAGCTGCCGATGCTGGTCGAGCGGGAGCTCGGCGCTCGTCCCGACCGGGTGCTGATCGGCCCTCGTCGGATCGCAGCCCTGCTTTCCGACGTGGCGGAGCGCACCCCGGATGAATGGGTCAAGGGCCCGCCCGAAAAGCTCGCGGAAAAGGCCGCGGCCGGGTTTGCGAAACGCCACGGCATCGAGCCGGAGGCGCTCGTCGTGCGCGAGGGCTTCCTCGGTTTCGAGCGGCCGGGGCGTGCGCTGGCGGAGGCCTTGCCGGAGAAGCTCGATGCCATCGTCCGCGGCTTCGCGTTCTCGAAGTCGATGCGCTGGGACGACAGCGGGGTCCGGTTCTCTCGGCCCATCCGGTGGACGCTCGTCAAGCTCGACGCCGAGACTGTGGTCGGCGAATCGTCGTTTGGCCACCGCTTCAGCGGCGGCGCGCTCGATATTCCGTCGGCCAGCGACTACGAAAAACTCCTGCGTTCGGCCAAAGTCGAGCCCGACGCGGAGGAGCGCCGCCGTCAGATCGTCTCGGGCCTCGACGCGATCGGAAAATGGAGCGACCCCGCGGGCGTGCTGGAGGAAGTCGTCTACCTCGTCGAGAGCGTGAACGTGCTGGATGGGCGCTTCGACGAGCGCTTTCTGCAGCTGCCCGAGCGGGTCGTCGTGACCGCGATGCAGTCGCACCAGCGCTACTTCCCGCTGGGGGGCAACGGGTTCGCGTTCGTCGCCAACGGCGGCGATCCCGACACCGTGCGGGCCGGCAACGAGAACGTGCTCGAGGGCCGGCTCGACGATGCGAGCTTCACATTCGAGCGGGACGTCGCGCAGGGGATCGAGCGACTTGCGGAGCGGCTGGGCGCGATCACGTTCTTCGCGGGCGCGGGCTCGTTCACCGACAAGACGGAACGGCTTCGCGGGCTCGTCGAGAAGCTGGGCGGGGGCGAGGCCTCGCTCGAGGCGGCGCGGCTGGCCAAGGCGGACCAGGCGTCGGAGCTCGTGCGGGAGTTCCCCGACCTCGAAGGGCATATCGGGGCCGAGTACGCCCGGCTGGCCGGCTATCCGGAGGCTGTGAGCGCCGCGATCGACGAGCAGTACCTGCCCGACTCGGCTGGCGGGCCTCTGCCGCAGACCGAGTCTGGGAAGGTCCTGGCGGCCGCGGACAAGCTCGACACGCTGTCGGTCTCGTTCGGCCTGGGCCACCGGCCGACAGGGTCGCGCGACCCGTACGGCTTGCGGCGCGCGGCGATCGGGCTCTGCCGGCTCGCGGTCGAAGGGAGGCTGACGGTCCCGCGCGAGCTCATGCCCGACGAGGTCCGGGAATTCGTGGAGGAGCGGCTGGAGGGTCTCGTCGACGTGCCGGTCGAGTACGTGCGGGCGGCGAGGGCGTCGGCGGCGCCCGATCTCGGCGCGATCGCGCGGCTCGCGCAGACGCTCTACGAGGAGCGCGAGACGCCGTCGTTCGAAGGCGTCTACACCGCGTACGAGCGGGCGAACCGGCTGGCGGGTCGTGCGGTGGACGAGGCCGCGGCGCAGCTCGACCGGTCGCTTCTCCGGGAAGACGCCGAGCGGGCGCTGGCCGAGGGGCTGGCGGCGGTCTCGGTGGACGGCGACGTCCGTAAGGGGCTCGAGTCGGGGGCGAAGCTGGCGCCGCTCATGGAGCGGTTTTTCGACGAGGTGCTCGTGATGGACGAGGACCCGGCGGTGCGGGCGAACCGGCTGCGTTTGCTGCTGGACGTTCGGGACACGCTCGGGCGGCTGGGGGACTTCTCGCAGATCCCGCGCTAGACGGGGCGGCGAATGAAATGTTCACGCGCGCGCGTGGTACTGCGGGTCCCGACCCGCCCCCCTGCCATGGCGGCCAGCCTAACGACGAAATACGCACGTGTCTGTGACGGATCTGTGACAACTCCGTCAATTCGGCCGGTCGTTACGCTCCGCACATGACCAGGCAGCCGGTCGAGCTCCACGTCATCTCGGACTCCACAGGCGAGACCGCGGTCCGCCTGGTCCATGCGCTCGAAGCGCAGTTCCCGGACCAGGAGTTCGAAGAGATCCGCCACCCGCGCGTCGAAACCGTCGACGACCTGCAGCTCG
>Ga0307308_10000550_pt1 | contig 13592 bp, 13 predicted proteins | sample ER_DNA_195_FD_194501 | JGI IMG/M metagenome (GOLD analysis project Ga0307308, IMG submission 194501) | Bulk soil microbial communities from the East River watershed near Crested Butte, Colorado, United States - ER_DNA_195 | ecosystem: Environmental > Terrestrial > Soil > Floodplain | place...
TCCCTGGTGGGAAGAGACCCCCGTCAGTGACTGGTTGGCGGTGGAAATTTGACCGGAGGCCACCACCGGCATGATGCCAAAGAGCAGCACCAGGAGGGCCGCCAGACCGATAACGCCATTGATGATCGCCTGCTGGCGCTCGACGAGTGCCGGCGGAAGCACCATTGGAACCGTGACGGCCTGGCCAAAGATCAGGAGCGTCGTCGAGGCTCGGCCGCTTGCGGTCTGCGCCTCGGGCGCGTAGCCGGGGTAGCCCGGAACCTGGCCGTACCCCTGCTGCTGTGGGTACCCAGGATTCTGTCCATAGCCAGGCGGCGCGTAGCTGGGGTACCCGGGCTGGCTGGGCTGACCGGCCTGGTTGGGATATCCGGGCGGGGGTCCCGGGTATTGAGGCGGGGGCTGAGGATAGTTTTGAGGTGGATAGTTCGGCGCCCCATAGGGGTAGCCCGGCTGCTGGGCGGGCCCCTGCGGTTGCTGGCCCTGAGGTGGGCCCGGAGCATAGCCCGGCGGTGCGTAGCCGGGTTGGGGCGGCGGCAGCGGGTTCCGGCAATTGGCACAGGCCTGGGCGCCCGGTTGATTCCAGGTGGCGCCGCAGTAGGGACAGGGGGCGGTTTGGTATGCCTGCATGAGTGCGCCGCCGGCGCTACCCATGCAACTCGGAGGCCCCGGGAATCCTTTCGGCGGGATTCAGCCGAGGAGCTTGGTCAGGTCGCCCGCGTTGCGAACCGCGTAGTCCGCGTAGCAGTTATTGAAGACCGCGTGCACCTCGTCCGCCTGCTTGCCCATGTTGCGCAGGTTGGGGACCCAGGCCTTGAGCTCACTCGGCTCGTAGAGATAGCGAAATTTCTCCGCGGTGCTGATCCCCTTCTTCTCCCAGGTTTCCCGGTTGCGCCCGTGAAAGCGAACCATCGCCATCGGCGCCGTCACGGCCACCACCGGCTGCACACTCGAGACAAAGCCCTGCGGCTCATCCACGACGACATAGGTGAAGCCGTGGTCCTTAAGGAATTGGAGGACGCGCTGGCGTCGCTCCTCTTGCAGCCAGGAAACCTGGCGGAACTCGATCGCGATGCCGAAATCCGGCAGCCACTCCCTGAGGTCTTCCATGAATCGGTAGGCCGACTGGGATGGCAGGAACCACTTGGGAAATTGAAAGACGACTGCGCCCAGCTTCCCGGCGTCCTGCAGTGGCTGCAGGCCCTCTCGAAACCGATCCCAGACGCTTTCTCTTTCTTTCGGGCCAAGGTCTTTGAAATAGACGTTGGCCTTGGAGTCAGTCAGCTTCTCGCGCAGGTCTTTGGGCAGCCGGGCGGGCGGCGTGGGGTGCTGGGTGAGCAGCGCATAGGCCTTGGCGTTGAAGGTGAAGTCTTTGGGCGTGCGTTCCACCCAGAGCTGCGCCGTCTTCTGGTTGGGAATCGCATAGAAGGTGCTGTCCACTTCGACAATAGGAAACTGCGACGCGTAGTAACGCAGCCGGTCCTCCGCGCTGGTCGCGTCCGCTGGATACCAACCGCTCTTCACCAGCGTCGGCTCCGTCCAGGAGGAGATGCCGACCTTGATGCGACCCATCAACTCGGGCGGTGCGCGGCGGGTGCGTCGCCGACGTCGCCCCGCAGCGTGCGCAGGCCATGCGGCAAGGCTTCCATCACGGCCTCGAGGCTGTCGGCCACACCCCGCGGACTGCCGGGCAGGGCGAGCAGCAGTGTTTTACCAATCACGCCCGCGAGCGAGCGCGACAGCATCGCATGGGGTGTCTTTTCCAGGCCTGCCGCCCGCATCGCCTCCGCCATTCCCGGCACGGGGTAGTCGAGGAGGGGTTCCACCGCCTGCGGCGTCACATCGCGCGGGCCCAGGCCGGTGCCGCCGGTCAAGACGATCAGGTCGGGGTCCGTCGCCCGCAGCCATTCGCGGAGCTGCCGTTGGATGTCGTCGCGTTCGTCGCTGACAACGGCGCGACCAACGATCTCGCAGGGGACGCGCGCCAGCGCCTCACTGATCTTCTCGCCGCTCTCATCGACGCGTTCGCCACGGGCACCTTTGGTGCTCACTGTTAGGACGCAGGCGCGAAAGGCCATTCCAGCAGTCTAAAAAGTGGCGGGCCCGGCAGGCAGGTGGTCAGCCTTCGGCGCGGTACGCGGCGTGCGCGGCGATCGTGCGGCAGAAGTCTGTCACGGCGCCGCCGACCTCCATCAGGTCGTGGTACCCGAACGGCACGCAATGGTCGAAAGGCGGGAAGCGGACCACGGCGGACGCCGGCGCCACGTCCGCGTCGTAGAGCGCCAGCACCGGGCGCCCACGCCCCAATAACCAGCCCACCTCGAAGCCGACCCCGGTGCTACGGCCGGTCATCTCCATGCAACCGGCATCCGCCTCGAGCAGCTCGCGGTGCATCATCTCGGCAATCAACTCCGGCCGGTCGAGGCCGGGCCGGTAATCCGGGTCGGCCACCCGCGCGGCCAGGATGCCCGCGCCGAACTCCTGCAGCGCGCGGTGAGCCAGCTGGATCGCCTCCAGGCTGCGCGGGCCCAGTTCACCACTGACCGCACGCCCGAGGTAGACCTTCACGGCTTCAGCACCCTGGGCACGGGCTTTCGCCGCCGGGCCGGCCACAATCCGACCATCAGCATCACCATCCCCAGCACCGGATCGAACGGCAGGACGATGCCCCCGAGAAGCGCACTGAGCCAGCGCGGCCGAAAGCGCCGCATGGGCGGATTATCCGACATCGCCGGGTGGCGTGCTTGCCTCGGTCGAGGCGAGGGCATCGGACGGTTCGTCGTCGACATCGAGCGGATTGTCGTCATCGGGATGTCCCTCATCGGCGCCCGGTTCGCCCTTCTTCCGGCGCACCGGGCGTTCCGCCGATAGGGAGCGGACGTCCAGACCCTGGCGAAGCAGATGAATGCTCTCGAGGAGCGATAGGCGCTCCACCAACCAGCCGACTCGGTAGTGCACGGCAAACCAGGTTTCCTGAGGCGGGGGGTGACGGTGGCGGCGCCGCCAGCGGCCGACCGCCTCCTTGAAGGTTGGGGCAAAGCCGCCGTCGCCCCCGCGGGCAGCTCCTGCATTGGCGGGCACCCACGGATTCTATTCCGGGTCGGCCGTCCCTCCACCGAGCGATCACGCGATAATGCCCCCGTGCGGCTGAGCGAGATCATGGCCATCGCCAACCGCCTCGTGGGCTGTGCGCAGACTCCGGCCGACTCGCAGGTCTACCCTGACGGCGAAATACGGCGAGTCTTTGTCGTGGCGCAGCCGTCTATCGCACGTATTATGAGCATGGCATTCACACCATCCTGGCGATGCACATCGACGACCGGGACCTCAGGGAGCTGGAACAGCTCCAGCAGCCGGTTGCCAACCTGGTGATCAGCGGACATATGCCGAGCGACTCGATCGGGATGAACCACCTGATTGACGCTCTGGAGCGGCAAGGCCTCGAAGTTATCGTCGGCTCCGGAGTTATACGACCGTAGATCACCTGGAGGAGGACCGCTTGGACCCATCACCTCTCGCATACGGCAACGAAGCGGAGCGCCGCTACCACCTCCGACGGCTGGACGACCTGTTGGAGGCGCTCGAGCGCCTGAATCTCGCCGAGGCCAAAGAGCTGCCTGAACCGGTCAAGGCCCGGATCGAGAAGGAAGGCATCACCGTCGAGGAGGGCACCAGCTTCAGCCGCCTGATCGAGCTGGTCTGGGCGCAGCAGGAGAAATACTTGATCGACCTCAAGGCCGACAGGCGCAAGGGATCTCGGCGCGTCGGCGACGGCGTGGTGGCCTCGCATCGCGTGCTCGACGCCTTCATCCTGGGCCGGCTCAACCTCGCCGGCAAGCGCCGCCGCCGCATGACGGGCTGAGGCCCCCACCTTGCCTCCCGAAGGGGGAAGGGGAAGCTTCAGGCCGCCTTGTACTTGTTTAGTTCTTGCTCCAGCTGCTGGATGCGGAATAGTAGCTGGTTGATATAGCGCTCGCGACCCATCAACCGAGTGTTCATCGATGCGGTGGCTTGCAACTGCTCCTTGACGCGGTCCCAACGTCTGACGTTCGCAATCGCCACGGCGGCCTGCTCGGCAAACGCCTTTAGCTGCTCCAGGTCGCCCGCCGGGATCGGGTCGAGACTATCACGATATACGTTTAGAACCCCGCTCACCTGGTCCGAAACCTCTACCTCGGAACGACTCAGCAGCGCGGCATCGTCCGTGGCGTCTTGCTGCGTCGACGCGCCGCACAGCACGGAAACGATCGTTGTGAGGCCAGCCTTTTCAACGGTCTCGACCAGGTTAGGCGGAAGCATTTCGCGCATTGGTGACACCCAGGGCTTGCCCGTGCGCATGACATCGCCGGCGGCGGGTGCGCCCCAGGCGATGCGTTGCTGCAGGACGGCATCGGCCATACCCTGCGAGCCGGCGACTTCGAGCTCCAGCGTCTTGTGATTACGCAGCGCCAGCAGCGCGGCCTTGCCGCCGATGAGCTCCCTCGCACTGGCGAGCACGAACTCCACGACCTGTTTGTGATCGTTCGCGGTCGATAACTCGCGTGCTTTGCGAACGAGCGTGGTGAGGCGGTCTTCCCGCTGCTTGAGCAGGTCAACCAGCCGTGCGTTGATCAACGCGTTCGATGCATCCGTCGCGACGCGGGCGAGATTGCGCAGGTCCTGTTCCGTGAACGGGTCGCTGGCCGAGCGCGCCAGCGTCAGCACGCCGAGCCCTTCCTTGTCGGCGAGCAAGGGCACGGCCACGAAGGACCGCGGCTGGTGCTTCGGATCCGAAGCCTTGAAGCGCGCATCCGTCCGGCTGTCCCGGACCAGCACCGGTTCGCGGTGAGACAGCGCCCAGCCGGCGATGCCCTCGCCAACCTTGAAGCGTGACATCTCGCTGATCGCAATCGGACTGTTGCGAGCGGCCTCGACCTTGAGCTCCTCCTGGAGTTCGTCGACCAGCGCCAGCGTGCCGCGCTCGAAGCGAACCAGCTCCGAAGCGGCGTCCAGCACGCTGTCCAGCGCGCCGCGCCACTCGACAGAAGATGACAATCGCTGCGCGGCCTTGATCGTGGCCTGCGAGGTTTTCAAGGCCTGCTCGGCTTCAGCCAGTTGGGCGCGCGCCACGTCCCAGCGTGCGGACAGGGCGTCGAACTCCAGCTGCAGACGATGCTGACCGGCCGCCGCCTCCAGCGCACGGTCCAGGTCTGATTGCAGTCGATTAGTGCCGCGCTGCAATTCCTCGATCTCGGCATGCAGCCCATTCAGCGTCGCGTCGACACTTTCTTGCTCGACCGTGAGGGCGGCGACTTCGGCGTCGCGGGAGGCGATGGTCGCGTGCGCAGTGGCAAGCTGGGCGGCGAGCCGGTCACGCTCCGCCGTGGCGTTGGCCCGGCTCCGGGTCAGGTCCGTGAGGCGGGCGGAGAGATCCTGCCGCTCGCGATCGACGGTCTCGTAGGCCGTCTGGAGGGTGGCGTGCTTGGCGACGATCTGTTCCAGTTCGTCGACGCGGGCGGCGTGCTGGTCGGCCACGGTGCGCTGGTCGGCGAGCTCGGTTTCCAGGGCTGCCGCGCGACCGCGGTGGCGACTGACTTCCTGCTCCGCCTGCTCGAGGACTTTCTGATTTCGCTCGAGCACCCGTCCCTGCTGGCGATGCGCCTTGAGAAGCTCGGACTGATCCTGGCGGAGGCGGTTTTGAACGGCGTTGGCCTCCTCCAATTGCACCTGGAGTGAACGGCCATCGGGCGCGATATCCGCCGCTCGCCGGGCCGGGCCGGCGGATGCCGGGATGGCCGGCTGTCCGGTCCTGGCCGGTGGGGTCTTCGCCGGGGCCGGCTCAGCCTGAGGCACCGGTTTCTCCGAGCGCTGCTGCCGCCGGGAGAACGACCACTTCGGCATCGGTCAGTCCGCCGTGGCGCCCAACGCTGCCTCGCCGCCGGCGCGGCGGGTTTGGCCCTCGATCACCTGCAGGCCGCTTTGCCCGAAGACGTCCGTCGGGAAGTCTTCGCCATTTGCTTTGAGTCGCGGCAGGAGCTTGGGGATGACCCCGGTCCACCGGAACGCCCCCAGGACGTTGCCCTCCTCGTCGATACCGGTCTGGTCGAAGAGGCAGATGTCCTGTAGTTGGATGTGGTTGCCGTTGATCCCAGTGATCTCAGATATATGCGTGACGACCCGGCGGCCGTCGCGCAGGCGAGCCTGCTGCACCATCAGCGTGATGCCACCGACGATCTGCTCTCGAATGGCCTGAAAGGGAAGGTCCGAGCCACCCATGATCACCATCGTCTCGAGCCGGTTGATGGCATCCTTCGGGCTGTTGGCGTGGACCGTGGTCATGCTGCCGTCATGGCCAGTGTTCATCGCCTGGAGCATGTCCAGCGTTTCGCCGGCGCGGCATTCGCCGACAACGATGCGATCCGGCCGCATCCGCAGGGCATTGACGACCAGATCGCGGATCGCCACGGCGCCGCGACCTTCGACGTTGGCGCTGCGCGCCTCGAGGGATACCAGGTTGCGCTGCCGCAGCTGCAACTCCGCGGTATCTTCAACCGTCACGACACGTTCCGTGTCTGGGATGAAGTTGGACAGCACGTTCAGGGTCGTCGTCTTGCCGGAGCCCGTCCCCCCGCTGACGACCATCGAGATTCGCGACCGTACACAGGCGCGAATGAAGTTCGCCATGTCGTTGTTCAGCGTCCCGAAATTGACTAGGTCCTGCACCTTGTAGGGCACGCGCGAGAATTTTCGAATCGTGATGCTCGAGCCCTGCACCGCAAGCGGCGGGATCACGATATTCACCCGGGAGCCGTCGGGGAGCCGAGCGTCGACCATCGGCGACGATTCGTCCACCCGGCGACCGATCCGGGCCACGATCCGGTCGATCACCCGGCGAAGCTCGCGCTCGCTTTCGAAGACCAGCTCCGACTGGGTAAGACGACCGCGGCGCTCGGCAAAGATTGTTTTCGGCCCGTTGACCATGATCTCGCTCACTTCTGGATCGTCCAGCAAGGACTCCAGCGGCCCGAGACCGAGTACGTCGTGCATGATCAACTCGGCAAGCTCATCGCGATCGTGCTTGGTGATCTTGAGCTTGGCTTCCTCGCAGTACTCATCGACGAGCTCGGCGATTCGGCGCTGCACCATATCGCTGCTCGCGGTGTCGGAGTTGAGGCCGAGCGAGGTGATCAGCCGTTCGTGGACCGTCTTCTTGATCCGATCGATGTTGGGAACGCGGGCCGCGAGGTTCTGGGGCTTGACGCCTAGACCTGACAGACCCGATGCTGCCGGCGGCTCGGCGCCCGCCGCGTTCTCGGGAAGCTTGCCCTTCTCGGGAAGCTTGCCCTTGTTGAGCTTGTCAACGAGCAGCATAGGGTCCTCCTGGATTCATAAGCACGCGCGGGCCACGTATCGGGGAGCGTAGCCTGCGCCGGCCCCCCGGCTTATCTGCCGGTCAGCCCCTCTTCGGGCCAAACGGCGGATACCCGGCGCAAGCCTCTCCGTTAGCAAAACGTGCGTTCCGGCCGATTCCGTCGCCCAGCGTTAACTGGCTTTGCGCTCGGGGAACTCGTCGAGCAAACCGTGCTGCGTCGCCCAGACGGCGGCCTGGGCGCGCGAGCTCAGGTTCAGCTTGCTCAGAATGTTGGAAATATGATGCTTCACGGTCTTATCAGACAAGAAAAGATCTGCCGCAATCTGCTTGTTCGTCTTGCCGTGGGCGGCCAGCCGTAGCACACGCTTTTCCTGGTCGGAGAGCGCCGCCCGGGCGACCTCGTCGGTGCTGGCGGCCATCTTCCGGATGCGTTCGAGGACCTTGCGCGTCACCTCGGGATCGAGCAGTGAGCGGCCGTCCGAGACCGCGATCACGGCATCGATCAGGCCGGTCTTGTTGATCTCTTTGAGTAAGTACCCGGAGGCGCCCGCCATGATCGACTCGTATACGGCGTCCTCGTCCGCGTACGAAGTCAGCATGATCACCTTGCTGCCAAGATTTCGTCCCAGGATCTCGCGGCAGGCGTCGATCCCGCTGCCTCCCGGCATCCGGACGTCGAGCAAGACGACATCGGGGCGCAGCAACGCCGCCTGGTAAACGGCGTCCTGGGGCGAGGCGGCCTCGCCAACGACGCGGATGCGGGGATCGGATTCGAGGATCGATCGCAGCCCCAGCCGGATCATCTCGTGGTCGTCGGCGATCAGCAGGCGAACGATGCCACTATTCATCGGCCATACGGAAAGACCGCCTCCAGCCGCGTGCCGGCGCCCGGTGCGCTCTCCAGGGCGAGCGTGGCGCCAAGCTCGCGGACTCGCTCCTCGATGTTGCTCAGGCCGTGACCCTGCTCAATCCCGCGGGCCGGCCGGGCAGCCACGTCGAAGCCTCGGCCATCGTCCTCGATGATGAGCCGTGCTCCTGTGGTGCCGAACTCGAGCGAGAGCGAGGCTTGCGTGGCCTCGGCGTGCTTGTAGATGTTGGCCAGCGCCTCCTGGATGATGCGGAAGAGCGCGATGGAGATCGCCGGCGACAGATCCTCGCCGCCGGTGGCGCCCACTTCAGCCCGCAGCGGGATCCCGGTCGCCTGCTGGAACTGGCGGCAGAGGTCGAGGACCCATTGCCCGATTTCTTTTTCTTTCATGATGATCGGCCGTAGCTGGTAGATGAAGGTGCGCATCTCGGAGAGAACGTGGTTGGTCTGCTGGATGGATCCGGTCAGCACAGGCGCCACGTCGTCGGGCTTGCTCGCCGCCAGGTCGCGCGCATGCTCGAGCTGGAGCCCGAGCGCGTAGACGTATTGCACCAGCCCATCGTGCATGTCGCGTGCGATCCGGTTGCGCTCCCCCACGACGGCCATTTCATTCTGTTGTTCCTGGACGCGCGCCTGGAGCCGCAGCCGCTCCATCCCGAGCGCCACCTGTCGTCCGATTTCGTCCAGCAGCTCCACTTCGGAGGCGGTCAGGCGCTCCGGATCCGCGAAACCGACGACCAGAGCGGCGATCATCCGGCCTTGCCAGCGGACCGGGACGGCGGCCAGCGCCTGGGCCTCGCTGCGCGACCAGAAGGCGTCGTCGAGCAGGGGCGGCCGCGTGGTTCGCTGCACCAGGAGGGGCCGCGCCGCCTCGCGCAGGGCAGCCATCAGCGGCAGCGCCGTAACCGGCTGGCTGCGAAGCGACTCGAGGCCGAAAGCCGGCGGATCCGCGGCATCGAATGCCGCCTCGATGATCTCGCCGTCCTCGTCCGGCAGGATGACGGCAGCGGCTGTGGCACGCATGGCAAAAGCCACTTGTTTAACGGCCCGCTCGAGCAATTCCGTCGTGGTCACCGCCTCACTCCCAGCCTGCGCCGTGGCGAGCAGGGCTTCGGCACGCCGCCTCGAGGCCCGTTCGGTCTCGAAAAGACGCGCGTGGTCGATGGCCACGGCCGCCTGGCTGGCGATCGCCTCGACCAGCCGCTGGTGCTCGGCTCCGAAGGGCTCCTTGGCCGCCCGCACGAGGACCATGGCCCCCAGCAGGTTGTCCTGGGCTCGCAGCGGCGCCGCGAGCACCGTCTTTGCCCGGCGTTCGGGACCCGTGACCTTGTAACGAGCGTCTTTCGACGAGTCCTGAATCAGGGCGGTGGCGCCGTGACGCACGACCCAGCCAACGACCCCCTCGCCGACCTTGAAGCTCTTGACCTCTTTCAGTGCGACCGGGACGCCCAGGGCCGCTTTGACGTGCAGCTCGCTCCGAGAATCGTCCAGCAAGAAGACCGTCGCGGCGTCGAAGGCGACCAGCGCATTCATACGCTCGAGAATTTCTTTCAGCGTACGGTCGAGGTCGAGAGAAGTGCTGAGCGCGGCGCTGACCTGGGTCAGCAGCCGGTATGAGGGGGCGGGGGTGGGGGTTCCACCTGGGAGAACACGGAGCCGGCTGGCGTCGACCTTACGTGCTCGCTCCGTCATGCCGCAGAATAGGTGACGAGCGCGAAGGCGCATTCCATGACGGTGTGACAATCTCGTTACGCGCTGCTCGCTCTTCAGCGGGACGGCTGTGGGTAGCTCGCGGGACTAATGGGTTACTAATAACCGACCGATAGACTGGTGACGTGAGGCGGCGCGGCGCGGTACTCCTCGTTGCTGCCTTGCTCGCGGCCTGCGATCCCGTGGGTGCCAAGCCAGCCGGGCCGAGCGCGCAATCGGCGCTCGACCTGATGTTCCAGAACAAGTACTCGGCCGCCGGCGCGCAGCTTCAGGACCTGATCCGCGCGCACCCCCAGGATGCGAAGGACCACGCCACCTATGCGCTCGTCCTCAACTACGAGACGAAACAGAAGCCGGCGCTGGACGAGGCGCTGAAAGCGCAGAAGCTCGCACCAAATGACGGTTTTGTCCTTACCGTCCTGACGCGCGTGGAGGACTGGAACGACGACATCCAGGGCGCCGCCAGAGACGGCGCCGCCGCCATCAAGGCGGCCCCCAACTCCGCCCTCGCCCGCGCCTTCTACGCCGAGGCGCTGGCGGACGTGGGCCGCTACACGGACGCGCAGACGCAGCTCGTCAAGGGCGCCGAGCTGGCGAAGAAGGGCAACGATTACGACCGCGCCGAGGTGGAACGTAACTGGAGCAACTACTACCGCGACAAGAAGGACTACGTCCAGGCCCTCAACCACCTGAAGCTGGCCGCCGGGGCCCAACCCAAATGGGTCGAGCGATTGCTGGAGCTGGCGCGTTTCTCGATCGCGCGCCAGGATCTTCCCGGTGCAACCCAGTATTTGCAACGAGCCGCAACCCTGTCACCGGACGATGCCGGGCTGCGCGAGCAGCTGGGCGACGTCGCGCTCTTCGCCTACGACTACGGCGTCGCCAAGAGTGCCTACCAGGCGGCCCTCAAGCTTCAGCCACGAAGCGCGCTCGACCTCAAGGTCCTTGGCGACATCGCCGTCGCCCTCGACCACGACGCGACGACGGCGGCCAAGGACGAACGCGCCGCGATCGCGGCCCAACCGACCGACCAGGAGGCGGGGGCATACCTGGTGGCCGTGCTTCGATATCTTGCCAAGGATGAAAACGCGGCCCTGCAGGCGGCCAAGCAGACGGTCGCCCCCGGCGGAGCCGGCGCGGCACCGGCTTCGACCTACGTCGACCTCGACAAAGCTGCCGTCGACCGACAGGCGGCGGCGCTGGCGACGGTCAATAATTACCGACGGTTGGCTGGCCTGGCACCGGTCACCAGCTCGCCGGTGATCCACAAGGCGGCCCTGGCCCACGCCTTTTACACGTTCTTCAATGGGAACCTGGCCAGCATTCGCGACCTGGGAATTCACAAGGAGGAGTCCAGCGGCCAGGGGTACACGGGGGACAACGTGCTGACGCGGGCCCAGCATTTCGGCTATCCGCAGCGATCGATGGCCGAGGTCATCACCCATCGGAGCGAACCGGCGGGGGCAGTCGCCGACTGGATCGACTCCGTCTATCACCGCATCCCACTGCTGCGCGTCGATCTCGTGGAGCTTGGCTACGGCGACGCATACCTCGGACCGCTGACGGTCCAGGTGATGGACATGTCCTATCGCGAGACGGCCAGCGGGCGGATCATCCTTTATCCCGCACCGAACCAGACCAGCGTGCCGACCGCGTTCAATGGCAACGAGATCCCGGACCCGGCGCCCAACGCCAGCTACCCGATCGGCTACCCGGTGACCGCCACGTTTGATCGCAATGCGCGGGTCACGATCGGGGCTTTTCACTTACGGGAGCCTTCGGGTACGGACTTGCCGGGTGTGTCGCTGCAACCCGGGAACGAGACCGAGAATTCGTTTGCCTTTCTTGGCAACGTCCCGCTCAAACCCGGCACGACCTATACCGCGGACCTGACCTACACGCTCAACGGCTTCCCCGGCCACAAGGTCTGGAAATTCACGACGGCGCTCGGGCCCAGCCCGACGCCGCAAACCCAGCAGGCGTCCGGCGAGCTACGGGGTTCTCAACTCGGGAACTAGCTCGACCGCCCTCCACCTCACTATCGTGGAGGCGATGGAATTGCGATCGTCGAGGTTGCGCCGCCAGGCCGGCAACGGATCGTCGGCGAGCGTGGTCGCCGTCTTTGCCATGGTCGTCATCGTGCTGATCCTGCTGCTCGCCTGGTATGGGTTCTTTGGTGGCGGGCACTGGTTCGCGAATAATTCCGGCAGCGGCGCGGGCATCACGATCCAGACATCCCCCTAAGTCAGCGCCAGCTCAGGAAGAAGGGCTGACTCCAGGCCCTCGCTCCGTCGTCGCGGATCGCTTCGACCCGGACGTAGCCCTCGTCGCCGCTGACCCGATATGACCCGGAGGGGCCGCTGACCGCCATCAATAGACGGCCGCCGCGGCCGATGAAGCGCAGGCTGGAGCCGGCTGCCGTCTCAGCCGTGATCGTCGTTCCAGCCACACCCAAGGCGGTGAGCCCGGCCCCGCTGGACGCGACGAAGGCGCCCTGGCGAAGCGAGCTCAGCAGGGACGTCGGGTCGTGTGCCGGGGCCAGCACCTCGATCCAGGCACGGCCGATCGCCGGGTCATTCACGCCGGTCGCATCGTCACCGGCCACGCCAAAGACATGATTTCCGGCTGACAGCAACCGGTCCCATAAGGCGGTCGCGTCCGCCGCGCCGCCACCGTTCAGCGCCAACCGCGCGTCAAAAATCTCCAGTCCATGGAGGCGATGCAGGGCCATCACCGTGGCCACCGACTGCGGCTTCCCCGAGGAGAGGGGCGCCGCCAGCACCGGTAGCCCACCGTCGGCCGCGATCCAGTCGATCGCTCCCTGGAGCGTGGCGGCGGGCCGCCAGTGGTCCATGCCGATCGCCAGGACGTCGGCAAAGGCATAGGTCGCCTCGACCGTCGGCAGACCCGATAAGGGGCGATTCCCGTATTCCTCGGGCCACGTGTAGGTGTTCATATCGCTAATCCCCAAAAAGGTATAGCCGTGCGTCGCGTACCAGGCGCCCAGCGCAGACGGCAGGTCCTTGCCCACGCCGCGCACCGAGGCGACGTGCAGGTTGCCTTTGTACCAGGTACCGCCGGCCGCGTACGGATCGCTGACCGTGAGCTGCCTCGCCGGAGTGCTCGTCGGCGTCACCGTCGATAACCCCAACTGGTGCCCGAGGACGGCCGAGCCACCGACCGCCAGGACGACGACGGCGATTAGGGCCGGTGGATGTCGGCGCCCAGCGAGCGCGGTGCGCAAACGCTCACCCCAAGCGCGCGCAACTCTCCGCGGATGCGGGCCGCCAGCACCGGGGCGCCAGGCGTGTCGCCATGCAGGCACAGGGTTTCAAACGCAATCGGCACGTGGCTGCCGTCGCTTGCCACAACTTCACCTTGAGTGATCAGCAAGCGGACCTGGCCCGCCACCTCCTCTGGATCGGTCAGCACTGCGCCCCGGTCAGAGCGTGGCAGCAGCGAGCCGTCCGCCCGGTAGCGGCGGTCGGCAAAGGCCTCCGCTGTGAACGGATGCCCGTCCGCTGCCGCGGCACGTGCCATCGCCGATCCCGCGCGCCCAACCAGGCGAAGGTTGGGATCGAAAGCGCGAACGGCCGCGATGATGGCCCCCGCGAGCGCGCCGTCGGTCTCGGCCTGGTTATAGAGGGCGCCATGTGGCTTGACGTG
>Ga0307308_10000558_pt1 | contig 13556 bp, 13 predicted proteins | sample ER_DNA_195_FD_194501 | JGI IMG/M metagenome (GOLD analysis project Ga0307308, IMG submission 194501) | Bulk soil microbial communities from the East River watershed near Crested Butte, Colorado, United States - ER_DNA_195 | ecosystem: Environmental > Terrestrial > Soil > Floodplain | place...
GTAAGGTAGAAGCAGGACGGCGAATCCGAGCGGCGCACCGAGGGCGAAAGCCGCCGCCAGATACGCCTTCAGAGCGCGGCCCGGTTTCGTGTCGAGCTGGTTCATGAGATTCGCGCAACCCGCAACAAGCAGGCCGCCGGAGAGGGAACGCGTCGCGGCGATGCCCACGAGCGGGATGCCCGCGAGCTTGAGCATCCCGGTAGTTCTGCCCGCCTCGAGGTGCGCCCGGATGCCGCGCTCTTGCCCGCTCCAGGCATCGTCGGCAAGTCCCAGGGCGGCAATCGCGGTGACGGCGCCGTCACGCCGCACGCCCGCGAGCCAGCCGACGAGGGGAAGGCGAAGCCCGCGGTGGTTGACCGCGAGTGGGCCTGCGGCGAGAAGCGCATCCAGCAACTGCCTGCCTCGGTGCGCGAAGCCCTCCAGGTCGCGCCCGGTAGCGCGATGCTCGAGGTCGAGCTCTATCTCCTCGACCGTGAGCCCGGCCCGGAGCGCGTCGATCGTCATGCGTAGCTCGCAACCGAAGCCGGGCGCGAGTGGGAAACACGCAGCCCGCGCTCGCTCGCTCAATCGTCGCTGACCCGAGAGTGGCTCGCGGGTCACGAAGCCCGTGCGCAGACGAATGAGCTCGCGGGCGACCCGCTTGGCGATTCCGAATCCCCCGCCGGCTCGCCGCGCGAACACGGCGACCGCTAAATCGGAAGAGCTCTCGGCCAGCGGTTCGAGCGAGCCGCTCAGATCGGCGTCGCAGAGGATGAGCCCGCCGGGCGCGGCCGCCCGTTCGCCGGCAGAAAGCGCCTCGCCCTTGCCACGGCGCTCGAGTCGAATGACGACGGCCCCGGCCTCTTCGGCCCGCTTGGCAGTTTCGTCGCTCGAAGCTCCGTCCACAACGAGGATCTCCGCTGCGGGAAACTCGCGCTGCAGGGCTGCAACCGTCGCTCCGATCCGTTCCGCCTCGTCGCGCGCGGCGACGAGGACGGTCAGCCCGTCAATCACTCGCCGTCGTGGTCGTCACGGCCTCGATCGGCGGAACGATCCCATCCGAGGCGGAGTCCTTGAGCCCGTAGTGCCCATCCAGTCCTCCGGCGAGGAGAACGGCGAGCGCAATGCGACCGGCAGCGGTGTCCACATCGTCGACGCTCGCGATTCCCTCCCGGCGATAGAGGTCGATCGCGGACTCTGAGCTCGTCGAGCTCTCGACCCCGATCACCGGCACTCCGGTCTTGTCGAGCCCTGACAGCACTCCTTCCAACAGTGACTCGGTTGCCTGCGTCTGGGACTTCTGAGTTGCGCTCCCGTCAGTCGGGGGCGCCCACGACCGGATGACGATGGCACCGTCCACCGGAGCGGATGTCGAGCCTGTGCGTTCCTGGACGAGTTCGCTCGACAGGGCACTCCAGGAGGGTGTGCCGGCTCCCTCGATCACCTCGCCTCCCAAGGTCTCGCCAAGAGCTCCGAAGTCGCCGCCGCTCTGAGCGAATTGGGCGAGGTCGCTTTGACCCTTGAGCGCGTTGTCCAGGGCCTTCGGGTCGACCGGCGTGTCCACGGCAATGAGACGGACAGGGCTCCCGGCGCCGGCGTCGTTGAGGGTGCGTTCGATCGCCGAGCGGAGCTCTCCCTTGACCGGCCCGACGAAGATGACGGCGAAGCTCTTCCCCGCGAGGCGGCCGTTCATCAAGGCGGGATAGGCCGCCTCCACGAGTTGACTGGCCGCCGCTCCGCGGCTCTCGACACTCTGCGTTTTCGCCCGCTCCAGGTTGAGCTGGTTGTTCAGAGCGTCTATGCGGTCTTGCGAGAATGCGCTCTCGGCATCGCCCAACTTGCCGGAGATCGCAGCGCCGACCAGGATGCCGACGGCGAGCGCGATGAACACGGCCGCGAGGGAGACGAGGTGATAGCGAAAGTCGAACATTTGCGGGTGTCGCCTGGTCGGGAACGTTACCGCCGTTTGGACGCGCGAAAGGCGAGAGAGGCAAGGACGCAGGGAGTCCTCGTATTGCCAATGCGGGGACGACCGAGGACGCCGCCTGGCGAAGCTTTGCAGCGCGTCCGGACTCGGAGGACGTTTCCGGCCAGGTGACTGGTTAGAGGTCGGCAGCAGTCTGGCAGAGGTCATGGAGCCGAGCGAGCGCCTGCTGCGGAAGGGCCCTGGCTCCCTCGCTCAGGAGACGCCAGAACGGGCCATCCACCCAAGCCGTCGCCTGCGTTTGCCGACCCGCGTCTTCCAGTCTCAAGCCGGCCTCGAGGCTCTGCTGGACATCGTGCCATGCGAGCTCGGCTCCGGGCGTCACTCGGCGGATGACGATGAGGCCATTTCCACGCGGGCGGCGAAGAAAACCGGGGGTACGGCTGCGGACCACGGCCCAGCGGGCGCCCTCGGCCAAGCCGCGCCGGTCGGGCTCGACACCGGTGTACGCCGGCCACCAGTCCGGAAGGCTGTACGGCTCGGCAACGAGCGCCCAAACGTCCGCCCGCGGCGCGAGGAGGACCCGTGAAGCCGACGGCATCGAGCCTAGAGACCCAGGACCGACTGGAGCCGCTCGACGACCAGGGAAAGGAAGCGCTGAAGATCCGTGGACACGGCGACCGCCGCAACGATCGCTGCGGCGCCCGCGAGGGCGAACGCCAGCAGACCGCCGACGCCCATCCGTCCGCGGAAGAGATGAGACACGCCGCGCGCGTCGATCAACTTTTCCCCCACCTTGAGGCGAGTCAGGAAGGTGGAGGACATCCCCGATCGGTTTCGCTCGAGGAAGTCGGTCAGGTTGAAATGGGTTCCTACCGCGACGATGAGCTCGGCCCCTTTCTCGTCGGCGAGGAGAATCGCAACGTCCTCGCTCATGCCCGGCGCCGGTAGGAGCGACGATGAGATGCCGAGCCGGTCGACGCGCTCCCGCCCCGGCGCCTGGCCGGTCGAATAGGCATGGACAACGATCTCCGCTCCGGACTTCAGAGCTTTGTCCGAGACTGAGTCCATGTCCCCCACGATGATGTCCGGTGTGTAGCCGGCCTCGAGGAGGCGGTCGGCGCCGCCGTCGACGCCGATCAGGATCGGCTTGAACTCGCGGATATAGCTCCGAACGATGCGGAGATCCTGCTTCGCTTCGGGCGCCCGGGCCACGACCAGGGCGTGGCGGTCGCGGAAGGAGGTCCGAAGCTGCGGGGTCTGGACTCCTTCGGAGAGGAGCTTCGATTCCTCGCGCAAGTAGCGGAGCGTGTTCTCTGCGAAGCTCTCGAGCGCCTCGGTCACCCGCCCCCGCTGGTCGGCCAGGATTCGTTGGAGCTCCTCCTCCGTGTGTGCGTGACCGGCCGCAAGGCGAGTGCCGTTGCGAAACAGGCTCGCGCCGCGGACGACCAGCGACTCGCCTTCCTTTACGTCCTCGAAGAGCTCGGCACCGGGACAATCGATCAGCCGGACCCCGCCCCGAACGAGTGCCAGCGGGCCCACGTTCGGGTACCGGCCGGTCGTCGAAGGCGAGACATTGAAGACGACTCGGACACGGCTCTCGAGTAGCTCCTCGGCTGAAACGCGGTCGAGGTCGCCGTGGTCGATGATGGCGATGTCGTCGGGGCCAAGCCGCTTGACCAGCCGCTTCGTGCGCCGGTCGAGACGCGCGGTTCCCGTGAACTCCACGAAGCTCACGGCTGGGCCACTCTTTCGAGAAACTCAGCGCCCCCGAGCATGCGCTCGACTTCTTCCCGGCGCTCCGATTCCGAAAGACGCGCGATACGCGTGTGCGTGGGGTCTCCAGGCACCTTCTCCACGCGGAAGTGCGTCTCGGCGGCGCTCGCGATCTGGGGCAGATGCGTGATGGTCACAATCTGCGCCCGCTCGCCGAGGCGGCCAAGCGCCTCGGCGACCGCATGGGCAGTCCGGCCTCCGATCCCCGCGTCGATCTCGTCAAAGACGATCGTGGGCTCGCCTGCCCCGGCGTGCGCGACTGCTCGGAGCGCGAGTGCGATCCTCGACAGCTCGCCGCCGGAGGCGGTTTCCGACACCGGAGCGAACGGAAGTCCCGGGTTCGGCCGGATGAGGAAGGAGACGCTGTCCCGTCCGCTCGGTCCCGGCTCACGTGCGTCGAGCTCGGCGCGAAACTCCCCGTCCCCCATCCCGAGACCCTGCAGCTCGTCGGCGACCGCGCCGGCGAAGGCGGAGGCAGCCTCGGCGCGGGCTGCGGACAAGGCATCGCCAAGCTCGCTTGCGCGTGCCTCGGCCGCCGAGAGAGCGTTGTCCGCCGCTTCCAACGGATCGATGCCGGCTTCGAACGCATCCAACTCGACACGCGCCTCATCGGCGCGGGCGAGCAACTCCTCGTAGCTGACGGCCTGGAAGCGGCGGCGAGCGTCGCTGATGCGTTCAAGCTCGCCCTCGACCTCATCGAGCCGGCCCGGCTCCGCCTGCAGCGAGGCGAGGAAGCCTCGCAAGGAAGAGGCAACCTCGCGGATCCGGACTTCGGCCTCGCCGAGCTCGGCGTAGGCCTGGGTCAGCTCGGGCGCCAGTCCCGTCACCGGCATGAGCTTGCCGGCGGCTGCGGCGACGAGCTCTCCTGCACCGGCCTCGGTGTGCTCGGGCGCGAGGGACTCCGCCGCGTCTGCCGCGGCGTCGGCAAGCTCGGTCACGTGCCGTAGGCGCTCTCGCTCAGCGCGCAGGCGCTCCTCAGTGTCCGGCTCGAGACCGGAGGTGCGCTCGACGAGCTCCCGCAGCTCCGCGAGGCGCCCTGCGCGGCCGGCCTCTGCCTGCGCAATCTCGTCACGCCTTCGGCGGGCCGCCACCAGCTCTCGCCAGGCGCGTACGTGGTCCTCGCGCCGGCGCAGTTGCTCCTCACCCACGAATGCGTCCAGCACCTCCAGCTGGAAGGCCGGCCGTGCGAGACGACGCTGCTCGAACTGGCCCGACATGGCGATCAGGCGCTCGACGAGCGCCGCGAGATCCTCACGGGGCACCGCGCGCCCCCACGCGTATGCGCGCGTCCGACCGTCGGCGAAGACCCGGCGGGCGGCCACCAGACCGTCCTCTCCGGCCGGGCGGAGCTCGGAGATCGCGTCGAATCCCTCCTCGTCGAGCACGCTTCCGGGAAGGTCGAGCTCGGCTTCCACATAGGCCTCGTCGGCACCCGGTCCGAGATAGCCCGCGTCGCCGGGAGCCCCAAGTAGGAGACCGATCGCCTGCGCGAGGATCGTCTTGCCGGCGCCCGTCTCCCCTGTCACGGCGTTCAAATGCGGGCCGAGAGCGAGCTCTGCGTCGCGGATGAGTACGAAGTTCTCGATGCGGAGCCGCCGGAGCATGGGTTACGGGAAAACCTCGCGGTAGCGCGAGAAGAACGTCACCTCGGGCAGGAGCGCGAGGTGGCAGGTCTCATCGCCCAGACCCACGGCGAGGGAGCCACCACCTTCGAGCTCGCCAACGGTGTGGCCGTCGACCAGAACGCTTAGCGCCAGCTCGTTCGTGCGGTTCGTGACCCTGAGGTCGAGGCCACGGGGTACGACGATCGGCCGCGCATGCAGGGAATGCGGCGCAACGAACGTCATCGCCATCGCTTCGAGTCCCCACATCATCACGGGACCGCCGTTGGAGAGGTTGTACGCGGTCGAGCCCGATGGTGTGCAACAGATGATTCCGTCGCACGGCTGGGATCCGAGATCCTCGCCTCCGATCTCCCAGCCCAGCTCGACCATTCGGCCGGGCTGCGAGCTGGTGACGACGAGGTCGTTCACGGCGACGTGATTGCCCGGGGCTCGAACCGCGAGCGTGCAGAGCTCGACGACCCGAAAGTCGCCGGCGAAGATGCGCTGAAGGGTTTCCTCGAGGCGCGCGCCATCCGCACTTGTGAGGAAGCCGACGCGTCCGTACTTGATTCCGAACACGGGCGTCCGGCTGCCAAGCGCCGCCCGCAGAGCCCGGAGCATCGTGCCGTCGCCGCCGAGGGCCACGACGACATCCGGATCATCGGCGGGCGAGTCCATGACTTCGACTCCAGCAGCGGCGGCGTACTCTCTAGTCCGCTCCGTAGCGTCCCCTACCGTTCCGGGCCTCCCGTGCGTGAACAGGGCGATCCGACTCACCGGCTGAGGAGGGCTATGCGGCTGCGAGATAGAGGAAGAACTCACGGTTTCCTTTCGGTCCGGGCAACCCGGAATCGACCACGCCTTCGAGTCGGGCTCCCCACTCTCGCACCTGCGCCGTGACCTCGTCGAGGACCCGTTGACGCACCTCGGGGTCGCGGACGACGCCCCCTTTCCCCACGTCGGCACGGCCGGCCTCGAACTGCGGCTTGACGAGCACGAGCGCGCGCCAGTCGCGAGCCGCACAGGCCAGTGCCGGAGGCAGTGCCTTCCCCAGCGAGATGAATGAGACGTCCGCGGTCACAAATGTCGGGCGGAACGGCAGCTCGGCGCAGACGAGACTCCGGACGTTCTTTCGCTCCAAGACGGTCACGCGCGAATCCGAGCGCAACCGCGGGTGCAGCTGACCATATCCAACGTCGAGTGCGATCACCCGTGCGGCGCCGGCCTGGAGGAGGCAGTCGGTGAAGCCACCGGTCGAGGCTCCGACATCGAGGCAATCCTCGCCGGTGACGTCGAGGTCCATTTCCTCGAGTGCATGCGCCAGCTTCTCGCCTCCCCGCGACACGAAACGAGGGCCCGGTTCGACCGCGAGCTCGGCGGCGTCGTCCACCTGCTCACCGGCTTTGGTGTGGCCCTTGACTCGACCTGCGAGCACGAGTGCCTGCGCCTGTGAGCGAGACTCGGCCAGGCCGCGCTCGACGAGCAGCACGTCCAGCCGCTTCTTCACCACGAGAGCGTAGCGCGTTACGCGCGCCGTTCCCTGATGGCCGAAACGAGCTCGGCCAGCACCGACGTGTCCGCAGAAAGCGCTTCCAGACGGGCTTTCACGCTCTCCCGCGCCTCGTCCGCGAGCTCGCGAGCGCGCTCCAGACCGTAGAGAGAAACGTAGGTCACCTTGCCGGCGGCCTCGTCCTTGCCAGGCGTCTTCCCCAGCTCGGCGGCGGTGCCGGTCGCGTCGAGAATGTCGTCGACGATCTGGAAGAGCAGGCCGACCTCCTCGCCGAACTCTGCCCAGAGAGCGCGTTCATCTTCCGGAAGGGCGGCGACTGCGGTCGCGCATGTGACGCACGCCCGTATGAGGCGTCCCGTCTTCAGCTCGTGCAGGTGAGCGAGCGCCTCGCCGTCGAGACCTCCGTTGGTCGTCACGTCGACGTATTGGCCTCCGATCATCCCCACCGTGGCCGAGGCCAGCTCGCGGGCCGCGTCGGGAGTCGGATAGCTGAGCACGAGCCGAAAGGCCTCGGTCAGCAGCGCGTCGCCCGCCAGGATGGCTACGCCTTCGCCGAAACGCACATGCGCGCTTGGCTGTCCGCGTCGCAGGTCGTCGTCGTCGAGGGCGGGTAAATCATCGTGGACGAGGCTGAAGGTGTGCACGAGCTCGAGGGAACAGGCTGCGGGGAGCAGCTCAGCCGGTTCGCGCCCTAGCGCCTCGCCCGTCGCGAGACAGAGCACCGGGCGAATGCGCTTTCCCCCGCCGAGGAGGGAATAGCGGAGCGCGTCCTCGAGCTCTCCCAGCTCCTCGGCAAACGGGAGGCGACCGAGCTCGTCCTCGACAAGCGCCCGCAGTTCCTCGACCTGTCTCACGCGCCTTCCTCGCGGCGCGCGCGCTCGATTTCCGCCTGCACCTCCTTCGCCACCTCGGCGAGCTCGCGGAGCACTTCGACGGCCTGCTCGGGATCATCGGTTTTCTCGAGCCGCGTGCGCGCTTCCTCGAGACGCTTGAGCAGCTCTTCAAGACGCGAGACGGGGTTTCCAGGCTGTTCGCTCATGTGTGCGCCTCTCGCGCAACTCGTCCAAGAATCCCGTTCACGAGGCGCCCAGCGTCCTCGGACGAGTACCGCTTGGCGAGCGAAACGGCTTCGTCGATTGCGGCCTCGAGCGGAACGTCTCCGCGCTCCAGCTCCCAGAGCGCGATCCGCAGGATGTTGCGCTCGAGTGCCCCGAGGCGATCCGCACTCCACTCGCTCGACGCCTCATTGATGCGCGCGTCCAGCTCGGAGGACTCCGCCACGACGCCGTCGGAGAGTTCCTGAGCGTATGGGTCGAGTTCCCCCTCGTGGAGGGAAGCGAGCGGCTGTCCCGTCACGTCCCACTGGTAGAGGACGAAGAGGGCATCTCGGCGTGCGGCTTTCCGACTGCTCAAGCCGCACCCTGGAGCGCTCCGAGAGCGACCTCGCTCAGAAAGGACGTTGTGTAACGCCCACTCGTGAAGCCTTCGCTCTCCAGAATGTCCATCGCCAGCCCGCCCGTCGTGGGAACGCCCTCCAGCTCGAATTCTGACAGCGCTCGCCTGGCGCGGGCGATCGCTGCGGGTCGATCCTCCGCCCACACGATCAGCTTGGCGAGCAGCGAGTCGTAGAAAGGCGGCACCGTGTAGCCCTCGTACACGTGCGTGTCGATTCGGACGCCGGGCCCGAGAGCCGGCCGGAAGCGAGCAATGGTTCCAGGCGCTGGAAGGAAGTCACGAGTCGGATCCTCGGCGTTGATCCTGAACTCGATTGCATGGCCCGCGATTGGAGCGCGGCCCTCGCGCGGCAGGCCAGCTCCTGCAGCAATCGACAGCTGCGCCCGCGCCAGGTCGATCCCCGTCACCAGTTCGGTGACCGGATGCTCGACCTGAAGCCGCGTGTTCATCTCGATGAAGTAGAAGCTCCCGCCAGCGTCGAGGAGGAACTCGAGCGTGCCCGCTCCCGAGTAGGTCAACGCCTTGCAAGCGCGGGAGGCTGCGTCCTCCATCTCGGCGCGCAGCTCGTCCGAGACAGCGGGCGAGGGCGCTTCTTCGACGAGCTTCTGGTGCCTGCGCTGGATCGAGCAGTCGCGCTCACCCAACGTGAGCACGCCGCCCTCGCCGTCACCGAGCACCTGGATCTCTACGTGCCGGGCGTCGACGAGAGCCTTCTCGACATAGAGAGACCCGTCCGAGAACGCCGCCTGCGCCTCCGAGGAGGCGGTCTGAAAGGCTCCTTCGAGCTCGTCCGGTGTCTCGACGAGCCGCATGCCTCGCCCACCACCGCCGGCGGCCGCTTTGAGCAGGATGGGAAACCCGACCTCGTGCGCGAGGCGTTTCGTGTCTTCCAGGCCAGCCGCGCCATTCGAGCCCGGGACGAGCGGGAGGCCGGCGGCTGCCATCGCCGCCTTGGCGGCCACCTTGTCCCCCATCGTCTCGATCGTCTCCGGGCGCGGCCCGATGAAGACGAGGTCATTGTCTTCACAGGCGGCTGCGAACGCCACGTTCTCTGCGAGGAAGCCCCAGCCGGGATGTACCGCGTCGCAGCCGGTCGTCGTGGCGGCAGCGATGAGAGAGGGGATGTTGAGATAACTCGCGGCAGGGGCGGGCGGCCCGATGTGGACGGCGCGGTCGGCGAGGCGGACGTGGAGCGCATCCTGGTCGGCGGTCGAGTAGACGGCGATGGCTTCGGTGCCGACCTCGCGGCAGGCGCGGATGATGCGGACGGCGACCTCGCCGCGGTTCGCAATCAGGATGCGGCCGAACATCGTTTCCCCTCTTTGACACTTGGAGGCACACGTGTCTGTTTTTTCGCTCTACGCTCGAAGTGGAGGGAGGACCGCGGCGGCCCCGGGCCCGACCTGTCCCTCGCGGACACGTTAGATCGCGTCGAGCGGGCGCCCATTGAGCGGCTCGAGCTCGAAGAGCAGTTGCCCGTACTCGACCGGCTGCGCGTTTTCGACGCAGATCCGGCGCACAGTCGCCTCGACGTCGGCCTTGACCTCGTTCATGAGCTTCATCGCCTCGAGGATGCAAAGAGTTTGACCCGGCGCGACCGGGTCGCCCTCGTCAACAAACGGATCCGCACCTGGCTCAGCCGCCCGGTAGAACGTCCCCACCATCGGCGATTCGATCCTGATGACGTCGTCACGCGGAAGGACAGGCGGCAGTTCGGGCTCGGTGGGACCTCCTGCGGACTGGACGCCCACGACCGGGGCTTCGGCGCCCTCGTCGTTTCGCCGGATCGTGATCCGCGTCTCGCCCTCCTCGATCGTTACCTCGCCGATGCCGGTCTCCTGAACGATCCGAATGATCTCGCGGATCCGCTCGGCTTCCCGCCGCTCGAGCCCAGCGCCCGCAAGGGACTCGGGCTCGCTCCCACGGCTGCGGATCGATTCGAGTAGCGGCTCGGCCTCCTCGCCGAAGAGCGCCAGCAGCAAGAGCTCCTCCTCGCTCGATGCGATGCCATCGGCCTCCTTACGCAGCGCCTCGATCTCCTGTGGAGTCTCCTCCGTTCGCGGCGAGCCGTCGTCGATCAGCTGGACCGCGCGCCTGACCGTTGGATCGATCTCGCTCGGCGGAGTCCCATAGCGTCCTTCGACCAGGTCGCGAAGCTCGTCCACCACGATGTGCCAGCGCTGCGCAGACATCACGTGGAGCAAGGCCTGCGACCCCAGGATCTGCCCGATCGGAGATGCGAGCGGCGGCCAGCCCGACTCGCGCCTGATCTCCTTCAGCTCCTCGAGCACGTCGTCGAGCCGGTCTGCGACCCCCAGCGCGCGCAGATGATGGTCGAGCTCCGCGACCAGCCCGGCGGGAAGCCGGTGCTCGGCCGCCCGCACGGCGACGCGAGGCGACAAGGGCGGCACAGGTTCGTCCCCGAGCGCCTCGTCCACGAGCTCCGACCCTTTCCAGAGGATGTCGACATCCACGCCTGTGTCGAGCCCGAGTCCCGCCAGAGCCTGCGTCAACGACTCCGCTGAGACCCTGTGGAGTGAGAGTGCAACTGGATAGAGGGCGCACGCGATCAGAGCTGCGCCGGCGCGGGACGCCTCGAGCGCCGCGGCGAGAGCCGCCCCACCTGAACCCTGGCAATGAAGGCCGACAGGTAGCCCGCTCGCCTCGCCGAGGCTCTCCACGAGCTCCCTGGCCTGAGCGGGGTCGAGCGAACCTGCAGGATCATGGAGAAGGACTCGCGAGGCGCCGAGCTCCTCGAGACGATGAGCGCGCTCGAGCAAGACATCCGTCTCTCCCGTGAGACCAGGACTGTGCACGAGCCCCACGGCAAGCTCTTTCTCCGCCGCCCGGATCGCCTCTGCGGCTTCGCGCAAGTTGGCAAGGTCGTTCAGCGGGTCGTGGAGCCGAAAGACGTCGATGCCGCTCGCGGCGGCGCTCTCGACGAAGCGGCGGACGAGATCGCGCGAGAGCGGTCGCGAACCGACCAGGAAGCGGCCGCGCAACGCGATTCCCAGGGGCGTCGAGCAGCGCGCGCGGATGGCGCGGATACGTTCCCAGGGGCTCTCGACTCCCCGCCGCACTGCCGCGTCGAAGCAGCCGCCGCCGGAGACTTCGAGGTACGCGAAGCCGGCCGTGTCGAGGATCTCCGCCAGCTCGAGGACACGTGACCCGGGCGTGCGGGCAGCGAGCGGTTCTTGCGAGAGGAGCCGGATGGTGGTGTCGGCGAGCGCGGGCATCGGCTGGACTCAGGCTCGCGAGATGTAGCGGCGTTCGCGCGTGTCGACCTTGATTCGGTCGCCGATGTTCACGAAGAGCGGCACCTGCACTATCGCACCCGTCTCGAGCGTCGCAGGCTTGGTCACGTTCGAGACGGTGTCCCCCTTCACGCCAGGCTCCGTCTCCACAACGGAGAGCTCCACCGAGGCCGGCAGATCGACGCCGGCGGGCCTCCCGTCGACCATGAGCAACATGACCGAGGACGAGGGCTGCATGAACGGGAGCTCAGCCTCGAGCTCGCCGTGCGGCAGCGAGATCTGCTCGTAGTTGTCCGTGTCCATGAACACGACCTCGTCCCCGGCGTCGTAGAGGTACTGGACGCTCTTCGTCTCGGTGTGGACGCGCGGCATTTTCTCTCCCGCGCGGAAGGTGCGCTCCACCACGGCTCCGGAGTCGAGGTTCTTGAGCTTCGTCCGGACGAACGCTCCGCCTTTGCCAGGCTTGACGTGCTGGAAGTCGACGATGCGCCAGACCTGCCCGTCTTGCTGGACGTGCATGCCGTTCCGGAACTGGTTTGTTGAGACGGTTTCGGCCACGGTGGAGCGATCTTAGTCCAGCGTCAGCAGATCCTTGGTGAACGGCGTCAGGACTTCCGCGCCGTTCTCGGTCACGACCAGGAGGTCCTCGATACGAACGCCTCCCAGTCCGGGGAGGTACACGCCCGGCTCGACAGTCACGACGTTGCCCGCGGCGAGGGCCCCGTTCGCTGTGGGACGCATGACGGGGAGCTCGTGCACCTCGAGCCCAACGCCGTGGCCGAGCCCGTGCAGAACTTCAAAGCCGGCTTCCTTGATCTCCCCACGGGCGATCTCGTCGAGCCCGCGTGCCTCGGCGCCGTCCTCCACCCCGGCCAGGGCAGATTCCTGCGCCGAGCGGCAGACGCTGTACGCGCGCCGTAGCTCCTCGGGAAGCGGCCCGGTGGCGAAGGTCCGCGTGCAGTCCGAGCAGTAGCCGTCGACCTTCGCGCCCGCATCGACAACGACCGTCTCGCCGGCCTCGATCCGGCGTCGTCCCGCGTGATGATGAGGCAGCGCGGAGTTCGGCCCGCTCGCCACGGCGATGTCGAAGGCGAGCGCGTCCGCGCCTTCCTCCCGCATTGTCTGCTCGATCCACCATGCGACCTCAGCCTCTCGCCTGCCGACCAGGGACTCGCCCGCGAGCCGCTCGTAAACAACATTGAGGATGCGCGCGGCCCGGCGGATCTCCTCGAGCTCCTCGGGCTCCTTCACCGCGCGGAGGCCCAGCGTGACCTCAACAGTCCCGACGAGCTCAAGCCCGCGTGCAGCAAGCGTGACATGACGCCAGACCGTCAAGTGGTCGGCCTCGAAAGCGATCGGGCCGTCTGCGAGCGCGGGCACAGCGGCAGCGACGCCGGGTTCGAAATCGCGGTCGACGAGGATCGCATCTACGCCATCGACGGCGCGCGCGGCCTCGACGTATCGCCCGTCTGTGAGGATGATGACCCGTTCGAAGTCGACGAGCACGAAGGCGTTCGAGCTCTCGAAACCCGTCAGGTAGCGGACGTTGACAGGGTTCGAGACGAGGAAGGAAGCTGCCCCCACATCCTCAAGCTCTCGGCGCAGCCGCTCTATCCGGCCGCTCACTTCGATCCCTTGGCGAGGAACTCGAGCGCCTCTCGATAGCCGTCGGGACCCTTGCCGATCACCCTCGCCGTGACCACGTCAGCGATCACGGACACGCGCCTCCACTTCTCACGGTTTTCGATGTCGGAGAGGTGAACTTCGACGACGGGGACTCTGAAGAGCTCCAGCGCGTCACGAATCGCATAGCTGTAATGCGTCCACGCGCCGGGATTGACGATGACGCCGTCCGCCCAGTCGCGCGCGTCATGGCACCAGTCGATGAACTGGCCTTCGCTGTTGGTCTGCAGACATCGAACCGTGCATTCGAGGTCGCGGCCCCATCCGTAGATCTGCGTTTCGAGCTCGTCGAGCCCGAGCCCTCCGTAGAGCGCCGGCTCGCGGTCTGCGAGCGCGTTCAGATTGACGCCATTGACGACGAGGACTCGCAA
>Ga0307308_10000559_pt1 | contig 13543 bp, 9 predicted proteins | sample ER_DNA_195_FD_194501 | JGI IMG/M metagenome (GOLD analysis project Ga0307308, IMG submission 194501) | Bulk soil microbial communities from the East River watershed near Crested Butte, Colorado, United States - ER_DNA_195 | ecosystem: Environmental > Terrestrial > Soil > Floodplain | place: USA...
CCACCGCCAGCCGACAGCGAACAGCAGATAGAGGATCGGCGCGACCTGGCCGATCCGGACACCGAAGATGAACGGCCAGCTCACGGCGCCCGCCAGGAAGACCGCCAGCTTGACCTCCCAGCGCACCGGCAGGACGGCGCAACCGACGATGTAGCAGACGACGAGGAACGCGATCCAGGCTGCGTTGCCGAGGGTCTCGCCGAGCAACGCGAACGGGACGACCAGAGCGACAAACGATGGCGGGTAGTAGAAGAGGTTGCAGCTGCCGGTCGAGCTGATCGACGTGTCGTAAAGGGGCAGTCCCGTCAGGAATCGATCCGCCGCGGCCCGATAGACCTGGAAGTCGCAGCCGAGCGTCTGCTTCGCGGTCGCGATCCCGAACGCGAGATATGCCCCGGCCACGAAACCGACCAGGATCAGGACCGTCAACCTGAAGTTGCGCCCCGGTCGCGCGGGTCGCGGGGGTGGCGCGCTCATCGTCTGGGTAGCCGCTGAGACTTCATTCGGGCGATCCTACCCGCGCGCGGTGCACGACCGCACCACCCCGATGGTCCCAGTCTGCACCGCCAAGGATCGGAGGTCCTTGACAGCGGCACCGGGGTCATTCTTCATTCGGGGATGACGCACCGTCGCGATCTCGATGGGGTTCGGGCGATCGCAGCGCTGCTGGTCCTCGCCTTCCACTTCGACCTCAAACCGCTGTGGTCGGGCGGCTGGATCGGTGCCTGGCTTGGCGTCGGGTTGTTCTTCGGTCTGTCCGGGTATCTCATCACGGCACTGCTCGTCAGGGAGCACGACAGGACAGGGCGGATCGATGTCGCTGCGTTCTGGCGGCGACGATTCGCTCGGGTCGTGCCCGCGGCCATCGTGCCCGCAGTGTTCGTGCTCGCGGCCGAGTGGCTGTACACGGGCTCGCTGGGGTCGCTCGGGTGGCTCCTGCCGTGGTCGAACCTGATCATGGCGAACGGGAACCTCGGCCACTACTGGAGCATCGCCCTTGAGCTCCAGTTCTACCTCGTCATTCCCCTCGTCCTCGTCCTGTATCGGCCGAGCCCGTGGGCGTTCCTCGCCGGCGCCTATGCGCTGACGTTCCTCTTTCCGCCCGACGTCCTCGGCTACGGGACGCTCCAGCGGATCGCGCCCTTCCTCATCGGGGCGACGATCGCGAGGTCCGGCCTGCCGACGATGAGGCTGCCGATCGGATGGCTGGCCCCGATCGGGGCGATTTCGTACGGGCTGTACCTGTGGCACTACCCGCTGTTCAGCCTGTTCGGCCGAACACCGGCCGTGCTTCTTGTCGTCTTTGTCGCGGCCTGGCTGAGCTACCGCTTTATCGAGCGACCGTTCATCCGCTGGGCGGCGAAGCCTCGTTCCGATGGCGCGCCCGAAGCTCCGGCATCGATCGTCGCGCAGCCGCCGCTCGTCGTCTAGGCTCGCTTCGACCGGCCGGGTCGCCGGCAGTCAGCTGGCCGCGACGCCCGCCAGACGAACGCTCCGAGCACCCTGGTCGTAGATCTCCTCAACCGCCCGCACCATCAGCTCAATGCAGAACCGATCGTGAACCAGGTCGTGGGCGGCCCGGGCGAGCGTGTCGGCCAGGGCATGGTTCGTGAGGAGGCGGACGATCGCCGCGGCGAGGGCCTCGGGGTTGTCGTGTGGCACTAGTAGACCGGTCACTCCGTCCTCGATCATCTCGGGAATGCCGCCGACGTCCGAGGCGACAACCGGCCGTGACAGCGCCATCGCTTCGAGGATGCTCAGGCCCTGGGCCTCGCGATGGGACGGCAGGACGGCGACGTCGAGGGCAGCGGTGACCGCGGGAACATCGTCGCGGCGACCGGTGAAGACGACCCGATGGGCGACACGGTTGGCCTGCGCTCGCTGCTCGAGCTCATCGCGCCGGCTGCCCTCGCCGACGATGAGCAGGTAGGCATCCGGGACATCGCGAAGGACGAGCGGCCAGGCATCGAGGAGCGTCTGGTGGCCCTTCTCGGGCTCGAGTCTCGCGACGACGCCCACGATCTGCGAACCGGGCTCCATCCCATACTCATCGCGGAGCGTGCAGCACGGCTCCTGGTGGTCGTATCGATCGAGATCGACGCCGTTGTAGATGAGCCGGACCGGCGCCCCGTCGCGATGCTCGCTCGCGATCTTGTGCTCGATGGCATTCGAGACAGCGATGAGCTGATCCATCTCCGGGGTAAGCGCCCGCAGCGTCTCGCGGTCCTCCGCCGAACGAACCCGGGACGAGTGGACGGTCGACACAACATACGGTCGATGGTGGCCTGATTCTCCAAGCGCGATCGCAGCCTTCGTCCCGACGACGTCGGCTCGAAACATGTGGGTGTGGATGACATCCGGCGTGACGTCGAGGAGGTGGGCAACGAGCTCCCCGACGGCAACGGCGTCGTCCGGCTCGTCGATGACGCTGACGTCGAAGCCCTCGCGCTGGAGCTTGCGAACGGCGCTGCCGGCCGACAGCGAGACGACGCTGGCCTCGTATCGCGACCGATCGAGCCGTTTCATCAGCGAGTAGACGTGCTCCTGGGCGCCACCGTTCGTGCCGGTGGCGAGGATCTCGACGATGCGGATCTTGCGACGGCCGGCGAGGGGGGCTCGTTCGATCGGCGCCAGGCACGGGTCACGGGGCAGGGCAACCATCTCAGGCACTGCTCAGCGCGGCCGCGCCGCCATTTTCTGCCGCCTCGCCGGCATCGCGCCGGACGAGGATCCGCTGGATCGGCTCGTCGACCGCACCCCACTCGTACTTGTACGGCTCGTCACCGCGCAGGAAATCGAGCCGACGACAGCCTTCGGCGATCGAGCGCTCGATGTAGGAGGCCACCATCACGACGCCCGGCGAGAGATCGCGCGCGTCCGGATCGACACCGGCGTTGTAGTAGAGATAGCCGTCGGGGGTCCGGAAGTGGATACCGGCCGCGATCCGTCGTTCACCGACCGTCAGGAAGGCGAGCCGCACCGCGCCATTCGGTCCCTGCTCCTCGAAGAGCCGTCGGAAGAAGCGCCGCGAGGCGTTGCCACCCGGGGTCGCCGGGAACAGGCCCTTTTCGCCCCACTTGCGCTGGTGGAGGTCGATGAAGACGTCGAGCTCCGCGAGCGGGTCAGTCGAATCGGTCAGGCGAAGCTCGCCGATGGCCTCGGCTCGGCGCAGCTTGCGGCGGATCTCATGGCGGCCCTTCTTGTCGAGGGTCGCCAGATAGGCGTCGAAGTCGGCGCCCGGCGTCAGGGTCAGGACCGGGCAGACATCCTCGCGCTCGACGTTGAGGATCCAGCCTTCGGACATCTCGCGTCGGCCGAAGGCCTCGGCGAGGGCTTCGGCCGCCGGATCCCCGCAGCGAAGGCGCCGCAGGTCGATGACGTCCCACGGGGCCGAGTGGGGGTCGGCCAGGTCTGCACCGGCGGCGAGGTGAGCGGCGACCGCCTCCGCGACGATCGGCATGTCCGACGGCTTGGCCAGGATCGTCGCGTAGTCGGCGTGGTAGGAGGCACCGAAGAAGATCGCCTTCGCGGTCGGCGGCACGGGCGTCAGCTCGGAGGGATGACCCCTGCGCATCTTCGTGTGGGTCGCGACATCCGTCGCTTCGACCTCGTGGCGATGCATGAGCGGAACGATCGCGACAAGCTCGCCCGACTCGCCGTCGACGACCGTCAGTGTCTGGTCGTGGGCACTCCCGCCGTAGGCGTCCCACCAGGCGCGCTGGAAAGCCCAGCCCGAGAACGGAGTCGCCCATGGATTGGCCGTCGCCACAATGTCCCAGGCTTCGCGCGAAACGTCGTCAAAGCGGCGCGGGATCACCCGGACGGGGCGGTGCGAGGTCCGCGTCGCCGTTGGTTTTGCGTCCTCGAGATCGACAGAACCCGGACAGGCAGGCTCCTCGCCGAGGGAGATCATGGTCATTGCCTCAACGATATCACCGAGTCGCGATTTGGTTGCCGGCGCAACAGGTTGTCGCGGCCCCTGTCCCGGCCATGCGCTCTATCTTCGAATGCCGCGCGGCTGATGCGGCCGATGACGGCTGATTACGCTTGCTCGCTCAAAGAGACCCCTGTCCTTGATGACTCTGGCGTCATACCTCGGTTGCCGGATCCCCGTGTCCAACGCGCCAGCATCCTGGGCGATCGGGTCGACGTTCGAGGTCTGCGGTTGGCGGTGCGCGGTCGGCTGTCGGCGGTCGGTTCATCTCGACCCCCTGATGACCGTGGCGTCATCTGAAGAACCGCGCTGATAGCGCGGGCAAAGTAGCGGCGAAGGAGCGGCAAAGGGACTGAGAATGGTCAGTTTGCCGTCAGGCAGGCGGTGTCCGGTTGAATGGATCCCATGAACGGAGAGGTGAGATCGCTCCAACCCAATGTCGCCGATGAGCTGGTTCGGATCGGCGGTGAAGCGTACGAGTGGCGTCGTCGGGCGGGATTGACGCAACGCGCGATGGAGGCGCTGACGGGCATCGACCAGACGACGATCTGCAAGTTCGAGAAGGGACGCCTCCCTGGGTTCCGCCTGCATCACGTGGCCAGGATCCGGCTGGCATGCAAGACCGGCCGACGGGTCGAGCCGGCCTATGGGCGGCGCCAGCCAACCCGCCCGTTGATGACGCCAGACTCATCACCGACAGCAGACGATTTTGGCGGCCGAACGGGAAAATCGCTCGAACGCGAGGGTGTCAGTCGGAGGCGCGGTCGCCTGAGACAGGCGGAGGCGCCAACGGAGGCTCCGCCGCTGAGTCAAGGTCCGCGGCGGGGCGGGGATCGGGAGTCGGCCAGGGGCGGGGACCGGGAGTGGCCCCGCGGCCGGCCTCGGGAGGAGGACGCCAGCGAAGCAGCTCGGAGCGACCCGTCGATCGGGCGCGCCAATACAGCTCCACGACAGCGATGACCAAGGCCACAGTCGTCGCTCCGGCGACGGGCGTGGCCAGGGCCATCGCGGCCAGGGGCGTGACACCGGGGAGTGCCATCGCTGCGTAATACCACTGGGTAAACGGCCAGAACACCGGCACAGACAGCCACGCGAGCCGTTCGCGCCCTATCAGCACGGCCGCAGCCACGGCCACCGGCAGCAACCATGGTGTCGCCCAGACCGACAGTCCGGTCCCGCCCGCCTGACGCCGGAGCGCGTCGTTGATCTGTGGCCAGTCGGCGACGAACTGGCCCCACGGCAGCAACGGGATCGTCACTACAAGAAGGACCCCGGTGATCACGAGGGCACGGACATCCAGACGCAGCGCGGGCACTGCGAGGGCATAGAGCTTGAGGAATCCAGCGATCGGCGCCAGGCCGGCGACGAGCAGCGGCGCAATGAAGATGTGCGGGTTGCCGATGTATAGCCCGTCGACCAGCGGTGGGAAAGCCAGCCACCAGATAGGCATCCTCAGTCGACGGATCATCCAGACGGACGCGACCACGCCGAGGACCAGCAAGGCGACGCGAGCGACCGGCTCCGGGATGAGCGCAAACGGGACCATCGCGAGAAGCGTCGGTGGCGGAGCCGCGAACGCCGCGCCCACAGCGGGAGCGACCCAGGGATCTTGCCCCTGCATCCAGCTGACCGTCGCCGTGCGATACAGCATCCCGTCATAGCCGGGCTCATACGGTAGGTATGTGGAAAGCCGGATGACCGAGATGACGACGAACCAGATCGGGACGATGACCCACAGGGTCCCGATCAGGCGGGCGCGCAGCGGATCGCCCGGCGTCACAGCGGATCGCCCGGCGTCATGGCGAGTCGCCCGGCTTCATCTTGATAGGGGCGTTCCAAACAGGCGGCGCAGCAGGAAGTATTCGGGGAGTGGCCGGTCATCGGTGATCAGTGGGCCGTCGCCCGTGTACGCGGTCACCTGGTCATCGGAGATCCAGAGAAGGGAGCCCATCCGACGGACCCAGCCATCGATCGTGTTCTCGGGCGAGTCGTAGGCCGACGAGATGTCGGCCAGGATGCCGGGCCGGCCGAGGACCTCGCGAATGGCGGCATCGGTGAAGACCATCGGTTCGTCGGAGCCGAGGAGGTAGAACCCATAGCCGCCGGGCCCGTTTGCGATCGTCACGTGCGGAAACACCGAGTGAAACGTCCGGAGATGGGCCTTGAACTCGTCGGCCGTGCCGCCGTGTGGCGTCCACTGCATCATGATCCCGCCCGGGTTCAGGAGTCGATGGCCAGCCTCGTAGTACTCGAGCGATGAGATGACCGACGCGCCCGCGCTCTCGATCGGCGGCGGCGGATCGGTAACGATGATGTCGTAGCGCTGGTCGGTCAGCTCGACGTGGTTTCGGCCGTCAGCGATGATCACCCGGCCGTTCGGGTTGGCGAGAACGGCTGCCGCGTCACCGTAGAAATAGCCGAACATCTTCGGGACCGACGGGACGAGCTCCACAGCATCCGTCCGCAGGCCCGCGATCAGCGCCCCGCGAAAGGCCGAGCCCATTCCGAAGGCAACGGTCAGCGCTCGCGTCGACTGCGGCCGGAGGATGAATGGCAGGACCGGCATCAGCTTGGCGTCGACTGTCAGGAGCGTCATCGACGTCCCGGTGACCCACAGCTCTCGCTGACCGTGCTTGCCGGCCTGGACCGCGGCGATCTCGTCCTCGGCGGAGGCGAAAATCGTGCCGCCCGTCTGACGAACCCGGGCAATGCCGGGATCGACGACGGTACCCGGTGTCGCAAGGCCCACCACGATCGCCAAACCAACCACCACCGCCACTGCGGCTGTGGCGAGCCGCCCTGCCGACGCGATCTTCGGCGAGGCCGCGAGCAACGTCAGTGCGGTCGCGACGTTGACCAGCGCGATGACCGCCACCGCGACGGGGGAGCCGACGACCGGGATCACCAGGAACGGGATGGCGAACGTCGCAACGATCGCGCCCAGCGTGTTTGCCGCGAGCAACCCGCCGGCGCTCGTCGCGATCCGTCGCGGATCGTCACCGAGCAGCGCCGACGATGCCGGGAACATGAAGCCCATGACGAAGGTCGTTGGCAAAACCACGAGGAATACGGAGCCGACTGCCTTACCGACCGACTCGAGGACATGCATCGGATCGAGCGGTCCTGGATGACCTATGACCAGCACGAGACCGCCAAACGCAAGCCCCGCGACAAGCACCTGACCGATCGCGATCGCGGCGACCGGTCGACCGATCCTTGGTCGCAGCCACGTGAAAACGGCCGCGCCGGCGGCGATCCCAATGAGGAATGTCGCAAGGATGAGGGTGAAGACGTAGGTCGAGTTGCCCGTGCCCGACGACAGCAGCCGCGTCCAGAGGACCTGGTACCCGAGCGATGTCAGGCCGGAGACGAAGGCGAGGATCAGGGCAAGCGACGGGCGGGCGGCGTCGGCGACCGAGGTGGCGCGTGCTTCGCCGGAGCCGGATTCGATCGCGGCCGCGCGAGTGTCGTGGACATGCACTTCGGGTGCCGGCGTGACTTCGCGTGAGAGCCAGAGCGCGACCAAGCCGGCCACCGCCGAGCAGGACGCCCCGACCACCAGTGTGCCGGTCAGCCCAAGGAGCTCGATCAGGACGAGACCCGCTGCGAGCGTCCCGAAGATGGCACCAACGGTGTTGGCGGTATAGAGCCGCCCGAACGCGCTCGACAGGTGGGCGTCCCCGGTCAGCTGGCGGGTCAGCGTCGGCAGGGTCGCGCCCATGAGGACCGTTGCGGGGGCGAGCGCGAGGACCGCCAGGCCGAACCGAACCAGCGCGAGCAGCTCGGCCTGGCCTTCGAGGCCTCCGTACGCCCCGCGATAGACCTCGTGCAGCAGCCGAAACGTGACTGGCGTCGCGAGGACGACGGCGACGAGCACCAGCTCGATCGCCCCGTACAGCCGCAGCGGCGACCGCACTCGATCCGCTATCCGGCCGCCGACGAAGCTGCCGATCGCGATCCCGCCGAAGAAGCCGGTGAGGATGGTCGAGACGGCCTGCGTGGTGTTGCCGAAGACGAGGACGAGCTGGCGAGACCAGACCACCTCGTACATCAGCCCGGCGGCGCCGGACAAGACGAAGATGGCCAGGATCAGTCGGGGATGGCGCATCGGCGGAGTTTCGCATGCGTGGCCGCCGCGTGGACGGGGCCTGGGCCGGCCCACGGGCCGCCGTCGCCGGATCCGCGTCAGTTCGGCGGACCCACCCTGGCGCGAACCGCGCCTTCGCACGAGCCCAGAAGGGCCGGGTCGAGGACCATCTGGGCGCACACGTCGGCGGCGATCGGCTCGGGGACGGGCGACACCAGGCCCGGGAACCAGTCGTCGCGCGCCGGCCCACCGACCTGGGCCATGAGCGGCCGGAGCACGCTCGCTGGCGGTATGTGGACGTCGAACTCGGGCTGGCGAACGTCGATCGACCACTCGATGACGGCCGCTGCGGCGCGCTCGCTGTGGACGAAGGCCTCGGTCGTGTCGTTCGAGAGGGCATATGCCCGAAGGTTTCCGAGGACCGCAACAACCGTCAGACCGATGAGGGCGACCATCGCGCTTCCGCGCCACCGGGTCGGCAGCCGCCGAAGGTCCCCGAACCATGCGGCGACCGCGACAAGAACGAAAGGCACCGCGACGTAGAGATAACGCGACCACACCACGGCCCCGATGCCCAATTCTGCCCGCGAGACACCGATGAGAGCGTACTCGGCGACGAGCCCGGCAATGGCGGCGAGTGCAACCGCCGGGTTGGCCGGTCGAGGGCCCAGGCGCACGGCGAGGACGGCGAGCAACGCGAGGACGATGACTCCCACCGTGACCGAGGAGCCGAACACGGAACCCAGGGCGGCGGTGAGGCCCACGAGGACGAAACCCGGCAGCAACGCAACCGAGCTCGAGAATGAACCGCCCCTTGCCGCCAAGGACGGCAGATCGAACGCCACGGTCCAGAAGACGAGCGCCGCAATCGGAAGGAGAAGCCAGACATTCGCTCGGCGACGTTGGACCAGTGCCAGGAGCACCGCGGCGCCGACGAAGGTCGCCCCGATCGGGTGACTGGCCACCGATACGAGGAGGAGGAGCGCAGCCAGGCCAGGCCGCCGATCGAACCAGAGGACCTTGATCGCCCAGAACCCGGCGGCCGACGATAGGACCATCCCGATCTGGAACGCCTGGTAGAGGTTCTCGTACCCCGCCCCGAGGAAGAGAACGACCGCGGCGGCGGCCAGCCCGGGGCCCGTCCCCGCCAAGGTCGTCACGATCCGCCAGATCGCCGCGGCCGTGGCGATGTGCAGCAACAGCAGCACGCCCAGGTACGGCAAGTACGAGTGCATACCGACAATGGCGAACAGGAGTCGGACGATGACCGCGGGGACCGCGAACCATTGTTCGTTGAATGGGCGCATCAGCCCGATCGGATCCGACAGGGATCGACCCGCGAAGAGATCCCAGTCATCGCCCCGGAACGTCGTCCCCCGGGCGAAGACCATGAACATCACCCAGGCAATCGCCGCCAGGCCGACGAAGATGACGAGCGGACGGCGCGTCCCCTCGAACGCGGAGCCGCGCGCGACCGTCGACCTCCCGAGCCTCATCGACGCCTTCACGAAAGGTTGTATGCCCAGTAAACGCCGCCGAGGCCAACGACGATCCCGAAAACGATGAGCAGCCGCCAGCCGAGTCCGATCGCCCCGCCCGATGTCATGCCGATCGCGGCCCGGCGGTCCTCGTCACGGACGGCCGCAAGGCCGCACAGGGCGAGCACGAACGGGATCGAGTCGAGCGCGTAGCGGTAGCCGTACTGGAGCCAACCGCCGCCGTAATACAGCAGTGTGGGGATCAGGACGATGAGCGCGGCGAGGCCGAGCCACCACGACCGGCTCTCGCGCCACGGCGCTCTTACGGCATACAGCAGACCAGGGCTCGTCAGCAGGATCGACATCCCCAGCCCGTCCGGCTTGAAGAACGGGAACGTACCGATCAGCTTCGGCAGGTGGATGAACATGTAATCGAGGTTCATCGGGATGTGGACCGTCGAGAACAGGCCCTCCCGCCGTCGTTCCTCGAGCCAGGCCGGCAGCGTCGCGAGGGCGTAGCCGGATTCGAACGGCGAGCCGAACCGGACGTCGTTGTACCAGAGGAAGAAGACAATCGACGGGAGGACGCCGGCGGCCAGAAGGAGCCACTCACGCCACGGCCAACGACGCGGCTCCCAGATCTCGTCGCCGGCCAGGAGGAGCGCATAGAAGGGGATCGCGAAGGCAAGCGGCGCCCGCGTCAGGAAGGCGGCCCCCGCAAGAAGGCCGATGAGCCACGCCCGGCGCGATCCCCACAGCTCGATGAGGCAGCCGAGTGTCAGCATCGTCGCGATGAGGTGACCGGTATGCCAGACGCCGCCGCGCGTCGTCACCCACCAGATCTGGGTCGAGAAGCCGAGCAGCGCGACGAGCCAGAAGCGATCGACGAGCGACCGGACGCCGACACGACCCAGGAACCACCACGCCAGCGCGACGTCGATCGCGGCGAGCGTCGCGTTGATGCCGGACTCCCACTGGTCGGCGACCTGGGCACCCGTGACAGCGACGAGCGGCATGAGGGCGATCGCCGGGAACGGGGCGAACGGGACGTAGATCTTCGAGCCGACGATGATCACGTCGTTGGGTCCGGGCCGGAAGTCGAGCCAGGTCCGGCCGTGGATGAAGGCGTCGGCCAGGTAGAAGAAGTCGCCGCGCCCCGCGTCGAAGAATCGATTCGAGAGCCAGTAGATCGTCGCCGCGACGAAGGCGAGACCGAGGCCGATCACGGTCGCCCGGTCGACCGCGGACCGATCGAGCCTGGCGCTCACGCGGCGGGAGCCGCGGCGACGGGCGGCGGCGTGGCGGAGGGCTCGGTTTCCGGTTCGGTGACGCGCCGCCCCCGGCGCGGGTGCGCCGACTCCCGCATGGGCAGCAGCAGGATCAGCAACGTCCCGAGCGCGACCAGCGGGAGGGTGTCACCCGGCAGCCAGCCCAGCAGCGGCAGCGCCAACCCCCAGTAGCGGCCGCGGTCGGCGAGCAGGGCGGCGGGCAGCAGCAGCATCACCAGGTAGTGCGGGTGCATGAACGGGGCGGTCAGCAGCGTCGCCATGGCCGTCACGACAAAGGCCACGTCCCCGTCCCGTCGCCGCCCCGCGAACGTGATCGCGCCAATGCCGGCTGCGAAGCCCACGATCGTCCCGAAACCGGCAATCGCAGCCGGCAGGCCGAGGGTCAGTGCGGTGGACTTCAGACTGAAGTTGTGCAGTCCGGTACTGATGTCCGGTAGGCCGGCGAGAATAGTCACGTAGTCGCGGTATGCACCCAACCCTACGATGGGCAGGCTCGCGACGATCAGGCCGAGGCCGGCAACCGCTGTGAAGACGATCATCCGGAACCGGCGCTGGACAAGCCACAGGGCGAAGAACGCCCCGAACGGGAAGCGGATCGCGACGAGCGACGCATGCACCAGGGCCGCGAGCGGCCCGTCGAGGAGTCTCCAGGCCACCGCGGACAGGGCGAACACAACGACACTGATGTTGCCAAGGTTGAGATCGAACAGGACGGGGAACGAGACGGCCGCCACGGCGAACGTCGAGAGTCGAGCCGTCCGCGACACAGGCATGACCCAGGAGCCGAGCGCCAGCAGTATCACCCGAAGGATGAACCAGCCGATCGCGGCATCGCGAGCCGACACGAGAGCGACCGGCGTCAACGCGACGGCCAGTGGCGGCGCGTACAGGTACAGCCCCTCGTATCGCCCTTCCGCATATGCCGTGGCGGTGTCGGCCGGGTACAGCGGCTCGCCCGCGGCCACGCGCCTCGCGGCCGAGTCGTATGCCCCGAAGTCGTACGCGAAACCGCGGCTGTCGACCAGACTCAGGCCGGCCACGGCGAGCAGGATGGCCCCCAGCGTCGCAGCCACGATCGGCAGCACGGCGGCGACGTGTCGACCGGGCCGTTCCATGGTTCGGCATGATACGGCCGTGAACCTGCTGGGGGATTGATGGACACGACCTTCCTGAAGAGCTCCCGCGTCCGATTACTCGTCGGGCTCGCGATCAGCATTGTCTTCGTCGGGCTGACCCTGTCCCGGATCGATGTCAACCGCGTCGTGGCCGCGATCCTCGCGGCGGCTCCCCTCGGCCTCCTCGTCGGCGTCGGTTTCGTCCTGACGGAGGTGTGGATCCGCGCCTACCGCTGGCAGCTGCTCCTCAACGGCATCCGGCCCGTGCGTTACCTCCTGGCCCTCGCCTATCTCTACATCGGATATTTCGCCAACAGCGTCCTGCCGGCTCGTCTCGGCGACGTTGCCAGGGCCTACGTCGGCGGCAGCGTGCTCGGGACCGGCCGGCTGCCGACGCTCGGCACGATCGTCATCGAGCGGGTAACCGACGCGACACTGACGCTGCTGATCGTCATCTTCCTCGGGCTCCTTCGGCCGGCCGCGGCGCAGCTGTCGGGCAACGCGGTGGTGCTCGGGGCGCTCGTGGTCGTAGGTTTCGCCGTCCTCCTCCTTGGTGTACTCCTCGTCCGCCGTGGAATGTTTGCCCGATTCCGATTGGTTCGGCTCGGGCTCGATCTGCTGGCACGGATCGCCGCCGGGGGCGCGGCTCTGCGATCGCCGGTGAAGGCGGCCACGTTCGTCGGTCTGACGCTCGTCGGCTTCAGCACCGCGATCCTCGCCTATTCGTCGGTCGCCGCCGCCGTCGGCCTCCATCTCTCCCTCATCGAGGCGGCGATCGTCATGGCCGCACTCGCGCTGTCGACCGCCATTCCAGCAGCGCCCGCGTCGGTCGGGACCTATGAGTTCATCGGGCTGAGCGTCCTCGTGCAACTCGGGGCGCCGCCGGATGCTGCCCTCGCGTCGGTCCTGCTGATGCACGTGTTCGTGACGGTGCCGTCGGCGCTTGCCGGGCTCGTCGCGACGTGGATCCTTCACGTCCGGGTGAGCTCGCTCGCCTCGACGGCGGCCGGCCTCGACCAGGACTCAGCCGCATGACAGAGACCGCACCCACCCGGTCCGTGTCGCGTCCCCGCGTCGGCGTCATCATGCCCGCCTACAACGAGGCCGATCGAGTCGAACAGACGCTCGAAACCATTGCCGGGTACTGGGCGGCCGGCACAAAGGTCAGCCGAATCTTCCTGGCCGACGACGGCTCCACCGATAGCACGATCGAGATCGCCGACCATGCCGCCCGTGCGCTCGGCCTGCCGCTCGAGATCCTTCGCCTGCCCCACCGCGGCAAGGCCTGGACCGTCCGAACCGCGATGCTCGATCTCGCCGACTCGGCCGACCTCGACTACCTGATGATGTTGGACGCCGACGACGAGCTCCGAATCGACCAACTCGATCGGGTCGTCTGGGCCGACGACCCACGAACGATCTACATCGGTCGGCGGTCGCGGACGATCGCGGACAGCCCGGGCGCGACTCCGTCACCCTTCCGGCGGGTCATGTCGGGCGTCATGCGGCTCGCCTCGAGGATCCTGCTTGGGATCAACTTCCGCGACACTCAGTGCGGGTTCAAACTGTTCCCGCGGGCGATTGCCGCCGATCTCTTCGGCCAGCAGCGTTCGACGAGCTGGACGTTCGATGCCGAATTG
>Ga0307308_10000560_pt1 | contig 13537 bp, 14 predicted proteins | sample ER_DNA_195_FD_194501 | JGI IMG/M metagenome (GOLD analysis project Ga0307308, IMG submission 194501) | Bulk soil microbial communities from the East River watershed near Crested Butte, Colorado, United States - ER_DNA_195 | ecosystem: Environmental > Terrestrial > Soil > Floodplain | place...
TTCCTTGCCCTCGTCGCGACCCCCGATGACAGTCAGCGGCGCGTCGAGGTCCGTGCCGGCATCGACGCCGGTCTACGCGACGGCATTGCGCGTCCCGGCGTTCAGCCACATCTACGTCATCGTCATGGAGAACCACGAATACGGCTCGATCGTGGGCAACACCCACGCGCCATACATCAACGCGTTGATCCGCCGCTACGGCCTCGCCACGAACTACACCGCGGTCGCGCATCCGTCGGAGCCGAACTATCTGGCCCTGTGGGCCGGCTCGACGTTCGGGGTGCGCGACGACGCGATCCACAACATCGCTGCGCGCAACCTCGCCGATCAACTCGCGGCCCACCGGCGCACATGGCACGTCTACGCTCAGGACCTCCCGCGGCTGTGCTCCACCGTCAGCGCGGCCCGCGGCGGTGTCGACCTGGTCGGGGCCGGCGGCTGGTACGTCCGCAAGCACGAGCCTGCGATCAGCTTCACCGACATCTCGCGAACCCGCCGTTGCGCGCAGATCACCCGCCTCTCGACGTTCAGTCCGACGGCCGCGAACTTCGAGCTGATCGTCCCGAACATGACCAACGATATGCACGACGGCACGATCGCCCAGGGCGACGCGTTCCTCCGCGGGTTCGTCCCGCGGATCACGCATAGCGCCGCGTTCGCCAACAGCCTGCTGGTCATCACCTGGGACGAGGGCTCAACGCGCCTCGGCGGTGGCGGACGGGTCGCGACGATCGTCGTCTCACCCCGGGCGTTTGCCGGCCACCGATCAGGGATCGCCCACAACCACTATTCGCTGCTTCGCACGATCGAGAACGCGTGGGGCCTCGGTTGCCTGAACCGGACGTGCGGGGCCAACGACCTTCGCGAGTTCTTCCGCTGACTGTCGGGTCGTTGACGGTTCGCGGGTTAATTCCGATAATGGCACTCGGGATTAGAAGATACCGCGCGCCGAAGCGAGCGGACGCCTCTCAATCGGATCCGGAGAGCTGATGACAGCCACCCGCGAGATCGTCACTGACCGCCGCGAAGAATTCGCCTTCCACGACGACATCGTCTACCTGGCCGAAACGAAACGCGGCTTGACCCGCGAGACCGTCGAGGAGATCAGCGGCTTCAAGAAGGAGCCGGACTGGATGCTCCAGTTCAGGCTGCGCGCCTACGAGCACTTCGTGCAGCGGGCGATGCCGACCTGGACCGACGGGCTCGACCGGATCGATTTCGACAAGATCGTCTACTACCGCAAGCCCTCGGATCGCGAAGAGAAGTCGTGGGACGACGTCCCCGACCAGATCAAGGCGACGTTCGAACGGCTCGGCATCCCGGAGGCGGAGCGCAAGTTCCTCGCCGGTGTCGGCGCCCAGTACGACAGCGAGGTCGTCTACCACTCGGTCAAGGAAGAGCTGACGAAGATCGGCGTGGTCTTCATGGGCACTGACCAGGCCCTGATCGAGTACCCGGACATCGTCAAGAAGTACATCGGCACGATCGTTCCGCCTGAGGACAACAAGTTCGCCGCACTCAACAGCGCGGTGTGGTCGGGCGGATCCTTCGTCTACGTCCCGAAGGGCGTCGAGGTCCCGCTGCCCCTCCAGGCCTACTTCCGGATCAACGGCGAGAACACCGGTCAGTTCGAGCGGACCCTGATCGTCGTCGAGGAGGGCGCCAAGGTCCACTACATCGAGGGCTGCACCGCCCCGATCTACGCGACCGATTCGCTTCACGCCGCCGTCGTGGAGGTCGTTGCCCTGCCGGGCTCGAAGGTCCGCTACACCACGATCCAGAACTGGTCGAACGACGTCTACAACCTCGTCACCAAGCGCGCTCACGCGTATGCCAACTCGACGGTCGAGTGGATCGACGCGAACACGGGTTCACGCAAGACCGTCAAGTACCCGAGCATCTACCTCCGCGGCGAGAACGCCACGGCCGACATCATCAGCGTGGCGGTTGCCGGCAAGGGCCAGCACCAGGACACCGGTGCGAAGGCGATCCATCTCGCCCCGAACACAAAGAGCCGGATCGTCTCGAAGTCGGTTTCGAAGGATGGCGGCCGGGCGACGTATCGCGGCCAGCTGAAGGTCAGCCCGGGTGCGACTAACGTCGTCGCGAGCGTCCGCTGCGACGCGCTGATGCTTGATGACATCAGTCGCAGCGACACGTACCCGTACATCGACATCCAGGAAGACGACACGACGATGACCCACGAGGCGACCGTCGGCAAGATCAGCGCCGAGCAGGTCTTCTACCTGATGAGCCGCGGCCTGACCGAGAACGAGGCGCAGAACCTGATCGTCCAGGGCTTCCTCGAGGTGTTCACGAAGGAACTCCCGATGGAATACGCGATCGAGTTCAACCGCCTCGTGAAGCTCGAGATGGAGGGGTCGCTGGGGTGACGCTCGCCCGCCCCACGCGGGCGACAACCGCGCGCGCGCCGCGCCGGGCTCCCGCCGACCTGCCGTTTGTCTTTGCCGACCGCGGTCTTGCCCAGGCGCTAGCCGCCGAACGTGACGAGCCCGCGTGGCTGCGGCAGGAGCGTCTTGCCGCGTTCGCCGCGTTCGACTCGCTGCCGGTCGAATCGAACCAGCTCTACACCCCATACATCGACCTGCGGGCGGCCGATCTCTTCGCCGTTCGACCGTACATCCGCACGGCCAGTGCGAGTGCCTCGTCGCCCGACGCTCTCGCTGTTGCCGTCCCGGCCGGGACGAGCGGCCTCATCGAGCTCGACGAGGACGGCGTGAGCTTGATCGGGCTGTCCGAGGCGGCCCGCGCTCGCGGCGTCGTCCTCGAGACGTTCGGTTCGGCGCTGGCGCGAGACACCGCCGCGTTTCGGGCGGAGCTGGAGGGCGGCGCCCTCCTCCTGGCGAGCGACAAGCTGGCAATGCTGACACGGGCCTTCTGGAGCCAGGGCGTTCGACTGGTCATCCCGGACGGCGTCGCGCTCGACGAGCCGTTCGTCCTTCGCTGGGCGGCCGGGGCGTCGGACCGGGCGCTGCTCACGCGGACGTTCGTCCGACTCGGGAAGGGGGCGAAGGTCGCCCTGGTCGAGGATCTGGGGCCGTCGCGGCGGCCGGCCGCGGCGTCCGCGATCGGCGGCCAGTCACTGTTCGCGGGCACCCTCGAGATACATCTCGCGGCCGACGCTGAGCTGCGGGTCGCGAGCATCCAGGATTTCGGGCCGACCCAGATCGTGCTGCAGCACCGCCAGGCCGCGATCGGCGCGGGTGCCAACCTCCACTGGGCACTGGCCCAGCTCGGCGGCCGGCTGGTCCGCAGCCGGGTCGACAATCGGCTCGATGGCGATCGAAGCTCGGTCGAGCAGGTGGAGATCGTCTTCGGCGCCAACGACCAGCTCTTCGACCTGACCTCGTATACGCGCCACGTCGGCCGGGACACGACCGGTAACCTCCTCTCGAAGGGGGTTCTCATCGATGCTGCCCGGACCTACATGAAGGGCATGATCACGATCGACAAGACAGCGGTCGGGACCGACAGCTTCCTCGGCGAGTTCGGAATGAACCTGTCCAAGAAGACCCGATCCGTCGCGATCCCGAGCCTCGAGATCGACCAGCCAGACTGCCGCCGGGCCGCCCATTCGAGCTCGGTTGGCCCGATCGACGAGACGCAGCTCTTCTATCTCGAGAGCCGCGGGATCCCGCCCGACGAGGCCCGCAAGTTCATCGTCCTCGGTTTCCTCGAGCCCGTGGTCGCGCGGGTGCCCCTTGACGACGAGCGGGAGCGTTTGCGCGGATTGCTCGAGGCCAAGTGGAACGCCGGGCTCGAAGGCGCCGCTGCCGCGTGATCCCGCCACAACGCGTGCGCGGCCGCGCGCGAACCTGAGATGCGCCGGATCGACCTGCTGGGTGTCGATGAGGTCGGCGACGGCGAGATGAAGATGGTCTGGGTGGACGGGACAGACCAGGTCCTCGTGATCAACAACGGCGGCGACTTCACCGCGATCCAGGGCGTCTGCAGCCACGAATACTTCGAGCTCGACAAGGGCTTCCTGACGGCCGGCACGATCACTTGCGCGCTTCACCTGTCGCGCTTCGACCTTTCTGACGGCGAGCCCCTCGACCCACCGGCCGAGCTGCCACTCGAGGTTTATCCCGTGGTCGTCGAGGACGGCCGCGTCCTCATCGAGGTCCCGGACGGGCCGTTGCGGGTGAGGGAGGAGTAGCGGTCCGAACTGCCCCGCGTGCGGCGTAACAGCGCCGGGCCCGGCGCGTGCGGCGCCCCGCGCCCCGCGCCCCGCGCCCGGCCCGGCTCGAGGCGTCCGCGAGAGCCAGACGCCGCGCGAGCACCTGACGCCGCGCGAGCACGCCACGCCAGCGCAAAATGAGCTCGCGTGCTCAAAGACACTCCTGGTGGTGATGAGTCTGGCGTCATCAGCGAAGGACCTGGTCGACGGCGACGCCGCGACGGCATGACTCGTCGATGACGCCACGATCATCGGCAACCTGAGGCGAGGTCTGCCGCGGTCTCCAGCGCCGGATTATGACGCCACGATCATCAGCGACCTGGGGTGACTCTGCCGCGGTCTCCAGCGCCCGACTATGACGCCACGGTCATCAACAACAGATGCTTCGATTCCGAGGGCGGTGTTAACGGCGCTTCAGCGCGTCAGTGTGGTCCCGAGGCCCGCGAAGTCGGCGCGGCGCAAGATCGCAGCCCCAAAAATGAGATCCGCCAGACCGACGCCGAGATGGCTGACGACGACCCGCCCGCCGGCCGGCCGAGGCGTACCGGCGACGATCGCCTCGCCAATCGTCGCCGTCGGATCCGGGTAGCCATCGAACATGCCGGCGTCGCGATTCGCCAGGAATTGCTCGCGGTGGTCGACCAGGAACAGCGAGGCCTCGCGGGCGACGGCCGCCGAGCAATAGGTCGCATAGTCGACCGGCACGACCAGCGCGTCGCGGGTCAGCCAATCGGGGGTCATGACCTGGCGAACCGGCCCGAACGAGGCTGCGGTGATGACGACGTCGGCCGATCGAACCGCCTCGCGCGCGGTCGAGCTGGTGTGAGCGCCGGCGATGCCCTCGATCGTGCGAGCCTTTTCGGCCAGCACCTCGGCGCGGTCCGGGTGGCGATCGAAGACGGCCAGGTCGACACCGGGCAGCACTCGCCCCAGGACGGCCAGGTGGCTGCGCCCCTGTACGCCCGCACCGATCAGCGCAGCCCGGGGCGGGCGGCCGTCGACGCCCGGGGCAAACCTGGCGATCGCCACGCCAGACACTGCCGCTGTCCGCTCTGCGGTGATCGGCCCCGCATCGAGAATGGCGAGCGGCACCCCGGTCGTCGAGTCGGCGAGGAGGACAAGACCGTGCAGCGCCGGCAGGTCCCGGCCGCTGTTGGCAGGAAACCCGGCAATCCATTTCATGCCGAGCAGGTCATCGCCGCCGTCGGCAGCGGCGCCTCGAAGATATGCAGGCATCGCATGCGCGAACGATCCGTCGGGCCGCGGATGGAGCGCGACCTTCGGTGGCAGCTCGGCATCATCGACCAGCGCGATCATCGTCCGCTCCGCGAGGCGCAGCCGCTCGTCGAGCGGCGGCATCGCCTCTGCGACATCGTCGGCGTTGAGGTATCGGAGCGAACGATCCGCGACGAGGGGCATGGGTGGCGAGTCTAGCGCCGGACACGGCCGATGCCACGCCGGTACGATGGATTCATGCCCTCCGAGAATGACCAGAGCCTCGACAACCTGCGGCTCGAACGCGACGCGATTCTGCTGTACGACGGACTGGCGGAGATCGAGAAGGACCAAACTCGCGCGGCTGCGTTTCATCGGATCGCCGCCAACGAGCGGCGTCACGCCGGTATCTGGGCACGCAAGCTCGAGGAACGCGGCGCGGTCGTCCCGCCGGCGCCGGCCCGGCCCCGGCCCCGGGTCGCCGTCATCCTCCTGCTCGCGCGGATCTTTGGAACGAAGGCGGTGTCGGATCTCGTGACCGCGCTCGAGGGTGACGAGGAGGACATCTACGACAGCCAGTCGTCGCCCGAGGTCGCGGCCATCGCCGCCGACGAACGCGAGCACGCCAGGATCTGGCAGGAACTCAAGGGCGAGTCCCCGGAGCGCCGGGTCGAGGAGGACATCGCATCGCGCGAACGCTGGCACCGATCGAGCCGCTCCGGCACCCTGCGCGCCGTCATCTTCGGGGTCAGCGATGGGCTCGTCAGCAACCTCGCCCTCGTCATGGGTGTCGCCGGAGCCGCCGGCGACCAGGGCCGCTTCATCCTCCTGGCGGGCATCGCCGGGCTCCTCGCCGGATCCTTCAGCATGGCCGCCGGGGAGTACATCTCGATGCAGTCGCAGCGCGAGCTGTTCGAGCGCCAGATTGCCCTCGAGCGGGCGGAGCTCGCGGCAATGCCGGAAGAGGAAGAGGCCGAGATGGCGGCGATCTACCGCGCCAAGGGCTTCCCGGAGCACGAAGCCGCGTCCATCGCCGCGCGCCTGTTCGAGGACCCGGAAAAGGCCCTCGACACGCTCGTCCGCGAGGAGCTCGGTCTGGACCCGGACGAGCTCGGCTCGCCGATCGGCGCCGCGACCGGTTCGTTCGTTGCATTCGCCGTCGGGGCGGCCGTCCCGGTCCTGCCGTATCTCGTGACGTCGGGCGCGCCCGCCTTCATCGCGAGCCTCGTGCTGAGCCTTGGTGCGCTCTTCGCTGTTGGAGCCGGCGTCAGCCTCCTGACCGGCCGGAGCGTCCTCTTCTCCGGCTTTCGCCAGGTCCTCATCGGGGCGGCGGCGGCCGGCGTGACGTTCGCGGTCGGCTCGGTCATCGGCGTTTCGGTGGCGTGAAGGTCGACCGGCCAACGGGCGAAACGCCGGACCCGGCCGCGAGGCTCCGCGCCGAGGGTCTCCAGCCCGGGTCGTGGTCGAACGGTCCCCACGATCGCTACGGGGCGCACGACCATTCCTACGACAAGGTGCTCGTCGTCGCAAGCGGCTCGATCACATTCGGCCTGCCCGACCTCGCCCAATCCGTCGAGCTGGCGACCGGTGATCGCCTCGACCTTCCGGCCCGCACACGCCACGACGCCATCGTCGGTGGCTCGGGCGTCACCTGCCTCGAGGCCCACGTTCCGGCCGGGACCTTCGCTGCCCCAACGTTCCGTCCGAGCGGGGAGTGGTGAAGTCGGCGGGGAGTGGTGAAGTCGGCGGGGAATGCCGAAGTGCCCGCTCCAGAGGCCCGGCCGCGACGCAGAGCGCCCGGGAATCGACGAGGCCCCGTTGTTCGGGGCCTCGTGGGTTAGGCTATCGACTGGTCAGATCAGTGGGCGACGAAGCGAATCCACAGCCTGGCGTCATCTCGAATGTCGGTCTGGCGCTCGTCATTGCCCAGCGCGATGCTGAGGATTGAGAACAGCGCCAGGAACCCGATCCCGATTGCGATCATCGGTGGTACCTCCGCTGCGTGGTTGCCGCGGACCCGAGGGGGTCCCATCGCGAAGCTGCGAAGGGTCGACAACCAGAAAACCTGTGTGCTAACAGAATACCTAACAGATCACTGCTCGTCAACGGAACAGCCTTATGAATTGGTACTAGATGGTAGGTCCTGACCGGCTTAGTGCGAACGACGCACGCATTCTCGACATTCTCCAGCGGGACGCCCGGCGACCCTATGGAGAGCTCGGCGCGGAGGTCGGGATGAGCGGTCCGTCAGCCCATGAGCGGGTCAAGAAGCTCGAGGCCCGCGGGGTGATCCGCGGCTATGCCGCTGTTGTCGACCCGGCGGCCGTCGGCCTCGGCATCCTTGCCTTCTCGTGGATCACCCAGGCGCCCGGGACGGCCGCGACCGACCTGACCGACGAGTTCGCGGCGATCGCCGAAATCGAGGAGTGTCACCACATCGCGGGCGAGGCCGATTACCTCCTCAAGGTTCGAGCCCGCGACACCCGCGACCTCGAGCGAGTGCTCCGCCTGATCCAGGCGACCCGTCACGTCTTCACCACCGAGACCGACGTCGTGTTCTCCAGCGGCTTCGAACGGCGCCCGCTCAACCTGCGGACCGAAACCGACGATCTCGGCGGAGCGTAAGAGTGTCAGGCGACCGTCACGCTCAACAGGCCGAGGCGGAACTCGTCCGGGCGGTCGCGACTGGCTCGGAGGCGGCGTTGGCGGCGCTCTACGATCGGCACGTCGACGCGGTCTTCGCGGCGGCGATCCGTCTTACCTCGGATCGGCAGGTCGCCGAAGAGGTGGTTCAGGAGACGTTCCTGGCGCTCTGGAATCGGGCCGAATTGTTCAATCCGTCCGTCGGCTCGCTGGCGGCCTGGCTCCATACGATCGCCCGCAACCGGACGGTCGATCGGTTCCGGGCGGCCGGACGTCGGCCCAGCCTCATATCGTTCTCGGCGGCAAGTGGCTCGGAGGCGGACGAGACGGCCGCGCTCGAACGGGCGCTTGCTGGTGGCACGGTCCTCGGCGGCGCGGACCTCGGGCCGGGCCCGGAGGGGGAGCTTGCCGCGACCGAGCTCCGGAACGTTCTTCGCGGCGCCCTGGCTGAATTGCCGGAGCACGAGCGAACGGCACTGATTCTGGCGTATAGCGAGGAACTGACGCAGACCGAGATCGCCGATCGACTGGGCTGGCCACTCGGAACCGTCAAGACCCGGACGCGCCGAGCGCTTCTCCGGCTGCGCGAGGTCCTGGCCGACGAGTTCGGGCCGGCGGCCGAGCTGGCGCCGGTGCCCGTCTCGGCGGGCGACGTACTGGACCGATGATGAAATGGTGACGGGAGACGATGGATCACGCTGAGGCGCGCGAGCTGCTCGAGATCGCGGCGGTCGAGCCGGGCGGTTTTGCGCGCCTCGTCGCGGGCGACACGCCGGAGGCGGCCGCTCTCGCCGGCCACCTTGCCGGTTGTACGGCCTGCGCCGCCGAGATGGAGCGGCTCCGCCGGTCGGCGACGGTGATCCGCGATGCCGTCAGGCTCATGCCGCCGCCCGAGCTTCGAGAGCGAACCCTCGCGATGGTCGCCGCGGTTGGCCGACCGCGTGGCCCGAAGGCGGATGCGGGCGCCGCGGCGTTTGCCGGTGCGGAGAACGCCGCCGCGGTCAGCTTCCCGTGGCCGCCGGCGCGAGCGACCGGCCCAGTCGAAACGGCGGCAATGGGCGGTCCCGTCCCGCAGACCGGGGACCCCATCGACCACGGAGCGGATCGCCGAGCCCGCTTCGGCCGCGCACCGCGGCCCGCCATGTGGCTGGCCTCCCTCGCCGCGGCGATCGTCATTGCCGTCGTCGGCACGACTGTCCTTGTCGGCGGGTCGCGTGACCGCCAGATCGATGAGCTGCGCGAGGTCGCGGCGTGGACGATCCGCGTCGATCGCCAGGCGGACGTCCGGCACGTTGCCCTGGCCTCGACCGGGGCCGGCGGCCCGACCGGAACGCTGATCTTCTCGCCGTCGTCGGCCGACGTCGTCGTCGTCGCGACGGGCCTGACGCCGCCGGCCGCCGGGATGGAGTACCGCTGCTGGGTCGAGACCGGCGGCGCGCGGCAGCGGGTCGGGCGGATGTTCCTCGGGGCGGGTCTTGCCTACTGGGTCGGCACGGCCTCGTCGCTCACCGGGCTCGGACCCGGCTCGACGTTCGGGATCTCGATGGTCCCGCTGACGGGCGAGTCCGTCGGTGGCGAGCCGGTGGTCGTCGGCCAATCGTGACAGTGGTCGCGAGCCGGACCTCGCCACCCGGCGGAGACCCGCGACCCGACGAGCCACTGCCCGAGGACGCCGTCGCCACCTTCACCCCGAATGCCTGCGGCGGCAACCTGCTGCCGGAAGGCGATGTCACGGCGATGTTCGACGAGATCGCCCCTGTCTATGACCGACTGAACACGATCATGACGCTGCGCCTCGACGGTCGCTGGCGGGCGGCAGCCGTGGCGGCGTCCGGGGTGGGGCCGGGCGACGCCGCAATCGATGTCGCCGCTGGAACCGGCAAGCTGGCCGCGGCCCTGGCCGATCGGGTCGGGCCGTTCGGGCGGGTCGCCGCGGTCGATCTATCGCCCGGGATGGTCGACCGCGGGCGGGCAGCAACCGGCGATCTCGTACAACTCGAATTCGTTCTCGGCAACGCCCTAGCCCTGCCGTTCGGGGATGGCCAGTTCGACGCCGCCACGATCGCCTTCGGCCTTCGCAACCTGTCCGACTTCGGCGCCGGCTTCCGGGAGATGCGACGCGTCGTCCGACCGGGTGGCCGGGTGGTCTGCCTCGAGCTCACCACGCCGCGGCCGCGCTGGTGGGGTCGGATCCACCGGGCCGCTTTCCGGCACCTGGCGCCACTGGCCGGCTCGATTGCCGGCCTTGGCGAGACGTACGACTATCTCCCGGCGTCACTCGACGGCTTCCCCGATGCCGAGCAGCTGGCTCGTCTCATGGTCGCCGCGGGTCTTGGCGACGTCAGGATCCGGCGGTTCGGACTCGGAGCGGTCGCCCTCCACGTGGGGCGGGTGCCAGGCGGCTAGCTGCCGGGTTCGCGCGGGCTAGCTGCCGGGTTCGCGGGGGAACGTGGTCGACGCGCGAACGGTCGGCCCGGGTTGCGGCGACGTGGCCGACAGGTGATCGGTGGCAGGGTCATCGTCCGGCAACAGAACCGGATCATCCGGTGGGGGAGCGGCCAGGTAGTCGCGGTGAAGGCGGAGGACCTCTTCGACCCGGTCGGGGGCGATCGGGTGTCCTGAATCGGTCAGGATCGTCGCGATCCAGCGCGCCTCGCCTGCCTGTTCGGCAGCGTCGACGTCTGCGTCGCGCCGGGTCAGGTCGGCCATGACGAGCCATGTGAGGGCGGCGCCGATGACGAGCCCGACGATGAGAAGCCACCAGTTGAACTCGGCGTTCATCGAGCCCGCAAATGAGCCGTGAGAAAGGAGGTCATGCGCGGGCCAGTATAGGCGGGCAGCCTCAGACGGGCCGCCGGGCCGACCACCCGGGGCGGCACGTACACTCCGTCCGACAATGATCGACATCACCCCGGACCCGATCGCCTTCCAGATCGGGTCGTTCCCGATCCATTGGTACGGCATCTGCTATGCCCTCGGCCTGGTAGCGGTCTATCTCGTGCTCGTGCGAGAGGCTCGGCGGCGGGGCGAGGACCCCGACTACGTCGGCAACGGCATGGTCGTCGTCGCGATCGCGGCGCTGATCGGTGGCCGGCTCTACCACCTCATCGACCAATGGGCCCTGTATGCCCCGGATCCGATCACGGCGATCCTTCCGATCGTCCGCCAGGCGGACGGGTCGTATGCATTCGCCGGGTTCTCGGGTCTCGGTGTTCCGGGCGGGATCATCACGGGCACGATCGCCGCGTGGTACCTGACCCGTCGCTGGAAGGCCGACTTCTGGACGTGGGCGGACATCGTCGCGCCCGCTCTCTTCATCATGCAGGCGATCGGGCGGTTCGGGAACTTCTTCAACCAGGAGCTGTACGGTCCGCCGACGTCGCTGCCGTGGGGGATCGCGATCGACTGCGCCCACCGCGTGGCGGCGTACCCGTGCGAACTCTTCCCGCTGGCAACGACGCACTTCCAACCGCTGTTCCTGTACGAGTCGCTATCGGGGCTGATCGGCGCGGCAACGCTGCTGTGGCTCGCGAGACGCCGGACCGCGAGGCTCGTTCCCGGCGACCTGCTGCTGATCTTCTTCGTCTGGTACGGAACGACACGATTCGTGCTCGAGTTCATGCGGACCGGCAACTGGACCTTCTTCGGCATCCCGACGGCCCAGATCGTCACGATCGCCTTCGTCCTCGTCGGGCTGGTTGGCCTGTGGTATCGACACGGGCCCGGTCGCCCGCGACCGACCGAAGCGGATGACTCCGCCGACGCCGACGGTGTCGACGGGATCGACCACGACGCCGACGGGATCCACGAAGCCGACCCGGCCCGAACCGAAAGATCGGCAGCCGGGCTCGGCTCGCCACCGGCCTGAACCGATGGCGCCGCCAGCGGAACGGGAGCCCGACCCCGACCCCGAACCCGAGCCCGAGCTCGAGCGCGCGGCGGGACCGACCGGAACTCCCCGTCGCCGGCCGCCCCCCGGCCGGGTCTCGCCACAGGCCCTCGCCGACGCTCGCGGTGGGGCGGTCGAGGGTCTCGACTGGCTCGGTCGCGTGCCGGAGTCGCGGGCATCGATCCTGTACAGGGTCGCCCGGGCGCTCGCCGAGGTCGTCCTTCACCTCGTCTTTCGGTTTCGGATGACGACCTCCGGTCGGGAGCATTTGCCGGACGGTGGCTACCTCCTGGTTGCGGCGGCCCATCGGGGCTGGATGGATCCGATCCTGGTTCTTCATGCGCTGCCGGCCGAACCGCGCGTCTGGTTCCTCGGCAGCGCCCCGTCGACCTTCACCTCGCGCTGGCGCGAGCGCTTCGTCCACAGGATCGGCGGCCTCCTGCCCGTCTGGCGCGGCGGCGTGGGCGTCGAACCGCACGTCGCGTCCGCCAGGGCTGTCATTGAGAACGGCGGGGTCTTTGCCCAGATGCCCGAGGGCACCGTCAGCGGACCCGCCGGGCGGGTCGGGCCGTTCCGGGTCGGCTGGGCGCTGATCGCCCTGCGGACCGGGGCACCCGTCGTCCCGTTCGCCATCGCCGGGACGGAGGAGCTCTACATCGGCCGCCGGATGGCGTCGAGGATCCTGCCCCCGACATCGCCGGCCGCGCTCCTCGGCCCGGCCTGGGACGGCCGCCTGCCGGCGGAGGGGTCCCGCGAGGAGCTGGACCTCGCCCGCCGCGTGACCGAGCGTCTCGAGGCGGTCCTTGGTCCGGTCGTCGTCGAGCTCTACCCAGCAACGGTCGATCCGCCGTCGCACCCTCGCCGGTTGCGCCGCCGTCTGACGTGGTTGCTCCTGCGCCCGGGACGGCTCGATCGGGAGATCTGAGGCCACCGAGGGCCACCTATACTCCGCGCGATGCAGTACGCCGAATCGATCCTCGATCTGGTCGGCAACACGCCGCTGGTGCGCCTGAGCCGGGTCACCCGCGAGCTCGGCCCGTTCGATCGCCAGCCGCTCCTCCTGGCCAAGCTCGAGATGCTCAATCCCGGCGGCTCGGTCAAGGACCGGATCGGCCTGCCAATGATCGAGGCGGCAGAGCGGGCCGGGCTCCTCAAGCCCGGCGGGACGATCATCGAGCCAACGTCGGGCAATACCGGCCACGGGCTTGCGATCGCGGCCGCCCTCAAGGGCTATCGCTGCATCTTCGTCATGGCCGACAAGCAGTCGACCGAGAAGCAGGCGCTGCTTCGGGCATACGGCTCCGAGGTCGTCCTCTGCCCGACCAACGTCGCGCCGGAATCGCCCGAGAGCTATTACTCCGTCGCCGCGCGGCTCGCCCGCGACATCCCGGGTGCGTTCAAGCCGGACCAGTACTGGAACGACGAGAACCCGAAGGCCCACGAGCAAACGACGGGCCCCGAGGTCTGGGAGCAGACGAACGGCGAGCTGACCCATTTCGTGGCGAGCGTCGGCACGGGTGGGACGATCTCGGGGGCGACCCACTATCTCCGCGAGAAGAATCCCGGACTGGTCGTCGTCGGGGCGGATC
>Ga0307308_10000562_pt1 | contig 13520 bp, 10 predicted proteins | sample ER_DNA_195_FD_194501 | JGI IMG/M metagenome (GOLD analysis project Ga0307308, IMG submission 194501) | Bulk soil microbial communities from the East River watershed near Crested Butte, Colorado, United States - ER_DNA_195 | ecosystem: Environmental > Terrestrial > Soil > Floodplain | place...
GCCTGACTCGCCTCCGCAGCGACCGTGCCCTGGTCCCCGAGGATGACCAGGGCGGCTCCGTCGGCATCGCGCACCGTCACCTCGATCCCGCCCCGGGCGCGATCGAGGTACAGCTGAGGTCCGGCGGGCGAGGCCGAGACGAACGTCCGGCCACCTCGCAATCCGTCGAGAATTCCCTGCGCGTCGGGGCTGGGCCCCGCTTCGACCCACGTCGTCGGCATTCCAGGTGCCTGGGCGTGGCGTGGATCCGGATCCAGCGACCGGAGCACGTGCGTGTCGCTCCCTCCGACGGCGACCAACCGCTGGCCGGATCGGAGGCGCGACTCCCAGAACGACAGGGCGTGCGAGTTCAGCCGGTCCCATGGGCCGTTCCAGACCTCGACGGCGTGGAAGGATCGGATGTCGTGATACTCCCACGGCGGCCCGAACGGCTTCGGGTGGTTGACGCTCACGAAGGCGCCCGCCTCTGCGGCCGACGCCATCGCTTGCTCGACGGCCGGTCCATTCGGATTCCGGAATTCCCACCATCGGTCGGTGCCCCAGGCGTTCCAGTGGCCGCCATACGTGGTGACCTCGACCCCCGGAATGACGATCGGCAAGCCACCTCCGCCTGGTCCGTATTCCGCGTGATGGGCGACGTTGTTGTGGTCGGTCACGCCGAGGAAGTCGAGACCCGCCTCGGCTGCGGCGAGGAGCATTTCGCTCGGCCACGAATCGCCGTCGGAGTACCGGGTGTGGCAGTGGAGGTCGCCGCGGACCCAGCCGTCCCGGGCCGGAGGCAACCGCGGGCGGTCCGGATCGCCCGAGCGGAGGAGGTCGCGCTCGAACGGCGGGATCTCCGGATTCAGCCGGATCTCGACCTGCCAATCGCAGCCGCGGGGACTCACCTTGTACGGCCCGAGCAGGACGTGCCACGTCCCGGGCGGCATCGGCCCGGCTGTATACGGCGGAGTCGCCCAGTCCTCCCCGACGACGAAGGCATCCTTGTGGCTCCCGCTCCAGCCCCGGAAGCCGACGCTCCCGGTTCCGGTTCCGCGCGGATCGAACAGGCCGATGTCGAGAGTGTTGCCGCCACCGACCAGCGGATCCGAGTCGATCCGATCGCTATAGGAGTAGCGGATCGCGAGCTGGCGCAGCCCGGCCGGCACCTGGAACGGGACCAGCACGTAGCGCATCCGGTCGGCGTCGACGAACCGCCCCTCGAGGACGATGTCCGGGACTCCGTCCTCCGCATGCCCCGGATCGGTCACGACAGGGCGGCTCCGCTCGATCGGTCGAACAGGCGAACCGCGTCGGGGTCGGCGCGGAGAGCGACGGTGCTGCCGGGCGCGGGCCGGACGTCCGGCTCCGCCCGGATTTTCAGCGCCTGCTCGCCGATGCGGACATCGACGATCACCTCGCTGCCGAACGGCTCGACGGCGACGACCTCGGCCGGCTGTCCGTCGGTCACGATCTCGATCCCCTCGGGCCGCAGCCCGACGGTCAGCTCGCCATCGCTCGTGCTACCAGCCCCAGCGTGCGCCCCGTTCGGCGACGGCATCCGCCAGCCGCCGGCGGCGACGACCGAGTCGCCGTCGCGGGTAGCCTCCAGGAGGTTCATCGGCGGGCTGCCGATGAACTCCGCCACGAAGACGTTCGCGGGGTGGTCGTATACCTCGTCCGGCGTGCCGATCTGCTGGAGCTCGCCCTTGTTCAGGACGGCGATCCGGTGAGCGAGGCTCATCGCCTCGGCCTGGTCGTGGGTCACGAACACCATCGTCGTCCCGAGCTCTCGCTGGAGCGTCTTCAGCTCGGTCCGGGTGTGGACCCGCAGCTTGGCGTCGAGGTTCGAGAGGGGCTCATCCATCAGGAACACCCGCGGCTCGCGGACGATCGCCCGGGCCAGCGCCACGCGCTGCTGCTCGCCGCCCGACAACTGCCCGGGGCGGCGCGGCAGGAGGTGCCCGATCGCGAGCATCTCGGCGACCCGCTCGACCTTGGCCTGCTGCTCTGCTTTCGACAGGTTCCGGACCTTGAGCGGATAGCCGATGTTGTCGCGGGCGGAGAGATGGGGATAGAGCGCGTAGCTCTGGAAGACGAGGGCGACGTCGCGATCCTTCGGCTCGAGGCCGACCACGCTCTTGCCGCCGATTCGGATGTCGCCGCCGTCGGGCTCCTCGAGGCCGGCCAGCATCCGCAGCGCGGTCGTCTTGCCGCACCCGGACGGCCCGAGCAGGACGAGCAGCTCGCGATCGGGGATCGTCAGGGAGAGGCCGCGGACGGCGGCCTCGGTCTGGGTGGCGAAGCGCTTCCAGACCTGGTCGAACTCGACATTCGCCACGCTACAGGCCCCTCGTGCTGCTCATCAGGCCGCGGATCATGAGCCGCCGGGCCATGAAGAAGACGACCATGACCGGCAAGAGGTAGATCACCGCCATCGCCGCGATCACGCCGTACTGGACCTCCGTGTAGCCACCCTGGGTCCGCATCGCCTCGTAGAACGCGAGCGGAACGGTCTTCAGGTTGTCCTGGTCGATGAGGATGATGACCATCAGGACCTCGGCCCAGGCGCTCAGGAACGCGAGGCCGGCGGCGATCCCGAGACCTGGCCGGGCGAGCGGCAGGACGATCTCGATGAGGGCCCGGAACTTCGAGCGACCGTCCAGCCAGGCCGCCTCCTCGAGATGGCGAGGGATCGAGTCGAAGAAACCCTTCATCAGCCAGATCAGGAATGGCAGCTCGATCGCGGCGTGGATGAGGATCAGCCCGAGGTAGCTGTTCCGGAGGCCGAGCTGGCGGGCGAGCCCGTAGATCGGGACCATCGTCGCCGAGATCGGCATCGTCTGGAGGAGGAGCACCGCGTACGTGATCCAGTCCTTCCGCCGCAGGTCGAGACGGGACAGCGAATAGCCCGCCAGCGAGACCGTGAAGACCACGAGGATCATCGTTGCGACCGCGACGAAGATGCTGTTGGCGAGGACCCGGGCGAAGTCGTGCTCGGTGAAGATCTTGACGAAGTTCATGATCGTCGGCTCGACCGGGATCTGGATGTAGGCGCTCGCCTTCGCGTCGAAAGCCGCGCTCAGCAGCCACAGGAACGGCACGAGGAAGAACGCGATGACCACGAGGAAGACGACGTGGACGACGATCCACTCGAGCGGGCCGGCCTTGGCCTTCGGCCGCGGCGGCGGCTCGGTCGTCGCTGAACGGGCGAGCTGGTCGACCGCGGTCCCACCCGCGGCGGCGGTCACGGCGGTCATGCCCGTGCCCTCGACCAGCGCAGGAACACCACCGCGAACGCCAGGTTCAAGGCGAGCATCACCACCGAGATCGTCGAGCCGTAGCCGACGGCGTGGTTCTGGAACGCCTCGTGGAACGCGTACAGGGCGATGACCTCGGTCTGGAACGCGGGCCCGCCATTGGTGAGGGTCTGGATGAGGATGAACGTGCCGAACGTCGCCATCGTCACCGAGAGGAGGGTGAGCGCGGCGATCGGCCGGAGGATGGGCAGCGTGTGGTCCCAGAAGCGGCGGAACGCGCTGGCTCCGTCGACCCGGGCGGCCTCATAGATGTCACTCGGGATCGTCCGCAGCGCCCCGAGGAAGATCAGCATCGTGAACGCCGTCCCCCGCCACGTGTTGGCGATGATCACGGCGAGCATCGGGCCCTGGCCGAGCCAGTTGATCGGCGGCGCGCCGACGACGCCGAGCCCGGTGTTGAGGGACCCGTTGTAGAAGTCGAACATCGCGACCCACAGGAAGCCGGCGATGATCGTCGGGTTGACCCAGGCCAGGAGCACCGCTCCGTAGACGAGGTTGCTCGCCAGGAACCCCCGCCGCTGGGCGTAGTCGAGGAGCAGGGCGAGGAGCAGGCCGAGGACGAACTGCCCGATGATCGCCGAGCCGATGACGAAGATGACCGAGTTCAGGATGACCCGGCCGAAGTCCGGATCGCTGAACAGGCGGGTGTAGTTGTCGAGGCCCACGAACCGCGGGTTGGCGGCATCGAGGCCGACAAGCGCGCGGTTCGTGAAGCTCGAGCCGACGGCCCACAGGGCGGGGCCGACGAAGAAGAGGGCGAGCAGGAACGCGGCCGGGCTGAGCCCCGCCAGGTACAGCCTGTTCCTGCCCAGCCTTCCCCGGGTTGCGACGGCCACTACTGGGAGGTGACCTTGTCGGCGCCGAGCGCCTGGGTCAGATCGTCCGTGTAGCGCTTGGCGGCGTCGTCGGGGCCGAGCTCGCCGGCGGCGACCCGGGCCGTCGCCTTCTGGATGGCCTCGATGACCTTCGAATAGCCCGGATCCGGCGGGACGAACTTGGCCTTCTCGAGCGCCGCCGTCGCGTCGAGGTTGTACTTGCTGGCCTTGTACTCGGCCACATCGGCCGCGTCCTTGCGCGCCACCGGGTGGGGATCCTCGGCGTTGAGCTTGCCGACGATCTCGGCGGTGTTCATCGCCTTGATGAACTCCCAGGCGCCCTGCTTGTTCGCGCTCTTCGAGCTGATGTACCAGCACGTCCCGGGACCGCCGATCGTGAAGGACGGCCCGCCACTCTCGGTCGGATGGAGGACGTAGCCGACGTTCTGCTCGGTCGCGGCCTTGTTGGCCGATGCCCAGCCGCCGTAGACCCAGCCGCCCTCGAAGAGCAACGCGAGCTGGCCGTTGCCGAGCTTCTCGCGCATGGCCGTCCAGGGCTTCGTCGAGGTCAGGATCTCCTTCGGGCTGAGGCCGTCATACGCCTTCGCGTAGTAGGCCATGACCTTCTTGGTGGCCGGGCTGTCGCCGATCCACTTGCCGCCCGAATCCTGGAGCTCGCCGCCGTACGCCCAGAGGAGGGGCACGAAGGCATGATCGGCCGTGCCGCTCGAGCCGGCGGGGCCGGCATAGAGCGCGTACGGCAGGACGTTGGCTTCGTTCGCGTTCTTGACCGCGGTCGCCGCGTCGAGGATCCCCTGGACGTTGGCCGGCTGCCAGTCGGCAGCCAAGCCGGCCTTCTGGAGGTCGTCCTTGCGGTAGTAGAGCCAGCGCATGTCGAGGCCGTACGGGATCGCCCAGACGCTCTTCTTGTAGGTGACGCCGCTCCGGACGGAATCCGGGTACTGGCTCCAGTCGGCCCATTGGCTGACGTAGCTGTCGAGCGGCTCGATGTAGCTGGCGTCCGCCAGCTCGCCGATCGAGCTGCCGCCGACGTGGAAGACGTCGGGACCGGTCCCGCTGTCAAGCGCAAGGAGCAGCTTCGTATAGTAGTCGTCGTCGCCGACCTTCTGGAGGTCGATCTTGACGTCGGCTCCGGGAAACGCGGTCTTGATGGCCGCCGCGGCCTGCTCGACGTACTTCGGCTTCAGGCCGGCCTCGTCGGGATACGAGACGTTGATCGTGCCGGTGACGGCACCGCCGCTGGCCCCACCGGGGGGCGCGCTCGCACCGGTGGTCGGCGCGCCGCTACCGATGCTCGAGGGGCTGCAGGCGACCACCACGCTCGATGCGACGGCGACCTGCAGGAAGCGCCGACGCGACATCATCTGACGAACGACCTCGTCCATGTGAACCTCCTCCATATGTTGCGGGCCAGCGGCCGCAGTTCGCTGGTGTGGGCGATTGGACAATCCGTCACGACTGCCCCAGTGGCTCGTGCCGGCGCGGTTCATGCCGCCATCGTTCAGACCTCCTGGAGCCAGTCCATCGGCGCCTCCGTTGCAGCAAGAGCGACGCGAAAGGCCACCGCCGTGAGCCCCTTCTGGCGCGGGGCGGGCCGCGCCAGCGAGAGCGACGCGTAGGCCGTGGCGAGGCTGAGGCGTTCCTCGACCGGTCGGCCGAGGAGGTCCGCCCAGATGAACGCCGCGGTGAAGAGGTCGCCAGCCCCGACCGTATCGAAGGCCTCCGTAAAGACCGCCGCCGCCTCGAGGACCTGACCGTCGGGCATCGCGGCCGCCGCGCCATTCCCGCCTCGTGTCACGACCACCGGGCAGCCGCGCGCCGCGAGTTGCGCCGCGGCCTCCAAGGTGTCCGACAGCCCGGTGAGGTGCTGTGCTTCCCGCTCGTTCAGGATGAGCGTGCGGAGCTCCGTCAACGGCTTCGGACCGTCATCGAGAAGGATCGCCACCTGCGGATCGCCAACAACGCCGTAGATCCAGGGCTCGTCCGGCATCCGGCCCGGCAGTGGCAGGTTGACGACGAGCGCGCGCGGGGACAACGCCGCGATCGCGTCGAGGTCGACGGCCACGTCTGACTGGACCGTCACGAAGGCGCGATCCCCGTCGATCGGCAGCGCCACCGAAAGGGAGGTCGAATCGGTCGGCTCACCGATCCACGGGATGCCGGCCTCCGCCATGAGCTCCTGGAGCAAGCGTCCTGCCGGATCAATCCCGACCCGGGAGCAAACCACCGCGCTGAGGCCGAGCTGTCGCAGGGCAAAAGCGACATTGGCCATGGCTCCCGGGACCGTGACGACCTCGGATGCGAGGACCTCCTCGCCAGCCCGCGGAATCCGCGGAAGACCACGGAAGACGATGTCGAGGAATGGGGGACCGGCGCACACCACGTCGATGGTCACTGGAGCGTCTCGGCGAGCTGCGGCTGCCCGATCAGGTGCCGTTGAAGGATCCGCTCGGCGACCTCGGTCGACTGCACCAGCGGGTGCATCGCAAGCGCCTGAACCGCCTTCCGGCGCGATCCGGACAGTGCGGCCTCGATTGCGATTCGCTCCGCCGCGCGGACCGAACCAATGAGCTCGCTCGCCTCCAACGGCACCGTCCCGATCGCGACAGGGACCACGCCGCCGCGCCCGACGACGCAGGGGACCTCGACGACCGCATCCGCATCGAGGAAGGGAAGGCTTGATCGGTTCGCGACATTGAGGATCAGAACCGTCGTTCCGTCGCCGGTCAGGGCGTCCACGAGATCGAGCGCCAACCCACCGTAGCCGCCGGGTTCCCGGGCGGCCGCAATGCTGCTGAGGTCGTCGTCGCGGCCGCTCCAGGCCTCTTCCATGTAGCGCCGCTCGCGCTCTTCGATCGTTGCCTTCCAGTCCCTCAGCGCCTCGTCGGGCGGGCCGTCACCGGCATAGAACGCATCCTGTTGACGCTGGAGGAATTCGGCCCTGACCCGGCCGGATTGCATCCCGGCGAGGGCTTCGGGCGCGAAGTCGTAGTAGTACAGATATTCGTTCGGGATCATCCCGACGGTGCGCAACCGGTCGGGGCCGAACAGTCGCCCCTCCTCGAAGGAGGTAAGGCACTTCTCGTCCGCCAGGAGACCTGGCAGGAGGTCGCGCCCGCGGTCGAGCACGGACCGGAGCCAACCGAGATGGTTGATGCCGAAGTAGTCGAACCAGAGCTCGTCCGCTTCTCGATCGAGGGCAGTCGCAACCCGGCTGCACAGAGCCTGTGGCGCATCGCAGATCCCGATCGCTCGGTTGCCGAGGACCCGTCGCGCCGCTTCGGTGACCAGGCCAACTGGATTGGTGAAGTTGATGAATGTCGCCCCAGGAGCGCGTCGCGACACGACCTCGGCGATCCTAGTGATCTCCGGCACGGTGCGCAGGGCAAACGTGATTCCGCCGGCACCGGTCGTCTCCTGACCGATCACACCCTCGGCGAGCGCTGCCGTCTCATCGAGGACGCGACCCGCGATCCCGCCGACCCGGATGGCGCAATACACGAAATCCGCGCCGTCCACCGCCTCTTCGAGCCGGGTGGTCACTCGCAGTGGCACGCTGTGACCGAGCTGGGCATCCAAGCCGGCGATGACCGCGGCGATCCGGTCCAGCCGGCCCTGGTCGACGTCATACAATACGAGCTCGTCGAAGCGGGTTCGTGTCTGACCTTCGGCCAGCGCTCGATAGATGGCAGGGGTGCGAAATCCGCCGCCGCCGAGCACCGCCAGCTTCATGCGAAGATTGAACCAAAATTGAACCAGTCGTGTCAATCGAATTCGCAGCGCGCCCGTCGTACCGACGCCGGCGGCCGTGACCTGGCGTACGTCCGCGTGATGCGTCGGCTCGAGACGGACATCGCGACCGGGCGGTTGTCGCCAGGCGAGCGCCTGGCTCCCGAGCGGCAGCTCGGTGCCCGCCTGGAGGTTGCGCGGAACACCCTGCGTCGCGCCCTTGCTGATCTTGCGGCGCGGGGCCTCATCGTCTCCCGCGACCGCTCGGGCTGGTTCGTCCACGGGGGGCCCGTCACGATCGAGACGGTCAGCGGTCCGCAAGGCCTGACGGACTGGGCTGCGATCCACGGCCTTGCGGTGTCATCGATGGTGTGCCAATCGCGGATCCGTCCGGCTGTCGAGGCCGAGGCCCGGGCATTGCGCATCCCGCTGGAGAGCAGTGTCTTCGAGCTCGAACGTGTCCGGATCGTCGAAGGTGCGCCGCTGTCCCTGGATCAGTCGGTCCTCGTCCCGTCGCTCGCCGAGTCGCTCGCGCAGGTCGATTTCTCGAATGCATCGCTGTACCAGACACTTCGATCCGCGAATGGGATCGAGCCATCGCGGGCCGAATGCATGCTACGAGCCGTGATCGCCGATCGACGCTCTGCCGAGCTCTTGGAGCTGAGCGACGGGGATCCGCTCCTCGAGCTATCCGAAACGGTCTTCGACCAGTACGGCGAACCGTTCGAATTCGGGCGGCACCTCAACCGCGGAGATCGCTACGCATTCCGAACGACGATCGTGGCCGGCGGGGTCTGGGAGGGGTCCGCAGGCTGATTCCGGCGACAGGATCGCTCGCGCCGCTCAGCGAGCCTGCAGGTACGTGAGCACAGCCCGCACCCGTCGGTGGACCTCCGGGGCGGGCTCGAGTGCGAGCTTCCCGAAGATCGCGCCGTTGTACGACTCGATCGTCTTCTCCGACAATCCCATCCGATCGGCAATGGCCTGGTTCGAGTGACCCTCGGCCATGAAGCCGAGGACCTCCCGCTCTCGATCCGTCAGCTGCTCGAGCGGGTCCGCGCGCCGCCGGCGAGCAAGCAGCTGGGCGACGATCGCCTGATCGATGACGGAGCCACCGCCGGCAACCCGGCGCACGGCCTCGGCGAATTCGCCGATGTTGGTGATCCGGTCCTTGAGCAGATAGCCGAGGCCGCTCCGACCTTCATCCAGGAGCCGGAGGGCGAATTCCGGTTCGAGATACTGCGACAGGAGCAAGACGCCGACCGCGTCGCCATGGCGGCTCTTGATTGCCTGCGTCGCCCGTATCCCGTCGTCAGCCAGGCCCGGCGGCATCCGGATGTCGACGATCGCGACATCCGGTGCGGTGTCGTCGACGAGCCGCAGGAGCTCGTCGGCATCGCCCGCCTGGCCGCAGACGTCGAAGCCCTCCTCGAGGAGCAGCCTGACGATCCCCTCACGGAGGAGCACCGAATCCTCGGCGACCACGACGCGCACGGCCATCAGTCGAGCGGAACGACGGCGGACACCGTCGTGCCCCCGCCCGGTCCCGAATACACGCCGAACGTTCCACCGGAGGCCGAGACACGGTCCGCGAGTCCTCGCAGGCCCGAACCCGCGGCGTCCGCCCCGCCGACGCCATCGTCCTCGATCCGTATCGTCAATTGGCCGTCCTCGGTCGAGGCCGTCAATCGGACCATCGCCGCACCGGCGTGCTTGGCGATGTTGGCGAACGCTTCGGACGCAACGAAGTAAGCCGTCGCCGCAGCAGTTCCGTTGACCTCGGGCGCCAGGTCGAGCTCCATGTCAACGGGGACCGTCGAACGGTCGGCCAGCGCCTGCAGCGCCGGCTTCAGGCCCGCCTCCGTCAGCACGGCCGGGTGGATGCCCCGGGCGAGCTCGCGAACCTCCTCGACGGCGGCGAGCGCCTCGTCGGCGCCACGGCGCAATGCCTGCCCCGCCTGCGATTCGCTCTCGGCATCGCCGCCCGCGCGGCGCAGCGCCATCGCCAGTGCCACGAGTCGTTGCTGGACGCCGTCATGGAGATCCCGCTCGATCCGACGGCGCTCGGCATCGCCCGCCTCGACGATCCGAGCTCGAGACGCGCGAACCTCCTCGAGCTGGCGGCTGATTTCGAGGCCGAGTCGTTCGTTGTCGATCGCAAACCGGGTGACGGCAACGCCCGCCGAGACGAGGGCGGGGTCCTCGTCGAGCGCGGGGTCGTGGACGAGGACGGCCAACCGGCGGCCGGACGTATCGACCGGCGTCACTGTCGCGGTCGCAGAGGAGACGGGGAGCGGAGCAAGGCCTCCACTCTCGTCCCGGTATCCGCCGAGGTTGTCATCCCACGTCAGGATTCGCAGCGATGGGTCGCGCAGGGCGCCCGCCAGGGCATCGCGGAGGATCTGGCTGGACGGCGCGTCGCCTACGTCGGCGATGGCCTGGGCGATGGCCGAGCGGGTCTCGCGGAGGCGGAGGATCCCGACGAGGATGCCCAGCGGCACCAGGATGCGGATTACGTTGAGCACCCAGGCCACGGGAACCGCCACGTCATCGGGGATCGCAGGCGCGAGCTGCAGCTGGGTCAGCGGGTAGTAGGCGCGATAGGCCTCCGCGATAGCCACCGCCGCGCCGGCGGCGGCGACCGGCCCGATCAACCGGCGCATCGCCTTGCTCGAGATCAGCCAGCGACGAACCACGAGGCCGCCGGCGATCGTGAAGAGCAGGGAGCGCGCGATGTCGGCCCACGCCACGAGCGAGAATGCGAGCTGGTTGTCGAGGATGTCCGATCCGGTGAAATCCGGTCCACGTGCGACCAGCCGGACGAGCCCTTGGACCGCAAAGCAAATCCCGAGTGCGACAAGGATCGCGCGTTCGTCGCGACGAGCCGGCCATCGCCCGGGGAACGAGAGCACGATGAGAACCAGGACGAGGTCGAAATAGCCCTGGAAGGCGAAAGCCAGGTCACCGACGACGTATACGTCGGCCTGGGCAGGCGTGCCCACGAACCACAGGAACCCGGCCAGGACGAGGCGCCGGCCGGCGGGCTGGGACGACCGCGCGACCGCACCGACCAGGCCCGAGCCGACGAGCACCCAGCCGATGCCGAGATCGAGAATCGGGATATATGCCGGTTGGTCCCAGCCATGGCCGAGGTGCTCGGTGAGCAGACCGAACAGGACCGCGACAACGGCGATCGGCCCGGCGACCCTCAGGCTCATGGCGGGGCTCGGCGCGCCAGCACGTCCTGCAGGGCGTCCGGGGTCAGCTCCGTCTTGTCGAGGAAACCATCGGCCATGGCGGCGGGCAGGCGAGCGCCATAATCGCCCGCCTGCCGGCTCGAGATGAGCACGATGACGCTGCCCGGGGCGGCCGAGCGCAATGGCTCCACGAGCTCCAGCCCGCTGCGATCCGGCAGACCGACGTCGAGCAGCACGATGTCCGGCCTCAGGCGAGCGGCCTCATCGAGCGCGGTGGCGCCGGTGGCCGCCTCCCCGATCACCTCGTACCTTTCCGCCTCGAGCATGGCTCTCGCCTCTGCACGGAAGCCGGGGTGGTCGTCGACAAGCAGGACGGATTTCTTCACCGCGCGATCGTCCCACGAGAGCGCCGATCGCGATACCGGGCTGGCCCCATTCCATTTCAGTGGCCAGCCCGGCTGTCGGAGCGCCCCGGCCAGCCTACGGTCGGTTCAGGTCCGGCCGGAGCGTCGCGAAGTCGACGGAACCAGGCGACCACGGAAGCAGGAGAGCATCATGTCCAGGCTTGCGCTGGCGATCGGCGGCGCGGTTGTCGCCGTCGCCCTGTCAATCGGAACCGTGGCGGCGGCCGCTCCGACAACGGTCGACGTCTCAATGCATTCGTCGCAACCGCAGTTCCTGACGTGCCCGGACTTTGCGGTGCACTTGGAGATCGATGTCAACCGGCGGATCACCACGTTCTACGACGCGGCCGGGACGCCTATCCGGATCGTCTTCCACGTGACCGGGACCGGCACGCTGAGCAACCCCCTCACGGGCAAGTCACTACCCGACGAGGGCCACTTCACCAGGACGATCGATCTCGTGACCGGGACGACGACATTCAGCGGAGCATTGCGGGTGGACACGGCGCCCGGCGTCGGCGTCCTCTTCCGGGCAGTCGGTCGAATCACCATCGGCTCGGATGGGTCGATCCAGTTCGAGGCCGGCCCGCACGACGATCTGGACGGGAATCTCGGTCCGTTGTGCGCCTATCTCGCCGGTTAGTGATCCCTGTCTCAGAGGCGACCCCTGTCAGACGTCCTGACGGGGGTTGTCGCGTGTGCTGCTGCGACAGGCATCGGGACGACGTGGCGCGGACAATGCCTACGGAGCCGCGGCCTAGCGCAACGATTAGACGCGTCGCCTCAGGCACCTTGACGGCCGGGCCTACCATCGGCCACGTGTCAGCCCGAACCGAAGCCGCATCGGCCGATGAGCCCCACGAGGGTGCGGCGCGTCTGACGACTGAACAGGTCAGCGAGATCAACCGCTTTCCTGACGACAACCCGAACCCGGTCATGCGGATCGATGCCGACGGGCACCTGATCTACGCGAACCCTGCGAGCCACGGCGTCCTGAAGGCCCTCGGCGTCGCCGTCGGTGATGTGCTCTCGGCGGACATCGTCGCGCGGTTCGAGGCCGCCGCGCCCTCTCGCGGCTACGTCGAATTCGTGTGGGACAGTCGAACGTTCGCCGTCTGGCCCGTCCCGATCCGCGACTTGAACTTCACCAACCTCTACGGAATGGACGTGACCGCAGAGCGCGCCATCGTGAAGTTTCCCGATCAGAACCCAAACCCGGTCCTCCGGATCACTTGGGACGGCGTGCTCGTGTATGCCAACCCGGCGAGCGCGGGCCTGGTGGCCGGCCTTCAACTGACGATCGGGGAGGGCTTGCCGGCCGGCCTCCGGGACCAGCTGTTGGAGAGCGCGCGAGCTGCCGATCGCACTTCCGTCGAAGTGGCGGCAGGCGGTCGAAGCTACTCGCTGCTCGCCGTCGATCTGCCTGAATTCGGTTTCGTGAACGTCTACGGCACCGACATCACTGCGGTCAAGGAACAGGAGCGCCTCGCTCTTGAGAACACGCGGCTCCTGTTGAACATCCTGCCGGAGCCAATCGCCAAGCGGCTGCGCGAGGGCGAACGGCTGATCGCCGACCGATTCGACGACGTCACATTGCTGTTTGCGGACATCGTGGAATTCACTCGGCTATCGGCATCGATGTCCGCGGCCGAGCTGGTCGGCATCCTCAACGAGGTCTTCACGGTCTTCGATGGACTCGTGGAGGAGTACGACCTCGAGAAGGTCAAGACGATCGGCGACGCCTACATGGTGGTGGGCGGAATGGTCGAACGGTCGGACGACCATACGGTCAGGGCCGCAGGTATGGCTCTGGCCCTGGCCGAGGCGGTCGACGGGATCGAGGCCGCCAGCCGGCTCGGGATCCGGTTCAGGATCGACATTCATTGCGGCCCGGTCGTCGCCGGCGTCATCGGCTCGAAGAAGTTCATCTACGACGTCTGGGGTGACACGGTGAATCTCGCGAGCCGGATGGAATCATTGGGCGTCCCCGGACGCGTTCAGGTCACCCATGCGGTCATGGAACGACTGATCGGGACGTTCGAGTTCGAGGCGCGC
>Ga0307308_10000563_pt1 | contig 13513 bp, 10 predicted proteins | sample ER_DNA_195_FD_194501 | JGI IMG/M metagenome (GOLD analysis project Ga0307308, IMG submission 194501) | Bulk soil microbial communities from the East River watershed near Crested Butte, Colorado, United States - ER_DNA_195 | ecosystem: Environmental > Terrestrial > Soil > Floodplain | place...
CTGGCTTTGGCCCGTGAAAAGCATTTTGGACGGGCGGCCGAAGCCTGCGGCGTGACCCAGCCGACCTTGTCGGCCGGGGTAAAGCAATTAGAGGATGCCTTCGGGGTACTCCTGGTTAATCGCCGGTCCCGTTTCCAGAGCTTCACGGCGGAAGGCGAACGCGTGCTCGACTGGGCACGGCGCATCGTCGGAGACACCCGCGCCATGCGCCAAGAGGTGCACGCGCTCAGGCAGGGTCTCGCAGGAAAGCTGCGGTTGGCAGCAATTCCGACCGCGCTGGCAATGGTCGAGACACTGACCACACCATTTCGCGCACGTCATCCCGAAGTGCAATTCACCGTCCTGTCGCGCACCTCGATCGAGATCCTCACCCATCTGGAAAATCTCGAGATCGATGCCGGCCTGACCTATCTCGACAACGAGCCGCTCGGCCGCGTGGCTGCGATTCCACTCTATCGCGAACGCTACCGTTTGTTGGTTGCCGCCGACGCACCGCTCGGTGATCGGCAGACGGTCACGTGGACCGACGTCGCCCAGGTTCCTTTATGTCTCCTGACGCCGGACATGCAGAACCGCCGCATCATTGAACGTCTGCTGCGCGACACCGGCATCGATCCGCACATCACGCTTGAATCGGATTCGATGATCCTCCTGTATTCGCATGTGCGCACCGGACGCTGGGCCAGCGTGATGCCGGCGCGGCTGGCTGCATCACTTGGCTTGACGGACGTGCTGCGATCGATCCCCATCGTGGGACCGGAAGCAACTCATACTATCGGCCTTGTGGCACCGGCCCGTGCACCGATGACAGCATTGACTGCTGCACTCGTTGCCGAAGCGCGACGGGTGGCACCGTCATTGTCCGATTGAATACCAAATGAATCTCAGCGTTGCTTTTTTGGCTGCGGGCCGGGACACGTCCGCAGCTTTGGCATCAGTTAGAGTGGAGCAGTCGATGGCGATGGAACAAAGATAACGTCGTCATCGATCGTATCATTGTCGACCGTATCTTGCCGCGGCGCGTCCTCATTTTTTTCATCCGCGTTCGCGCGCAGAACCATGCGACGTTCGTAGAAGGCGACGATATTTCGTGCCGTTTCATTGAGCTTCCTGTAGCGCTCGAATGCCCGGGTGATGTCGTCTGGCTCTCCGCAAGAGCAATGGCAGTTTCGGAGTTCGTACTGACCGGCATGGAATCACTTGCAAACGGAGCGATGAAATCGACGTAGCGAACAGCACGCTACCGGAAAGTTCCGAAAAGCCGGTGTACGCGGACCATCCAAAAAACAAAAAATTTTAGGAAATTTGCACGCAACCCGTCGAACAATGGCAAGGGCCCGCTTTTGGCGAGCCCTTGCTGAAGCGCCGTCGAACGTGCGGAGAGCTAGAACAAGCCGACGATCTGCCCTTGCGCATTGACATCGATCGAGTCGGCCGCCGGCACCTTGGGCAAGCCAGGCATGGTCATGATCTCGCCGCAGATCGCCACCACGAACTCGGCGCCGGCGGATAGCCGCACTTCACGCACATTGATCGTGTGATCGGCTGGCGCGCCCTTGGTATCGGGATTGGTCGAGAACGAGTACTGGGTCTTCGCCACGCAGATCGGCAATTTGCCATACCCCATTTCTTCCCAGCTCTTGAGTTGGCCTTTGACCGACTTGTCGGCCGTGACGTTCTTGGCGCGGTAAATTTCGCGCGCGATCGTCTCGATCTTTTCGAATAGAGGCATCTCGTCGGGATAGAGGAACTTGAGCTTGCCTTTGCCCTCGTCGATCACCTTCACGACGGCTTTGGCAACGTCGGCCGCGCCCGCCCCACCCATTGCCCAGTGATCGGCCATCAACGCTTCGACGCCGAGGGCCTTGCACTTCTCCTTCACCAGCGCGATCTCGGCGTCGGTGTCGGCGGAAAAGCGGTTGATCGAGACCACGGCAGGCAGGCCAAATTTCTTCACGTTTTCCACGTGCCGGTGCAGGTTGGCCATGCCCGCTTCAAGCGCCTTCAGGTTTTCAGACTTGAGGTCTTCCTTCCTGACGCCGCCGTGCATCTTGAGCGCGCGGATGGTAGCGACCAGGACCACGCAATCGGGTGTCAGACCGGCCTTGCGGCACTTAATATCGATAAACTTTTCTCCGCCGAGATCGGCACCAAAGCCTGCCTCCGTGACCACATAGTCGGCAAGCTTGAGCGCCGTCGTTGTCGCCAGAACCGAATTGCAGCCGTGCGCAATATTGGCGAAGGGCCCGCCATGGATAAAAGCGGGCGTGCCTTCCAGGGTCTGCACCAGATTTGGTGCGATCGATTCCTTGAGCAAGGCGGCCATCGCGCCGTGTGCCTTGAGATCACGCGCACGCACCGGCTTCCGCTCGCGGGTATAGGCAACAATGATGTTGCCCAAGCGCTCCTTGAGGTCATTGAGATCCTTGGCCAGACAGAAAATCGCCATTACTTCCGAAGCGACTGTGATGTCGAAGCCGGCTTCGCGCGGAAAGCCATTGGCAACACCGCCGAGGGAGCAGACGATCTCGCGCAGCGCCCGATCGTTCATGTCCATCACCCGACGCCATGCCACCCGGCGCGAGTCGATTCCGAGCGCATTGCCCCAATAGATATGGTTATCGATCAACGCAGAAAGGAGATTGTGCGCAGCAGTGATGGCGTGGAAATCGCCGGTGAAATGCAAATTGATGTCTTCCATCGGCACCACTTGCGCATAGCCGCCACCGGCCGCGCCACCTTTCATGCCAAAGGATGGACCGAGGCTCGGCTCGCGCAGGCACAACATCGCCTTCTTGCCGATATGATTGAGCGCGTCGGTCAGCCCCACGGTTGTGGTGGTTTTGCCCTCGCCGGCCGGCGTCGGCGTAATGGCCGTCACAAGAATCAGTTTGCCGTTCTTCTTGCCCTGCAGCGACTTGACGTAGTCCATCGAGACTTTGGCCTTGTAGTGGCCATAGGGCTCGAGATTTTCCGGCGCAATGCCGAGCTTTTCTTTTGCAATATCGAGGATCGGACGCTTTTTCGCGGATTGCGAAATTTCGATGTCAGATTTCGGGCTTTGGTGCTGCGAGGCGGGCATGGGGATTGATCCAATATGCGGGTTATGTGACTCGAGGAAGCGAGGGTCTTCCAATTTCGTCGCCGGCCTTGTGCCGGACATCCGCTCGACTGAACGCAGGGCTCGAACGAGCGGATAGCCGGGATAGGCCGGACAATGTTCGGCGTTAAATCAGGTGAGAATTGCTCCCTTGACGAGCTTGGCAGTGGAGATGAATTCGGAAGCGTCGATTTTCTTGCCTCCGTCGGGCTGAACGCGCGTGACCTTGAAGCGGCCGTCGGCACAAACCACCGTAAATCCATCGGAGTCGACGGCGACGACCTCGCCGAGCTTTCCGCCAATTCCCTTCGGATCCTTGGCCGGCAAAGGCTTTGCGTCGAAAATTTTGAAAGTCGTGCAGCCGAGCGTGGTCCAGGCACCAGGCGCAGGATTGCAACCTCGGATCAGCCGATCGATCTGCTCCCAGGGTTTGCCCCAGTCGATCCTGGCGTTGCCGGCGCCACATCGACCTTCGTAGGTCGCCTTCGACTCGTCCTGCTTGATGCGTGGCGCCTTGCCGGCCTTCACCAGATCGACCGATTCCATCATCGCTTCGACCCCCATCGGGAAAAGACGGTCGAAATAGATGGTGCCGAGTGTGTCGGTGTTGGAGATCGGCGTCTTCTTCTGGACCAGAACATCGCCGGTATCGAGCCCGTTATCCGGCCAGAAGATTGAGAGCCCGGTTTCCTTCTCGCCCTTGATAATCGGCCAGTTGATCGCGCTCGCGCCACGGTAGGCCGGCAACAGCGACGGATGATACTGGATCGAACCAAGCGTCGGAATGTTGAGAAAGTCCTCCGGCACGAACAGTGTGACGAAAGCCATGACCTGAAGATCGGGCTTGAGCGCCTTGAATTCTTCCCAGACTTTCGGATCCTTGTAGGAGGCTGGCTGATACACGGGAAGTTTGGCAGCCAACGCGGCTTCCTTGAGCGGATCCGCTTTGGCGCCTTCCTTTTCCGACGCGACATAGACGGCGATGACATTCTCACCGCGCTTGAGCAGCGCTTCCAGCACGGCCTCGCCGAAGGCCTGCTGGCCGTGAACCACAATACGCATTCAACCCCTCCCGAAATATCAACCTTTCATCGCCCGGATTAGTCCCGGTCCGCTGACGCGCGTGAGTCGCCCAAGCGGGATGTCCGGGACGAACCCGGGCATTGAATCTTATGCCGCCTTTTCTTCTTTCTTCGGCGCGCTGAGAGCGCCCGAGTTCTTGATCTCCGCGATCTCGGCAGCCTTGAAGCCCAGTACATCTTTCAGAATTTCGTCGGTGTGCTCGCCCAGCAACGGAGAACGCTTCACCTTGGTGATCGAGTCCGACATCTTCACCGGGTTTCCGACCGTGAGATACTTGCCACGGCCAGGATGATCGACCTCGACTACGGTTCCGGTATCACGCAGCGACCTCTCCTCTGCGATTTCCTTCATCGACAGGATTGGTCCGACCGGAATGTCGATCTTGTTGCAGATGTCCATGACCTCAAACTTGGTTTTGGTCATGGTCCATTCTTCGATGGTCGCGAAGATCTGCTTCAGGCGTGGCAGACGCGCCGGCGGCGTTGCGTAGTTGGGATCGGTCTTCCATTCCGGTTTGCCGATCAGATCGCAAATCTCTCCCCAGACGGGTGCCTGAGTGATGAAATAAATGTAGGCGTCGGGATCGTTCTCCCAACCCTTGCACTTCAGAATCCACCCGGGCTGACCGCCACCGGAATCATTGCCGGCACGCGGCACGGCCTCTCCGAACGGAATGTTCTCGCCGTACTGGCTGTATTCAGTGAGCGGGCCATGCTTGAGCCGCTGCTGGTCGCGCAGCTTGACGCGCGAGAGATTGAGCACGCCATCCTGCATGGCGCACAGAACTCTCTGGCCGCGACCGGTGCGCATGCGTTGGTAAAGGGCGCAGACGATCCCCCAGGCGAGATGCACTCCCGTGCCCGAATCGCCGATCTGCGCGCCGGTGACGAGCGGAGGGCCATCGCGAAAGCCTGTGGTCGATGCCGAGCCGCCGGCGCATTGCGCGACGTTTTCGTAGACCTTGCAGTCCTCGTATGGACCCGGCCCAAAGCCCTTGACCGAAGCGACGATCATGCGCGGATTGGTCTTGTGGATGTGCTCCCAGGTCAGCCCCATGCGATCAAGCGCGCCGGGGGCGAAGTTCTCGACCAGCACGTCGCAGGTCTTGATCAGGGCATTGAGCACCCGCATGCCCTGCGGATGCTTCGAATCGATCGTGATCGAGCGCTTGTTGCCGTTGAGCATCGTGAAGTAGAGGCTGTCTTCCCCCTTCACATCGCGCAGCTGGGTACGTGTGACGTCGCCGACACCCGGACGTTCGACCTTGATAACGTCAGCGCCCATGTAACCGAGCAGCTGCGTGCATGTTGGTCCCGATTGCACATGCGTGAAATCGAGTATGCGTACACCGGTCAGCGCCTGGCCGTCCTGGCCGTAAGGCTTGGTCGAGGGCCGCGACAACCCATTAGGCTTGCCGTTTGACTTGCTCTTCGCCTTGCGTGCCTTTGCGAGCTTCACGACCTTGCGTGACGGTCTTTTCGCCGCGGCTTTTGCTCTCTTTTGTTTCTTCTTGGCCATTTCAACTCCTCCATCTTTTCCGCGCATGCCCACAGAGGGACATGCGGCGAATATCCAATCGATCTATTTCTTACGAAGGGCGCTTTGCGGGTTGAGGTTGCCGATACGGCCGCTCTCGCTGCCCGCCGCCGGGTCGATCACCGCGTTGATCAGCGTCGGTTTACCGGAGTCCATCGCCGCATTCACAGCGCGCTTGAGTTCGTCGGGCGTGGTCGCGTTGACCCCGACGCCGCCGAAGGCCTCGATCACCTTGTCGTAACGCGAGCCCTTGACGAAAACGGTCGTCGCGGGATCCGATCCGGCCGAATTGACATCGGTGCCGCGGTAGATGCCGTCGTTGTTGAAGATGACGACGCAGACCGGCAGCTTGTATCGGCAGACTGTCTCGATTTCCATGCCGGAAAAACCGAACGCACTGTCGCCTTCGACTGCGAGCACAGGCTTGCCGGTCTCGATCGCAGCACCGACGGCATAGCCCATGCCGATGCCCATCACGCCCCATGTGCCCACGTCCAGCCGTTTGCGCGGCTGATACATGTCGATGATACCTCGCGCGAGATCGAGCGTGTTCGCACCTTCATTGACGAAAATTGCGTCGGGCCGTTCTTTGACGATGGTGCGCAGGACACCGAGCGCGCCGTGATAGTCCATCGGCGAATTGTTGTTCATGAGCCGGGGCGCCATCTTGGCAACATTCTCTTCCCGCTTTGAGCTGACGGCCTTGATCCAATCGGCCGACGGAGCCGGCCAGTTGCCGCCCATGCCCTGCAGAACCGCCGCGACGCATGAGCCGATATCGCCAACGACCGGCGTGGCGATCTCGACGTTGGAGTCCATCTCCTTCGGTTCGATGTCGATCTGGATGAACTTCTTCGGCGCCTCTCCCCAGGTCTTGCCTTTGCCGTGCGACAGGAGCCAGTTCAGGCGCGCGCCGATCAGCATCACGACATCGGAGTCTTTCAGCACCGTCGAGCGCGCCGCCCCCGCGCACTGCGGATGTGTATCGGGCAGAATGCCCTTGGCCATGCTCATTGGCAGGAATGGAACGCCACTCTTCTCGACCAGACTGCGGATCGTGTCGTCCGCCTGCGCGTAGGCCGCACCTTTGCCGAGGATGATCAACGGACGCTTGGCGCTTTTCAACACTTCGAGCGCGCGCTTGATCGCATCTGGCGCAGGAATCTGTGCCGGCGCGGGATCGATCACCTTCACGAGTGATTTCTTTCCAGCGTCAGCATTCATCACCTGGCCGAACAGCTTGGCCGGCAAGTCGAGGTAAACGCCGCCCGGGCGGCCCGAGACGGCGGCGCGGATCGCGCGCGCAAGCCCGATGCCGATGTCCTGCGCGTGCAGCACGCGGAAGGCGGCCTTGCACAGCGGCTTGGCGATGGCCAATTGGTCCATCTCTTCGTAGTCGCCCTGCTGCAGGTCGACGACCTCACGCTCGGACGAGCCGGAGATCAGAATCATTGGGAAGCAGTTGATCGTGGCATGGGCGAGTGCGGTCAGACCGTTGAGAAAGCCGGGTGCCGAAACAGTGAGGCAGACACCGGGCTGCTTGGTTAGAAAACCGGCAATCGACGCAGCATAACCGGCGTTCTGCTCGTGGCGGAACGAGATAACGCGGATACCTGCGGCCTGCGCCATGCGGCCGAAATCAGTGATCGGTATGCCGGGCACGCCGTAGATCGTCTTGATGCCATTGAGCTTGAACGCATCGATGATGAGGTGAAATCCGTCTGTCAGCTCCTGCTGCGCGTCAGGTGCCGTGGTTTCACGCTTTTCCTTCACTGCTGCTTCAGCCATGGGAGTCCTCCCGACTACCTAGTTTGTCGTTTCGCGCGTGACCGCGCGCATTGGATAAATCTCACAAGCAAATCCGACCTTCGCTTTCATCGCCGGGTCGGCGGCGGCAAAAGCATGCGCGTCGGCTTCGACCGGGACATTCAAAATGCCCATCCCATAGGGCCCCTTTGGATCAAGCGCAGGACCAAACACGACCACTTCTCCCGCATCCTGTCGCGCCTTCCAGTAGCGAGCATATTCGTCCATCAGATTCTTTTCTGCGTCATTCATATCCATCGCGAAAGTCGCTCGTGGTGCGATAAGCTTCAAAAAGAAGTGCGGCATGTCAGTCCAGATAGTCGGCGTAACGCGACACGTGATCGGCAAGGCCAAGCGCATGGTCACGCACCAGTTCCTCCGCCCGATCAGTCGCACGAGCTTCCAATGCTTCGATGATGTTCATGTGATCGCGGATTGAGCGATCGGCACGATCTTTTTCGCCGATGGTCTTGCGCCGGATCATGCGCATATGCGTGAAAAGATTTTCGGCGAGGTCGATCAGCACATCGTTGTGGCTCAGCCTTATGATGGTCTGATGGAATTCGATATTGACGTCGGAATATTCATCAAGATGCGCTCGCAACTGACCGTTTTCAAAAGTGGCGAACATCTTGCGCAGTCCGGCGATTTCTTCGTCGGTCGCGGTCTGTGTGATCAGCCGGGCCGACATGCTTTCCAGCGCCGCCCAGGCGGTGATCATCTCGATCACTTCGCGCTTTGTCTTGCGCACCACGTAAATGCCGCGGCGCGGCACCGAGCGCACAAAGCCCTCGCTCTCAAGCTGGGCCATTGCCTCACGCACCGGCGTGCGGCTGATACCGAACTCCTGTGCGAGTTTTCGTTCGTCAAGCCGGATGTCATCGCGGTTGCGATAGATATCCATCGCCACGATCGCGTTTTTGAGCGCCGTATAGGCCTTTTGCTTGAAGCTTGGCGTGACGTCGATCGGCTCAAGCGCCGGGTGGGACGCGAGCGGCGAGCGGGCGACACCTCCGTTATCGGGTACAACGACGCGACGGGAGCTAGTCTCTCGGCTACTCATGGCTGGTATACAATATGCCAGAAGCGTTGGCGCGCGCAACCGCTAGCCGTTTTTATAGGTGAGGAAGAAAAGCCGTCCGCAGGACGCGCCTTGCGGACGGCTTGAGCCCTTAGGTGTGCTCAGCTTCTCGAAAGGAACCTTATCCGCATGGGCTTGAGCACCGCCAAAGCCATTACCGCAGCGATCATGTTCAGGACCGCCGCCACATAGAACACGGCGTGCCAATTGCCGGTGGCCGATGTGAGCACGTTGGCCAGAGGCACCAGGAGCGCGGCTGTGCCTTTCGCCGTGTACAGCATCCCGTAGTTTGTGGTGGCGTACTTCTTCCCATAGAGGTCGGTGCACGTTGCTGGGAATAGTGAGTAGATCTCGCCCCAGGCGAAGAACACCAGGCCGGACAGAATCACGAACAGCACCGGATTGGTACCGAAATACAGCAGGGCGAAGATGCCTATGCCCTCAAGGAAGAAGGCAATGAACATCGTGTTCTCGCGGCCGATCTGGTCGGAGACCCAGCCGAAGAATGGCCGACAGATTCCATTGAGCACCCGGTCAATGGTCAACGCGAAGGTGAGTGCCGGAAGAGTTAGCCCAATCAGGGACACTGGGACGCCGGCAATCTTGAAGTCGTTGGCGATGGGCGCGAGTTGCGCGATCGCCATCAAACCGCCTGCGCCGACCATCACGAACATCGCGTACATGATGTAAAATGGCGGAGTCTTGAGCACTTCCTGCCATTCGAAATCGCGCCGCGACTGCTGCACCGCCTGACTCGCCGGCACTTCGCCGGCCTCAGGAGCTCGCAGCAGCAGGCCCACCAGAACAACCACGATGCCTTGTCCAAGACCGAACCAGAGGAAAGCAGCTTGGTAGCCGCTCGACGCGATCATGTTGGCGATCGGAATTACCGTCAGTGCCGAACCTGCACCGAAGCCTGCCGCCGTCAGACCAGCGGCAAGACCGCGCCGGTCGGGAAACCACTTGAGAGCGTTGCCGACCGAGCCGCCATAAATCACACCAGCGCCAATACCACCGATCGCCGCGCCGAGATAAAGCAGAGGAAGCGAGTCTGCGACCGAGTTAATGACCCATGCGATTGCAACCAGGACGCCCGAGCCGCTGATCATCGCGCGCGGGCCAAACTTGTCGATCAAATATCCTTCGATCGGCACCAGCCAGGTTTCAGTGAGTACGAAGATTGTGAAGGCGACCTGAATCGCCGCACGCCCCCAGTGGTATTTCTGATCGATCGGCCCCACAAACAGCGTCCAGCCGTATTGCAGGTTGGCGATCATCACCATGCATATGATACCGAAGATGAGTTGACCCCAGCGGGTCCCTTCGGATGCACGGACTTTTTCTGCAGAACTTGTTGCGACTGCCATTACTTCCTCCCCTATTCGTACGTCATGTTTGTTGTTGTGCACTTTTAGAGTGAAAGCAGGCCGCATTTGCATAAATTTGGCATAAACAAAATCGTCAAGAACTCATCGAAATCTGCACGCGACCTGCATTGCGCTCGAAAAGTTCACGACACGCGGGAACAACGCGCGGGACCACTTGCGGGTCCCGCCGCGATCCTCACTGCCTAGCTTTGTGTGATTATTCCGCTGCCCGCAGACCGGTGGGGCGGCCTCGCAACCGTGCCCAGCCCGCCTGAATGATGGGCCAGAACAGCGCGATCAGGCCGAGCGTCATGATCGTGCTGACCAGGCCGTTCGACCAGAACACGCCGAGACTGCCTTGTGAGGCAAGCAGCGATTGGCGGAAAGCCTCTTCCGCCTTGTCGCCCAAAACGATCGCCAGCACCATCGGCGCCAGCGGGTAGTTGCACTTCTTCATGAAATAGCCGGCAACGCCGAACACCAGCATCATCACGATGTCGAAGGTGTTGTTGTGCACGGTGTATGCGCCGATCGCGCAGAACACCAGAATAACCGGCGCAATCACACTGAATGGAATGCGCAAGATGGCGGCAAACAGCGGCACGCAAGTGAGCACGATCAACAGGCCGACGATGTTGCCCATATACATGCTGGCGATCAGGCCCCAGACGAAGTCCTTCTGCTCTGTGAACAACAGCGGACCTGGCTGCAGACCCCAGATCAGCAATCCGCCGAGCAGCACGGCGGCAGTCGGCGAACCCGGAACGCCAAGCGAAATCATCGGCAGCAATGCCGAGGTGCCTGCGGCGTGCGCAGCGGTCTCCGGGGCGACGACACCTTCGATCTGTCCGGTGCCGAACTTGTGCCCGTTCTTCGAAATGCGCTTGGCGATGCCGTAGCTCATAAAGGAAGCCGGAGTAGCGCCGGCAGGACTGATACCCATCCAGCAGCCGATCAGGCACGACCGCAGCGACAGTAGCCAGTAACGCGGCAACTCTTTCCAAGTGTGGAATACGACCTTGAGGTTCAGTTTGGCCGGGCTGCCACGGAAGCTCAGACCTTCTTCCATGGTAAGCAGAATCTCGCCAATGCCGAACAGACCGATGACCGCGATCAGGAAGTCGAAGCCGTTGAGCATCTGTTCGACGCCGAAGGTGAGGCGCAGCTGACCGGTAACCTGGTCGAGGCCAACCGCACCGAGGCCGAAGCCGAACATCATCGAAGCCACCGTCTTAAACGGCGGCTCCTTGCTCAGGCCAACGAAACTACAGAAGGCGAGGAAATAGACCGAAAAGATTTCCGCCGGCCCAAAGCGCAACGCGAAGTTCGCCACGAGCGGGGCGACCAGCGTGATCATGATGACCGCAAACAGCGCGCCGACAAAGGATGACGTGAACGCTGCCGTTAGCGCTTCGCCCGCGCGGCCCTGTTGCGCCATCGGATAGCCGTCGAATGTCGTCGCCACCGACCATGGCTCGCCGGGTATGTTGAACAGGATCGACGTAATCGCTCCGCCGAAAAGCGCCCCCCAATAAATGCAGGACAGCATGATAATCGCCGAGGTTGGCGACATGCTGAAGGTGAGCGGCAACAGAATGGCCACGCCATTCGCGCCACCAAGGCCCGGCAGAACGCCGACGATGACGCCCAGCACTATTCCGACGACCATCAGCAGCAGGTTGAATGGCTGCACAACGACGGCAAAGCCATGAATCAGATTACCAACGTCTTCCAACATTTTTCTTCGTCCTTGAGCCGCGGAAAACCGAAGTTCAGTAACCCAACATTTTCTCAAGCGGCCCCTTCGGCAGGGGGACGAGAAACCACAACTCGAACATCAGGAACGTCAGGAACGGCACGAGCGCGCCGACACCAATCGCGTAGATCCAGGGATAGCGCCCCAACCACTTCATGAAGGCCACGATCAGAATCGTTGAGGCGACATAGATGCCTAGATAGGGAATAGCGGCCACATAGATCGCCGTCGGGATAACCACGGCCAGGACGAGCTTGAGCTGATCCCAGCCTGCAAAAAGCTCGCCTTCATCAGCGCTCGCCAATACCTTTGCAAGGTTCACCGCGCAGGCGATGATGACGGCCAGATTGACGTAAAACGGAAAGAAACCGGCTTTCGGTCCTTCGGCACCCCAGCCGATGCCGACCTTCAAGCTGCCGTAAATTCCGATAAGCGCGAGGAGGGCCATGAACGCGGCCACTCCAATTTCCACACCCCGGTGAGACGGACCCCTCCCACCGGACTCTTTCGCTGCATCGCTCATTGTAACGTAACCTCAAGTAGCTGCGATCGGATGATCCGCAGGCTTAGTTGGTGCTGGCCAGGAAGCCCGCTTCTTTCATCAAGCCCTCATGCAGCTTCTCTGCGCCGGCGACCCATTTGGCGTATTCGTCACCAGTCATGAAAGTCTGGTTGAACGCGCCATCGCTCATCAGCTTCTTCCACTCCGGGGTCTCACGCACTTTCTTGAAGAGGTCGACGTAGTAAGCGACCGCTTCCTTGCTGACGCCGGGCGGCATGAAGTAGCCACGCAACATCAGGTACTCGACGTCGAGCCCTTCGGACTTGCAGGTTGGAATGCTGTTCCAATCCTGATCGTTGTAGATCTTTTCTTTGTAATCGAGCTTTTTGGAGTCGAACACGCAAAGCGGACGAAGCTTGCCCGCGCGCCAATGTGCGACCGCTTCGATCGGATTGTTGACGGTCGAGTCGACGTGATCGCCGACGAGCTGCACCGCTACCGCTCCGCCGCCCTTGTACGGAATGTAGGTCATCTTCTTGCCGGTCGCCTTTTCCAGCGCGACTGTGATGATCTGATCTTCCTGCTTGGAGCCGGTGCCGCCCATCTTGAACTGGTTGTCAGGCGCCGCCTTGATGGCAGTGATGTAGTCCTTAACGCTCTTGTAAGGCTTGTCGGCATTGACCCACAGTACGAACTCGTCGAGCGCCATCATTGCGACAGGAGTCAGATCCTTCCAGCTGAAAGGAATGCCGGTCGCGAGTGGAGTTGTGAAAAGATTCGACAGGGTGATGATCAGCTTGTGCTCGTCGCCCTTGGAATTCTTGACGTCGAGGAATCCTTCGCCGCCGGCTCCGCCGGACTTGTTGATCACCACGACAGACTGCTTGGACAGATTGTGCTTGGTGATAATGCCCTGCATGACACGGGCCATCTGATCCGCGCCGCCGCCGGTGCCCGCGGGAACAATGATTTCGATGGGCTTGGTGGGCTCCCACGCCTGGGCGGGCAGGGTCGCGAACATGCCGCCAATACAAATGGCGGCCAGACTTAAGGCCTTAGTGCGCATTTCCTCCTCCTTAGGGTCCTCCGCACGGCCGATCTTTGCGTCGGCTCGGCTTCTAATCGTTATCCTTCAGTTACACCGTCCTTGGTTTGGTCGTAACCACATTAGGCCAAACATAGCCCGAACAGGTCAAACATAAACAGTTCATATTTGCTATACGCTTTTGGTACTCCAGGACGAGACTATTCGCCGCGCAATGGCCATAATTAAACGCCGCCA
>Ga0307308_10000564_pt1 | contig 13490 bp, 12 predicted proteins | sample ER_DNA_195_FD_194501 | JGI IMG/M metagenome (GOLD analysis project Ga0307308, IMG submission 194501) | Bulk soil microbial communities from the East River watershed near Crested Butte, Colorado, United States - ER_DNA_195 | ecosystem: Environmental > Terrestrial > Soil > Floodplain | place...
CTAGTCGAGCTAGGACCGGCGAAGCCGGTGAGATCGAGTCAAGTTCGTGTGGTCAGGCGGCGATTCCCGCGCGCTGGGTGAGGTCGTCGAGGGCGGCTTGGTAGGCGCGGTTTGCGGTGCGAAGGGCGGTGGGGGCTGGGTCGTTGAGCTGGGCGAGGCCGGCTTGCAGGACGCGGTCGTGGGCGCGGGTGAGGAACATGGCGTGCCGCAGCCCGGTGTCGGTGACCTGGTAGCGGTGGGTGCGGGGGATGCGCTCGATGAGGCCGTGCTCGCGCAGCCGCCGCAGGTCGTAGGTGGCCTGGCCCGGCGTGATCGCGTCTGGTGGCCGGCTGAGGAGCTCGCCGGGCAGCGCGCGCAGGTCACGGCTGGTGAACCCGGCGGGGTGCAGCCGGAATACCAGCAGGATGTGCAGGAGGGCCTGGGCGCGGGGGTCGGTCAGGCGCAGGCCGGGGATGCGGGTGCCGTCGTCGCGGACGATGGGGTCGCAGGTGGCGTGCAGGGCCTCGGCGCCGGTGATGGGATCGTGGCTGAGTCGCTGGACGGCCAGGAGCCGCCGGTTGGCGGTGTAGCCGATCTGCCGCAGGGCGGGCAGGTTAGTCAGCCGCTTGCCCAGGCCGAAGTCGGTGGTCTGGTTGATCGTGGTCTCGGTCCGCAGCGCCCGTCCGTGCTTGTGGTACTGCTTGATCTGGGCGTGCTTGCAGGGCACGTGCAGGCTGGGGGTGACCCCGTCGGTCACCACGCGGGTGGCGAAGGTGGCGGGGGTGTGGTTGTTGCGGCCGCGGTAGATGGACCGGCCGAAGATCAGGCTGATCCGGTCGGGCCGGCCGAGGCCGGGGTTGTCGCGGATGACCTGCTCGAAGAAGATCCGCCCGGACACCGGCTTGTCCAGCATCTGGGTCAGGGCGAACTCCGCCTGCAAGATGGAGATGTCATACCGGTACCCGGCGGCCCGGTCAGCCCGGGTAAACGGGTGCGGCAGGCGGGCCAGCCACTTGCGCAGCAGCGCGCCGGTCTGCGCCGGGCCCAGGCCATGGCAGATCGCCTGCACCGCGGGCACGTCGTCGACGGCGGCGAAGGCGTTGTCCAGCGGGGTGAAGCCGATCCCGGCCCTGGCGGCCTGCCGCTTGGCCCACTCGTTGCCGTTGAGGCACAGCTTGGCGTTGAACGGGAAGTAGCTGCAGAACTTCAGGAAGAACGGGCCGAAGTCCTCGTCCACGCAGTAGCAGTAGAACTGGTTGACCACACCGGTCTCCGCGGCGATCCACGGGTAGGACGTGCCGTCGTCGCGGCGGCGCTTGCGGGTCCTAAACAGCGGGACCTTCTCCTGCGCCCGGCCGGTAAACAGCACGCCCTCGGTCCCGGTGAAACCGGCCAGGAACTTCTGGGCCACGTCGTCCTTGCGCTGGCCCTTGGCGAAGTCAACCCGGGGAATCTGCCGGCCGGCGGCGAAGGTCCGCACCGCCCTGGTGAACGCCTCGGTCAGCGGGGCCAGCGCCGCAGTGGACGCCACGGGCTTGCCCAGGTGCCGGTGGATATAACTGACCAGCCCGGTCGCGTACTGCAACTGCGGGACGTAGACGTTCAGGTACATCCGGCCGATGCACTCCACCTCGAAGCTCACATGGCCAGACAACACATCAGCAGCTGAGCGAGGTAGCGTCATCACCGGCCCCGGCCGGGCACAGGCCGCAACGCCACCCACCGCCAGCGGGCGGCCCATAACGGGGCCCAGCGTGTCACCGTCACGCACCGGCCGGAGCCCTTTCACCCAGCCTCAGCCCGCGGACATGGCTCGCCGGGCTGGGGCGAAGCCCCGCTGGGGCGTATGCCGCAGATCTTCAGCTTGCTGCGTGGCGGCATGCATCCGCGAGCACGCCCGCGTGCCCCCGCCGGCGGGCACCGGATCAGGGACCGGCTCATCCGCGGATGGGCGGCGGTTCATCCGCGGCCGGCGGACCCAGCCGCCCCTGCCTCCAGCCAGGCCGGACGCCGGAAGCCTTCCCTGCCCGTCTGATTGGCATCTGCCCCGGTTACGGGCTCCGTGTCCTGATTGGGCCTTCGCGGCCGACAAGCCCTTTCCCGGTGACTTATGAGCGGAAAGCCAGATATCGTCATGGGGCAGCCGGTGTAACTCACGCGTAACGGTTTGCACTGACAGCCTGCACGGGCTTCGGCGTGCCAGGCCGGGCGGCCTACCATAGTGTCCGGGCACGTGTGGTTCATGACGTCGCGGATCGTCCCCGGGGGGTTCGGAAGGGAGGGTCGAGGGCCGGCACTGCTCTTGACGGCACACGAATGAGCACCTTCATCTCTGAACCGGGAACCCGCCTCGGTGGGCGGTACCGGCTGGAAGACCGCATCAGCGCGAGCGGCGGCTGGTCAGCCTGGAAGGCGATCGACGAGACGCTGGCGCGCGCGGTCACGGTGCTGACATTCGCGCCCGGGTTCCCGCGCATCAATGAGGTCGTCACCGCGGCACGCGCCGCGAGCAGGCTGACGGACGCGCGGCTGGCGCAGGTGTTCGACGTCGAGGAGAACTGGGATCAGGCCTACGTGGTGATGGAGTGGGTCGCCGGCGACTCATTGCACGACATGCTCGCCGACGGGCCTCTTGACCCGGGCCAGAGCGCGGAGATCATCGCCGAGGGAGCCGAGGCACTGGCTTCCGCCCACGCCGCCGGGGTGGCTCACCTGTGCCTCACGCCCGACTCACTGCGCTGGACCAGCGGCGGCGGGGTGAAGGTTGTCGGCCTCGGCATCGATGCCGCACTGTCCGGGACCACCGCCGACGACCCGGAGCTCACCGACACCTGGGGGCTCGGCAAGCTCCTCTACGCGGCACTCACCGCGCACTGGCCGGGCGAGGGGTGGCCCGCGCTCCCCCCGGCGCCGCAGTCGCCCGACGGGCGGCCATGCAGCCCGCGCCAGGTCCGGGCCGGAGTGCCCTCAGCCGTCGACGACATCACCTGCCAGGCACTGTTCCAGAGCGGGCGCGGTCCCGCCGTGACCACACCGGCCGCGCTCGCCGGTGCTCTCTCGCGGGTGATTCCGGCCCCGGTCGCCCCGCCGCCTGCTGTACCGCAGTACCGCCAGGTCGATCAGGACTGGGACGAGACGCCTCCCGGCGGGCAGACCGGGCGGCCCTACTGGCAGCTGGCGCCCGAGCCACCACGTCGGGCGGCGCGGCCCGCGCCGGGCCCCCCCGGGGGACGGCCCCGGGCATCGGCCGCCATGCTCGGCATCGGAGCCGTGCTGGTCGTGCTGCTGGTGGGCATCGGCCTGTGGTTCCTCGGGCACCGCAACTCCAAGCCTCAGAGCGCGGGCCAGCCAAGCCACTCGGCGTCCTCATCGGCGGCAAGTTCGGTGACGGTCCTCAGGCCGGCCAGCGCGCACGGGTTCGACGCGCTCAGCGGCCCCGCCGATGACCCCGGGAATGAGAACGACCAGCTCGCCGGGCTCGCCATCGATTCGAACCCGTCCACGTCCTGGAACACGCAGTTCTACTTCAACAACCCCGTGTTCGGCGGCCTCAAGAAGGGGACCGGGCTGATCCTGGACATGGGCAAGCCGGTGCGCCTGTCGTCGGTGCAGATCACGTTCGGTTCCATCCCCGGCGCGGACGTGCAGATCGAGGTGGGGAGCAACAACAACAGGGACCCCTCCGCCCTGTCCAGCTTCACGCCCGTCGCCAAAGCCACGGGCGTGGGCGGCACGCACACCTTCACCACGCACAGCCGGGCCAAGGGCAGATATGTCCTGGTCTGGTTCACCAAGCTGCCGCCGAGAGCCGGGTCATCGGACCGGTTCGAGGCGCAGATCTTCAACATCGTCGTGCGGGGCTCGCACTGACAGCCCAGCCGGGTGGCGATCCGCCTGACGCCGAGTTGCTCCGGCGGCACGTGAGTGGCGACACCGAGGCGTTCGGCATCTTGTTCTCGCGCCACCGCGAGCGGCTGTGGGCGGTCGCGGTGCGCACGCTGGGGGACGTCGACGACGCGGCGGACGCGCTGCAGGACGCGATGATCTCGGCGTTCCGGCGGGCCGGGAGCTTCCGCGGCGATTCGGCGGTGACCACCTGGCTGCACCGCATCGTTGTCAACGCCTGCCTCGACCTGCTTCGCCGCCAGGCGGCCAGGCCTGCCACCAGCGGGCTGGCGGCCGAGACGATAGACGCTTTCGCGCTCGCGGCGCACGGCTCGGCGCCGGGGGCCGACAGTGACACGGCGCTCGACGTGACCGCCGCACTGCGCACGCTCCCCCCGGATCAGCGGGCCGCGCTGGTGCTCGTGGACATGCTCGGCTACCCGGTGGCGGATGCCGCCGAGGTGCTCGGCATCTCCGTGGGCACCGTGAAGAGCCGCTGCTCACGCGGACGTGCCCGGCTCCTTCCCCAGCTCGCTCACCTGCGCGGATCGTCTGACGCCGCGCCGACGGCGGGCAGCAGCCAGATCCCGCCGACCGCCGGGCCGGCGGGCACCACTGGGCGGAACCGCAGCGCGCCGGGGGACGTCTCACCTGCGAGGGACGTCTCGCCCGCGGGAGGCATCGCGCCCGCGGGAGGCATCGCGCCTGCGGAGGGAGGCGGTGAGCGCCTGTGAGAGGCCACGCCGACGCACAGCAGCTGGCCGCGTTGCGCGAGGGCCTGCTGCCGGCACGCAAGGCCGCGAAGATCGCCGCACACCTTTCCTCGTGCCCGCGCTGCGCCGAGGTCGACGCGCAACTCGCCGCGGTGACCACGATCCTGGCCCGCACCCCGGCGCCGCCGATGCCAGCGTCCCTGGCCGCGCGCCTCGATGCCGCCCTGGCCGCGGAGATCGCGCGGTCGCCGGTGGCCGCCTCACCACCGGACGCCGCGGCCTCACCCGCGGTCGCGGTTCCCCCGGCCGATGCCGCTTCCCGGCCCGGTGCCGCATCCCCGCCCGGTGCCGCATCCCCGCCCGGTGCCGCATCCCCGCCTCGTGCCGATTCCCCGGTGGGCGCCGCCTCCCCGGCAGGAGCACGCGCCCCGGGCGAGCGCTCCGGACACGGGGCCGGTCCAGCCTCCGGGCGGGACGCGGCGGGCCGGCGGGCCAGGCCTTCCCGGTCACCGTGGCGGCTCACGCCGCGCCTGGCCGCCGCCGCTGCCGCCGTGGTCCTCGTGGCGGGAGGCGGGTACGCGATCGCGCGAGTGGCCCTGGCCGGGAATTCCTCGGAGCAGACCAGCTCCGCTGGTTCTTCCGCTTCCCGCAGCGCGCCGAACGGGTCCGCGGCAGCCCGCGGGCCCGAGGCCGCCCCCGGCGCCGCGATCAGGGGAGGTCTCCCGCTGGTCGCTAGCGGCACCAATTATCAGCCCGGCCAGTTGCCGGCCCAGGTCGGTGCCGTCCTCAAGCGTTACCCTGCCTCGGAGGGCTCTCCCGGCCGGCCCGCGGTGGCTTCCCCTGTGTCACCCGAGTCGGCCTTCCCGCAGCTGAACGCCTGCGTGAGCCATCTCGCCGGTGGCCAGCGCCCGCGGCTGGTCGACATCGCCCGCTACGGCACTCGGCCCGCGGCGGTCATCGTGGTGCCCGTGCCCGGCACTGCGACGCTACGGGTATGGGTGGTCGGCCCGGGCTGCACCGGGCAGGGCGGCGACGTCATCGCCCGGTTCTCGATGCCCGCGCCCGGTTGACGCCGCCCGTGCGGCCGTGAACCTTTGGGATGGCGCGGCCAGCGCGACGGGGACTTTCCTGGCGGGCGGCGCCGGGCGACCCCGACCTCCCGCCTGGCACGAGCCGTGCGGCGCCCTCACCGTCCGGCCGACACAAGCTGTGAGCCCTCACCGTCCGGCTGGCACAAGCCGTGCGGCCCCTCACCTTCCAGCTGGCACAGCGCCTGGTGGCCCCTCACCGTCCGGCTGGCACATAACCTGGCGGCCCGGGCTCTTCCGGGCTGGCGCAAGGCCGTGCGAACCTGGACCTTCCGGGGGCCGCACAGAGCTGTGCGACCAGGACTTTCCGGGGCCGTGCGCCCTGGAACCTCCGGGGCGGCGCGGCGGTTCGGAGGGAATTTCCCGGCCCTAGGATCGGTTAATCCGGGTGCTCAAATTAAGCGGAGGGCGAACAGGTTGACCGACATTCGCGACGTCATCGTCATCGGATCGGGGCCCGCTGGCTACACAGCGGCGCTGTACGCTGCGCGGGCGCAGCTCAAGCCGCTCGTCTTCGAGGGTTCTGTCACCGCCGGCGGTGCGCTGATGAACACCACCGACGTGGAGAACTACCCGGGGTTCCCCGACGGCGTGCTCGGCCCGGACCTGATGGATGCGATGCGCAAGCAGGCCGAGCGCTTCGGCGCGCAGCTGGTGGCCGACGACGTGACCGAGGTGGACCTGACCGCCAACCCCAAGCGGGTCACGGTCGACGGCGACGTCTACCTCGCCCGGACCGTCATTATCGCGACCGGTTCCCGCTACCGGGAACTGAGCGTCGAGGGGGAGAAGCGGCTGTCGGGGCACGGGGTGTCCTGGTGCGCCACCTGTGACGGGTTCTTCTTCCGCGACAAGGACATCGCGGTCATCGGCGGCGGCGACTCGGCCATGGAGGAGGCCACGTTCCTCACGCGGTTTGCCCGGTCCGTCACGGTCGTGCACCGCCGCGACGCGCTGCGCGCCTCCAAGATCATGCAGGAACGGGCGTTCGCCAACCCGAAGATCTCGTTCCGCTGGAACAGCGAGGTCATCGGGGTGATGGGTGACGACAAGGTGACCGGGCTGCGGCTGCGCGACACCGTGACCGGCGAGGAGAGCACGCTGGAGGTCAGCGGGCTGTTCGTGGCGATCGGCCACGAGCCCCGCAGCGAGCTGTTCGCCGGCCAGCTGGCCACGGACGCCGGCGGCTACCTTCTGGTGGAGCAGCCGTCCACCCGTACTGCCATCCCCGGCGTCTTCGCCAGCGGTGACGTCGTCGATCACACCTACCGGCAGGCGGTCACGGCGGCAGGCACCGGCTGCGCGGCGGCCCTGGATGCCGAACGATACCTGGCGAGCCTCGAGTCCTGACCCGTAAACCCGTCAACCACTGCGAACCCGTGAGAAGGAAGGAACACCGAGCGTGGGCGAGATGAAGAGCGTAACCGACGACAGCTTCGAGGCCGATGTCCTCAAGAACGACAAGCCGGTGCTCGTCGACTACTGGGCCGAATGGTGCGGCCCCTGCCGGCAGGTCACCCCGGTGCTGGAAGCGATCGCGGCGGAGCATGGCGACAAGCTCGAGATCGTCAAGCTGAACGTCGACGAGAACCCCGAGGTCACGAGGCGGTACGGGATCCTCAACATCCCGACGCTGGGTGTCTTCCAGAACGGCCAGGTCGTCAAGGAGCTCGTCGGCGCCCGGTCGAAGTCACGGCTGCTGGACGACCTCTCCGAGTTCATCTGAGAGCACCCGCCCGGCCCGGGCGATCGCCAGCCCGCGGGTGGCGCAACGAACCGCGAGCTAGCCCGGTACGGAGTGTAGGCATGCCGCCGCCGGTCCCGTGTCCGCGGGCACGCTGAAGCCGAAATGCGGAGCCCGGTTTCATTGACCGCTCTCACGGATATGCACAGTGATTCACCTAAAGGTCTTTTAATGCCATGGGTTACTGGGCTGGTCATGGCGCCACGCGGTGTTATCCCTGAGTCATGAGGTATCCCGATGCAGTACCGGCCTGGCCTCCCCGGCGGGTTTCTCGCCAGCACCCGGCTCGACCTCACGCCTGTGTAAACCCCCGCCATAAGGATCGGTTAGGCCCTCCGCGCCCCACCCGTGGTGTATGCCGCCGCGTGGTGGTCAAGACTATGGGCGTGGAGTTCTTCTGCTACCACCGCGACCGGCCCGGCTCTGTGACGTTGCGCGAGGAGCTGCTGGAAGAGCACTGGTCCTACATGGACCGGTACCAGGCGCAGATGATCGCCCGCGGCCCGACCCTCGCCGGCGACGGCGACACGCCCACCGGCAGCGTGCACATCGTCGATGTGCCCGATTCCGCTGCCGCCCGCGCGTTCGCCTTCGACGAGCCCGGCTACCAGGCCGGCGTCTACCGGGACGTGCTGCTGCGCCGGTGGCGCAATGCGCTGGGCCGTACCATGTGGGACTTCCCCGGCGGCCGGGCCGGTGGCAACCGGTACCTGGTGCTCGCCCTCAGCACGGGGCAGGCCGCCGACCTCACCGTCCAGGCCGGCCGGGATGACCTGATCGCCTACGGGCCGCTGCTGTCCGACAACGCCGCCATCTGGCTGGGCACGGCGGCGCTGGTCCGGGCGCAGGACCCGGGCGCGGCACGTGCCATTCTGACCCCGGACCGGTACGCCGACATCGAGGTGCACAACTGGCAGTTCGGCGGGCGACCGTCATGATCCGCAGTCGGGCCTTCAGTAACCCTCACTATTGAAGATGGTTAGCGCACGATAAGTGATGGCTGCGGAGCCGCACTTCCAGCAGTCGGGGCTGGTCTGGGCGGCGCAACCCCTTTTGCGCGATGCGGCCCGGCAATTACCCGTCGGTCACGGCCGGTGCGAACTCACAGGCACGCGTGGCACGGACATGGGCGAGAAAATGGCGCTTAGCGTTGGAGGTATCGGTCAGCGACTCTCGGCGGCGCGCACGCCAGCCAGCCGTCGGTAATCGCGTCCCGCAGCACCCCCTTGGCGGCTCTCCGCAACTGAATAAGAACAGCCGAATATCCGTCGAAATGCGGAATCGTGAAGAACGCCGCTGGATGCGCTGCGAGCACAGCTTCCTTTTCACTGAGATCCTCGACGCGAACAGCCAGGATAGGTCCATCCGGCGGGGTCTCGTCGCCGAACCGCCGGAGATCAGCCTTGCTGAACGGCCGTTCCCACGCGAATGCCTTGCCAGCGACGTACCAGGTCCGGTTGCCGTGACGTTCACCTTCGGTAACCTCGGGCAGCTCCGAGGCCATCAGGGCCACGTCGTCGATGGTCGCCACACTCGTACCGTATGCCTTGAGCTGGCCCGACGGGGATGCGAGCCCCCCGCGAGACCTGGTCCTCACCACACCCCGGGCACAAGTCGCTTGCGGCCGGCCGCGAAGCGCTCGTACTCGGCCCCCAGCGCCTGGGTCAGCTGCCGCTCCTCGGTGCGAATGCGCACCGCCAGGCCTGCCCCGCCCAGGACCGCGACGGCCACCAGACTCAGCACGTCATCACAGGCCAGCGCGAACCCAGCGAGCACCAGCGCGATCCCGGTATAGGACGGATGGCGAACATAGCGGTAGGGCCCGCCGGTGACCACCCGGTGCCCAGGCTGGACCTTGATCTGGTACTGGAAGAAACGGCCCAGGGTGGCGATCGACCAGGCGCGCAGCCCGATGCCCACAGCGATCAGGGCAAGGCCGGCCGCGACCGGCCAGACCAGGCCACCTGGCCACGGCAGCCGGCCCTTGCGGCCGAGTTGCTCCGCCGTGATGACCGCGGCCACGATGCAGGCGGACAAGACAAGAGCGGTGGGGTCGCGAGCAGCGGGCACGCCTGCCCGCCCGCGCTGGCGCACGTTCATCACGAGCTCGAACACCACCCAGACCGCCACGGCGACGTTGAACGCCGTGGCGGCGTCGCCCGGCCGGAAGATCAGAGGCTCGGCCATGCTGCCAGTACACCAGCCCAGCCAGGCACCTCGCGCACCGGGCGTAACGGCCTCGCACGACAGCCGCCATTCAGGCTTTGACCGGGAACGATGCGGCGGGAATCAGCGCGGAGCCGCGGAGCCACAGCGCACCCACAGGCCCGGGATCCGCCGCCTAGCGGGACCGGCGTGCCCGCGGGCAGGCCGGAAGGCTCCGGGCCGGATCGCTAGGCCATGCGCAGCGCGCGTTCCGGGGTCATCGAGCCCAGCAGGCGCTCCAGTGCGACTTCGACGTCCTCGCGCCAGGACACGGTCGATTTCAGCTCCAGGCGCAGTCGCGGGTAGTGATGGTGCGGGCGGACCGTCTTGAACCCCACCGCCAGCAGGTAGTCCGCGGGCAGCACACAGGACCCGTCCTCGCGGCGCCGGTCGCCGAATGCCTCGATCGCCTTGACCCCGCGCCTGGTGAGGTCCTTCGCCACCCCCTGGACGAGCATCCGGCCCAGCCCGCCGCCCGTGAACTCGTCCAGGATGTAGGCGGTCATCAGCAGCACCGCGTCGCCGCTCACCGGGCTGGTGGGAAAGGCCACGGAGCGCGGCACGTAGAGCGGCGGCGCGTACAGGACGTAGCCGGCGGGCGCACCGTCCACATATGCGATCTTGCCGCAGCTGCCCCACTCCAGCAGCGTGGAGGAGACCCACGCCTCCTTCTCCAGGGCCGGGTCACCCGCGGCCTGCGCCCGGGTGTGGCTCACCGGGTCGAGTTCCCAGAAGACGCACCGCCGGCACTTGTGCGGCAGGTCGTCGAGATTGTCCAGGGTGACGTTGGCGAGACGACGCGGCACCTGGCACCTCTGCGGTTGGATCGTCCGTGCGGTCGGATCAAGCTGTTGCGGCCAGATCGGTCTGTTGCCGCGGATTGCGCTGGTTTACCTCCGCCGTGGGGCGCACGGATCTTGCGATAGCAAGATCCCGACTACCCCCGGCCAGATCCCGTCCAGCCCGTACCCTGACATGGTACCCATCGACGTGAGGAGAGGCCGTGGCGATCGAGGACGCGACACCAGCTCGCGTTGGCCATACCAGCGGCACCGGCCCCGGGTCACAGGAGTCCCATGAGTCTCCTTCGCCCCACGGGTCCCTTGTGGACCCGCATGTCGGCCGCTACGCCGCGCGGGCGCAGGAGATGGTCGCCTCTGAGATTCGGGCGCTGTTCGCGGTCGCCGCCCGGCCTGAGATCGTCTCGCTGGCGGGTGGCATGCCCTACATCACCGCCCTGCCGCTGGACGCGGTCGGCGAGATGGCCGGCCAGCTGGTGGCCGACCGGGGCGCCGTGGCCCTGCAGTACATGTCAGCGCAGGGAGACCCGGGCCTGCGCGAGTGCATCTGTGACGTAATGGCACTGGAGGGGATCCACGCCCACCCGGACGAGGTGGTCGTCACGGTCGGCTCGCAGCAGGCACTCGACCTGATCACCCGGATCTTCGTGAACCCCGGCGATGTCGTGCTGGCCGAGGGACCGTCCTACGTGGGCGCGCTGGGCACCTTCGCGTCCTATCAGGCGAACGTCGTCCACGTCCCGATGGATGACGCCGGGCTGGTCCCGGAGGCGCTGGCCGAGACGATCGCACGGCTGGCCGCCGAGCGCCAGCAGGCCAAATTCCTCTATACGGTCCCGTCCTTCCACAACCCCGGCGGGGTGACGCTCACCGTGGAGCGCCGGGCCCGGGTGCTGGAGATCTGCCAGCGGGCCGGCCTGCTCGTGATCGAGGACAACCCCTATGGCCTGCTGGGGTTCGACGGGGAGCCGCTGCGGGCCCTGCGCGCCGAGGATCCGCATGGGGTGGTGTACCTGGGGACGTTCTCCAAGACGATCGCGCCCGGGCTGCGGGTGGGCTGGGCCCTGGCCCCGCCCGGGATCAGGGACAAGCTGGTGCTCGCCGCGGAGGCGGCGGTGCTGTGCCACTCCAGCCTCGCGCAGCTCATGGTGCGTGAGTACCTGACGGGCCAGGCCTGGCAGGAGCAGGTGAAGGTCTTCCGTGAGCTGTACCGGGAGCGCAGGGACGCCATGCTGGAAGCGCTCGGCGCGGTCATGCCGGACGGCTGCCGGTGGACCCGGCCCGCCGGCGGGTTCTACGTCTGGCTGCAGCTCCCACCGGGCCTGAACTCCAAGGCGATGCTTCCCCGGGCCATCTCCTCCCGGGTCGCGTACGTGCCGGGGACGGGCTTCTACGCTGACGGGTCCGGCGCTGGGCATCTGCGGCTCTCGTACTGCTTCCCCGAGCCCGGCCGGATCAGGGAGGGCGTCCGGCGTCTCGCCGACGTGGTGGGCACCGAGATCGAGCTCCGGTCCACGTTCGGTGCCGTCTCAGCCGCCTACCGCAGGTCCGGGGCGGGCCCGACGTTCCTGACCGGCCCGGCCGGTGCGGATGCTCCGCGGTGAGACAGCCGCTGCCAACTCCGGGCTTGGCCTGGGTGCCGCAAGCACCGGGCCACAGCGTTTGCGGGCGCGCCCCGGCACGGCCCCGCGCCAGCGGTGCCTTGGCACCGAGGGCCAGCCTCCCGCCGCGCCATCGTGCGCGCCTGCGGGCACGAGCAAGCGATGTACTGGCATGCATGCCTCCGGCACGACGCACCGCGAGGGAGGCGATGACATGAGCGACCTGGGCCATGTGCTGATCCTGGCCGGCGGGCTGTCCGCCGAGCGGGAGGTGTCGCTGCGCTCGGGCAGCCGGCTGCGGGATGCGCTGCGGGAAGCGGGCGTGGATGCGGACATCGCCGACGCGGACGCCGGGCTCATCCCGGCGATCACCGGCGACCCTCCCAGCGCGGTCTTCCCCGCCATCCACGGCGCCTACGGCGAGGACGGGTCGATCCAGGAAGTGCTGGCCCTGCTGGGGGTGCCGTTCGTCGGGGCGACGCCCGATGCCTGCCGTTTCGCCTTCGACAAACCGGTGGCGAAGGCCGTCGTCCGGGCCGCGGGCCTGGCCACCCCCGCCTCGGTGACGCTGCCGAAGGAAACCTTCCACGATCTCGGCGCGACCGCCGTGCTGGAGCGCATCGTGGCGACGCTCGGGCTGCCACTGTTCGTCAAGCCGGCCCGCGGCGGGTCAGCGCTGGGCGCGACCCGGGTCGAGGCAGCCGCCGACCTGCCCGGCGCCATGATCAGCTGTTTCGCCTATGGCGACACGGCACTGATCGAGCGCTGCGTGGCCGGCACCGAGATCGCGGTCGGGGTCGTGGACCTGGGTGACGGCCCGCAGGCGCTGCCAGCGGTCGAGATCCACCCGCTGGCGGGCGCCTATGACTACGCGGCCCGCTACACGGCCGGCCAGACGCGCTTCTACATCCCGGCCCGGCTCTCCGGGGATGAGGCAGCCGCGGCCGCGGCCGCGGCCGTCACCGCCCACCGTGCGCTGGGCCTGCGCGACGTGTCCCGGACGGACCTGATCGTTGAGGACGGACGGGTCTTCTTCCTCGAGGTCAACGTGGCGCCGGGGATGACCGAGACGAGTACCCTGCCGATGGCGATGGAGTCGGCGGGCCGGGCGCTCGGCGTGGTCTGCCGGGATCTGCTGAGCCTCGCGGCGGCCCGGGGAAGCTGAACCACGTCGGCCGCGACCACCGCCGCCGCGGCGAGTCACACCCGTCATTTCGGAGCAACTGGTGACCCCACGCAAGAGTTTTGGCAGTGATAACCACGCGGGCGCTCACGAAGCCGTGCTGAGCATGATGGCCCGCGCCAACGCCGGTGACGCGGTCGCCTACGGCGACGACCTGTGGACGCAGCGGGCTTCCGGCGCGCTTCAGGAGCTGTCGGGCGCCCGGGGAGGTGTCTTCCTCGTCTTCACCGGGGGGGCGGCGAACGTGCTGGGGCTCAGCCTCCTGCTGCGGCCCTACGAGGGCGTGATCTGC
>Ga0307308_10000566_pt1 | contig 13478 bp, 18 predicted proteins | sample ER_DNA_195_FD_194501 | JGI IMG/M metagenome (GOLD analysis project Ga0307308, IMG submission 194501) | Bulk soil microbial communities from the East River watershed near Crested Butte, Colorado, United States - ER_DNA_195 | ecosystem: Environmental > Terrestrial > Soil > Floodplain | place...
CGGCGCGTATCGGCTCGCGCAACGGCGGTCTCGCACCCACACCAAGCAGCCCATCCAAAATAACCGATGGAGCGGCTGTTCCCAGGTACGCCTCGGCGGCAAGTGCTTCCTGGGCGGCCGACAACTCGTCCGCGAGCTCTGCCCAAAGATCGAGAAGAGTAACACCGAGGTCGGAACCGCTGCTCACGGATGTCCTCGCGCCCAAAATCTCAGGGGGCCTGCGACGCAGATTTTCGAGCTTTTTGCGCATAAGTTCGCTGCATTCCGCTTGCTTGAAAGCAAGGCGCACCTCGATTTTCCATCCAAGCCGGCGTAAACGCTCCGCTGCAACCAGAGCATCCCCGGCGTTATGGCCTTTTCCGGCGAACACAATGCACTTGCTCGGCTTCGGGAAAAACTTCGCGACTGCCTGCGCGACACCGGCGCCTGCCTGGTCCATGAGCGCTTCGACCTGTACTCCCCTTGCGAAAGCGGTTTCTTCGGCAGCTCGCATCTGCGCCGAAGTCAAAATCGGCAGGTTCAAATCAGCCCTCCCGGCCGCTTGAGCTCGACTGTGCTTCTGAGCCGGCTGGTTTCGATGACCTTCTTTTTTTGCGCGCGCTTTTCTTATGTGAACGCTTGGACTTGCGGTTTTTAGATGAAGTTACTTTCGTTTGATCCATGTACGGCTGCAGCGGAATGGTTTCGCTCGTCGCCACTCGCGTCGTTGACAGAGCACTGGTAACAGAATTGCGCCCACGGACTCCAGCTGCAATTTCTTCCGCGAGCTTTTGACGATACGAACCACTTTGGGCGTACGCAGCTTCGGTTGGGTTAGTAAGGAAGCCACATTCGACAAGAACTGCCGGTATATTCGTTCTTCGCAATACGTAGTAACCACGCCGGCGCACCCCGCGATTAGCTGACGGGGCGCCGCCAGCGACGTAGTAATGGACGGCTGAGGCGAGGGGCAAGCTATCGCGGCTGTAAAAATACGTTTCTATGCCCGCTGCGCCCCTACGCTGTGTCGAGTTGAAATGGATACATACGAAGATCGCGTTGCGATAGGAATTGGCGATTGCAACTCGGGTTCCCAACGGAACAAAAACGTCGCTGTCCCGCGTCATCACTACGCGATAGTCGCTTGCGGCTAGAACATTTCGAAGGCGCTGCGCCACGTCGAGTGTCATGTCTTTTTCCGGCACCCGCTGGCCGGGAATTCCGCCGCGATCGTGGCCTCCGTGTCCCGCATCGATGACTACAGTTATGGGCGAGCTGCTGCCAGAGGTCCGGCTCGTTTGCGACGCAGGGGAATTACCGAACGCGAGAAGTGCGACGAGCAAACTTGCGACAGACAAACGGCCTCTTCTCATTGCTAATCCTCTTTGGGCAAGTCCGGCGGGCGAGCGGAAAGTTTCGGTGCGGTACTGCGCGAGCTCTGCGCTGGTGTCTCGATCATGCCTCCGCGGACTGCTACTTCGCCATTTGCAGAATGAACGAGGCGAGGCCGACTTTTGGCTTCCATGAATGAGGAGTGCTCCAGCAGTTGGCCGTTCAAGCCGATTCGCGAATAGGACCAGGCGCGCGGTGCCGCGCAATGCAAGACATGCAACTGGTTGGCCCGATCGATTTCTGCCTGCGGTTGTTCGAACGCGATGCTTCGGCCTAACGAATAAGTCGCATATACAATTCCTGTGTCCTTGTCCTGCACGCGTACGTACAAAGAGGTATGATCTGGGAATCGGTTGGTAAGCAGCGAGTACGTGCGGACTTCCCCGGCGGCAGCAGCGCCGGTTGGAATTCCCACTGTCTCTTGCCAGATCGGCCGCGCGTCGGTCACTTCGAAAACGCGCGTTCCAGAATAGAAAAATTTCCCCAAGTCCGCGAAATAAACATGGGTTCGCACATGATAGGCGCCGAAGTCATGCACAGGATACAGCGGGGCGAGATCAATCTGCCGCGTCACTCTCTGTCCGGCTTGTATTTTCAAAGGCGGCTGCCCATTTTCACTGCTCAGCGGCGCAATTGGCTCACCCTCATTTCCGGTTACCTCGAACCCAAGCCATGATTGGCCGTCGCCGTCGTGTAACTCAATGTCGCGTCCCGCCAGGTTAGTAATCGCGAGTGTTGCCACTACCGGTTCGTAAGCGATGTACTGCAATCGCTTCAATTTCAGGTCGACCTGAACCTGTGCGTTCGCCGCGGCCGCAAAAAGCAGAACGCAGGCACCCGTTAGAATGCGTGTCAATGTTCGCCAGCGCATGCAGATTGCCGCGAAGCTCATGCCGTCTCTCGGTCGATGATGACCAACCCTATCATTGTGCCAACGTACTCTTCGAAGGAGGAAAATGCTGTAAGAGCCGCGACGGTTCTGCCTGGACCGCTTGCAAGTCATCATCGTAATAAACCCGGATAATGTAACCCAGGTATTTTCGTTGTCCGCTATCCGCCGCAGAACTTTTGCCTCGAGTTTTCTGACCGGGCCGGACTGTTGCCGCCGCCTCAGAAAGCGATGACTCGGGTGAAACGCCAGCTGTCTTCGCGCGCACGTACCTGACTGAGAGCACCTCTGGGTTCGTCTCCGACCAATCGTGTTTTGGCGTTAGCCATTCGTAATTCACGTCGGCATTCGTGAGCTTGATATCTTTGTCACCAACGGTGTCGTAGAACTCTACCAAAATTTTCACCTTCGTGTGATCAATGGTCGCGCCGGGCTGTTTTTTTATGCCGATCTGCAGTGTTAAGTTCTTCTCGGCGTCGGGATCGGGTGCTTCCGTGGTTTTTACCTCACTGATTCCCATCACCGAGCCGTTCCGATTGCCACCGACATCGTTATGTGGTGCGGCGTCGACTGACGCAGCCGCAACGCCGGATTCCGTCGTCCCCGTAACCGGTACCCCGAGCTTCAATCGTCGATCGGCCAGCTCGTAGGCTGCACCAGCCGACGGGCCCATTTCCTGAATTCTGCGCCAGGTTTCGTTCGCCCGATCAAGCAGCTGCATGGATTCATAAGTCTTGGCAATCTCCCCGAGCACGGCTGTGTTGTTGGGTTCGCTGTCCAATGCTTCCTCAAAACGAGCGAGCGCGATTGTGGTATCGCCACGATCACGCGATTCGATGCCTTCTCGCAGTAATTGATTAACAAGCGACTGAGAAGGACTGGGGAGTGCCGCCGCTGGCGAAATCGCAGGCGGTGCCGCAGCTGGTGCAACTGTTGGCAAGACCTGCGGCGCGCGTGTCACAGTCGCGGCGGCTGATTGTGCGGAGACTCGGGCAGCCCGAGTGCGACCGACGTAATAGGAGGTTGCGGCGAAAATCTCCGCTACGGCCAGAATCACAATCAGGCTGAGCCCAATGTGGAAGGTTGGATCGACTTGAATCGCGCGTGAGAGAAGAGTGCGCATGGCGCAATAAACCCATTTCTGTAAGCGTGCCTGTGCCAGCGTGTCAACAGGCCGCGCTACGTTAAATCGTTAAAACCGGGAAGGTGTCGAAGGGCGCAGGCCTGCACAACAGGATCGGCCTGGGCAAAAAAACCGACCCGCGCCGGACCTTTCTATCGCGAAATGTCGTCCTGGCTCAGGAGTTTGAATCCTTCGCCTCTCAGCACCGCGGACGCGCATTCCGTATCGTCCACGTGCAACGCGATCGTGGCAAAACCGCGTGGCCGGATCAGCAATGGATAAGCGAAATGGACGTTGACCTCCGCCATCACCAGTGCTGCGAGCAGTTTCACCAACTGAGTAGCGACTTCTCGCATCTCCACCACGACCACCTGGCTTACGCCAAAGGGGACATTTCTTTCCCGAAACAATTTTTCCACACGCGCGGGATCGCTGGCGATTATACGCGCAATGGCCGAGTCGGTGGACTCCGATACGCTCAGCGCCACAACATGGGTGTTTTGGGTGTTCAGCAGCTTCACAACTTCTAGCATCGCCCCGACCTTATTTGGCAGAAATACGGAGAACTGCTTCACCAGCGGTCCTTCCATTTTTGAAGTTGTTTCTGGCAGATCAACCGTCATTTGGATAGCGACGCCACAACGCAACTTCCAAGGCGCCAGTAGAACTATCTCATCCTCGGTGTTTCGTTGGCAAACCCAATATACTCGTTGGTCGATTGAAGCATTGAAGGGTTCTACACGGAACGATGGCTTGGGAAGCCGCCATTCCTTGAGACGACAATACGCTTCAAAGCTCATTCAGAACTGTTCATTTTTTGGCAGCGCTTTACATTCGCTCTCCGAATATGGACGAAGAAAATGAGTTGATCGCGCTCCGGCGCAAAAAACTCGACATGCTCAGGGCGAAAGGCGTGGAACCGTTCGGTTCCGGCTTCGAGGTAAATGGATCAATTGCGGAGGTGCGCGCGCAATTTAAGGAAGGCGAGATGCTTCGTGCGGCGGGCCGCATCACCGCGCATCGCGACATGGGCAAGAGCCACTTCCTCGACCTGCGCGACGCGACGGGGCGTATTCAAATCTATATTCACGCAAAGGAAGTTGGCCCGGACCTAACCGATCTTTTCCGCCTGCTGGATATTGGCGACCTCATCGGGGTTGAAGGCACATGCTTTATCACCAAAAGCGGAGAACCGACCTTGAAGGTCCATACGTTCCAGTTGCTCGCGAAGGCGTTGCGGCCGCTCCCCGAGAAATGGCACGGATTACAGGACATCGAAGCGCGGTACAGGCAACGTTATCTCGATCTTCTCACGAACGAGCATTCCCGCGGGGTGTTCGAAAAACGCATCGCTATTATCCGCGAAACGAGGCAGTTCCTGGAGGAGCGCGGCTTCGTCGAGGTCGAGACGCCAATTTTGCAAACGATCGCTGGAGGCGCGGCTGCTGAACCATTCAGAACGCATCATAAGGCACTCGGCCTCGATCTTTACCTGCGCATTGCGCTGGAGCTTTATTTGAAACGTTTGCTCGTCGGCGGGTTCAACAAGGTATTCGAAATCAACCGTAACTTTAGAAACGAAGGGATTTCTCGAAAACACAATCCTGAATTCACGATGCTAGAAGCCTACTGGGCGTATGCCGATTTCGAGAAAATGGCCAATCTCGTCGAAGAACTGATTTGTTATCTCGCCGAGAAAATCTGCGGGTCACTAACAATCGAGCATCGAGACGCTGACGGCAAAATTGTTCGCACCATCAATCTGCGGCGCCCCTGGCGCCGGGCGCGCTACCATGATGCGGTGCGGGAAGTTGCCAGAAAAGATTGGTTCGAGCTCTCCAGCGAGCAGCGGCGCGATCGCGCCACGAATGAATTCAAATTGGAAATCCTCCCGCAACTGGCTGATTTCGAAGTGACGCAGCATGTATTCGAAAAACTCGTCGAGGAGAAGACCATCGATCCTCTATTTGTGACGCATTGTCCGAAAGAGCTGGTGCCGCTGGCAAAACTAAACGCAGCTGACAGCTCGCTCGTAGATGTTTTTGAACTGATCATTAATGGGGCAGAAATCGCGCCCGGCTACAGCGAATTAAACGATCCGCTTGTGCAACGTCAGCGTCTGCTAGAACAGGCGGGCGAAGAGAAGCAAAAGATCGACGAGGAATTTTTGCTCGCGCTCGAGCACGGCATGCCGCCGGCTGGCGGCATCGGGATAGGAATGGACCGGCTCACCATGCTGCTCACAGGTGCGGAATCCATCCGCGACGTGATCTTGTTTCCTTTGTTAAGGCCGAGGAAGGTGTAGCCGTCGGTCCGTAAGCGGTGCTGCGATTCGTGCGCGAACATCGTGCTTCGCACAGCGGAGCGTCTACAGGCTGCCTTAGCGTTCCGTCTCTAAATCGAAAGTGACCTTCGCGTTGATACGATAGTTCGTGATTTTGCCGTCTTGCACCTCAGCGGTGAATTCCTTGACGTAAATCGAGCGAATGTTCCGCAGGGTTTTTGAGGCTTCTCTTGCCGCGCCTTGCGCGGCGTCTTCCCAGCTCTTCGGCGATTGTGACAACAGTTCAATAACTTTAACGACTTTAGCCATGGCAGTGTTATTCTCCTTCCTCTAGTTTATCGCAGACCGCGGGTGCGGTGCGCGTCTGCGCGCGTTGCGACGTTGCAGTGCGAAGCAATCCGTTTTACCGCTTCTAGGGTGCAAGAGAACGTATGAAAGCCTTCGACATCGCCGGAGTGCCGCGTGACGAGGTGAGCCGCTTCGTCCGGGGAATTCATTCCGATCCGTTTTCCATTTTGGGTCCGCACCGCGTTGGTGATGATTTGGAGATTCGCGTCTTTCGGCCGGACGCCCGTGCGGTCGATATCGTGTTGGATCGTGAAGCGGAGAAACCGATCGCAGCGGAGCGAATTCAGCAGGATGGATTCTTTTGCGTGACTGTCCCGGGCGTTTCGCGAGATGTCCCATACCATCTGCGTGTCATTGGTTGGGACGGATCGCAGCAACTCACGCGCGATCCGTATCAGTACGGCCCGATTATGGGCGAAGTCGATCTACATCTATTCGCCGAAGGGCAAGACTGGAAAATCTACGAAAAATTCGGCGCGCATTTGCGCACAGTGGGTGATGCGGCAGGCGTTTATTTCGCGGTCTGGGCGCCTAACGCGCAACGCGTGAGCGTCGTCGGCGGTTTCAACAACTGGGATGGCCGCGTGAATCCGATGCGCAAGCTCATCGGCAGCGGTGTATGGGAGTTATTTGTGCCGGGGATTAAACAGGGCGCGCACTACAAGTTCGAAATCCGCGCGCAGACGGGCGCGGTGCTACTTAAGAGCGACCCGTTCGCATTTTTCAATCAACACGGCAAAGCGACTGCGTCGCTCGTGTACGATCTGGAACGTTACACCTGGAACGATGCTGCGTGGATGGAATCGCGCCGAACGCGGGATTGGCCGAGGAGCGCCATCAATATTTACGAAGTGCACCTGGGCTCATGGCGTCGCAAAGCCGAAGAAGGAAATCGCCAGCTCAGTTATCTCGAACTCGGCGAGGAGTTGCTGCCGTACGTGCTCGAAATGGGTTACACGCACATCGAGTTGTTGCCGGTTGCCGAGCATCCCTTCGAAGGTTCATGGGGCTATCAGGTCACAAACTATTACGCGCCCACCAGCCGGTTCGGCCCACCTGATGACTTCCGCCAGTTCGTCGACAAATGTCATCAGGCCAGCATCGGCGTGATCGTGGATTGGGTGCCTGCGCATTTTCCAAAGGATGCGCACGCGTTGGCCGAATTCGATGGCACCGATCTTTACGAGCACATGGACCCACGCCAGGGCGAACACCAGGATTGGGGCACGCTCATTTTCAATTATGGCCGCAACGAAGTACGCAACTTTCTCATTGGCAACGCGCTTTTCTGGTTCGACAAATACCACATCGACGGTCTGCGCGTGGATGCCGTGGCTTCGATGCTTTATCTCGATTATTCACGTAAGCCCGGCGAATGGATCCCGAATGTTTACGGCGGTCGCGAGAACCTCGACGCAATCTATTTTCTGAAGCGTTTCAACGAAGTTTGTTACGAACGTTTTCCGGGAATCATGACCATCGCTGAGGAATCAACCGCGTGGCCCGGTGTCACGCGTCCGACTTATCTCGGCGGCCTCGGGTTCGGGTTCAAGTGGAACATGGGGTGGATGCACGACTTCCTGCACTACATGAGCATCGATCCGATTTACCGGCGCTATCACCACGGCAACATCACCTTCTCATTGCTTTACGCTTTCCAGGAAAACTTCATTCTGGTGCTTAGCCACGATGAAGTTGTTTACGGCAAGCGTTCCTTGTTATCCAAAATGCCAGGGGACGAATGGCAGAAGTTCGCCAACTTGCGGATGTTCCTGGCATGGATGTACGGTCAACCCGGTAAAAAGCTCCTCTTCATGGGCGACGAATTTGGTCAGCCGAACGAATGGAACCACGATACAAGCCTTGACTGGGAGCTGCTGAAGTTGCCGCGTCACGACGGTTTGCGCCGACTCGTCCAACATTTGAATTACGTTTACAAAAACGAGCCGGCGCTCTGGCAACTGGACGATACGTACGAAGGATTCGATTGGATCGATTTTCACGACGCCGACAACAGCGTCGTTTCGTTCCTGAGAAAAACGCGCGACGGCGACATCATGGCGTTCGTGGTGAATGCCACGCCGGTTGTGCGTTACAATTACCGGCTAGGAGTTCCTGAGGCCGGTTTCTACAGCGAGATAATCAACACCGACGCTGAAACCTACGGCGGCAGCAATGTAGGCAATTTCGGCGGCATTCGAACCGAAGACGTTCCCTGGATGGGTCGCGAACATTCGATACTCATTCACTTGCCGCCGTTGGCGACCGTCGCGTTCAAGCTGCAACGGTGACCCCTGAAGCAAACTCACTGCCTCAGATGCTTTTGTCTTTGCAGGCATATGTTTACTAACACGGCAAGTCAAAAACATTTCTCCCACTGGCGTGTCGTTCATCTCTCGCAGTAGGTTATCGGTGCAGCGATATTGAATCACATTTTTAACTCAGCGATTTGCGTAGTCGGGACGGACATCCACTAAAGCCCCGGAATTCGAACCCTAGCAGTAAGGGAAACGAGTGAAAAGGGAGAGAAATGAAACTATCTATCGAAGCGAAAGTGGCCGCTGCTATAACGGCGGCTTTTACAGCTTTGACCGTAGGTGCGATAGCACAGGCAAACAGTGGAAGCCAAACTGGCGAGCCTAATGGCGACGGGGCACTAGGGAGTCCTGGAGCAAACACCGGCATGATTCAGCAAGAAGACCGTAGCTGGCGACCTAGCCGGACCGACGCTCAACAGAGCAGAACACGGCCATCGCAACGGGTTGATCCGATTCGTCTGTAACAAGGAGATGACACAATGTTAGGCTGGGCCGTAACTTTTCTGATAATCGCTCTGATCGCAGCAGTGTTCGGGTTTGGAGGAATCGCAGCCGCGTCGGCAGGAATTGCAAAGTTCCTATTCTTTTTGTTCCTGGTCATGTGCGTGATCTTCTTCATCTTCGGCTGGAGGGGAAGAGGAGTCCCGTAGGAAGAGGAGTCCCGTAAACCGCTCTCCTCAGGGAGACTGCTGAGCGGATTACCATACGAAAGGGCAGGTTACACATAACATTGGACCCTAATCCAATCGATTAGCCCGCTCTAGTGCTTTCACGCAGTCGATTCCTACGCTCGCAGTGAATTCCTAATTTCGTTACGGCTGTGTAGGGTTCGCCATCCGAAGTTATGATTGCTGAATTAAGAAATTAACGGAGCTTTATTTCCTATGGCTGGCAATCAAGATGCGCGAAAAGAACAAAATTCGGACTCATCCGAAAACATCGAAATTCCGCCTATCCCGAAGCAGACCGCTGGTGCTCTCGCAGGGGCCGCGGTTGGCAGCGTAGCCGGACCCATCGGCGCGGTTGTCGGCGGCGTGGCGGGCGCTCTTGCTGCAAAAGCGGCCGAAAAGCGGCGCGGGATCAGATTGGCCGCCAGGAAAACCGTCCAGAAGGTGGTTAAGAGTTCCAAAGCGAGCGTAAAACAAACCGCCAAGCGACGACCGGGGAGGAAGTCTGCCAGTACATCGCGCAAAACTGCTACGCGTTCCCGCGGCAAGGTGAAAACAAGAGTATCGCGACGATCAACGACAGCAAAATCACGCAAAAAGGCTGGAACTCGGCGAAAATCGACATCATCGCGGACTGCTCGAAAGGGCAGCGGCGGTCGCAGAAAACGGCATTAGGCGCAAGAAAAGCGATTAGCAGTTCAAATCCTTCTTCGCGCGCGCCAACTACACCATTGGGAAACGCTCTAGCGCTGAGCTACCACTCTGAAGCAATAGGGGACGGTGCGTTTGTCACAGCCCTCGTCTGCCTTGGATAAGGTTAATGATAAGGATGACAACGGCAATTACCAGCAGGAGGTGGATGAGAGCGCCGCCAAAATGGCCGATGAAGCCCAGAAGCCAGAGCACGACCAGGATGACAATTACAGTCCAGAGCATAGATATACCTTTCAGCTGAGTTAGTTAAGTTGTTATGGCGACAGAGTCTCCTGACGCGGTCAAGCAAAAACTTGACTCTCGGCGCAGCGCGTGTCCGCGATTCCAGAAATCGTCGCGCATACTGTAGGATTTTGCCTGATGAGACAATCATCCGCCAGCCCGATTGTGTGTTTTCGTAATCAAAGCAGGTTCCTGCGCACAACGAAAGAGTTCCGAATTAATAACACCAGGTACGGATTACGTAAGATGCGTTTAACAAATAGAATCAAACAAGCCGGTGCGACTGGATACATTTTACTTTGGCTTCTAGGAATTCCGATTCCTATTTTGCTCCTGATCTTTCTGTTGCGAGGTTGCACATAAGATTTTGGGAGCGAGCTCGCTTCGTTGAAAACTCAGGTACGAGCAAAACCGACAAAATTGAATCCACACTTATGAAACTAGAAACACTAAAAGACCTTTACATTCACGAACTCAAAGACCTCTACAGTGCAGAGAAGCAGATTATAAAAGCGCTGCCGAAAATGGTTAAGGCCGCTAGTAACAAACAGCTTGCGGCGGGGTTTGAAGAACATTTGGAGCAGACAAAGGAACACGCGGCGCGTCTCGAAAAGATTTTGACGAGTCATGATGAGGCAACCCGCGGCCCGAAATGTAAGGGCATGGAGGGTCTGATTAAAGAGGGAGACGAGATGATCGAAGAAGATGCTGAAGACGAAGTGCGCGATGCCGGGCTAATTGCTGCGGCGCAGCGCGTTGAGCACTATGAGATGGCCGGTTACGGCTGTGCTCGGACATATGCCGAGTTGCTGGAGGATCGGCCGAGCGCGCAGCTACTCCAGACTACCTTGACCGAAGAATCAGATACAGACAAAAAGCTGAGCAAGTTAGCCAAATCCGTTATCAATGTCGCTGCTAAATAAATAAGACCGGCGGGAGTATCGGTTGCGATCCATAACACCGATACCTTCAAACAAACTAAAGAGCCATGAAACTAACAGAACCCATGAAACGAACTTTACTAACCTTAACTTGTCTCAGTGCGCTTAGCCTAGCGGCATTGGCTGCTGACGATGAGAAGACGAAACCCGATAACACGGCAACGAACGAGCGCGATCGCTCCGGTGAAACCAAGACATCTGGCGACCAGTCAAACAGTTCTGCGGATTTAAAAATCACGCAGGCCATCCGGCAGGCGCTAATGAAAGACAGCGAGCTTTCAATGACTGCGAAGAACATCAAAGTCATTACCGCTAACGGCCAAGTCACACTGCGCGGGCCCGTTAAGACTGCGCAAGAAAAAGCAAAAATCGATCAGATTGCAAGATCAGCGGCTGGCGGCGCTCAGATCGACGATCAACTCGACGTTAAAGAATCAAAGTAACAAATTAACCTCAACACAAAGGAAAGAAAATCATTATGTCTAAATCAGTATTCGGTATTGCAACTACACATGGCCAGGCTGAGCGAATTGTCCAGCAACTCCAAGCTCAAGGCTTCGCAGCCTCGGAAATTTCAGTACTAATGCCTGATACAGGCGGCACGCGTGACGTTGGTCACGTTAAAGCCACAAAGGCGCCGGAGGGCGCAACGACCGGTGCAGCTACAGGTGGCGCTACCGGCGGCGTGATCGGGTTGCTGGCAGGAATTGGCGCGTTGGCAATTCCCGGCGTCGGTCCATTTATCGCCGCCGGTCCAATTATGGCGGCGCTTAGTGGCGCAGCCGTCGGAGCGGCGACCGGCGGTGTGGTCGGCGGTTTGATCGGTCTGGGCATTCCAGAGATCGAAGCAAAGCGCTACGAGGAGAAGTTGAAAAAAGGGAATTACCTGATCGCTGTGCACACGGATGAAAGCGAAGACGTTGATCGAGCGAAGCACATTTTCAAAACTGCGGGCGCTGAGGATATCAGCACCGTCAGCGAAGCATCGGCACCGAAAGTTAGGTAAGAAAATCGTAAAGAAGCCCTTAATACCCAACGAATCCACTGGAATCCGGCATCGATCAGACCGCTAATATTTGAACAAATCTTGGAGAAGGGAAAACTATGGCTGAAGAAAACAAAATAGATCACGGACCTGCGGTTCCGCCGCAGGTGGGAGAAAGAGCAAAGCGCGGCGTGAGGCACGCCAGCAAAGCGACGGAAGATCTCGGCTCCGCCGCGGGCGCAATGGCCGAAGAATATCGGGGCCGCGCGGAAGCGGTATGGGATGATGCGCGCCGTCGGGTCCGCAGTTTTCAGGACGACAGCGAGCAATACGTCCGCGAGAACCCGACGAAGGCGGTCTTTACCGCGCTCGGCGTCGGTTTCGTACTGGGAATAATTTTCCGTCGTTAGGGTGCGAGCCAGGTCGGGCGATGTCCGGGTTCGCAGCCTGTGAGCGGCACGATAAGCGCTGGTTCCGGCTTGCACCCGGCATAATTCTCGACCCTACAATTTAGGCTAGGAATACTATGGCAAGGGAAACGCAAAAAGAAAAACTTCAGAAACAGGAAGAGTCGCGAGATGTATTTTCCCTGATGAGCGATGCTTTTCGCATTTTTGCACGCCGGTCATCGGCGGTGCTCGGTAGCGCGTGGGCCTTTGCCAGCGCAATTCTCATCATCGTCGTTTGGGGGCTAACCGGGCCCACCTTCCATTATTCGGATACCTGGCAGCTCATTATTAATACCGGAACGACAATTGTTACTTTCCTGATGGTCTTTCTTATCCAAAATACGCAGAACCGAGACGCCAAAGCGGTTCATTTGAAGCTCGACGAGATAATCCGAGCGCTGCAAGGCGCTCGAAATGAACTTGTCGATTTAGAAAAACGGTCCGACGAAGACCTCACCAGGCTTGAGAAACAGTTCGAGCGAATTCGCAAAAAAGCGGAGCGGAACGGAAACATCTCTGGCCATCAAGCTTAACAAACCGCACTGAGCGCAGATTCTGCAAAATCGCGCAAAAATACGCTGCCTTGGTACACTTAATACATGGAAGCCAATCCATCCGTTTATCGGAACTGAAAGTTGGGGCCATCATCAGCACCTCCAGCCGGGGCTGCTAGTTGGAATCTGAGCCGTGACACGCAAAGCGGATTCGCGACCGCCGATCAATCCTACGCGTTCAATGAATTCAGGTCGACGCGCGGTCAGCCCTTTTCGGGCGAAACAGCTTCTCTAACGTTTTGGACGTGCTCCTTGATTTCGTTAACTTGCGGATGCACGTCGCTCATTAAATCGTGCTCGGCTTTCGAAAGCTTTTCAATACGCCTTGTCATTTCATGCAGTTCTTCCAACATCGCATCCTGCCGGGATGAGATGCGATGCATCCACCAAAAGCACACGACCCAGCAGACTGTTCCGACGCAGCTCAGTGCCAACGCCATGGCTTCAAAGTTTTGCATCTGAGATTAAGTCACGGTAATCGCCATCGGGCCCCGAACCGGCGGCGACATTTGTGCTTCACACTCGCTTGCACGAATTGTCCAGTCGAGTCGTAGATTCTACATCTTACCACTCCTTGAAATCGATACTGTGTGCGGCTCACGCGGCTGTCGC
>Ga0307308_10000568_pt1 | contig 13460 bp, 10 predicted proteins | sample ER_DNA_195_FD_194501 | JGI IMG/M metagenome (GOLD analysis project Ga0307308, IMG submission 194501) | Bulk soil microbial communities from the East River watershed near Crested Butte, Colorado, United States - ER_DNA_195 | ecosystem: Environmental > Terrestrial > Soil > Floodplain | place...
AGTCTCGACGGCGGCGCCGCTCAGCTCGAGCTCCTCGGCGATCTCCTTGTAGGAGAAGCCGCGCCATTCGCGGAGGAGAATCGCGCGTCGCTGGAGCTCCGGCATGCGCGCAAGCGCCTCCTCGAGGCCCATGAGGTCCTCGCTCTCCACCTCTCGGGCCGGAGACATGTCGGCCATCAGCATGGGATCGCTCAACACCTCGCGCTCGCGCCTGCGGCCGCGGGTGCGGTGGCGGGCGCGACAGGCGTTCTGAGCGATCGTGAAGAGCCAGCTGGCTTCCGCGCGGGGGACGATGCCCCGGCGCAGCCCTCTGAACGCCAACATGAAGGTCGTCTGGGCGACGTCCTCGGCTTCCTCACGGCTGCCGACCTGGTAGAGGCAGTAGCCGTAGATCCGGTCGTAGTAGCGCTCGTAAAGGTCGCCGGCGCTCTCTGCGGCCGGCTCGGCGGCGCGCGCTTGACTCCGGGTAGAGACCAGTGTGGGACTTACGGCCAAGCAACCCCCTTATCACCCTTCTGGGTGTCCACGGACTCTCACTGTGAGTCAGTTTTTGCCATAAGGCAAGGGCTGGCGACGCATATGATCAGCGGCATCGACGTCCTCCGGCTCACCGAGCTCCTCACGGAGCTGCCGAAGGAGCGCACGCGGCTCCTGGACAACCTTGGGCGCATCCGCCGCGAGGTGGGGCCCCTTACCCCCGAGCTTTCGGACGCGCTCGCCGACCACATGAACCTCCGTCAGGGAGAGGTGCACGAAGTCATCTCTTTCTATTCATTCCTCGAGGTGCCCGTGGATGCCGTCCGGGTCTGTGTCGGGCCTGTCTGCGACTGCCTGGGAGCAAAGGAGCTCCTGGCAAGGGAGCAAGAGCACGCGAACGGGGTGCCAGTCCTCGGGGTCGAATGCCTTGGGCACTGTGACCTGGCGCCGGTGCTGATGCGCGGCGATCGCGTCGAGCCCGACGTCACTCATCGCGCGAACGACGGACCGTCCACGGGCCTCGCCGAGCGGGACGAGACGATTTCCGACTACGAGCGTCGCGGCGGCTTGGCCGTTCTGCGCGCCCTACCGGCGAAGGACAAGATCGTCCAGGAGCTGAAGGCCGCCGAGCTCTCCGGTTATGGAGGAGCGGGCTTTCCCACGAGCGTGAAGTGGGAGTCGGTCGGAAAGGAGCCGGGGCCTCGGTACGTCGTGGTCAACGCGGACGAGGGCGAGCCCGGGACGATCAAGGATCGCTACGTGATGGAGCTCCGCCCTCACCTCATGCTCGAGGGGACGCTGATCGCGATGCATTTCGCCGACGCAAGCGAGGGTTTCATCTACCTGCGCGAGGAATATGCGACGGCCCGTCAGCGCCTCACCGCGGCCATCGAGGAATTCCGGTCTGCCGGCTTTCTCGACGGTCGCTCGCTCGAGCTCGTCGTCGGCGCCGGCGCCTATATCTGCGGCGAGGAGACGGCGATGCTCGAGTCCATGGAGGGTCGCCGCGGGATGCCGCGTCTGAAGCCGCCGTTTCCCAGCCAGTTCGGCTACCTCGGCCGACCGACCCTCATCAACAATGTCGAGACGCTCGCGCACATCCCGGCGATCTTGCGGGGAGGAGGCGAGGCCTGGCCTCGTGTGCGCCTGTGGTCGGTCTCCGGTGCTGTACGCGAGCCCGGCTGCTACGAGGCGCCTCTCGACGTCACCCCGCGCCAGCTGATCGACGACCATGCCGGGGGAGCCACTGGGTCCATCTCGGCCATCGTTCCGGGGGGCGCAGCGAGTGGGATCCTGCCGCCGGAGGCGGTCGACGTTTCTCTGACGCGCGAGTCCCTGCGCGAATGGGGCGCCGGGCCGGGCTCGGCCGGCCTTCAGGTCTTCCCCGAGAGCTATTCGCCACTTCGACTTCTCACGGAGACCATGCGGTTCTTCGCCGAGGAGTCGTGCCAGAAGTGCACGCCGTGCCGCATCGGGAACCGCGGCATGCACCATCTTCTCGAGGAGCTCGAGCACGGCCGCTCGGCCATGCCGCGCACGCAGGTGGAGGAGTGGCTCGACGCGATGGTCGCCACCTCGATCTGCGGTCTCGGCCAGGGAGCGCCGTTCCCGATGCGGAACGCCTTCCGGCATTGGCCGGAGCTGTTCGCTCCGCTCGGCGAGCCCACTACCATGAGCCGCCCGTGATCAAGTTCAGTCTGGACGGGAAAGAGGTCAGCGCACCCGAGGGCGAGCTCCTCGTCCACGCGGCCGCCCGCCACGGAGTCTTCATCCCCACTCTCTGCCACGACGACAAGCTCGACCCTTACGGGGGTTGCCGGATGTGTGTCGTCGGCGTCGAGGGCTCCCCACGGCCGCTCCCTGCCTGCGCGACCCGGGTCGCCGAGGGGATGGTCGTGTCGACGAACTCGTCCGTGCCGCAATACCAACGCACGCTCACGGAGATGCTCCTCGCGGAGCACATGAACCCTGATCCCGGCGGTCGCCCGAACGAGCTGACGGACCTCGCCGGGGACATCGGTGCCGAGGCCCCCTTCATGCTCCCGGACGCGAAGCGGGAGCCCTACGACGACCGCAACACGCTCATGGGCTACGACCCCGACGCGTGCATCCTCTGCGCGCGCTGCGTCCGCTACACCCAGGAGGTGATGCAGTGCTCGGCGCTCTCCCTCGAGGGACGAGGGCCGGACGCGCGCGTCGTCCCCACGTGGGGGCTCTCATGGCTCGACACGGAATGCGAGCTCTGCGGCGGCTGCCTGGGCGTCTGCCCGACAGGAGCGATCTACGAGAAGTTCGAGGAGGGCACCGAACGGCCGGAGCCGGCGCTCAAGAAGGTCAAGTCCACGTGCACGTTTTGCGGCGTCGGGTGCCAGATCGACATCAACGTCGATCCCGAGACGAACCGGATCAAGAAGATCACGTCAGACCCGACCTACGTCTCCAACGAGGGCAACCTCTGCGTCAAGGGCCGCTTCGCCTTCAACTTCGTCCATCACCCGGACAGGCTCACGGAGCCACTCGTCCGCGGCGAGGACGGAGAGCTGCATCCGACCAGCTGGGAGCACGCGCTCCAGGTCGCGGCTGACGGACTGAACCGGATAAAGGCCGAGCACGGCGCGCAGTCGATCGGCTTCCTCGCCTCGGCTCGCCTGACGATGGAGGAGAACTTCCTCATCCAGAAGCTCGCGCGCACGGTGGTCGGCACGAACTCGATCCACTCCTGCGAAGCCACCTGACACGCTCCGACCCTCTACGGCCTGGTCAGGTCGTTAGGCAGAGGAGCCACCACCAACTCGATCCCCGAGATCGAGAACGCCCGCTTCATCCTCGTCATCGGCTCCAACACCACCGAGGCGCACCCGGTGCTGGCGTTGCGGATGAAGAAGGCCGCCCGTAACGGCGCGACCCTTGTCGTCGCCGACCCGCGCAAGATCTGGCTGACGAAGCTCGCCAAGCGCCATCTCCAACTGCGACCCGGCTCGGACGTCTGGCTCCTGAACGCGATCATGCACGTCATCCTCGAGGAGGGGCTGCAGAACGAGGACTACATCCGTGAGCACACGGAGGGCTTCGAGGCCGTCGCGGACGTCGTCAAGCGCTACACGCCCGAAGAGGCCGAGAAGGTCACGGGCGTCCCGGCCGCCGACATCATCGCCACCGCGCGTGAATACGCCGCGGAGAAGCACGCCGCGATCTTCTACACGCTCGGGATCACCGAGCATGCCTGTGGGGTCGACAACATCTGGTCGCTCTCGAACCTCGTCCTCATGACCGGCCATCTGGGTTACGAGTCGACTGGGCTGAACGCCCTCCGGGGCCAGAACAACGTTCAGGGCCTGAACGACGCCGGCGCCAACCCGGCCTATCTCCCGGGCTACCAGCCCGCCGACGATCCGGAGATCCGCGAGAAGTTCGCCGAAGCGTGGGGCGTCGAGGTGCCGGAGAAGATCGGCTACCGGCTCGACCAGATGATGTCGGGGCTCCACGACGGCCGGATCCGGGCTCTCTACCTCGTTGGTGAGAACCCCGCACAGACCGAGCCGAATGCACACCACGTCGAGGAAGGGCTGGGACACCTGGACTTCCTCGTTTCACAGGATCTCTTCCTGAACGAAACGAGCTCACAGCACGCGGACGTCGTCTTCCCAGCCTCCAGCTTCGCCGAGAAGGAGGGGACCTTTACGAACACAGAGCGGCGCGTGAACCGAGTCCGCAAGGCGGTTCCGTGCCCGGGCGAAGCGCGCGAGGACTGGCAGATCGTCGTCGACTTCGCCAAGGCGCTCGGCGCCGATTGGCCGGAGTACGCCTCCGCCGAGGACGCCTGGAACGAGTTCGCCGACCTCGCGCCCTTCTGGTCCGGCATCCGTTACGACCGGATCGAGGAAGTCGGGCTCCAGTGGCCGTGCCTCGACCGCGACCACCCCGGAACCCCATATCTGCACTCGCCGAGCCCCTCACGTCCGAACGGGAAGGGGAAGTTCTATCCCGTCGAATACCAGCCGCCGATCGAGCAGCCGGACTCGGAGTATCCGTTCGTCCTTTCGACGGGGCGCACGCTCTACCACTACAACTCGGCAACGATGACGATGCGGGAGGCAGGCGTCGTCCAGAAGCAGGAAGATCCCTTCGTCGAGATCAGCGCAGAGGACGCGGCGAATCTCGGGATCGAGGACGGCGACTGGGTGCGGCTCGTCTCGCGCCGCGGCGAGCTCGAGGCGCGTGCTGCGATCGGTGAGCGCGTCTACCCCGGTCTGGTCTGGATGGCGCTCCACTTTGTGCAAGCGAAGGTGAACTGGCTGACGCACGACGTCGGCGACCCGCTCATCGGCACGCCGGAGTACAAGACGTCTGCGGTGCGCCTGGAGCCCATCGGCTCCGCCCTCAAGCCCGCCGCGCGCTAGCAGGAGGGCTTCCGGGAACTTCCGGGCCTCGAATGCCGTCAAAGCGGCAAATGAGGATCGGAGGCGTGATGAAGGTCTTGACGTTCGCCGTCGTGGTCGGTGCGCTGGCAGTGCTCGCAGCAGGATGCGGAGGCGGAAATGGAACGAGTGTGGCGCCTGGCCAGGTGAGCAGCGACAAGTCGGCTCAGGCAGCCGCCCAAATCGGCATTCAGCCGAGCGTAGGCGGCACTCTGCCGGGAATCACGGTCGTCGGAAGTGGCTCGGCCAAGGCCGTGCCGGACGTCTCCGATTGGTCGTTCGGCGTCCAGTCCGACGCCGAAACGGCGTCCGCTGCACTGAAGGAAGCCTCGCAGGCAACGAATCGAATCGTCGCCGCCCTACGCGGCGCCGGGATTCGGAAGGACGACCTGCGCACGGAACAGGTCTCGCTGTATCCCGCTATGTCGAGCGACGGCCGTGTCGTGACTGGCTACACCGCATCGAGCTCCGTTCAAGTGACGGTGCGCGACATCGGGAAGGCGGGTTCAGTGGTTGACGCCGCCGTCGGGGCGGGAGCAAACCAGGTCTCAGGCCCGGCGCTGCGAGTCTCCGACTCGCGCTCCCAGTACCGCACGGCGTTCGAAGCAGCGCTCGACGACGCGCGCTCGCGAGCCGAAGCGATCGCCGCGAAAGCCGGCGTCACGCTCGGAGCTCCCCTGGCCATTGTCGAGAGCGGAGGTGCGACTCCAGGACCGCTCTACGAGCGCGCCGCGTTGGACGCCCAAGTGCAGATCGAGCCGGGCACGCAGGAGATCTCGGCGACTCTCACTGTGACGTACGCTATCTCGTAGGCGGAAATCCCCGCAAATCGGGGTACGATGGGCTATGGCGCGGCCCGTGGCACCCCCAGGCGAGAGCCGGATCCTGTACGAGATCATCTCGACGGTCGGCTCCTCGCTCGAGCTCGAGGAAGTGCTCGCGTCCGTCGTCAGGCTTCTGTCGGACGCGAGCGCCGTCCACGCGTGCTTCGTCTACCTGGTCGAGGATGAGGGCGAGCGCCTGGTTCTGCGGGCAGCGTCGGAGCCGTACTCGCACCTGGTGGGCCAGATCACGCTCGAGCGCGGCGAGGGCATCGCGTGGCTGGCGGCCGAGCAGAAGGAGCCCGCATTCACCCAAAACGCACTGACCGACCCTCGCAACAAGTTCGTGCCGGAGCTCGAGGAAGAGAAGTTCCAATCCCTCCTTTCCGTCCCCATCGTCTCCCGTGAAGGGAACGTGACGGGCGTTATCTCACTCCACACCGAAGCGCCACGGGAGTTCACCGAAGCAGATGTAGAAGTCCTCGTCTCGAGCGCCTCGCTCCTGGCTGGAGCAATCGAGAACGCCCGGCTATACGAAGAGACGCGGGAGCGCGTCGGAGAGCTCGAGCACCTGACCGACCTGACCGAGATCCTCACACGCGCCCAGAGCGTCGACGAGCTCCTCCCCGCCGTTGCTGCCCATGGCCTCAAGCTTCTCCACGCCGAGGCGTGTCACGTGTATCTGCTCGAGCCGGCTTCCGAGGAGCTGCGGCTGCGCGCGTCGGCGCCCAGTGGCGCCGAGGCCCGGCCGGCGATCAACCTCCAGAGCCTTGGGCCAGAGCTTGCTCGCGGCAGGCGCTCGGCAACAGTCGCTGTTCCGCTCGTCGCCGACGACGAGCTGCTCGGATTGCTGCGGGCCGAAGGAACGTCGGAGGTCGATCTCGCGCGCGCGGCCGCGAACCAAACGGCGCTCGCGCTCAAGAAGATCGAGCTTATCGAGCGGCTGACGGAGAAGAACCTGATCAAGGACTTTTTCGAGCAGCTCGCGGGAGGCAGCGTCCTCGGCGATCTGGAAGGACGTGCCGCGCGGCTGGGCTGCGACCTCGACCAGCGTTACCTGGTCGTTGCTGCCAGCCCGCCCAACGATGCCCTCGAGAAGTCGCTGGCAGCAGCTGCGCCGGGGTCGCTCTTCGACCGCCGCGACGACTCCATCCGCGGTCTTCTTCGCATCCCGGCGGACGGTCCTGCCCGCCTGGTGGAGAAGCTGCAGGAGCTGCATGCTGGACTCGAGGGCCGCGCGTCGATCGGCGTGTCGAATCCTTGCCAGGGGGCCGCGAGCTTCCAGGCAGGCTTCGAGGAGGCTCAGCATGCGTTACTCGGAGCCTCCGTCATCCGCGGCGAGCCCGGGGTGATGACCTACGAGGAGCTCGGTCCCTACAAGTACCTCCTCCGGATGCCTTTCGATTCGGCCATGCGGGACGAGCATCGTGACGCCGTCCTACGGGTGGGCGACTACGACCGCCAGCGCAAGACAGCCCTCTTACGAACTCTCGAAGAATTCCTGCGTCGTCGCGGCAACATCAGCGCAACGAGTGAAGCTCTCTTCGTCCACCCGAACACCCTGCGTCAGCGCCTCCGCCGGATTCAGGAGCTCTCGGGTCTCGACCTGCGAAAAGACGATTGGCTCCTCGTCGAGATCGCCGTGAAGATGGTCAAGCTCCAGGAAGCGCTCGGAAAGCGGTCGGAGCCCACATAGCAAGACTCTTTCGGTTGTAGGAAGCGGCTATCGGCGTAGCCCTCCGCGCCGCGATATGGTCGGCTCGACCCCTGACCGTGGGAGGAAGCCGGATGGCCACGACCTCAGCACCCACCGCGGCCCCGAGCGTCGAAGATATTCGCCGGCGCTCGGAGGAACGCGGCGTCCAGTTCTACTTCGCCCAGTTCGTCGATATGTACGCCCGGCCGAGCGCAAAGCTCGTCCCCGCCCAGAACCTGGACGACCTCGTCAACGACGGGGCCGGGTTCGCCGGCTTCGCCGCCGGCGAGATCGGCCAGCTGCCGAGCGACCCGGACATCGCAGCCATGCCCGACCTCCGCAGCTATACGCCGGTGCCCTGGGAGCCGACGCTCGCCCGCTTCGCATGCGATGTCTACGTCGAGGGCGAGGAATGGCCCTACGACCCGCGAACGATCCTGCGCCGCCAGCTCGAAAAGTCTCGCAAGAAGGGCTACGAGTTCATGTTCGGGATGGAGCTCGAGTACTTCCTCGTCCGGCAGACGAACGGCTCCATCGAGCTCGCCGACGCCTACGACACGCTCGAGAAGCCGTGCTACGACCTCAACGGCCTGACCCGCAACTACGACTTCCTTTCGCAGGTATCGCGCTACGTGAACGAGCTCGGCTGGGGTAACTACGCGAACGACCACGAAGACGCGAACGGGCAGTTCGAGCAGAACTTCCAGTACGCGGACGCGCTCACCAGCGCGGATCGCGCGATCTTCTTCCGCTACATGGTGCACACGCTCGCCGAGCAGGCCGGGCAGATCGCCACGTTCATGCCAAAGCCGTTCAGCAACCTGACCGGCAATGGCGGCCACTTCCACATGTCCCTCTGGGATGGCGACACCAACCTCTTCCTCGACGAGGACGATCCGCGTGGCCTCGGCCTCTCGGAGCTCGCCTACAACTTCATCGGAGGCCTGAAGAAGCACGCCAAGGCCTATATCGCGGTCACTGCCCCGACGGTGAACTCCTACAAGCGCCTCAAGGTCGGCGCGCCGACAAGCGGGGCGACGTGGTCACCCGTCTACGTGACCTACGGCTACAACAACCGCACGCAGATGCTCCGCATCCCAGGCCCCGGGCGGGTCGAGGACCGAACGATCGACGGTTCGTGCAACCCATACCTCGCCGCGACCGTCGTCCTCGCAGCCGGTCTAGACGGGATCGAGAACAAGTTGGACCCCGGCGACCCGAACTCCGGGAACATGTACACGACCTCGGAGGACGAGCTCAAGAAGCGGGGCGTGGAGCTGCTCCCGGGGAATCTGCTCGACGCCACGCGCGAACTCGAGCAGGACGATGTCATCCGCCAGGCCCTCGGCCGCGGCAAGGACGAGGACTACGCCGACTACTACATCCGCGTGAAGCGCGACGAGTGGCGCAGCTACCACGAGCAGGTCACCCCGTGGGAGATCAAGGAGTACCTGACGCGCTTCTAGACCATATGTAGGAAAGCTCCATACGCTCAAGAGCAGGATCGTCGTAAAGATGGGCTACAGCACGCAAAAGCCCATGTAGATTGACTACATATGTGCGGGATCGTCGGACTGTTCGCGAAGTCAGCTGAGATGGAGGAGTCGCTCGGCGAGCATCTCGCCGCGATGCTCGCTCAGATGAACGACCGCGGGCCCGACAGCGCCGGGGTTGCGATCTACCGCGATCCCGCCGCGTCCGGGTCGAGCAAGCTCACCCTCTTCTCTCCGGCGCCTCTCCAGGACTGGGAAACCCTCGCCGCCGAGCTCGGTAAAGCGTTCGGCGGCTCCCCAGAGGCAAGCGTCCGCTCGAGTCATGCCGTCGTGGTGGTCGAGGCGGAAGCCCCAGAGGCGGAATCCTGGATCCGCGAGGTCCATCCCGAGCTGCGTGTCATGAGCGCAGGCCAGTCGATCGAGATCTACAAGGAGACCGGCCGGCCCGAAGACTTCATCCGACAGTTCGCGCTCACGGACTTTCACGGAACGCACGCTCTCGGCCACACGCGCATGGCAACGGAGAGCCGAGTGACGACTGCCGGCTCGCACCCCTTCTCCACCGGGCTGGACGTCTGCCTCGTCCACAACGGCTCGCTATCCAACCACAACCGGCTGCGCGAGCGGCTTCGACGCGAGGGAATCGAGTTCGAGACGGAGAACGACACGGAGGTTGCGGCCGGGTACGTCGCCTGGCGACTCCGCGAAGGCGCCTCGCTCGAGCAGGCCCTCGAAGGCTGTCTGGAGGATCTCGACGGCTTCTACACCTTCCTCGTAGGGACCGCTGACGGGTTCGCCGTGCTGCGGGACCCCATCGCGTGCAAGCCCGCCGTGCTCGCCGAAACCGAGGATTGGGTCGCGATGGGGTCAGAGTGGCGCGCGATCTCGGTCCTTCCCGGCGCCGCCGACGCACGGGCCTGGGAGCCCGCCCCCGGCGTCGTGTACGCCTGGGAGCGACAGAAGGTCTGATGGCCACCCGGGCCGTGGAGACGACGGCGGTCGAGGTCGTCGATCTCGCCGAAACACCGCTGCGGGAGCTCAACCAACGCCTGCATGACCTCACCGCGGCCCCCGGTCCCCGGCTCTGGCGCGTGCTCAATCCGAACGGCGCGCATGCGATCGGGGCCGGTGTGGATGCCGAGGTCGAAGTCGAGATCGAAGGGCACGTCGGCTACTACTGCGCCGGAATGAACAAGCTCGCGACCGTGCATGTGCACGGAAACGCGGGACCCGGCCTGGCGGAGAACATGATGTCGGGCGCCGTCGTCGTGGACGGGAACGCGAGCCAGTCGGCCGGCGCGACCGGGCATGGCGGCGTGCTCGTCATTCACGGCGATGCCTCCGCGCGCTGTGGAATCTCCATGAAGGGCATCGACATAGTCGTCCGGGGCTCCGTGGGCCACATGAGCGGTTTCATGGCGCAGCGCGGGCGCCTGCTCGTTTGCGGAGGCACCGGAGAGGCTCTGGGCGACTCGATCTACGAGGCACGGCTGTATGTGCGCGGCGAAGTGGCGGGTTTGGGAGCGGACTGTGTGGAGAAGGAGGTGCGCGACGAGCACTTGGCGGAGATTCGCGAGCTGCTCGAGCACGCCGGGATCGAGGACGTCCAGCCGGCTGAGTTCCGCCGCTACGGTTCCGAGCGGCGGCTTTACAACTTCCACGTCGACAACGCGTACTGATGACTGCCGAAGAGCGTCCCTGGAACCTGCGCGAGTCGTACCTCTACGACCGCACTGTCATCGCGGAGATCCAGCGCGCCGCGCGCGAGGGTATCTACGACATTCGCGGCTTCGGCGCGAAGAGGCGTCTGCCCCACTTTGACGATCTCCTCTTTCTGGGCGCGAGCGTCTCCCGCTACCCGCTCGAGGGCTACCGCGAGCGGTGCGACACGGACGTGACCGTCGGAACTCGCTTTGCGAAGAAGCCGCTCGAGCTCAAGATCCCGGTCACGATCGCGGGGATGAGCTTCGGCGCCCTCTCGGCGCCGGCGAAGGAAGCGCTCGGCCGCGGCGCGAGCGAGGTCGGCACGTCGACGACCACCGGGGACGGCGGCATGACCGCGGAGGAGCGGGAGCACTCCAAGATCCTCGTCTACCAGCTCTTGCCGTCGCGCTACGGCATGAACCCGGACGACCTGCGCAAGGCAGATGCGGTCGAGATCGTGGTCGGCCAGGGCGCCAAGCCGGGTGGCGGTGGGATGCTCCTGGGTCACAAGATCTCGGACCGCGTCGCGGAGATGCGCGACCTCCCGAAGGGGATCGACCAGCGGAGCGCTTCTCGCCATCCGGACTGGACCGGCCCGGACGATCTCGAGATCAAGATCGGCGAGCTCCGCGAGATCACGGACTGGCAAAAGCCGATCCTCGTGAAGGTCGGCGCCACACGGACGTACTACGACGTCCAACTGGCGATCAAGGCCGGCGCTGACGCGATCGTCGTCGACGGGATGCAGGGTGGGACGGCGGCGACCCAGGACGTCTTCATCGAGCACGTCGGCATTCCGACCCTTCCGGCCGTCCGGCTCGCGGTCGACGCGCTGCAGGAGCTCGACATGCACCGCAAAGTGCAGCTCATCGTCTCCGGCGGGATCCGGACGGGCGCGGACGTCGCCAAGGCGCTAGCCCTCGGCGCGGACGCCGTCTCGATCGGGACGGCGGCGCTGATTGCGATGGGCGACAACAGTCCCGAGCTGGAAGAGGAATATCGCAAGATCGCCAGCTCGGCCGGCTTCTACGACGACTGGCAAGCAGGCCGCGACCCCGCTGGGATCTCCACCCAGGAAGACGAGCTCTCCGCCCGCTTCGACCCGGTCCTCGGAGGACGCCGCATCGCAAACTACCTGCGCGTGCTGACGCTGGAGGCCCAAACGCTCGCGCGGGCATGCGGCAAATCCCATGTGCACAACCTCGAGCCTGAGGACCTCGTGGCGCTCACCGTCGAAGCCGCCGCGATGGCCCGCGTACCGCTTGCGGGAACGGATTGGGTCCCAGGCGCGAACGGCGCCGGATAGCCTACGCTCGGTGTCTTTCCTCCTCGCCTGCCCGAACTGTGGCCCGCGCGACGTGAACGAGTTCACATGCGCCGGCGAGGTCACCGTGAGGCCGAAAGGCTCGCCGTCGCTGCGTGAGCTCGCGACCTACATCTACTTCAGGCGCAACGTCGCCGGGGTGCAGCGCGAATGGTGGTTCCACCGCCTCGGCTGCGAGGTCTGGTTCCAGGCCGAGCGGGACACCCGCACCAATGAGGTGCTGCTGACCGAGATCGTCGACCCGGGCCGCGCAGGAGCGCCCGGGCCCCAGGCGGCCGCAATTCCCGACGCACCGGCGGTCTAGTGAGGCTTCCTCCCCAACAAGGCGAGCGGATCAACCGCGACGAAGAGTTGACCTTCAGCTTCCAGGGAAAGCCCGTGAAGGGCTTCCGTGGAGACTCCATCGGGTCGGCCCTGTTCGCCTGCGGCCAGAAAGTGTTCTCGCGCAGCTTCAAGTACCACCGGCCGCGCGGACTCCTCTGCTGCTCGGGGAACTGTCCCAACTGCATGATGACCGTGGACGGCGTCCCGAATGTGCGCGTCTGCGCCGAGCCCGCGCGCGACGGAGCCGACGTCCGTCCCCAGAACGTTTGGGGCTCGCTGGAGCACGACTTCCTCTCGATCACGGACAAGATGGGCGGGCCGTTCACGCCAGTCGGCTTCTACTACCGGACGATGATCCGCCCGCGGCGCGCCTGGCCGCTCTACGAGCGCTTTCTCCGCAGCGTCGCGGGACTCGGCCGACTCGACCCGGAGGCCCGTCGCAGCCGCCGCTATGACGTCGAGCACCGCCATGCGGACGTGCTCGTGGTCGGCGGAGGAAGCTCAGGCCGCCAGGCCGCCGCGGAACATGCGGCGGACGGGAAGCACGTTGTCCTCGTGGACGAGAACCGCAATGTCGAGAGCGGCGAAGGAGATTTCGAGGTACTAGCCCCGGCGAGAGCGCTGGGCATCTGGGAAGGCGGGCTCGTCCCCGTCGACGCGGGCAACGTCCTCTACCGCTACCGAGCCGAGGAGATCGTGGTCGCCACGGGCGCGATCGAGCAGCCGCTCGTCTTCCCGGGTAACGACCTGGTCGGCGTCATGCTCCCGGAAGGCGTTCGCCGTCTCGTCGACGACTGGGCGCTGCGGCCGGGCAAGCGAGCCGTCGTCATCACCGCTGACGAGAACGGCCGCGACGCTGCCATGCGCCTGAAACGAGCAGGCGTCGAGATCGCCGGCGTCTACGACCTCCGGCGGGAGCGCATCCGCCAGATCGCCGCCAAGGGCCGCAAGGGAATGCTCCGCGGTGTCGAAATAGATGGGCGCCGGACTTCCTGCGACCTCCTCGTTATGTCAGGCGGGCGGCAGCCGGCGTATTCACTCCTTTCGCAGGCGGGCGGGCGCGTCGAGTACGAGCCCGAACGCGGCATTTTCGTCCCCACTGACATCCCCGACGGCGTCGAAGCGGTCGGCTCGGTGACGGGTGAGGGCATTTCCGCCGCGGTTCCCGCCGCGACGTACAACGGTGCTTCCAAGGAAGGAAAG
>Ga0307308_10000569_pt1 | contig 13449 bp, 7 predicted proteins | sample ER_DNA_195_FD_194501 | JGI IMG/M metagenome (GOLD analysis project Ga0307308, IMG submission 194501) | Bulk soil microbial communities from the East River watershed near Crested Butte, Colorado, United States - ER_DNA_195 | ecosystem: Environmental > Terrestrial > Soil > Floodplain | place: USA...
CCGTGCAGGGCCTGTTCCCGGCCTTCTTCGTCTTCCTGTTCATCTCGTCGATGAACATCCCGCGCAACCTGATTCAGATCACCTGGTTCCGCGACGCGGCCACTCTGAACCCGGTCTCGTACCTGATCGAGTGCGTGCGCAGCCTGATCATCACCGGCTGGGACGCGGAGGCGCTCGCGCTCGGCTTCGGGATCGCGGCGGCGATCGCGGTCGTCGGGCTGGCGCTTTCGTCCCAGGCCTTGAAGGTGAGGATGGCACGGTGAGCAGCACGCTCAACGTCGCCCGCGCCGTGGCCTGGCGGACGCTGCACAACGTGTTCACCAACCCGTCGCTGCTGATCCCGTCGATTGTCTTCCCGCTCTTCTTCTTCACGGCCTTTGCCGGGGGGCTCTCGCGCGTCAGCAGCGTCCCGGGCTTCGACTACCCGCTCGGGTACACGTCGTTCCAGTTCGTGTTCGTGCTGCTGCAGTCGGCGGCGTTCGGCGGCGTCTTCACCGGTTTCGGGATCGCGCGCGACTTCGAGAGCGGCTTCGCGCGGAGGCTGCTGCTGGCGGCGCCGCACCGGAGCGGGATCGTGCTCGGCTACGGGATCGCCGCGCTCGTCCGCTGGTTTTTCACAGCCACCGTGCTGACCGTGGTCGCGCTTGCGGTCGGTATGAACATCGGCGGCAACGGCGTCGACCTGTTCGGCCTCTACGCGCTCGCCGTGATCATGAACATCGCCGCGCTCCTCTGGGCCTGCGGCGTCGCGATGCGCTTCCGCACGCTGCAGGCCGGCCCGGTGATGCAGTTCCCGGTCTTCATCGTGCTCTTCTTCGCGCCGGTCTACGTGCCGCTCTCCCTCCTCAACGGCTGGATCCACTCGGTCGCCGTCGTCAACCCGGTCACACGTGTGGTCGAGTCGGGGCGCGGCTTCCTGGCGGGGTCCCCGACCGAGGTCGGCTTCGCGTTCGGGGCGGGTCTCGCGCTCGTGCTCGGCTTCTCCCTCTGGGCCTTCCGCGGCCTGCGCAACGCCGAAGCCGCGGGCTGAGCTACTTGACCTAGCGGGCCAAAAGCCCGAGGATCGCCTCACTGGGGATTCGTTCGAGAGGGGAGCGACATGACGGTAGGCAAGGATTCGGGCGCGAGCACGCGCGCGCGCAGGCTGACGTCGGCGGTCATCGGGCTCTGCGCCCTGCTCGCCGTTCTCACGGTTTCTTTCGGCGCGGGAGCCAGCACCGGTGGGCTCACGCTCCGGGACATGCACGGCACGAAGGGGCTCTGGGCCCACACGACGCTGAAGGCGTCCTTCGCCGGCCGGTTGGCGCCGGCACTGAAGCTGCGGACGGCGCACGTGCGTCCGTTCACGCTCAAGCGGGCCGCCCTGCACCGCGTGCTCGTTCACGCGCCGTGGGAGAACACGAAGGCCGCGCGCCTGCATCCGGTTGTCGTCTCGCTGCCTGCGCCGAACGGGCGCTTCGAGCGCTTTGCGCTCTTCCGGACGGCGATCATGGCGCCCGCGCTCCAGCGCAAGCACCCTGAGATCGCCACCTACGGCGGCCGCGGCGTCGACGATCCCGCGGCGACGATCCATGCCGACCTCAGCCCGTTGGGCTTCCACGCCTCCGTGCGCTCCCCCCACGGCGGCTGGTACATCGACCCGTACTACCGCAAGAACCCGAACGTGTACGTGCCGTACAACGTGCTCCAGGACAAGAACGCGTTCCCGTTCTCCGAGCACGAGCTCAGCACTGCCGGCGCGCCGAAGCTCGACCCGGCGGCCCCGAGCGTGCCGACCGGCGACGTCCTTCGCAACTACCGGCTCGCGCTGATCACCGACCCCGGCTACTCCGACTACGTCGGCGGGCCCGCGATGGTGACGGCGGCCAAGGTCGCGCTGATCAACCGCGTCGATCAGCCGTACGAGGACGACCTCTCGATCCGCATGCAGCTGATCGGCAACAACGACCTCTTGAACCTGAACACGTGGGGCGCGGCGACCGCGCCGAACGGCCCCTGCGGCGCCGCGGCCTGCTTCACGCAGTCGCAAGTCACGGGCTGCTCGAGCACGACGCGCGCGCGCTTCGTGATCGGGCAGATCATCGGCGCCTCGAACTACGACATCGGCCACCTCGCGCTCGGCCAGCCGGGCGGCGGCGTGGCGAACCTCGGCGTGGTCGGCCGCTCGAACAAGGCGGGCGGCTGCACCGGAATCCCCACTCCGGTCGGAGACTTCTACGCGATCGACTACGTGGCCCACGAGATGGGCCACCAGTTCAGTGGCAACCACCCGTTCAACGGCAACCAGCTCAACTGCTCGGGAGGCAACCGAAACGCGGGCACCTCGACCGAGCCGGGCAGCGGCTCCTCGATCATGGCCTACGCGGGCATCTGCCTGACCGACGACCTCCAGCGGCACAGCGACCCGTATTTCGCGGAGCGTAGCCAGACGGAGATCTCGACGTACACCTCGAGCTCCCAGGCTGCGATCAACGAGGTGCAGACGGTCTCGCTCCGCCACTTCGGCGGCGGCAGCGAGGTGCAGACGGTCACGTTCGGGCCCGGCTACCAGCAGGCCTCGACGGTCCAGCCGCTGACCGTCACCATCGGCGCGGCTCCCAGCGCGACCCAGCTCGGCGGCCTGACCGAGGACGGCAACACGGTCACGGTCGCTACCGGCGCGGCCGGCGCCACCCACACGCTGCAGCCGGGTGATGTGGTCACGATCGCGGGCGCGGGGAACGCCGGCTACAACGGCACCTGGACCGTCACCTCGGTCCCGTCCACGCGCTCCTTCACCTACACGAACCCGACCTCCGGGCTCCCGCGCTCGGGCGGCGGGACGATCACGCTCAACGCGCCCGGCCTGACCGAGTCGGGCAACACGGTCACCGTGCGGACCTCTGCTGCGCACAACCGCTCGGTCGGCGACATCGTCGTCACCTCCGGCGCGGGCGTGGCCGGGTACAACGGCACGTGGACGATCGACTCCGTGCCGTCCGCCCGTTCGTTCACCTACACGAACCCGACGGCAGGCCTCGCCAACTCCGGCGCGGGCAGCGCCGTCTACAGCTCGCCGTTCCAGGTCCGGATCGGGGGCAACGACTCGGCGGTGATCGGCGGCACGAGCCAGGCGTACACGACCGCGAACGTGCAGGCCGCGATCAACGCGATCTCCGGCTTCGCCGGGAGCGTGACGGTCGGCGGGCTCGCATCGACGGGCTTCACGATGACCTACAGCGGCGCCTCGGCGAACACGGACGTGCCGAGCGCGCAGATCGTCAACCTCAGCTGCGGCGTCTGCTTCGCCTCGGTCGAGGAGACGAACCACGGCGGCACCAACGACTCGTTCACGATGAATTACAACGGCAACGTCTCGGCGCCGATCGTGAACGGCACGAACTACACGGCCGCCGGAATCCTGGCCGCGCTGACGCCGATCCTGCCTGCCGGCGGGACCGCGACGGTCGCGGGCTTCGGCGGCGGCACCTTCAACAACACCGGTTTCCAGGTGACCTACACCGGCACCCTGGCCGCGACGAACGTCCCGGTGCTGCTCGGCGTGCAGGACTTCACGGCCGGCGCGTCCGGGTTCACGGGCGAGACCGACAAGGGCGGCGCGGTCGACAACAAGGGCACGACCACGTCGACCGGCAACACGATTCCGGTCGCGAGCGCGCCGTCGTCCTTCACGATCCCGCTGCGGACGCCCTTCGCGCTCACGGGCTCGGCGACGGACGCCGACGGCGACCCGCTCGTCTACTCCTGGGAGCAGGACGACCGTGGCGGCTCGGCCGGCACGGCGCTGCTCAACAACAACAAGGTCGACGGCCCGCTGTTCACGATGTTCCCGAAGTCGGGGCAGATCAGCGACGCCGACTCGCTGCTCTACAACTCGCCGGGCGAGAACCACCTGACCGCCGACCCGACGCGTGTCTTCCCGGACCTGCAGCAGATCATCGACAACAACACCAACGCGGACACGGGCTCGTGCCCGACCGGGCCGATCGCACCGCCCGTCCCGCAGTCGATCACGGAGTGCTACTCGGAGTTCCTGCCGACGAGCTCGTACCTCGGCTCGTCGCTCGCGGGAAACTCGGCCCCGCTCTCGCTGCACATGCGCTTCACCGCGCGTGACGGCGACGGCGGCAGCAACTTCGCGAACACGACGCTGGTGCTCACCAACACGGCGGGACCGTTCCTCGTCACCTCGCCGAACAACGCGGTCACCTGGGGCCACGGCTCGACGCAGACCGTGACCTGGAACGTGGCGAGCACGGACGTGGCGCCCGTCAGCACGTCGAACGTCAAGATCAGCCTCTCGACCGACGGCGGCCACACGTATCCGTTCGTGCTCGCGGCCAGCACCGCGAACGACGGCTCCGAGTCCGTGGCCCTGCCGGACCTGAACTCGACCACGGCACGGATCAAGGTCGAGGCGGTCGGCAACATCTTCTTCGACATCTCGAACGCGAACTTCACGATCGGCGACACGACGCCGCCGACGGTCATCGCGACCGTTACGCCGACGCCGCTCGCGAACGGCTGGAACACGACCAGCGTCTCGGTCGGCCTCAGCGCGACCGACGAGGCGGGCGGCTCGGGCGTCGCGAGCATCACCTACTCGGCGACTGGCGCGCAGCCGATCGCCTCGACGACGGTGTCAGGCAGCTCGACCTCGGTGCCGGTCTCGACGGAGGGGATCACCACGCTCTCCTTCTACGCGACCGACAACGCCGGCAACTCGGGCTCGCCGCAGACGCAGGTGGTCAGGATCGACCTGAACCCGCCGACCACGACGGCGACGCTCACCCCGGCGATCCACAACGGCTGGTACGCCTCGCCGACACTGACGCTGACCGCCAACGACGGGCCGGGCTCGGGCATCGACCACATCGATTACGCGATCGACGGTGGGGTGTTCCACGTCTACAGCGGCCCGCTCTCCGGCTTCAGCACGGGCAACCACTTCGTGCAGTACCGGGCGACTGACAACGTCGGACGGGTCGAGGCGACCAAGCTGATCGCCTTCAAGGCCGACTCCGACAAGCCGACCGTGACGATCACCCGGCCGGCCGACGGCGCGGTCTTCCCGCTCGGCAAGGTCGTGAAGGCGAACTACAAGTGCGCCGACAAGCAGACCGGCTCCGGGATCGACACCTGCGTCGGCACCGTTCCCAAGGGGTCGCCGATCGACACCTCGTCGGTCGGCGCGCACACCTTCACGGTGACGGCCACCGACAAGGCGGGCAACGTCACGACCAAGACCAACCACTACCAGGTCGTCTACACGTGGAACGGCTTCTTCGCTCCGATCAGCAATAGCGAGACCCAGAAGCTGAACCTGGTGCACGCGGGCGATCTGATCAAGCTCGGCTTCAGCCTCCACGGCGACCACGGCCTCGGAGTGCTCGCGGCCGGGTCGCCGAGCTCGGTGCCGGTCGCGTGTCCTTCCTGGACGCCGCACTTGGTGGCGGGGGCCCACGAGGGCACGCCTTCAGGGCTCTTCTACGGCCTCGGCTCCTCGCACTACTCGTACGGCTGGCAGACCGACTCGGCCTGGGCCGGCACCTGCCGCCAGTTCAGCCTGGCGCTGAACGACGGCACCAGCCAGCCTCACCTGGCCACCTTCATGTTCTTCGCCTAGCACTCAGGGCCGGGGGAGCGGCGCGATCCGCTCCCCCGGCTTGACATCCACTTGACGGCAATCGAGGATCGACCGGGGAACCGGGTAACCGAGGGGAGAGGGACATGAACAGAGGCAGGATCTGGGGCGCGGTCGCTGGTGCCGCGCTAATCGTCGTGGTGGCGGGGCTTCCGGCGTTCGGCGCTTCGGGCGCCGCCGCCGACCCACCGCCTTGCACGTCCGGCGCGCATTCGCTGTCGCACTTCGGCGACCGCCTCTACCCGGAGATGGGCAACGGTGGCTACACGAGCCTTCACACCGACCTCCGCCTGAACTACGACGCGATCGCGAACACGTTCCTGCCTGGCACGCGCGCAGACCTCCAGGTGAAGTCGACCCAGTGCCTGAGCGACCTGAGCTTCGACTTCGAGCAGACGAACGGGCACACCGCGGACGGCACGGGGCCGAACATGACCGTGAACTCGGTCGAGGTCAACGGGGCGCCCGCGACCTTTGCCTTCGTCCAGCCGACCTACCCGGGCGACCCGAACGGGCAGAACGACCCCGACCCGCTCGCGCACGCTGTCTCGAACGTGAACCCGGTGAGCGCGACGAACCCGAACCCGCCCGCCTGCTCGCCGCAGGTCAGCAACACCTCGCAGAACGGGACCCAGTGCCCGGCGAACAAGCTCGTGGTCACCCCCTCCGTGCCGATCCCCGACGGGACGACCTTCACGGTGACGATCGACTACACGGGCCGCCCCGGTGTGCACACCGACGGCGACGGCTCGACCGAGGGCTGGTTCCGCATCGCGACCGCCGGGAGCGAGGGCTCCTTCGTCACGACCGAGCCCGTCGGCAACGACTCGTGGATGCCGATGAACAACTTCCCGCTGGCGAAGCCGACGTACGACATCTACGACACGACGAACATCGGCAAGGTCGCCATCGGTCCCGGCGAGCTGGCCGGCTACACGGCGCCCGTCGGCACGACGTATCAGCCGGTGCCCGCCCCGGCGTCGAACCCGCCGGACGCGAACTTCCCCCTCGGCTCGGTGACGTGGCACTGGCACTCGCCGGAGCGGATCGCGAACTACCTCGTCGAGAACTCGATCGGCGCCTACGACCTCAGTGCGCGGACGAGCCCGTCCTCGGGCGTCCAGTACTGGGAGGCGCAGGCCAGCACGATCACGGCCGCCAAGAAGGCCGCCAACAAGACCGCGATGGACAACCAGGAAGACATCGTCAACTTCCAGACGATGTTCGACGGCCCGTGGCCACTGACGACGGACGGAATCGTCGTCGGCACCCCGTCGGCGAGCTTCGAGGAGGAGATGCAGGGCAAGATCACCTTCGCGGGCGGCTCGATCGGTCCGTCGCTGGGGACGTTCAACCACGAGAACATGCACCAGTGGTTCGGCGACAACGTCTCCGAGGCCGCCTTCAACCTCACCTTCTGGAAGGAAGGCTGGGCGACGATCGGCGAGTACCTGGCCACGGCGCGGACCGCGGCGATCGCCGCGGGCGGGCTCGGTACGCCGGCCGGCGATGCCGCGTTCGACACGAGCATGAACAACCGGTTCAACACGAACTACGGGACGACGAGCTCGACCTTCTGGGCGACGGCGCCGTCGAATCCGACGGTCGGCAGCCTGTTCACGACCTCGAACACGTACACGCGGCCCGGCACGGCCTACCTTGCGATGCGCAAGGAGCTCGGACAGCCAAGCTGGATCACCGTGATGAAGAACATCCAGAGCACGTACGGCGGCGGGAACATCACCGAGCCGCAGCTCGTGCAGGCCTTCCGCAACCAGCTTCCGGTGCCGAGCGCGTCGTGCAACGCGCGTCTGACGCAGTTCTTCACCGAGTGGTTCGACACTCCCTACCCGACCGGCGGCGCCAACACGACCAACAAGCCGAAGGTCACGGGACCAGGGCTCAACGGCACCGGCTTTGTCTGCGGGCAGGTCTCGCCCGCGAGCCCGAACGGGTCGAACGGCTGGTACACGAGCGCTCCGACGCTGACCTGGCAGGGCTTCGGCGCCTCGGCGTTCACGAAGACCGGCTGCGTCGACGGGGCGGTCACAACGGAGGGCACCAGCACGCTCTCCTGCGACGTCACCACGACCGCGCCGCCGGTCTTCTCGCCCGGGCCTGTCTCGGAGACGATCAAGCTCGACTCGGTCGCCCCGGTGACGACCGCCTCGGTCGCGCCTCCCTCGCCGGACCTCGCCAACGGCTGGTACGGAAGCGGGCCGACGGTGACGCTCTCGCCGAGCGACGCGACCTCCGGCGTCGCCTCGACCAAGTACACGATCGACGGCGGCCCGGCGCAGACCTACTGGGCGCCGTTCGCCGTCACGAGCGAGGGCTCGCACGCCATCACCTACTGGTCGACCGACAACGCCGGCAACGTGGAGGCCGCGCACACGATCACGGTCAAGATCGATCTCAACGCGCCGACCACGACGGCGACGCTCACCCCGGCGATTCACAACGGCTGGTACGCCTCGCCGACGTTCACCCTGAGCGCCGACGACGGCGCCGGCTCGGGAGTAGCCCGCATCGACTACGCGCTCGACGGCGGCCCCTTCCAGATCTACAGCGCGCCGATCAGCGGCTTCTCGACCGGCAACCACTTCGTCCAGTACCGCTCGACGGACAACGCCGGCCGGGTCGAGGCCACGAAGCTGATCGCCTTCAAGGTCGACGCGGAGCCGCCGACCGTGACGATCGCCCGCCCGAAGGAGGGTGCGTCCTTCAAGCAGCACAAGGTCGTGTTGGCGAACTACAAGTGCGCCGACAAGGGGAAGGGGTCCGGCCTCGACACCTGCGTCGGCGATGTGCCCTTCGGCTCGCCGATCGACACCTCCTCGGCCGGCAACCACACGTTCACGGTCACCGCCACCGACAAGGCCGGCAACTCGACCACGGTCACGCACCACTACACGGTCACCGCACCTGCAACGGCTTTCCGGTCGGCAATCGGTCGCTGGAGGACCTGAGCCTCTAGGAGATCTCGGCGGGGAGCGGCCGCGTGCCGCTCCCCGCCACTAGCCTCGGCCCGGCCTGCGTCTTACGCTTGCTTCATGGACGAGCAGCTATTGCTGGTCGAGGACGATGCGTCGATCCGCGAGGTGGCGACGCTCGGGCTCGAGCAGGCGGGCTTCGCGGTCACGTCGGCGGGCGACGGGCGCGAGGGCCTGATCCAGTTCCGGCAAGGGCATTTCGACCTGGTCGTGCTCGACGTGATGCTGCCCTCGCTGGACGGCTTCGAGATCCTGCGCGAGATCCGCAAGGACAGCCAGGCGCCGGTCGTGATGCTGACCGCGCGCTCCGACCTGCACGACGTCGTCGTCGGGCTCGAGCTCGGCGCCGACGACTACGTGACCAAGCCGTTCGAGCTGCCGGAGCTGGTGGCGCGGATCAAGGCCGTGCTGCGCCGCTCGACCGCCGAGCCGGAGGGCGGCGTGATCGCGGCCGGCGGGCTCGAGATCGACCCGGCGGCCTTCACGGTTCGGCGCGGCGACGAGGAGATCGCGTTGACGGCGACCGAGTTCAGGCTCCTGCTCGAGCTGGCCCGTCACCCGAAGCAGGTGTTCACGCGCGAGCTGCTGCTCGAGCTGGTCTGGAACTACGACTACCTCGGCGACTCGCGGCTCGTGGACGCGGCCGTCCAGCGCCTACGGGGAAAGATCGAGGAGGACCCGAAGGAGCCGAAGCTGATCCGGACCGTGCGCGGAGTCGGCTACCGGTTCGGTTAGTGCTGCGGCGCAGGCTGACGGTTGCGTTCGCGCTCGCGGTGGGCGTGTCGGCGGTCGCGCTCGCGGCGGGCTCCTACTTCGTGGTGCGGCACAACCTACTCAAGGACTCGGTCACCTCCTCGGCCAAGCAGTCGCGGCAGAACCTCCAGGTCGCGCCGCGGTACCTGCCCGACCAGCCGGCCAATCTGCTGGACGTCTACAACGGCATCGGCGGGTTCGAGACCGTGCTGGTGGCGGGCGGGCAGCAGTACTCGGGCGTCGGGGGGGTGGGCCTGCGGCAGGTGCCGCCCGAGCTGCGCAAGCTCGTCCGTGACGGGAAGCTCGCCTATCAGCGGACGACGGTCGCGGGCACGCACTACCTCGTCGTCGGCGGGCCCTCCGACGACGAAGCCCAGCTCTACTTCTTCTATTCGGAGCAGGGCCTGTGGCACGAGCTCGACGTCCTGCGGAACATCCTGCTCGGCGGCGGCGCGCTGCTCGTGCTGCTGGCCGCGCTGGCAGGCGCCGTGATCGCGCGGGAGGCGCTGCGGCCGGTCGCGCGGGCGAGCGAGGCGGCGCACTCGCTGGCGGAGGGCCTCCTCGAGACCCGGCTGCCGGTCGAGGGCCGCGACGAGTTCGGCGCCTGGGCGCAGGCGTTCAACGAGATGGCCGGTGCGCTCGAGGCGAAGATCGCCGCGCTCTCGGCGGCGCAGGCCCGCGAGCGGCGGTTCACGGCGGACGTGGCGCACGAGCTGCGCACGCCGCTGACCGGGCTCGTCGGCGAGGCGTCGCTGCTCTCCGAGCACCTCGAGCAGATGCCGCCGGAGTCGCGCCGCCCGGCCGAGCTGCTGATCGCCGACGTCGGGCGGCTGCGGAAGCTCGTCGAGGACCTGATGGAGATCTCGCGCCTCCAGGCCGGCGCCGAGAGCGTCAACGCCGAGCCGGTCGATCTCGCCTCCCTGACAGCGGCGATCCTGCGGGCGCGCGGCTGGTCCGAGCGCGTGAGCCTCGACGGCGAGGAGACGACGGTCACGACCGACCCGCGCCGGCTCGAGCGGATCGTCGCCAACCTGGTCGGCAACGCGGTCGAGCACGGCGGCGACGACGGCGTGGCGGTGCGCGTCGGCCGCGACGGGAGCGGCGCCTTCGTCGAGGTCGCCGACCACGGGCCGGGGATCCCGCCCGAGCACCTGCCGCACCTGTTCGAGCGGTTCTACAAGGCCGATCCCTCGCGGACGGGCCGCGGCTCAGGGCTGGGTCTCGCGATCGCGCACGAGAACGCGCTCCTGCTGGGCGGCGAGATCGACGTCCGCAGCGAGCCGGGCGAGGGCAGCACGTTCACTTTGCGCTTGTAGCGAAACCGTTACGCGGCCGTGACTGGCCCGTTGCGCACGAGGCGCAACATGGGTCGCGATGAACGACACGGCTCACCGCAGAAAGACCCGCGAGCTCGCCCGACGGGAGAACGACGGCCTCGCGGTCGTCCTCCTCTGGGATCCGACTGAGGACGCGGTGACCGTCTCCGTCGCCGACGCGCGTACGGGGGACCGCTTCCAACTCGCTGTCGACGGGAGCCGGGCGCTCGACGCCTTCTACCACCCATTCGCCTACGCAGCCTGAGGAGCCCCGAATGTCCACCGCAGCCGAAACTCTCGTCAAGAAGCTCGCCGCCGCCGCAACCCTCGCCGGCCTCGGGGGCGCGCTCGCGTTCCTGCTGGTCGCCTGCGGCGGCGGCGCCCCCATCTCGGCGCCTCCCGTGAGCGCCTGGCAGAAGCTTCCGGCCGCGCCGATCCGCATCGACACGTCGCTCCAGAGCGTCTGGACGGGCAAGGAGCTGATCGTCAGCGGCCTGCGCGCCGGTCCGGACGGCACGTACATCAACGCGAAGGAAGTCGTCGCCGCCTACGACCCGGCCGACCGCTCCTGGCGCCGGTTGGCGCGCCCTCCGAAGATGGACGAGTACTGCCACCGCTCTCTCGCCTGGACCGGCCGCGAGGTCGTGCTCTGGGGCTGCGGCCAGGCCGCGCTCGACCCCGGCACCGGCCGCTGGCACAAGCTGCCGAAGCCGCCGACCGGCGAGGGCATCGCCGTCTGGAGCGGCCGCGAGCTGATCGGCTGGGGCGGCGGCTGCTGCGGCGACGCCTGGGACGACGGCTCGGCCTACGACCCGGCCGCGAACACCTGGCGGACGATCGCGCGCACGCCGCTCGCCCCGTCGCAGGGCGCGCTCGGCGCCTGGACCGGCCACGAGCTCCTGCTGCTCATCAACGGGTTCAACCCGGCGAGCGCCAAGCCCTACCCGGCGCGCTTCGCCCGCGCCGCGGCCTATGACCCGGCGGCCGACACCTGGCGCCGGATCGCCCCGCCGCCCGTGACCGGCTTCCAGTCCGGCAGCGCCGCCGCCTGGGACGGCCGCGAGCTCCTGCTCGTCGGCGCCGGGCCCGACGCGCGCTCCACCTTCGCCTACGACCCGGCTGCGAACCGCTGGAGCCGGCGGGCCCCCTCGCCGCTCGGCCTCCGGAACGCGACCGCTTTCCGCGCCGGCGACCGCCTCGTCATCTGGGGCGGCGGCGAGACCCCAAGGGCGCTCGCCTACGACCCGGCCTCCGACCGCTGGACGCTGCTCCCCGCGGCGCCGGTCCACGGCGCCGAGCAGACCGCCGCCTGGGCCGGCGACCACCTGATCGTCTGGAGCGACGCCGGCGGCGCCGCACTCAGCCCCGCTCTCGAAAGGAGCACTCGATGAAGACCCTGCTTGCACTCGCAACCACGGCCCTGGCCCTCGGGCTTGCGGCTAGCGCCTCCTCGGCCCCGACGACCGCCAAGCTGAAGGTTCGCGGCGGCTTCGGGACCCTCGTCGCCCCCGGCGACCGCCTCGTCGCCCGCTACAGCGTCTACTCCGGCAGCAAGGCCGTGCGCGGGACGCTGTACGTGCGCAACGACCTCCAGAAGCGGTTCTCACGACTGCCGCTCACGCGTGCGGCCGGCTACAGCGTCACCGTTCCCACGCGCCTGATCCGCGGGCGCCTACTGACCTACTACGCGTCGTTCCGCGATCCCAAGAGCGGCCGCAGGGTCGTGTTCGCGAAGCGGACGGCGTGGGTTCTCTCCAAGCCGGTCGTGGTGAAGCTCGGAGCCCACAAGTTCGGCCAGACGCAGGCCTCGACCGACGTCGTCGCCAGCGCAAGCGCGAACCAGGTCGGCTGGGACATCAGCGACCAGTTCCACCTCGGCCCGCAGACCTTCCAGACCGCTGCCGACGGCTCGGTCTGGCTCGAGGACTCGTTCAACAACCGCCTGCTCATCTGGAATCCCGGCTCGCCCGGGGGCTTCGCGCGCTCGGTTCCGATTCCGTGGGGAGCCGGCCTCAGCGACGTCGCCTTCGGGCCGGCCGGCGAGCTCTACGTCACGCGCAAGGCCTTCGATCCCACGCGGCTCGTGCTCGACCGGCTCGACCCGGCCACCGGCGAGATCGTCTGGGAGAACCAGGTGGGACAGCAGTACGGCGGCGGCCCGAGCGGCGACTCGTATCCCATCATCGGCAGCTCCAGCCCCCTGCGCCTCGGCCCGGACGGCACGCTCTACTACCTCGTCTGGATGGGCCGGTCCAGTGAAGAGCCGGGCTGGATGCCGGTCGCGACGCCCGCCGGCGCGCCGCTCTCGCCGAACGCGCAGGTCGCAGGCATCCACTGGCCCTTCCAGCCGCTTCACGGTGGGCTGCGGCTCGTCGGCTTGGAGGTCTACATGGCCCACGACGACGGCGCGCCGCACGAGATCCGCTACGCGCTGGTCAACCGCGCCGGCCGCGTCGTCCGCTCCTGGCGGATCCAGAGCACGACCGACCTGAACTTCCACCAGACCGTGCCCGATCTCGCCGGCGGCGACCCGGTCGTCGTGGTCGACTTCCGGGACGGCGGGCAGTGGGAGTACGAGGTGCTGCGACTCGGCACCCACGGCGCGACCGCGAAGCTCTCGCTCCGGCACGGCCTCTTCGGCGAGTCGGTCCTGCCCGACCTCCGCGTCGGCGCCGACGGCAAGCTCTACCAGCTGTCGACCTCCCCGGACACCGGCATCACGGTCACCCGCTTCCCCCTTGGG
>Ga0307308_10000571_pt1 | contig 13425 bp, 16 predicted proteins | sample ER_DNA_195_FD_194501 | JGI IMG/M metagenome (GOLD analysis project Ga0307308, IMG submission 194501) | Bulk soil microbial communities from the East River watershed near Crested Butte, Colorado, United States - ER_DNA_195 | ecosystem: Environmental > Terrestrial > Soil > Floodplain | place...
AGGTGATGCGGTCGCTTACGCCCTGTGGAACCTGGAGGATCGCGGCCCCATGATGATCGAGCCCGGCTGGAAGGTTTACAACGGCATGATTGTCGGCGAGCACACGCGCGGCAACGATCTCATCGTTAACGTACTCAAGGGCAAGAAGCTCACCAATATCCGCACCACCTCCAAGGACGAAGCCGTGCGTCTTACCCCGCCGATCCGCATGACCTTGGAAAAGGCGTTGGCCTATATCGAGGACGACGAGCTGGTCGAGGTGACTCCAAAGTCGATCCGGTTGCGCAAGAAGCTTCTGGACGAGAACGACCGCAAAAAAGAAGAGCGCAAGAAAGAGGCCGAGGCGGTCTGAACGACTGCCCGCCGACCTGGCGCGAGTCAGATTCGAATCACTTACCTCCGCGAAGGCTGCCGGAAGCGGCTCCCCGCCTTCCGCGCGGGTCACGGAATTGACCGGATTCGCCCGCAACGAATCCGTGAACGTCATTTTTTCGCCATCGCTGCTGGAGTTTTCGCGCGTGTGACCAGTAATCCACACCATTAACCCATCATTAACGATGGGGCTTGAAGGCCGGAAAGTTCATTGCTTCTATTCCCACAATGACCACGACCCTCATAGAGATTCGCCGCGCGAAGTCTTCCGACGCAGTCGACGTGGCGGAGACTCACGACGAGGCTTGGCGCGCAGCCTATCAGGGCATCATCCCGGGCAACGAGCTTGACAAGCTGATCAACCGCCGCGGCCCGGATTGGTGGGACTCGGCGATCCGCAAGGGCAGCCGCATCACCATCCTTCAATTCGGCGACCGCATCGCCGGCTACGCGAACTACGGTCGCAACCGTGCGCGCAGCCTTTTCTATGACGGCGAGGTCTACGAAATCTACCTGCGTCCGGAATTCCAGGGCCTCGGGTTCGGCCGTCGGCTGTTTTCCGCCGCGCGCAAGGACCTGAATCAAAGCGGTCTTAAGAGCCTTGTCGTATGGGCGCTTTCGGACAACGAGCCGGCTATGGAGTTCTATCGCGCTCTGGGTGGCCGTGCGGTCGCGCGTTCCTCGGAACGGTTCGGCGCCAAAACGCTCGACAAGGTCGCCTACGCCTGGCAGTCGTAATCAGACTTTCGGTACCGGCAAGCCCTTCTGCGCGCACGCGGCACGTAACGTATTCAGTAGCAAACACGCAATCGTCATCGGGCCGACACCGCCAGGCGCTGGCGTGACGGCGCCCGCCACTTGCATGGCTTCGGCATAGGCGACGTCGCCAACAATCCGAGTTTTTCCACCCTCACCGGGCACACGATTGATCCCCACGTCGATGACGGTCGCGCCTGGCTTGATCCAATCGCCGCGAACCATTTCCGGGCGGCCGATGGCGGCGATGAGTAGATCGGCGCGGCGGCAGACGGAGGGAAGATCGTTCGTCCGCGAATGCGTAATGGTCACTGTCGCATTTTCTGCAAGCAGCAGCTGCGCCACCGGTTTGCCGACGATATTCGAGCGGCCGATCACCACGGTCTCAAGGCCCGCAAGCGTTTCGTGGACATTCTTGGCCAGGATCACGCAACCCATCGGGGTGCACGGTACGAGCGCCGGCAAGCCGCTGGCGAGCCGGCCCACATTGACCGGATGAAACCCGTCCACATCCTTCGCCGGATCGATGGCGGCGATGATTTTTTGCGCGTCGATCTGCTTGGGGAGCGGCAATTGGACCAGAATACCGCTCACGTCCTCGTCGGCATTGAGCGCCGCGATGCGATCGAGCAGCTCTGCTTCGCTGGTCGATGCCGCGAGCTTGCAATCGAAGGCGCGCATGCCCGATTCCGCGACGGCCTTGGATTTGTTGCGGACATAAACTTCGCTTGCCGCATCATTACCGACCAGCACAACCGCGATACCGGGCACTACGCCCCGGTCGCGGCGGAGACGGTGCACGGCATCCGAAATCTTGCCGCGCAGGTCGGCTGCGATTGTCTTGCCATCGATGATACGCGCACTCATGTTCTGCCCGTCGGCCCCGACGGAATAAGCCTTAGCGCGGCGGCGCAATTTTCTCCAGCGCCGCAATGAGCTTTGGACCGTCGCCCGATATCAGAAGCCGCTTGAGGCGGGCGGTCGCGCCGGCAACAATTGCGACATCGCGCGGTGGGACGCCCACCGCTTTTGCCACCAATCGGACGAGAGCCAGATTGGCCTCGCCGTCCGCCGGCGCCGCGCGCACGCGCGCCACGAGCACCAGATGCCCGTCTGCCCGCACGTCAACGCCATCGATGGCATCGCGGCCGCCTTTCGGCGTCAGCCGAATCGTGAGCACGACACCATCGGCCGTCAACGACCATGGCGTGCCGGCCATTCGCTAGAACACGTTCGGGTAGATGTACCGGATGATGACGTTTTCGAGAAACAGGATGAGCAGGATCAGGATCACCGGCGAGACATCGATGCCGCCGAGGTTTGGCAAGACCGAACGGATCGGACGCAACAGCGGCTCGGTGATGCGATAGAGGAACTCACCGATCGTCGCCACGACCTGGTTGTGGGTGTTCACCACGTTGAAGGCGATCAGCCAGGACAGGACTGCGGCCGCGATCAGGAGCCAGATGTAAATCTGCAAAACCAGCAGAATGATATCGAGTATCGCGCGCATGAGTATCCTTCCGTCTGCAAACCGGGCGCAAAAGTAGCGGGTCGAATGGCCGCGAACAAGCCGACTGCCGGTAACGCGGCGTGTCCTTGACACGCTAAATACCTGGTCCTAAATGGCGCCACTCGCCGTAATTTTGCGCAATGACGAGATCTGTCGTTGCCCTTTGGCGGGGCCGTAGCTCAGTTGGGAGAGCGCCTCGTTCGCAATGAGGAGGTCAGGGGTTCAAATCCCCTCGGCTCCACCATCCAAAGCCTCTCGGGCATCAATTGCGGTCATCCGGGTTACTGCACCCCAATTCGCGCGCTTCGTCAGCGCCGTGGAGCGCGTTGGCGGAGACACGACGGCCGGGGGAGCATAAGATCGTGCCCCGGGGGATATTTGCGTGCAACTGAGCGTGCGGCAGCGAGAATTTCTTGACGCTCTGTCGCAGACCGGAAGTCTCCCGCCGGAAAAACTGCAGTCTTGCCAGAGGACCTTGCTCGAACCTCTGTTCAGGCATTGTCCGCACGGTCGCGCGGGCTCGCTACGCCAAATCCTCGCCTGCTCCTTGATGAAGGTCCGACACAACACTCTCGGGCGGAACTACAAATTCACAGCGCAAGCCTTCCGGCGCGAAGGACAGCAGCGCCTTGCCGCCCAGTTCAGCGGCGATGCTGCCTTCAATGAGCTTGGTGCCAAATCCCCGCTGGTCCGGCTCGGCAACCGAGGGTCCGCCCTTTTCAAGTCACTCAATGCGTAGAACCTGCCGGTTGTCATCGATGCGCACCGGCTGCCACTGAATTTCGATGCGCCCTCCGGGGATGGATAGCGCGCCATATTTTGCGGCATTGGTGGTGAGCTCATGCACGGCCATCGCCAAGGTCAGGACCGCACGCGGGCGCAACACAAGGTCTTCGCCGCGCAGGATAACCCTTCCGGCACCGGCATAAGGCGCAAGGCTTCCCGACAGCAGATCGCGCAAATCCGCGTTCTCCCAGTGGTGCATCGTCAACTGGTCGTGCGCCTTGGAGAGCGCGATCAAGCGACCTTCGAACCGCTCGCGGAAAGCAGCCGGCGTATGCGCTCCGCGTGCGGTTTGCGCGGCCAACGACTGCACAGTGGCGAGCGTGTTTTTCACGCGATGATTCAGTTCATCTATCAACAACTTCTGCCGCTGCTCCGCCGCCTTGCGTTCGGTGATGTCTTGCACCACGCGCACGATATATTGCAGCCGATCCTCCGCGTCGCGGACCGGAGAAGAATGCACGGAAAGCCAGATCACGCGGTTGTCCCGGCGGACAAATCGTTTTTCGACGGAATAGAATTCAAGTTCGCCGGCAACCTGCTTGCGAAATGCCTCACGATCCGGATCGGCATCGTCCGGATGCGTGTAACGAAACAATCTGCCGGCCAGAAGTTCCTTGCGGCTGAAACCGGTGATGGCGCAGATCGATTCATTGACACGCAGGAAACGCCCGTCGGGGTCGACCTCGGAAATGCCGATTGCGGCATGTTCGTATGTCGCCGCAAGCCGCTGGTCCTGCTCGAGCGCATGCAGACGCGATCGTTCGAGAGCCGCGTCTGCCCGCTTGCGTGCGGTGATGTCGAGAAAACAGTTTACCGCGCCCACCAGTTCGCCCTTCGCATTGCGCAGCGGGTCGATGTTGACGGATACGATCAGCGTCGAGCCGTCGGCGTGTTCGACGATGCGTTCGACGTCGCGCACCGGCTTTCCGGTCGCGAGCACCTCGGAAACCAGAGAACGTGCGGCCGGCGTTCCATCAAGTTCGAAGAAGCGCGCGCTGTCCCTGAATTGATCGTGCGTCTGGCCGGGACTTGGCGCCCCGCCCCAGACCGACACGGCATGACGATTGTATTGCAGGATCGTCCCCTTCGCGTCGCAGATGAACGTTGCGATGGGCAACAGCTCAAGTATGCCGTCGGATGCTCGTAGCATCGCGCTCAGCAGAGACGGAATGGGGCGGGTGCCGGAATGGCTCCGCTCGCTGGAATCAACCATCCGCACGCCTCCGCGTGGATTTCGATCCACTCACCCCGGGCAACGATCAGGCTCAATAATGATTTGTCAATGGCACGGCCTGCCTATGGGCCGATTACCTCGCCGCAGTCCCGGTCACGATACGTTTTCCGTCGCCGTATTTGCCGGTGCACAACCGATCCAATGATCGATGAAGGTGGCGAGCCAGTTGCGCGATGCCAGATCATGGACGGCGCGATCGGCAATGTGTTCGTGGCGCTGCTTTGCACCGGGCAATTCCATGCGATGCGCGCCACGAACGAGCCAGCGATACATCATCGCGTGTGTCACTTCCGGATGAAATTGCAGTGCGTAACCGGTGCCGAACCGGAATGCCTGTACGGAGAAGGCATCGCCTTCGGCCAGCAATTCACTTCCGGGCGGCAGATCGAAACCTTCGCGATGCCACTGATAGACGTGATCAGGCCATTCCGTGCAAACCTTGCGGCCAGCCTCGGTGGGTCGGATGGGATAATAGCCGACCTCGGCATGACCTTGCGGATGCGGAAAGACCGGAGCACCGAGATGGCGTGCGAGCATCTGCGCGCCCAGACAAATGCCGAGATAGGGTTTCTTGTCCTGTAGCGGCACACCGATCCAGTCGATTTCGCGACGGAGGAAGTCTTCATTGTCGTTCGCGCTTTGCGGACCGCCGAATATCGCCGCACCGGCGTGCTCGTCCATGGTCTCCGGCAGCGGATCGCCGAAACGCGGGCGCCGGATGTCGAGTGGGTAGCCGAGTTTCGCCAATGTCTGGCCAACACGGCCCGGCGACGAATGTTCCTGATGCAGAATGAGAAGAACAGGCTTCAACATGGGTGATTCGACGAATGCTCGCTTTGCTGACTAGTAACCGCTTTAGCGCGGTTTGCAACACGAGCGAAGTGGATACGGCTATGTGGGCCGCGCGGATCTGCGCTTTTGCCGATAATCCACAAAACTCAGGATCAGGCTGCGCGGGGTCAAGCGGATCAGGAATGTGATGAATTTATTGGCCGCCCCGGGCACAACAGTCCGGCGTCCGTCCATCAGACCACGATAGCCTGCCTCCGCGACATCGTCCGCCGACTGGATCAGATAGCTCGGCCCGATGGCGCGTTTGCTGAGGCCGGCGCGGTCGGCGAATTCGGTCGGCACCGGGCCGGGACACAGCACGCTCACGCGGATTCCGCGAGGCTTCAGCTCGCTGTGCAATGCTTCGGTAAAAGACAAAACATAGGCCTTCGTCGCATAGTAAACCGCCATGCGGGGCCCGGGCAGAAAACCCGCCATCGAGCCGACATTGAGCAAGCCACCGCGCTGACGTGCGAGGCTGTCAACAAAAGCCAGCGATAGTTCGGTCAAGACACGCACGTTGAGATCGATCATCTGCAATTGCTCGTCACGATCGAGGTCGGCCGCGAGTCCGACCAGACCAAAGCCTGCATTGTTGACGACAAATTGCGGCTCGGCGCCTTGGGCCCTCAGAGCATCACTGATCACGCCTGCGACACCGGGCTTGAAGAGATCGGCCGCAAGGACGACGGGCTGCGGCGCGCCGGTCGCGGCAATTTCGTCCGCGAGCGCGTGCAACCTTTCTTCCCTGCGCGCGACCAGCGCCAGTTCATGCCCGTTCCGCGCAAAGACACGGGCGAGGGCCGCGCCGATCCCCGCAGAGGCTCCCGTGATTACGGTGACTGGCCGCAGGTTACTCATTCTTTTTGGTGTCCCTCATGCAATCGGCCGCCCGGTTTGGGCGGCCGATCAAGATTCTGGATATCTACGCGACTTTGGGATCGAGACCTTCCAGCGAGCGCCTCGCCGGTTCAACACCCCAGAAGTAGACGGCGATAATCTGAATGACGACCAGGCCAATCATCAGCCAGACCACGCCCGGCAATTGATAGTTGACCATCAGATAGCCGACAATGAACGGAGACACTACGGTGGCAGCGCGACCCAATGTGTTGCAGATGCCATTCGCGCGCAGGCGGATTTCAGTCGGAAAGAGCTCGGGCGTATAGACGCCGAACAGGATGGCCGTCTGGATATAGATCGCGACAATCAGAATCGCGCCTACGCTGAGCACGATCACCGGATCGGAGGCGGCGTTGAAATGGGAGTAGACCCAGCCGGCGGCGATTGTGAGAAACGATGCGCCGATGATGCTCCAGCGTCGTCCTATGTAGTCGGACAAAATGGCGCCGAAAGCACAGCCGACCAACGATGCGCTGGCAAGCACGACGGTATAACCAAGCGAATTGGTGATCGTGAGTCCCTGGCGAAGGAAGAACTGCGGCAGGAAAATCACAAACCCGAAGATCAGCGTATTGATCGTTATCAGCACCCAGCTTCCGACCAGCAATCGTTGCAGGATCGGCGGCCTGAACATTGAGGCGGCGGTCAGCTGCGGCACGGCCATTGCGGGTTTCGGCGCCGGCAGCGGGCCGGTAGTCGCTTGCACTTCTTTTTCGAACGACTCCAGCAGGGTTTCTGCCTCGGCAGTGCGGCCTTGCGCTTCGAGCCAGCGTGGCGACTCCGGAAGATTTTTGCGCAGATACCAAACGATCAGCGAGCCGATACCGGCAATGATGAACATCGGACGCCACCCCCAGGCGGGGATGATCAAAAAGCCGAGAATGGAGGTTGCGGGAAATCCGGCCACAACGAGAAACGCCATGAAGGCCAGCCAACGTCCACGCGTTTGCGGCGGCACGAATTCTGTCAGCGTCGAATAGCCGACAACGAGTTCGGCGCCGAGACCAAGCCCTTGCACGAAGCGACAGATGATCAGTTGATTCATGTCTTGCGCGAAAGCAGCGGCAATAGACGCGAGGCCAAAAACGAGAAGGTTGATCTGGTAGGTAAAACGACGACCATATCTATCGCCGACGAAGCCGGTGACGAAGGAGCCGATCGTCATGCCGACAAAGGTCAAGGAGAGGAATTGCAGATTTTGCGGCAGCGTCGAGAACTTTGTCTGGGTTGTCGAGGCGAGCACGCTGGCTGCGACATAGAGATCGTAGCCGTCGAAAAACATTCCGGCTCCGACCAGCCAGAAAATCCGGTAATGAAACGATGAGATCGGCAGCCGGTCGAGACGCGCGCCGGCGTTCACAGTCTTAGCCATCGGTTTCCCTCCCCGTGGGACTGAATAGAGACCGGTCTGCGCCGGTTCGCGCGCGATGGTAGTCGAGGCGACGTGCAGGCGCTACGGCCCTGTGCGACTGCGGAAAATATTTTCGCCGCACCTGTCAATAACAATCAATCGCGGGATTCCGCGCAACACATATGAGAAGCCCTGGTTGTTGAGGATCTCAACCGTCGGCCTGACGATGCCCACCGCCTGACCGTAGGCGCGGTCGGCCAGGTCAAACCGGCGCAGCCGATCATAAGAGGCAGCCAAGCCGATCCAGGCCTCGGCATCGCGCGGGTGCGTCTCGACGGCACGCCGGAAATGCTTCTCGGCAAGACCATAGTCGCTCGCACGAAAATGCTTCTTGCCGAGACTCAGTTCATCATACGGGTTACTGCCGAGAAGACCCTTCGCGGCGGCCACTCGACACAATGTCCTGAATTTTGGCGAAGGCACCGCTCGGCAGCGCGTTAGACGGCCACGGCACTTCCTGAAGCATCGAGGCATTGAGCTCGGTGCCGAAACGCAACGGTTGCTTCGCGACGACGACGGTCTGCGCGGCGACTTGCGTCTTGTTCGCGTCGAGATTCTTCGCGCGCACGTTGGCCTTGTTGTTGAGCCAGACCTGGGCGATGAATACGGCGAGCAAGCCGAAGACGACGGCAAACCCGATCATTACGATTATACTGGCGCGCACGACAGGCCCCGTTTGACGCGACCGAAATCTCAACCGGTCTGTTCGTGCGAACACTACGGGCCAGGCAGTATTGAATTACTAATTTCACCGTCGCAATTGCGCCTATGCTGAAGAGCACATGAACTCGTAGCGTTTACGGTGCGTATCCGAAATACGATAAACTTGAGAGTACCCTTGCACGAAATTAACAATACTCGGGCGTATGCTGCCGTGTCCGGTAAGGATCGGTTCAGCGCGATGACGGCGCGGGCTTTCGAAAAAACCCCATAAATGCGGGGCTATAGCCCACCCGCAAGCGCGGTTGGGACATCATCAAGACTAATCACGGTTATCGGAATACAGCAGCGCCGTTGCTCGCACGGCGCTGTTGCGGCAACATGCCTGTATCTGTCATCAGCTGAAAGTGGCCACACCCGATACCGGGCGCCACGACGATTTTTTCCGGGAGAACGCTGCCGATGTCGAAACCTCGCATTAGTTATGTCGATCCTTCGACGATTAAGGATCCAGCCATGATCGCCGAATTCGAGCGCTGTGCACGCGAGGGTACGCCGCGCCCGGAAAGCCAGGCCATTCGCGCACATGTGCCGGCAACTTTCTGGTCGTTCGCCAACACCTGGCGCGACGTGTTCAAGAACGGCGTGGCCGACCACAAGATAAAGGAGCTTTGCCGAATCTATGTCTCTCGTTCGGTGTTGTGCGAGTTCTGCGGCAATCAGCGCTCGATCAAGGCGGCAAAGTCGGGGCTCAAGGAAGACGACTATTCCGACCTGATCAACTTCGAGAGTTCGACGCGCTATGACGAGCGGCAGAAAGCCGCACTGGCTTACGCAGAAGCCATCACCTGGGACCTGCCGGCCACGGACGCGCTGTGGGAGCGCTTGCATAAGCATTTCAGTGAGCCCGAACTCGTCGAGATCGGCTATTTCGTTGCGATCACGATGGGTCAGCAGCGCTGGCTCCGCACTTTGAACATCGAGCATCACCAGGTTCTGGCGGGCACCTCCGGCTCGATGGCGCCCGGCTTCGAGAACCTCGAAACGCTGCAGCGTTCGAAACAGGCCGAGGATTACTGGGCCAAGATCAATGCCAAACCCGCAAAGCAGGCCGCCGAGTGAGCAGTCAAGCAATGGCGACGTCCGCCGTCCGATCCGCCCCTGCTTCGCAGGTTGCCAAAGGTGAACCACGCATTCGCGTCCGCGGCCTGGGCAAGCGCTACAGTGCGCTCGAGGTCTTCCGCAGTATCGATTTCGACGTCGGCGAACGCGAGATCGTCGCAATCGTCGGACCCTCAGGCTGCGGCAAGACCACGCTCCTGCGTTGCATCGACGGCCTTTTGCCTCACGATACCGGTGAGATCCGCGTCGGCGACGAGCGCGTCACCGAGCCGATCGCCGGTGTTGCGATGGTGTTCCAGCATTTTGGCCTGTTTCCGTGGAAAACCGTGTTCGAGAACGTAGCCTACGGCCTGCGTATGGCCGGCGCGCCACGGGCCGAGATCGAGCGCAAGGTGCCGGAATTCATCAAGCTGGTTGGTCTCAGCGGCTTCGAAAATGCATTTCCCTACCAGATGTCCGGCGGCATGCAGCAACGTTGCGGCCTCGCTCGTGCACTTGCGGTCGAGCCGAACGTCTTGTTGATGGACGAGCCCTTTGCCGCGGTCGATGCGCAAACGCGCGAGATTCTGCAGTTCGAACTTCTGCACATCTGGTCGCAGCGGCCGACGGCGATGATCTTCGTAACGCACTCAATCGAGGAAGCGGTTCTGCTCGGTCACCGGGTTATCGTGCTCAAGGGAAGGCCATCGAGCATCCACGAGACGATAACCATCGACCTGCCGCACCCCCGGACGCGCGACACGTTGCGCGAGCCGCGTTTCGGCGAATTGCGCGAGCGAGTGTGGGGCACGTTGATGCGGGAAGCGCGCGAAGCCGAATTCCATCTCTAACGTTGAAACTGAATAAGAAAGTAAAGGTAAAGGGAGGATTCAATGATCCGCAGAACCATTGCGTTGGCGGCCGGCGGCATTCTGCTTGCCGCTGCCGGCACTGCTCCGGCGGCGGCCCAAGGCAAGAAGGTCGTCGTGGCCATTCCAGGCATTCCGCCGATCTATTCCGTGACGATTGCCTTCGTCGCTGAGAAGCAAGGTTTCTTCAAAAAGCACGGCGTCGATGTCGAAATCCGTCCGTTCGACAACGGCACGGCGGCGGCCCGCGCGGTCGTGGCCGGTGATATCGATATGGCCTGGTCGCCGACGCCGCCGGTGATCAACCAGGTTTCGAATGCCGATGTGCCGCTTGTGGCGGTCTACGGCATGCCAAATCCGGACTGGGTCATTGGCACCACCGAAACCGGCAAGACATGCAAGGACATGGTCGGCCAGGATGTCGGCGTCGACTCGATCAACGGTGCCCGCTCGGTGGCGTTGCGCTCGATGCTCACTGGCTGTCCCGGCGTTAAAATCGAGGACACCAAGCAAATTGCGCTGGGCTCTACTCCGGGACCAGCCTTGCTCGCCGGCCAACTGAAGTATGCCGTCCTGCATCTCGACGACCTCGCTGAGATCGAACACCAGGGCAAGAAGCTCAATATCTTGCTGGCAATGAAGAACACCAACCCGACCAGCCACTATCTGATCATGGTCGTTCGCAAGGACAACCTGGCGAAGAACCGCGACGCCATCGTGCGCACCGTCGCCGGCATGATCGAGGCGGCACGGTTCATGCAAGATCCGAAAAACGCTGATACCGTCGCTGAAATCGCTTCCGTCACTGGACACAACAAGGAAGTGAACAAGGCGGCGCTCCAGGCGTTTCTCGACATCGCCTTTTGGGCCGCCAAGGATGACGGGATGCCCCGCGATAAAATTGAGGCGGTCGCCGCCCTGATGAAAAAAATCGGGTCGATCAATCCCGACAAGGAGCCGGTGAGCTACGACAAATTCGTCGACGCCAGCATCTGGAAAGACGCGAACGCAATGGTGAAATAGGAATTGTCATTCCTGGCGGGCCGCAGCGGATCCGGCAAAAGGCCGGCCGGCGTGTGATCACCGCGAGCGAATAACGGAATCCAGAGCGACGCGTTAGCGCCGTTTCTGGATTCCAGGTTCCAAACCTGCGATCGGCCCCGGAATAACTGTTGATGATCGGGAAATCTACCTTGCAGTCCAACGCACTTCGCCGTCACGCACCGTTCTGGTTCAGCATTTTTGCGGGCATTGCCGTTTGGGAAATTGCCGGACGCAGCACCAGTCCGGCTTTCATGGTGCCGTTTTCCACGACAATTGCGCGCCTTTGCCAGCTGACAGTCAGCGGCAATTTCATTTCTCAACTCATCGACTCGGGAAAACTTTTCTTCGCCGGATTCGGACTGGCGCTGATCGTCGGCATGCCGCTGGGCCTGCTGCTTGCCCGCATTCGCATCCTACGTGTGGGTGTCGAACCGTACGTCATGCTCCTCTACGCCACGCCGATGGTGGCGCTGATCCCGTTTATCCTCTCAATGATGGGTTTTGGGTTTGCACCAAAACTGCTTGTCGTTTTTCTCTTTTCTGTTTTTCCGGTGCTCTACAATACGGTCGAGGGTGCGCGGAGCATCAAGCCCGAACTGATCGAGGTGGCGAAATCATTCCGCTCGAGTGAATGGGCGCTGTGGCGTGAGGTCATGTTGCCCTACACCTTACCGTACACGATGACGGGGGTTCGTCAGGCGATCGGCCGCGCACTGGTCGGAATGATCGCGGCGGAATTCTTTCTGTCTGCCACCGGCCTTGGTCAGCTCATTATGAGCGCTTCGCAGAATTTCGATACCGGCGGCGTCTTTGCGTCGATCCTGGTCATCGGTCTACTCGGTATAGCTCTGACGCGGCTCGGCTTGATTATCGAGCAGCATTTCGCACGCTGGAGACAGTAGCGTGGCCGAACAAGCCCTCAGTACGGCCGTCGGGACCGCTCAGAAGGCGGAGACTGCGTCGGGCGCGTTATCCGGCGCATTTATGCCGCGGTTGATCACGGGATTTGCCATTTTGCTCACCTGGGAGCTCGTGGTGCGCGCTTTCGCACCGGCCTACGTAGCAAAGCCGACAACCGTGATCCTTGCGATTCCGAAAGTGACCACGGAACCGGCGTTTCTGCAGGCGCTGGGTTCGAGTCTTGCGGCCGTGGCTGAAGGACTGGCAATCACGATTGTCATCGGCACAATCCTTGGATTGCTGATTGGCCGCAGCACCACGTTTGATCGGATATTTCGTGTTTACATAAACTTCTTTAATGCGATGCCGATGATTGTCGTGCTGCCGCTATTTTCCTTGTGGTTCGGCTATTCAAGTGCGGCCCGTATCGCGACCATCATCTTCGCCGCCATATTCGCCATCACCATGAATGTCGCAGACGGAGCTCGTTCGGTGCCGCGTGAGTATCTGGAAGTTTCTCGTTCGTTCAGGTCAGGACGTCTGCGGATGCTCACCGACATCGTCCTGCCGGCCTCAATGCCCTATCTGCTCGCGGGTTTCCGGCTTGCCGCAGGCCGGGCGCTGATCGGCGCGGTCGTCGCTGAATTCTTTCTGTCGGTCGGCGGAATCGGTTACTACATCCTCTATAACTCCCGCTCTTATCATCATAACGAGGCGTTTGTCGGCGTGCTGCTGCTCGCGGCGTTTGGCGTCGGCTTCGAGCTGCTGGTGAACTGGGCGACCCGACACTTCATGCCCTGGTATCGTCGCGACGAAAAAACGAACTAGCCGCCCCCGCGAGATCACGAGGAATTTTCATATGTCATCCGATCCCCTGCTCAAAGCCGTTATCGCGCATTGGGGACCTCGTTTTGTGGCTAACGGTGTGGTCCTGACCGACTTCGATGAAGTCACCGGTTCTATTTCCTCATACAATGATTGGTGCAGCGCCTGGTCGGCGCGGGCCGCGCACCACGAGCAGCTCGGCCGTCAGGCGCTGGCGAAG
>Ga0307308_10000574_pt1 | contig 13387 bp, 12 predicted proteins | sample ER_DNA_195_FD_194501 | JGI IMG/M metagenome (GOLD analysis project Ga0307308, IMG submission 194501) | Bulk soil microbial communities from the East River watershed near Crested Butte, Colorado, United States - ER_DNA_195 | ecosystem: Environmental > Terrestrial > Soil > Floodplain | place...
TACTTACGGCGGGGCGACGACGCATCTCGTCCGCGCGTTCGAGGTCGGTGTCAACGCCCGCGTCCTGCAGCACGCCGCGGAGAAGCGGGCCATCGGGCTCGAGGCCGTCAAGCACATCGGCGACGTCCGGGTGATGTTCGTCGGCATCGGCACGACGATCGAGCAATTCGCCCGGCTCCTGCCGCCTCGTGACGACCTGACCGTCGTCACCCCGTCGCTGGCGGTCGCGAGCCTCCTCGGCACGCGCCGGATCCGGGTCATCATCGCCGGCGGAATGGTCCGTCAGGACGAGCTGACGTGCGTCGGCGCCAGCGCGGTCGAGGCGGTCCGCCGCTACAACACCGATGTGGCCGTGATCGGCGCCGGCGGGGTCTCGGCTCGACGAGGCATCACCGAGCTGGACGACCGCGAAGCTGAGGTGATCCGCGCGGCCCTCAGCGAAACCGAACGGATCGTCGTCCTGGCCGACGGCTCGAAGGTCGGCTCGGTCGGGATGTGCACGGTCGCCCCGATCGACCAGGTGGAGACCCTGGTGACGGACAACGAAGCCGACGCCGCCGAGATCAGGCGACTCGAGAGCGCAGGAGTGGCGGTGATCCGGGCCGGCTCAATCGGGGGTGAGCGCGAGTCGCGCGCCAAGGCTGTCGCCGGCGTCCCTGCCTGAGCCCGACGCAGCGTGGGCCTTCGTCTCCGGGACCTGTTCGGCATCGACAAGCCGATCATCGCGATGCTCCACCTGCCGGGCATGCCCGGCCGGCCACGGCACGATCCCGTCGCCGGGATCGATCGGTTGGTCGATTCGGTCGCCCACGACATCGCCGTTCTCCAGGCGTCGGGAATCGACGGCTTCCTCTTCTGCAACGAGGCAGATCTGCCGTATCAGTTGCAGGTCGGTCCTGAGATCGCCGCGACGATGGCCGCCGTGATCGGCCGAATCCGTTCGGAGATCCGGCGACCGTTCGGGGTCGACCTGGTGTGGGATCCGCAGGCGAGCCTGGCCGTTGCCAGAGCCACTGGTGCCGTCTTCGTCCGGGAGGCATTCACGGGCGTCTCGGAGAGCGATCTCGGCCTGATGCAGCCGGATTTCGGCGCGATCGCCGGTTACCGTGCCGCCATCGGCGCCGAGACGGTCATGCTGTTCGGCAATATCACGCCGGAGTTCGGGAGCAGCCTCGGCCGACGCGGGATCGCCGAGCGGGCGAAAAGCGCCGCGTTCCTTGGCCTCGACGCCGTCCTGATCAGCGGCCAGATCACCGGCACGCCACTCGATCTCGACGAGCTGCGTGCGGCGAAGGCGGCCATCCCGGAGACGCCGGTCCTGGCGAACACCGGCGTTCGGGCGGAAACGGTTGGCGAGATCCTCTCGATTGCCGATGGTGCGCTCGTCGGCACCACCCTGAAAGTGGGCGCCGACACATGGAACCCGGTCGACCCCGATCGAGCGGCCCGTTTCATGGATGCCGCCCGCCACGCCCAACAGTCCGTATGGGTGGCCTGAGATGGCGAAGACGAAGCTCTACTTCGTCAGCGATCTCCACGGCTCGAGCAAATGCTTCCGCAAGTTCATCAACGCCGGGCCGATCTACAAGGCGGACGTCCTCATCCTCGGCGGAGATGTCGCCGGCAAGGCGATCCAGTCGATCGTCCACCAGCCGGCCGGGCGGTGGGCCTGCTCGTTCATTGGGACGACGTACGACGTCGACGACGGACCGGAGCTGATCGCGCTAGAGAAACTTATCGAGGATCACGGCTACTACCCGTACCGCGCCGAGCCGGGCGAGCTAGAGGCTCGCGAGGCCAACGGGACGCTGGATGAGCTCTTTCTCGAGCTGATGCGTGAGCGTCTGGCGGGCTGGCTCGCCCTCGCCGACGAGCGCCTTCGGCCTGACGGGCGACCGCTCTATTTCATGCTGGGGAACGACGATCCGGCGGTCCTCGGCGAGCTTCTCGACGCGGCCCCATGGGGCGTCCACGCGGAGGGCAAGACGGTCTGGCTCGACGATCAGCACGAGATGATCAGCTGGGGCTATTCCAACATCACGCCCTGGCACAGTCACCGCGAGCAGACCGAGGACGAACTGGCCGCGGCATTCAGCCGCCTCGCGGCCGATCTCAGCCGGCCGGAGCGGAGCGTGTTCAACGTTCACGTTCCTCCGTTCGGGACACAGCTCGACGAGGCACCGAAGCTCGACGCGAACCTGCGCGTGCAGGCGGTCCTCGGCCAGATCCAGTTCGCCCCCGTCGGCAGCAGTGCCGTTCGCGAGTTCGAGCTGGAGCACCAGCCGCTGCTCGGACTTCACGGCCACATCCACGAATCGTCCGGCATTCGCCGGCTCGGGCGGACGATGGTCATCAATCCCGGCAGCGACTACTCGACCGGGGCTCTCAACGGGGCGCTCGTGACCCTTGACGGCGACAAGGTCAATGGCCACCAGCTGGTGCGGGGGTAGCGGGCCGATGCCTTCGACCAGTCGCGGATCCGCCGACCGCTCAGGGGAGGTCCTCGTCGCCGTCGACGTCGGCACATCCGGCGCCAGAGCCGCCGCCTTCGATCTGCATGGCCGCCCGATTGCCGACGCACGTCGCTCGTACCCGACAGCCATGCCGCGGGATGGCTGGGCCGAGCAGGATGCCAACCACTGGCGGCGAGCGGCGCTCGGCGCGCTCGGCCAGCTGGTGCGCGAGCTTGGCCCGCGCCGACCTGTCAGGGCAATCGGCCTGACCGGCCAGTGTCCGTCGGTCGTGCCGATCGATCGTCGCGGGCGACCGCTTCGCGCGGGCATCATCTACCGCGACAACCGGGCGATCGCGGAGGCGGATGAGATGCGGCGGCAATTCGGTGACCGCGCCCTCCACGATCGGACCGGCCACCTGCCGGCCGCCTTCCACGTCGGGGCCAAGATCCTCTGGATCCGGGCGAACGAGCCGGCCGTGTTCGCCGCGACCGACAGGTTCCTCGAACCGTCCGACTACGTCGCCCTCGAGCTCGTCGGCGAGCCCGTGACCGATTGGACGATCGCCGCCGCCAGCGCCCTGTTCGACCTGCGGGCTCGGCGCTGGGACGAAGGCATCATGAACGGCCTCGATCTCGATCCCGGGAAGCTGCCGACCGCCCATCCCTCGTGGGCCGTCGTCGGCGAGCTCCGACCGGCTCTCGTCCGTCGGTTCGGCCTGGCGCGGCCGATCCCGGTCGTCATCGGCGCCGGCGACAGCATCGCCTGCGCGTTCGGGGCCGGCGTGACCGGCCCGGGTCCCGTCAGCGAGATGGCCGGCAGCTCGACGTGCCTCAACACGGCCGTCGCGGAGCCGCTCTCGGATCTCGACGTGACCCACTACCCGAGCGCCGTGAGCCCCGTTGGCTACATGACGGAAGTCGGTATCAACACGACCGGCGAGGCGGTCGATTGGTTGACCGCTCTCACTTACGGCGGCCGGGCCGGTCGCCCGCGTAACGCCGACTTCGCGAGGTTCGACGCCGACGCGGCCAGCGTCGCACCGGGATCCGGCGGGGTCATCTTCCTGCCCGCACTCGGCGACGGCGAGCGCGACGACCCCGGCCTCCGCGGTGCCGTCGTGGGCCTGTCGCTGCGCCACGATCGGCGCGTCCTCGGCCGGGCGGTCCTGGAGGGCGTCGCGTTCGAGATCCGTGTCCGGATCGAGTCCCTCACCCACGCAGGGTCGCCGGCCACCGAGCTGCGTGTCTCGGGTGGCGACGCCTCCCTGGGGACATGGAACCGGATCAAGGCCGACGTGCTGGGGATCCCCGTGACCCGCGTTCCCGGCGACGCGACTGCGGCGGGCGTGGCGATGCTCGCCGGGCTCGGCGTCGGGCTGTACAGCGACGCGGCCGAGGCGCTCACGTCCGCCGGCCACGTCGAGCCATCGATCGAGCCGGATCCCGAGACCCATGCTCGCTATGAGCCGATCTACGAGCGCTACCGGACGCTGCTCGGGTCGAGCGTCGTTCGCGGGTTGGAAGGCGGCGTCGCATGAGCGACAGCACGCGACCGCGGCCCGCGAAGGCGCCTCATTTCCGGTTGGGTATCAACACGTGCTTCGCCGTGAAGCGCTGGCCGCGGCCGGAGGACTGGGCCGCCGTGGTCAGGAACGATCTCGCGCTCGATCTCGTGGAGCTTTCGGCGGACCTGCTCGAGGGGATGGACGTGCCCGGCGAGCGATCCTTGACCGTGGCCCGAACGCGGGCGGCGCTCGCCAACCACGACCTCGCCGCCGAGACGACCTTCACGGGCCTCAATGCCTTCGGGTCCAACCTGCTGATGCATCCCGAGCCGAAGCGTCGGGCGGCCGGCGTTGCCTGGTACCGCAACCTCGTGGACATCAGCGCGGAGCTCGGTGCCGTGGCGACCGGCGGACACGTTGGCACGATGAGCGTCCCCGACTGGTCGGAACCGGGTCGCCGCAAGGCCAGGATGGACGGCCTTCGCACAAGCCTCGCCGAGATCGCGGGCCATGCGCGCGGAGCCGGGTTGGAGTTCCTGATGCTGGAGAACCTGCCGTCGCCGCGGGAGCCGTCCACCTTCGCCTGGATCGACGGTCTGCTGACGGATGGCGACGGAACCCACGTCCCGTGGCGGCTCTGCTACGACGTCGGCCACACCTGCACCCCCGGCGCGTCCGACGAGGAGCTGGATCCGTACGCCTGGCCGGAACGGTTTGCGGGCCAGATCGCGGAGGTCCAGCTCCAGCAGACCGATGGCAAGGGTGACCATCACTGGCAGTTCTCGGCGGCGCGGAATCGAGCCGGCGTCATCCGCGCTGCGCAGCTGCTCCAGACGCTCGAAGCGACGACTGTCGGAGACGTCAGGCTGATCCTCGAGATCATTCCGCCCGGCGAGCAGTCGGACGACGAAGTGCTCGCGGAGTTGAAGGAATCGGTCGACTACTGGCGCCAGGCGATCGACGCCCACGGCAGCGGTGCCGCCGTGGCGAGCGGAGGTTGACGTCATGCCGATGACGCGATCCAGCGGGATCGACATCCATTACCGCGTCGCCGGAGATGGGCCCGAGACCATCCTTCTCGTCAACGGCGTCGGCGATGATCTCGAGGCCTGGCCGAACCAGATTCCCGACCTGCTGGCCGCGGGTCTCCGCGTCGTGTCCTTCGACAACCGCGGGGTCGGTCGGTCCGGGCAGCCGGCCGGGCCGTACACGAGCCGCGAGATGGCCGCCGACGCAAAGGCCGTCGTCGACGCCCTCGAGCTTGGACCGTTCCACATCGCGGGGGTGTCGATGGGTGGGTGCATCGCCCTCGAGTACGCCCTCGCCTATCCCCGCGACGTGCGCTCTGCCGTCTTCGCCAATACCTACGCTCGCCCAGACCCATTCACCTACGCCGCGTTCGAGGCGTGGGGCACGATCGCGGAGGCAGCCGGCACATCCGTGCTGATGCGCCAGATGGCGCCGTGGATCTTCAGCCCGTCGTTCTACGAGGCCCAGCCAGACAACGTAGCGGCGCTCGTCACGGAGATGGAGCGAAGCCCCCAACCACCGGCCGCATTTGCGGCGCAGATCGGGGCCCTGCTGAGCCACGACTGCCTGGAAAGGCTCAACGAGATCCGGACGAGGTCGCTGGTCCTCGTCGCTGACGACGACATCATCATCCGCCCAGGCCTGTCCCGTCGCCTCTTCGACGGCCTTCCCGATGCCGAGTGGGCCGTCGTCCCGGGTGGCCACGGTGCGTTCTGGGAGAACCCGGCTCCCTGGAATCGCGCTGTCATCGACTTCATTGCCCGGCAGCCCGCCGTCGGAAGCCGCGGCTCCGTCGCTGAAACCAACAACGAGGAGGAAGGCAACCCATGAGCGCCCCGCTCGCCGATCGCTTCGGGACTGTCAAGCCGGTCATCGCGATGCTCCATTTCCCGGGGCTGCCTGGCCGGCCGCGCCACCACCGGGAAGGCGGGCGTCAGCACCTTCTTGACGTCGTCGGGCGCGACCTCGAGATCCTCCAGGCGGCCGGCGTCGACGGGCTGCTCTTCTGCAACGAGAACGACATCCCGTATCAGCTCCACGTCGGCCCGGAAATCCCCGCCGCGATGGCCGCGACGATTGGCGAGCTTCATTCGGCGATCCGGGTCCCGTTCGGGGTGAACATCCTGTGGGATGCCAAAGCGAGTCTCGCCCTCGCCCGGGCGACGGGGGCGACCTTCATCCGGGAGGTCCTCACCGGCGTGTACGAGAGCGACATGGGCATCATCGCGCCCGCTCTGGGGGACCTCGCCGGCTACCGGACCGCCATCGGTGGCGACGACATCGCCCTCTTCGACAACATCTCACCCGAGTTCAGCAGCGCCCTCGGCAGCCGGACCATCGCGGACCGCGCGAAGGGCGCCGCGTTCCTCGGCGTCGACGCGCTTCTGATCAGCGGGCCGGCAGCCGGCGTCCCCTTCTCGATGGACGACCTGCGTTCCGCGAAGGAAGCCGTACCCTCGATCGCGGTGATCGCCAACACCGGCGTCCGAGCCGACAGCGTGGCCGAGATCTTCAAGGTCGCCGACGGGGCCATCGTCGGCACCAGCCTCAAGGTCGATGGCAACACCTGGAACCCGGTCGATCCGGATCGCGCGAACCGCCTGATGGACGCGGCAAGGGCCGCGCGCGGCTGATGACGGATCTGTCGCATACTGACGAGCGCCGCTGATTTGACGGCTCGCTAGGGATCTGACCACCATGGGACTGTTCCTCCGTGGCCGGGAACGAGCAGCGTTCCCGAGGGCGACGCCGACCGACTGACACAAGCTGGGATCGCGTTGCCAGCTGGTACGACGGCTGGGTCGGAAGCCGGGGCAGCCACTATCACCGAGCGGTAGCGATTCCCGCGACGCTTGAGCTTCTCGATCCGCGTCGCGGTGAGTCCGTCCTCGACATCGGAGCGGGCCAGGGCGTTCTCGCTCCGTATGTCGCGCGGACCGGTGCCAGGTATACGGGGATCGACGCGAGTCTGCGCCTGACCGCCCTGGCCCAACGACGCCATGGCCACCTGGGTCGCTTCGTTGTTGGCGATGTCGCACGAATGTCGACACTCGGAATTGTCCGGGCGTCCTACGACGCGGCCGTCTTCCTGCTGAGCATCCAGGACATCGACCCACTGGAAGCTGTCTTGAACTCGGTTGCCTGGGCGCTTCGGCCGAGAAGCCGCATCGTGATCTTCATGACCCATCCGGCCTTCCGGATCCCGAGACATTCGGGCTGGGGCTTCGACCCGAGCCGGAGGCTCGTCTATCGACGCCTCGACAGCTACCTAAGTCCAATGGACGTCCCGATGAGGTCGGTGGGAGGCGAGCGGCCGACTCGATCCTTCCACCGGCCGCTCAGCAGCTACGTCAACGCCCTGGGGCACGTCGGGTTCGCGATCGACGCCATGCTCGAAATCCCGGACCTACCGCCGGATGAACGGCCATCGGCTGCCCGGAGATCCTCGGTGGCCAACCCCGATATCCCGCTATTTCTCTGCATGCGCGCAGTTCGGGGCTTAACCACGGGGCGCCAGACGGGAGGCCATGAAGTCGCACCGTCGAAGCCCGGCGGAGGCTGGCGTCGAACCGCTAGTCTGCGGGGATGAAACGGCTCGTCGGGTTACTTATCGACTCCGCGCCTGCTTGGGTGTGGAAGCCCGCGAACCTGCGGTTCGTCGGTCCTCACATGCTTCATTTCTGTTTCGGGCATGAAGGCCGTCGTACGGTCGAATGGGACACGCGTGAGATCGCGGTCGGTCGGCGTCAATGGCCCGCCGAGGACTGACCCGCTACGGATCTAGCAGCAGCAGGCGTTCGGTCTCGATTACCCTCCTGAACCGCCCTTACCGAAGCAGTAGTCGGTCCTCCCCGGCTGAAGGAGTGCCGTCGGCGGGTGGAGGCCCTCCTCCCTCGGCTGGGTGGCTGATCCGGCGATGTAGAGTGGCGGGCATTCGCCCGCCTCGTGTCGGAAGGAGTCGTCGATAGGAAGTTCGACCGTCACAACCCATCGAATTGCGCTGGTCTAGCAGCCGCCGGTCCTGCTCAACCGCGAGGGAAGCCTCGCAAGAGCGCTCGCGTCGCTCGATGAGGCCGTCGGCAACGGCGCCGAGTTGGTCACCTTTCCAGAGACCTACCTCCCTGGCTACCCGGAGTACATCTGAATGCCCTGCGCGTACAGCGAGAACCGCGCCAGCGGCATGTAGTTCTCCCGCCAGGGCGACGATCACATGGCGATCGGGTAGGACTGGAGCGTCGAGGGCGACGTCCGCTGGATTCTCAACGGTGCCGAGATTCGCGACTCTTGAGATCGCTATCGGGGCTCACTTAGGACCTGAGCTCGGGACGCGGACGACTGCGCTGCCGATAGCGGCGTTGCCCGTAGGGTCCGTTGCCCGATAGGTCACCGTGTAGACCCGACCGGGACCGGATCTCGAACGCTCCGCACGAAGCGCGAAGGTCGTGTCGGGCGTCCCCAGCGCCGCGCCCGAGATGTCCCCAGAGGTGTCTCCGTCGCCCAGTCCGTTGCCGGGCTCGCTGCTGGTGATCGAGTCCAGGACAACCGGCAGGGCACCGGCGCACGCATCGCCGGCCGCGACCGTGGCCGAAACCTGCACGAGCCGGTGGTCCGGCGGCCACAACCTGTCGGGGGTGAGGGTCACGGTGACCGTCGGCGCAGTGGTGTCGACGACATTGACCGTAAGGGTGTCCGAATCCACGCCGCCGAAGCCATCGGAGACCTTGAGCGTGAAGGATTGCGACCCCAGCGGCACCGTGATTGTGACTACCGCGGTCGTGCCGACCACCGCGCTCGCCGCGTTCCGCCACTCGTACGACAGCGCGTCGGCTTCGGGGTCGGACGAAGCAGATCCGTCGAGGGTCACGTTGGTGCCGCCCGGCCCGGTGCACTCGGCCGTTACTGTGGCCCCGGCGTTCGCTACCGGTGGCCTGTTTGCGGCGATCAGCACCAGGTGGACGGCGCCCGACTGCGAGGCCTCAGCGGGCTCGCCGATCAGCAGATCACTGCCGGCGTCCCCGCCGAGATCGGCGGTCGAGGCCAGCGCGAAGCCGAAACCGAACGCCGATGGCGACCCGCCAGGTGTCGGGTCGGCGATCGTCAGCAGGACCGTGCCACTCCCGTTCACGAGGTAGACCTTGCCGCCGACGGGAGCGCCCACCCACAGGTCGCGCTTGCCGTCGCCGTCGCGATCCTCCGTGGTGGCGAGATCCATCCCGAAGTCGTCCGTCGACGTTCCGGGCGTCGCGATGGTGCCGACGAGCGCGCCGGTCGCACCGTTGAACAGGTGGACGCGCGCTGCGCCCGGGTCGGATACCGCGTAGTCCTCCACGCCGTCGCCTGTCTGATCGCCGAGAGGGCTCGATCCGAAGCCGAAGTTCTTGCCGGCCGCGCCGAGCGGATTGTCGTGGTGGCGGATCTCGGCGCCGGTCGCGCCGGAGGAGAGGTAGGCGCGCCCGACCAGCGTGTCGGTGGGGCCCGGATCGATGTCGTCGAAGTACGCGCCCACGATCAGATCGCGCTTGCCGTCGCCGTTGTGATCGGCGACCGACGTCAACGACGAGCCGAACGACGCCAGCGGCTGGGGTGGCTCGTTGGCGATCCACAGGACCGACCCATTCGCGCCGGAGAACGCGAAGACCTGGCCGATCTTGTTGTTGGTGCGGGTCGGCGCGCCCACGGCGATATCGGGCACACCGTCGCCGTTCACGTCGCCGAGGCTTGCGAGCGCGAAGCCGAATGCCAGGAAGTTCGTATCGGCCGGCGAGAGCTTCCGGATGAGACCACCCGTCGCGCCAGAGAAGACGAAGGCGCGGCCCTGTTCGGGCGCGGCGGTGCAGGGCGGCATGACGCAGGGCAGGGGAAAGTACAGGTCGATCCCCCGCGCGCCGACGGCGAGATCCGCCACGCTGTCGCCGTTGACGTCGCCGACGTCGGCGAGGGCAAACCCGAAGTCGTTGCCGGGGTGGTTCTCGGGATCGACGATCGATCGGATGCGCGTCCGGGTGGTGCCTGAGTAGACGTCGACCCTGTCGGTACCGGGAGCCCCGACCGCGAAGTCCGCGACGCCATCGGCGTTCACATCGCCTGTGGGCTCGACGGCAAACCCGAACTGCGCGCCCGCGGCCGGCGTCGGGTTCGGGATCGTCACGACGGTCGTGTTGATGGGTGCGGCACCAACGGGCGCCGCGATGCCAAAGCTGACCAATCCGGCCGCGATGCTGGTCATCACCGCCACACGGAGCGATCGTCGAACGCGTCTCATCGCAGTCCTCTCCTCAGGGCGGGGCGGCATGCCGTCGGGCAGATGTGACAGTCCTACCCCCAGTCTGCCACGCGGGCGAACGGCGCCAGCTCGAGATGCTCAACCTACGGTGGAGAGCTTCGAGTGGTTCCGCCTTGACCGAATGGCGGCAAGAGTCCAGTCTGGGCTTTTCCGGGGCAGTGGCCGCGTGTTGATGCGCGTCCGGTCGATCTGGGTGTTCTGGGAGGACGCCATGACCAGTTCTCGGAGGCGCCTGTGGGCGCTTAGGCGTTCGCTGCTGGCCGCGATCGTGGCTGCCCTGTTCGCCGTGACAGCGGCACCGGCGTATGCGAGCCACGTCGGCTGTGGGAGCCTGATCACGACCGACACGACGCTCGACAGCGACGTCGGACCGTGTGTCGGCGACGCACTGATCGTCGCAGCGGACGGCGTCACGCTCGACCTCGGCGGTCACACGGTATCCGGAGCCGGCACGGGTGCGGGCGTCCGCGTCGCTCGCCACACCGGTGTCGAGGTGATGAACGGGACGATCGAGGGTTTCGATACGGGATTGGTGCTGGACGAAGCGGACGGAAACCACATCTGGTCGCTGACACTCCGCGACAACCTTCGCCAAGGGATCACGGTGGCTGGCTCTGACGCAAACGTGATCGAAAAGAACTCGATCCTAGACAACGACGGCGACGCGATCCGGTTGGGGCTGTCCGACGGCAACGTGGTCCGGAAGAACGTCGCGGTCGGCAACGTCTTTGGGATCGGTGTCGCTGACGGCTCCGACGGCAACCTGGTCGAAAAGAACAGCGTCTCGGCGACGGATGTCTTCGGGATCGCGGTGTTCTCGAACTCGACCAACAATCGCGTCGAGAAGAACGATGTCGTTGGGACCCTCCTCGGCGACGGGATCATCGTGGCGTCCGACTCCAGCGGCACCCGGATCACGAAGAACGTCGCAAGCGGCAACGCCGACGACGGCATCGACGTCGAAAACCAGACGACGACGGTCACTGCGAACACGGCGAATGGCAACGCCGACCTCGGCATCGAGGCCGTACCGGGTACCACAGACGGCGGCGGGAACCGGGCATCTGGCAACGGCAATCCGGCGCAGTGCACAGGAGTCACCTGCTCGTCGTAGGCGACGCGTGGCCGTACGGCGAGCGCAGGATCGTGAAGAACGCGCCCGGCGAATCGATGCCGACTGGATGTGGTTGAGGAGGGATAGGCTACGCGATTCAGCTACACGCCCGAGAGGGGGCGCGGCTCAGCTCCGTATGCCGCGAGTGTCCATTCCGTGTCGTCCCACACCGTCGGTAGAGCCGCGGCCGGCCGGGGGGCCCATGACGTCGGGTAAGCGCGCTCACTAACCCGACACTATGAGCGGATCGTGACGGGCGAGGCTGTGTGTGCCACCTGATAAGGGTCGATCGGGCTGGTAGGGCAACACAATCAGGAATGGGAAGTGATCGCGGCCAGACTAGGTCGGCAGATCGGCGTTGGCTGGCGCCTTCCGGATAAGAGTCAGCTCGATGACTGGCGGGGCGTCGCCTGTCCTGCTCGTTTCCATGTGAATGGCCAAGTTCGCCGTCCCGCCGTACCTCGAGCACGCCTCCTGATACTCAGCCTCGGTGAACGCGAGTCGGCCGCCGGCGCGCGCGAGCAAGACGACAAGTCCCGATATCTTCATCGCACTCTCTTGCCTGACGCGCTTCGCCTCGTGCTCGTCCATTACAGCTCCCCGAAGGCAGAGACCAATCACGGGCCGGCTCGGCGGCTCGGCTCGCCGGCCTCCCGTATCTCGGTCAAGGTTTGCCCTCGCCCAGCCAGTCTAAGGGTCGCGGGCACGCGACCCGCGGCGAGCATCACTTGATGATGAGTGTTCCGGTCATCGACTCGGGGTGGATCGTGCAGATGAAGAAATAGCTGCCGGCCGGAAGAGCTGGGATGTCGAAGGTGTGGGTCCCGGCGACGTCCGGCACCTGGAAGATCCGCTCCGGGAACGTGGGTCCCGACGCGACCGTGAAGTTGTGCTTCAATGTCGACACATCCTGGTTATCGATATGAACATGCCAGACCTTGCTAGCAGGGGCCGTCAGGGTGGTTGGATTCCACTTGGTCTTGACGGCCACGAGCTGAACGACCGTCCCGCTGTCCGGGGCGCTCGGGATCGGGGTGATCTTCACGATCGCCACGGTCGGTGAAGGCGTGGGCGGCAGTGTGGCTCCCGGCGTCACGACGGGCGCAGCCGTCGGCGGAGCGGCCGCGGTGCTCGCGGCGGGCGCGGCCCCGGCCGAGCAGGCGCCGAGAGCGACGACCGCCGCCACGAGCGTCACGAGTCGCGGAGCCGTGAACGGGAGTCGCGGATTGCCGGTGATCGGTCGCATACCATTCCCTCGCCGGCGGACCGGCCGTCTCGAATTGGGCGGTGACAACCCAATGGGGCTTTTACGCTCCGCGACCCTCTCGGATCGTGCTGTCGGCGCTTGCTCCCATTCGAGGCCACCGTACACCCGGCCCGTATGCCCGCCGTCGCAATTGGTCAGCCTCGACCTTGGCGAAGGCCAACGGCCAGTTGTAGGTCGCCTGGTTCTTGCGAAGATGTTCTGTCAGGACCGCCAGTCTGTGGTCATCGCGAACGGGTATCCGTCGCCCGCCATACGATGAGTGAATGGTGTCGGACCGAGGGCGTCCGCAGATATGCCGTGCCGGGTGCCGGCGTTACTCCAGCCGGCTTAGGCAGGCGGGCCCTTTGACGCGATGGCCTCGTCCGCCCGCTCGCGGATCCCTTTGAGGGTGGCGTCGGCCCTCGCCTCAGCGAGGCGCTGGATCTCATCGAAGTGATCGGCGAGCTCCGCCATAGTCATTTCGGGGCGCAGACCGTCGTCGAAGGCGACGACCGCTTCGCAATGGCCGCGTATCTCGAGGTCGATCGGGTCCGTCAGAGTTTCTCCCGCGCGCACTTCGAGGAACTGGCGTGCGGCCTCACCGGCGTGGACGATCCACGCCCGGAGTTCCTCGTCTTCGAGGATGAGCGTCGTGTCGGCGCTGGCGCCAGCAGCCCGCCGCCGGGCGCGACCTCCTCCGGAGTCAGTCACGGATGTGCCCAGTCGCTCACGAAGCGGACCGCGCGCGCCGGCC
>Ga0307308_10000575_pt1 | contig 13386 bp, 11 predicted proteins | sample ER_DNA_195_FD_194501 | JGI IMG/M metagenome (GOLD analysis project Ga0307308, IMG submission 194501) | Bulk soil microbial communities from the East River watershed near Crested Butte, Colorado, United States - ER_DNA_195 | ecosystem: Environmental > Terrestrial > Soil > Floodplain | place...
CCGCGTAGTTGCGGCCGAGACCGACGACGTTCTTGCGTGGCCGCGGGATCGGCGCGTGCCAGCGCACCCGGTCGGCCGAATAGGCGAGACCCGCCTCGGCGTCCTGGGCGAGGTCATGGCTCTCCAACTCGGCGGAAAAGCGCCGGCACAGATCAGCGGCATGCCGCCAGGTGGCCGGGCCGGCATCCAGCAGTGTTTGCATGTCGGCCGGCAATCGGAGGCCGTCGTGGAGGTGGGAGTACCGGGCCAGGTCGAGCACCGCGCGCCCGCACTCGGCACCGAGTCGCGGGACTCCCGGCTCAACCGAGTAGGTGCAGAGTCTCATCCATGTCAGCTTACGAAAGGATCGGCGATGCCCGCGGCACCTGACAGCGGCAAGGCATTGACATCGCCTGTGTGGGAAGTTCACTATGTAGCGGTCCGGTTTTAACAGGGGTTAACCGGTTATCGGTTTTTCCTTAAGGGGAGGAGAACGCCAGGCGCCCCGGCACGGCAGGTCCAATGCTGCTGTCTCCAGCGCTGCCAACCGTCTCGTGTTGCTCAGGGAGGAAAAATGAAGCTTCGCCTAGTTCGATTGCTCGCGCCCATCAGTCTTGCCGCCGCGCTGCTGTTTCAACCGGCGGTCACGAACACCGCCCAGGCGACGGTCCCGGGGATCGACGATGAGATGAACGACATCCAGGGTCGCCTGCTCTCCGGATTCGCCGACATTGAGCTCAATTCGAAGCACAACGGCGAGGGCTCAAAGCCCACCAGCTACTTTCCGAGAGGCAGCGACAGCTGTCCGACGAACCTGTCCTCCAATATCAAGGTCAATCAGAACTGTCTGAACCTCACCGATCCCGATCTCCAGGGAAGAGGGCAGGCGCAGAACGAGGAATCGATCGCGGCCGACCCGAACCAGCCCAATCACATGATCGCCAGCTACAACGACTACCGTCGCGGTGACGGCACCTGCGGAGTTTCCTACAGCCTGGATAAAGGCCGCACCTGGAACGAGACGACCGTGCCCAACAGCTTCACTCGGAACCCACCTACGACCCTGGTACCGAATTTCCCTCGCGAGTACTGGCAGGCCAGTGGCGATACCTCGGTTGGCTGGGATAGCAAGGGCAACGCCTACCTGTCGTGCCAAATGTTCAAGCGCGGCCCTGGAACTGCGGGTGATGTGGATCGAGCCAGCGGCTTCTTCGTCTTCCGCTCGACCCAGAACAACGGCGCGTCGTTCAACTTCCCCGGACGGTCCGTCTTCGAAACCGGGTTTCAGCGGAGTTTCCTCCCGCTGGAGGACAAGCAGTTCATGGGGATCGACAGCAACTCGAATAAGTGCGCGGGCAGCCCGGCAACTGTCACCCCCGGTGCAAGCTGCACACCGTTCCAGGACCGGATCTATGTCACGTGGACTGAGTTCGCCCCCAACGGGACGGCGTTCATCTACGAGGCATACTCGTCCGACTACGGCGAGCATTTCAGCCCCCGCCATCTGGTGAGCAGCAACAGCCCACTGTGTGTCAACGATTACGGGCTCGCCGTTGGTGGCTGCAATGAGAATCAGTTCTCACAGCCGTTCGTGGGGCCGGATGGTGTGCTCTACGTAATCTTCAGCAACTTCAACAACGCCGCCACCCTGGGAACAACCCAGGATAACCGCAACCAGATCCTGCTGGCCAGGTCACTCGATGGCGGCAACACCTTTACAAGCCTGGTCAAGGTCAGCGACTACTACGACCTGCCGGATTGCCCAACCTACCAGCAGGGCCACGACGCCGGGCGTGCCTGCGTCCCGGAGAAGAACGCGACCGCGAATTCCATTTTCCGCGCGACCAACCTTGGCTCCGGGGCGGTGAACCCGACCAATCCGAACCAGGTGGTGGTGACGTTCGGGTCGTACATCAACAAGCATTCGAACGAGTCGAACGGATGCGTGCCCACCAGCTTCGACCCGTCGACGGGTCAAAACCTGTTTACCGGCGTCAAGACCGTTGGCGCGTGCAACAACGACATCCTGATCAGCGTGTCGAATGACGGCGGCCAGACGTTCACCGGGTCGACGACCGATCCGCGGCAACTGACCAGCGTCAACACGGATCCCGGACAGGCCACGACGGACCAGTGGTGGCAGTGGATTGCGTTCACGAAGAACGGCAAGCTGGCCACTTCCTACTACGACCGGCAGTACGGCAGCGATGAACTGACCGGCTTCTCCGACGTCAGTCTTTCGGGGACCGGCGACGTGAACGGCACCAGCTACGGGGTGCAGCGTGTCAGCAGCGGATCGATGCCGTTCCCGACCCAGTTCCCGGAAGCTGGGAGCGCCGGCGGCACCTTCTGGGGCGACTACACGGGCCTGACGGCGGTAGACAATGCCTATCCGTTCTGGTCCGACACGCGCGACCCGGATGTGTTCGTCTGTACGGACACCAACGGCAACGTCACGCTGCCGCCTTCCGTTTGTGGCGGCCAGACGCTTGGCACGACGCTTAACGATCAGAACGCCTACACGGCGGCGAATTCCGTTCCGTCGAGATAGCCAATCAGGACCTGGGAGGGGCGGCCACGCCGCCCCTCCAACGTCCGCCAGTTGGGGAGGGAAACCAGATTGCGTGTACGTAGAACCATCACCCTGCTCGGATTGATCGCGATCGCCGCCGGAGCCCTCAGCACCGCCGCCGTGCCTGTGGCCGCCAAGGATGGGGTCGCCAAGCGGGCGGCAAAGGGCGATCTCAAGGCTGCCATCCTCACGACCCGGAGCGCGAGCGGACAAACGATTCAAAAACAGATGCCGTTTCTATCCGACAGCACCATCATTTCAGCCAAGGCCGCGCTGAACAATGATGAAGAGGACAAGAACGTCGCCGCTGACGTAGCCTCCGGCGCGGACTTTGGGCTGGCCGGCGACACAACCGGTTCCGGCCCAGGTGCGCTGGGCTGCGCCAGCCGCGACAAGGGGAAGGGCGACAAGCGCGTGAACCAGGATTGCAGCTTCCGCCGGCAAGCCGAAGAGAGCATCGCCTTCAATCCGGCGAATCCGGTCCAGCTCAATGCCGGCCAAAACGACAGCCGGGTCGGCTTCAATCAGTGCGGGATCGACTTCTCCACCGACAACGGCAAGCACTGGGGTGACATGCTTCCGCCGTTCCGGCAGCGCTTCAACTCGCCCGAGAGCGACGGGCCGAACACCATCGTCGGTGGCCAGGGCACCGATAAGACGTATGACTTCGGGAGCGACCCGGCGGTCGCCTGGGACTCCCAGGGACGGGCCTTCTTCAGTTGTCTGATGCTCGACATCGGCACCGACGCGACCGGCCTCTACGTGGTTGCTTCGCCTCCGGGCGCGGCCGGCTCCTTCTACTTCAACATCCCGCAGTTCGGGCGAAGCTACATCGTCGTCGAGGACAACAGCCCGGCGGCGTCCCACGACAAGAATTTCCTCACCGCCGATGCCTATCCGCACAGCCCGAATCGGGACAACGTCTATACCACCTGGACCGTGTTCAACTTTACCTGTGGACCGGCGCATACCGGCTACTGCTCGTCAGAGATCTACGGGTCGATGTCCACGGATCATGCGAAGACCTGGTCGAGGCCTGAGCTGATCAGCGGCGTCAACGCGAACCTGTGCCAGTTCGGCGATGTCTTCAACCCAATCGCAGACGCCGCCGCCTGCAATTTCGACCAGGGCTCGGACCTGAAGGCGCTGCCGAACGGCGACCTGGAGGTCATCTTCAACAACGGCAACACGCCGACCGTCAACAACCAGCAGCTGGCAGTCCATTGCGCCCCGGCCGGCAACTCCGTGGCGGGGACGGCGCACCTCAATTGCGCAGCGCCGACCTCGGTGGGCGCCGACGTGCTCGCCGGAGCGCCTACCTGTGACTTCGGTCGCTTCTGCATCCCAGGTCACTACATCCGCACCAACGATTACCCGCGACTCGCGGTCAACGCCGACAACGGCCATCTCTACGCCGTGTGGCAGGACTATCGCAACCAGGAGTGGGACATCCAGATGGCTCACTCGGTGGACGCGGGTCTGACCTGGACCGAAGACGGGACGGTCAATTCGGACCGCGGCCTGGATCACTACTTCGCAGCCGTCGACATCGCTGAGGTCGACCATGGCGACCGGGTTGGCGTCAGTTACTACCGGACGGAACGAGTCGCCGGAGAGAACACGGCGCCGTTCCTGGGATTCACCTCGACGATCGCCGCAACGCAGACCTGCGGCCCGAGCGGGACGGCCGTCTGCAAGGGTGACTACGTCCTGAGCGGCGGGAAGGACTCGGATGTCCCCTTCGACTTCAAGGTCGTATCGCCCGCGTTTCCGCCTCCGGACGGCGCCCAGGCGGGCTTCAACGGCGACTACAGCGGCCTCACGATCCCCAAGGGTTCCGAGGCGCATCCGATCTGGTCCGACACGCGCAACGCCGATCCCTACGCGCCGCAGAACGGCGTCGTGCACGACGAAGACGTCTTTACCGACACGGTCGGGCTACCAAACGGCAACGCCCACTGCTGCAGCGTGGGAACGATCGGCCGCCGGTAGCGCCAACCCCGAAAACAAAAGAGGGCGCCCGATGGCGCCCTCTTTCTTTTGAAGACCTGCCTTATTCGGGAGCGCACATCGGAAGTGGCGGAAGCTTCCCGGCGGAGGTCGTGGACCTCGGACTCAGTCCAGCGCCGGACCCAAAACCGGTGGTGCAGCGATCCCCGGTCGATCCGGTCGTCGTGGCGACACCCGGCTGAGGCTGAACCGGAGCCGGGGCGATCGGACCGGCCGGTCCCTTTCGAACGGCGGGATTCGCTCGGCCCAGGTCCGACACATCCGATCCCGAGTTTGCAGCTGGCTGCACCCGCACCACACTGGCGCTTCCCGCGGCCGGCGAAGACGCTGAGCTCGACTCGGTCCCGCATGCCGCCAGCAGGGCGGCCGACAACACGAGGAAGGGAAGCCGTTTCACTGCCATCTATAACGCAGGGCCCTGGGAATTCTCACGCTGTGGACGCAGCGTTACGAAGCGGCGCTTTTGACCTGTGCGCTGAGTCGTCCGCGCAGGGGCTCGAGGCCGCACGCGTCGCGAAGAGCGCGCTCGATGTAGACGCTGGTCATGCGCTTGCGCCAGTAGTGGCTGAGATCTGTGTTGTCCAGCGGACGTGACGGCTTGTCCGCCCGATCCGCGACCTCGGCGATCAGGGCATCGTCCGGCCGGGTTCCCCGGAGGGGTCCGAGGAACGTGGTGATGTCGACCGGATGCGAGCCGACAGCTCCGAGCGCACCGCGCGCCTCGCGCACGACACCGTCATCCCAGGTGAGCGCCACCGCGACGCCGAGGATTGGAAAGTCGAAGGCGGGGCGGCGGCGGAGCTTCCAGTAGGCGCTGGTGAGCCGGCCGCGAGGCGTCGGTAGGTGGATCGAGGTGATGACTTCGTCCGGATGCTTGGTCGTGTAGTCGATGCCATCATCCTTGTAGAGATCGGCTGCGCGAATTCGCCGGGTACCGCGGACGCCGTGCAGCGTCACCTCAGCGTCGAGCGCCAGGGCGGCCGGGGCGCTGTCCGACGAGGAGACCGCCCAGCAACGCGGCGAGCTACGGGCCACCAGGCAGATGTCGCCGTCGCGCTTCAGGCAGAATCCGACCGCCTTGCGCCATGCCTGGGTCTGGTTGTAGTAGTTGCACCGGGGGTCGACGAGCAGGTTGCCGCCCAGCGTCCCCATGTAGCGAACCTGCGGCGTCGAGACCGAACCGCATGCCTGGGCGAGGGCCTGGTATCCCTCGTCTAAAACCGGGTGATGCGCCAACTGGTCGAGGGTCGCGCCAGCGCCGATCGTGACCCCGCGGCGGGCGTCACCCTCCACCGATACATCCACCAATCGACTCAGGCTGATCAAAGCCCCGGCGTCGAACTGGCGGCGCTTGAGATTCGGCACCAGGTCGGTGCCGCCGGCGATGAACATCGATCTGGGCTCGGATGCCGCCATCTCCGATGCTTCGTCGATCGAGCGCGGGCGGAGATAGCCAAGCCGTGGAAGGCGAAGCACTTATTTACCCTTCCACTCGTCCGGCACGTCGGCGGTGATCAGCGCGGGGAATGCGAAGACCGGGACGGATTTTGGTCCCACGCGCCGGGACTTGTCGCTCAGCGCCTTCAGCACTTTGTCCGGGGTGATCGGGATCTCATCGATGCGGACGCCAAGCGCGTTGTAGACGGCGTTGGCCACCGCCGGAATTACCGGGAGCAGCGGACCCTGTCCGGCCTCTTTGGCGCCGAAGGGGCCCTCGCGATCGATCGTTTCCACCAGGTAGGTGTGCATCACGGGCGCCTCGAGGGCGGTGGGACTCTTGTACTCCAGGAGAGAGGGGAATTTGTGCAGACCAAGGCGGAATACCTGCTCCTCCATCAGCGCCTCGCCCAGCGCCATGTACACACTGCCCTCCACCTGTCCGATGACCAGCATCGGGTTGATGGCACGACCGATGTCGTGGGCGACCCACACTTCCGTGACCTTGACCTCTCCGGTCTTCTCATCGCAATCGACTTCGACCACCGCCGCCGAGTAGGAGTAGGCCGGACTGGGACCGACGCCCGATCCTTTGTACGGCCCCGCCAACTTCGGCGGCGTGTAACTGCCTGTCCCGGTGACGACGCCGTGCTCGGTCTCGGCCAGCTGCACCGCCTGGGCGAAGCTCATTCCGTCGACGGGCCGGTTGCGGCGGAAGATCCGGTGGCCGCGCGCGATCAGCTCATCGCCGTCGCACCGCAGCGCCCTGGCGGCGGCCTCGAAGAGCCGGTCGCGGACCTTCTCCGCCGCCGCCTTGGCGGCGTTGCCCGCCATGAACGTGACCCGGGACGAATAACTGCCCAGGTCGATCGGCGTGAGGTCGGTGTCGGCGGTGGTCAGCTGGATGTCCTCCAGCGCCACCCCCAGCACCTCGGCCACGATCGCGGCCAGGATGTGATCGGAGCCCTGTCCGATGTCGATGGCGCCGCACAGGAGAGCCACACCACCATTGCGGTCGAGCTTGAGCTGAACCTCGGAGTGCGGCATGTCGTTCCAGTAGATCGCGGTACCGGCGCCGCTCAAGTAGGAGCTGACCGCGAAGCCGAGGCCACGCCCGGCGGGCATCGACGTGCGCCGGTCGAGAAAACGCGAGCCTGCGACAACCTTACTGATACAGTCCTCCAAACCGCAGCTGGTGATCCGGAGCCAGTTCACCGTTTTCGAGTCGGGATTGGGCAGGTTTCGAAGGCGCAGCTCAACCGGGTCGAGCCCGAGCTCTTCAGCCACCTTGTCGAAGTGCGTTTCCAGCGCAAAGCGTGGCTGCGGCGTCCCGTGCCCTCGCTTTGGCCCGCAGGGTGGTTTATTCGTGAACAGGCGTACCCCCTCGAATCGATATCGGGGAATGGCATATGTCGTCGCCTGGAGGGCGCCGGTGTAATAGGTACTGGCGACCCCGTAGCTGCCGTAGCCGCCACCATCGAGGAAGCTCTGAAATTGCATCGCCCTGATGCGCCCGTCTCTGGTAAAGCCGGTTCTGACCTTCATCAGCACGGGATGACGCCCGCGGTGCGCGTAGAAGACTTCCTCGCGGGTCAGAGTGATCTTCACCGGGCGCCCCGTCACGATGGCCAGCTTGGCGGCCACCAGTTCATGAGAGAAGATGTCGCTCTTGCCGCCGAAGCCGCCCCCATTCGGGGTCGCGACCACTCGGATGCGGCTCATCGGCATCTCCAGCACTTTGCCGAGGGCACGATGGACGTAATGCGGCGTCTGCGACGAGGTCCAGAGCGTGAGCTTGCCGTCGGCCGCGTACTGGGCGACGGCTGCATGCTGCTCCATTGGCAGGTGTGTGTTGCCTTCGAAGAAGACGACGTCCTCCCGGACATGGTCGGCGGTGCGCATCGCGTCCTCGGTGTCACCGAACTCCAGCGCGACCGCCTTGTGCACATTCGACGAGCCGTGGATCGGCTCGCCGTCGGCGGCGATGGCCTGCTCAATGGACATGACATGGGGCAACTCCTGAAACTGCATCTCGATCAAGTCCAGTGCCTCATCGGCGATCCATTCGTCGCTGGCGGCGACCGCGGCGATCGGGTCGCCGACGTACCGCACCTTCTCGCGAGCCAGCGCTTCCTCGTCCTGGCTGACCGGCAGGATCCCGAACTTGACCGGCAGGTCGTCGCCGGTCAGCACCGCCAGCACGCCCGGGAGCGCCCGAGCCCGGTCCGTGTCGACGTGGAGAATGCGCGCGTGCGGATGGGGGCTGCGCAGGATCCGACCGTAGAGCATCCGTGGCAACGCAAGGTCATCGGCAAACTTGGTTTGCCCGCTGACCTTGGCGAAGGCGTCAGGCTTGGTCAGCGGTTTCCCGACGATCGAGAATTCTTCCGTCGACTGCGTCATGGCTCACGCGGCTTTACGCCGTTGCGCGCGGCCGCGAGCTCGACCGCCTCGAAGATTTTGAGGTACCCGGTGCAGCGGCAGAGAACGCCGGCGAGCGCCTCCTTGATCGCCTCGCGCGATGGGTCGGGGTCGCGGTCGAGCAGGGCCTTGGCGGTGAGCAACATCGCCGGCGTGCAATATCCACATTGAGCAGCGCCCAGTTCGGCGAAGGCGACCTGCAGGGGATGCGGTTCACGACCGGCCGCCATCCCTTCGATGGTGGTGATTTCGCGGCCCTCAAGGTCGAGCGGCATCGCCAGGCAGGAAAGAAACGGCCGGCCGTCCACCAGCACGCCACAGGTGGAGCACTCGCCCAACTCACAGCCATGCTTGGTGCCGGTCAGCGCGAGGTCTTCGCGCAGGACTTCCAGCAGGGTCTTGTAGGGCGCCACCATGACCGCCATGTCCTCGCCATTGACGCGCAGGTGCACGGCGACCCTGTCCGCGATCGACACGCCCCTACTTTAGATGGGAAGGCGCGGAAGCGGGATCTCGACGCGGCGCGGCCGGGACGGCTCGGGCGTTTCAACCATCGGCGTGCGGACACACTCCTGTGGCGAGACCTCGGGCCGCAGCCCACTGAAGATCGGGAAGCGCAGCTGCCCGTTCCGGTCCCACTCACTGAACTTGATCGCCACGACCATCCGCGGCTCGACCCAGCAGGTCCTTTCGTCCGACCAGCGAGCGTCCGCCGGCGCGGACGCATTGGGCAAGGCGTCGAGCGCTTTTCGCATGCGCCTGGAGACCAGCGCGTCGAAGCCGCCCACGACCCGACCCGCCGGCTGGAAGCGGCGGCCGTCGTAGGTCCCAACGACGAGGGCCTCGAGCAGGTGGTCGCCTGCGCGGGGAATGAACCCCATGACGGCGAAATCCTGACGCCGGACCGCCTCGATCAGCAGCCAGTCGGGGTGACGCTGGCCTGCGCGGTAGGGACTATCGAAGCGCTTGGCGACCACCCCGCCAAGCCCCTGCTCTCGAGCCGCATCGAAGAACGCCAGCCCTTCATCGGCGACCGGCTCAACGACGTAGATCCGTCCGGCTGATCGGATCGCCTCGAACAATCGCGGACGGCGCCGGTGAAGCGGCTCCTTCATGAACGACCCGCCGCGCAGGTAGAGCAGGTCGTAGACGACGTAGGTGACCGGATGTGCGGCAACCGCGCGGGCGACCGCCTCAGGGCGCACCGCCTCCTGGCGTTCCTCGAGGGCCACCTGATCCGGTCTGCCCTCGGGGTCGGGAACGATCAGCTCGCCGTCGACGATGGTTTCCGACGGCGCAATCGCCGCGAGCGCCTGGACCTCGGGATAACGGCCGGTGAGATCCGCAAGGTCGCGGCCCCAGATCCGAACCTGTCCACGATCGATGGACGCCAGCGCCCGGACGCCGTCCCAGGCCACCTCGAAGGCGTAGTCCTGCGAATCGAAGGGAGTCGCGGTCGGCATCGGGAGCATCGGCCGTAGGCGATCCGGCAATGCGCGCTCGAAGGGCAGGTCGAGCTCAACCGTTTGGGACCGGGCCGGCACTCTAGCGGACTGTACTACGCGGAGCTAGGCCGTGCGACGTTTGGCGGCCGGCCGGGCTGCCGACGTTTTCGCCGCCACCTTGACCTTCGCCGCGCGGGCCGCGGCCGGTTTGGCGGCCGGCTTCTTCGCTCCTTGCTTGGTCGCCTCGACGGATGCTTTGAGCGCGGCCATCAGATCCATGACGCGGGGCTCTTGCGCGGCCGCCGGGGCAACCACCTTCAGGCCCTTCATCTTCTGATCGACGATCTGCTGGAACGCCGCTTTGTAGTCGTCCGTGTAGCGGTCAGGCTGGAAGGTGTCGCTGAGGTTATCGATCAGCGAGGTCGCCATTTTGACTTCCTTGTCACTGATCTTCACGTTCTGCGGCAGGTTGAGCTCCTCGGTCGAGCGAATCTCATCCGGCCAGTTCAGCGTGTTACAGAGCAGCGTATTGCCTTCGACCTGGATCAACGACAGATGCTCACGGTCACGAAGTGCGATCTTCGCGACCGCGACCTTGTTCGTGTCTTCGAGGGCCCGCTTCAGCAGGAAAAACGGCTTGACCCCCACATCCTCCGGCTCGAGGTAATAAGCGGACTTGATGTAGAGACCGAGCGGGACCTCGTCGCGCTCGACGAACTCGACGATGTCGATGGTGCGGGTGGTCTTCAGTGGAAGCTTGTCAAGGTCTTCCTCGTCGATGAGAACGAACTGGTTCTTCGAAACCTCGTAGCCTTTGAGCACCTCGTTGAAGGCGATGACATGGTCGTCCGTCGGACAGTGCCGCTGCTGCTTGATGGGGAGCTGGCAGTGGGGGCACAACTGGCGAAACGAGACGGCGCTGTGCGCTTCGGTGGCGAGGTACATCCTGACGGGGATGGCCACCATCCCAAAGCTGATCGCGCCCCGCCACATGGACCGGGCCATAGTCATGGCCTCCTTTGCTGAGTTGCCGCGATTATAGCGCCGGTCGAGCAGCCACTCGAAAGGATGTTTGGACCGCCGAAGCCAGCCGCTGCGCATAGAGCGGGCCCAGCGCTTCGTGCTTGAAATAGACGTAGACGTCGCGGCCGCCCTCCAGGTAGCCACCGATCCGGCGCGCCCAGGCCGTCAGTCGCTGGGAGGAATAGGCTTCCCGCCTCAACCGGAGATAGATGAAGGCCCCGCGATTCAGCAGCCCGGGCTCCGCTTCGCCGTCGCCGTACACGAGGGCGGCCCCCAACCCCTCGAGAAGGCCGGCCACCTCTGGCGTGTGCCAGGACCGGTGGCGGAACTGAAAGGCGACCTGCCACCGGCTCGGGAGCAGCGCCGCGATCCGCTCGATCCGACCGGCGTCGAAGGGTGCGGTCGGCGGGAGCTGAAACAGGACGGGGCCCAACCGGTCACCGAAGGCATCCCCCTCCTCGGCCAGGACCCGGACCGCCTCCTCCAGGTTGGGCATCCGCCGGTTGTGCGTGATACGCCGGTGAGCCTTGACGGCGAAACGGAATGTGGGCGGGACGCTGGCGGCCCAGCCGGCAATGACGTCCTCGGGCTGCGTGCGATAGAAGGTCGTGTTGACCTCGACCGTCCCCAGCTGCTGGGCATAGTAGGCGAGCATCTCCGTCGACTTGATTTGGCGGGGGTAAAACGTCCCACGCCATCCCGAATAGGAAAATCCCGACGTACCAACGAAGAGCTGGGACACGACTCGGATGACTAAATGTTCGGAACGCCCTTGATCAGGCCCATGAACTCGGCGCGGGTCTTCGGATCGGTCTGGAAGATGCCCAGCACGCAACTGGTGAACACGCGGCTATTCTGCTTCTCGACGCCGCGCATCTTCATACAGAGATGATCGGCCTCGATGACGACTGCCACGCCGACCGGCTCGAGGTACTTTTGCAGGCACTCGGCGATCTGGCGGGTCATTCGCTCCTGCACCTGTAGCCGCCGGCTGTAAAGCTCCACCAGCCGGGGCATCTTGCTGAGCCCGACCAGGCGACCCCTTGGGATGTAGCCGATGTGCACCCGGCCGTAGAAGGGCAGGAGGTGATGCTCGCAGAGCGAGTACATCTCGATGTCCTTGACCACGATCATGTCCTTGTAGGCCTCGGTGAAGGTGGCGCCGCCGAAGACGTCTTCCAGCGTCATGCGATAGCCACGGGTCAAAAACTCGAGGCTTTCCTTCACGCGCTCGGGCGTTTCGCGAAGCCCCTCCCGAGACGGGTCCTCGCCGAGAAGGATCAGCTGGTGGCGGATCACCGCCTCCATGGAAACCGCGTCGCTGAGTCGATCGTCTGGCTGGGCCATGAGCCCATTATCGGGAACTAGCTGATGACGTTCATCGGGTCGGCGGGGAACTCGTGGTTATAGGCCTGCATCGCGATCCAGAGCGCCTTGACCGTAATCGTTTGGAAGTCGGGCCCGCGATACCCGGCCAGCGGTGACGGCGTCTCGGCGTAGGTCACCGTATCGAGCGCCGGATCATTGTGACTGAAGTCGAAGGCGAAGATCGTGATCATGTGGGTGGCATTCCAGTGATTCCAGCCCGGCATCGTCTTCGTCATCGTCTGGACCATCACGGGCACGCCGTGCCCGAAGGTCATGATCGCCTGCTGATCGACGATGTCCTGGCGGATCCGGGTGGTGACCTCATCGAGCACGGTGACATGCTCCGCCTTGTAGCGCGCTTGCCCGAGCACGGGAACTACCATCGGGTTGAGAAAGGCATTTATCCCGTTGGTGGCGTCGGCGCCGAATTCGCCGCGGTTGGGATTCAGCTTCGACATCCGGGCGACGGTCTCGATATTCGGCACGTCGGACATCCAGGCCGAGAGCAAAACCTGGGTCGCGCCGGCCCCGCAGTAGTTGCGATGCGCCCAGTCCCCCGGCTCGTGGAAGCCACGAACCTCGACCGCACCCTGGCTCGCTGCGACCTGGCCAACGGTCACCGATGGCTGCGGCTCGGGCGTCGCTGTCGGCGTCGCCGTGGGGAAGGCATAGGCGAGGGCGACGGGCCCTCCCGGCCGGGCCGAATTTACCTGGGCGCCGAAGCAGGAAGGAAGCAGCGCGGCGAATGCCATCGCCAGCGCAATTTTGATCACTCCCTGTGACATTCTTGTCTCATCCTATCAGTGACGGTGTCAGGGAGCCAGACCCTGCTGCCGGTTGTTACAACGGCCCCAAGGCTCGGTCGGTTACCACCATCCCCCAGTATGGGGGGAGGCGCCGGTTGTGGTTGTATTCTGATATGAGTAATATCACTATATCGTGGTATCGAGTATCGGCCTCCGGCATCGAGCCGGAGCGCGCCCATGAGCAAGCGGGGGCAGCGGGAAACGGTCCGAGACCCGCTTCGGGCCCGACTCAAGCCGACCCCTGAGCCGACCGGCGACCAGCTGATGAAGGACGAGAAGAAGCCATCGGAGCTCGCCGCCGGCGGTTCGCCCCAGGCCGGGCGTA
>Ga0307308_10000576_pt1 | contig 13371 bp, 14 predicted proteins | sample ER_DNA_195_FD_194501 | JGI IMG/M metagenome (GOLD analysis project Ga0307308, IMG submission 194501) | Bulk soil microbial communities from the East River watershed near Crested Butte, Colorado, United States - ER_DNA_195 | ecosystem: Environmental > Terrestrial > Soil > Floodplain | place...
GCACTTGAAGTCGTCCTCCGAGCAGCCGCCGACGTCGACCTTCGGGATCGTGTGGGTCGCGTGCATGAAGGCCCCGCCGCCGCCCGAGACGACGTACTGGATGATCCGGCCGTCGACGGGCATCGGGTAACGCTGGTAGTTGTGGATGTCGCCGCCGATCGCCGCGACGTAGTTGTTCTCCGGGTCACGCACGACGTCGTCGACGGTGAAGTCGCGGCCGGAGACGAGGCCCGGGTCGCGCCTGTTGTTCACAACGAGCGGCTTCCCCGTCAGAAGGATCTTCGGCTTCGGGCCCTTCGAGACTTCGCGCAGCCAGTCGCCCTGCTCGCCGTCGATGTTGCCGACGATCCCGGTGTCGATGCCGACGAAGCGCACCGGGTCGGTCTCCATCGTCCAGTAGGGCCCGGGCAGGGTCGGCGGCTGCCCGAACGCGGCCCGGAGCTCCTGGCAGCGCTGCAGCGTGTCGGCGGCAAGCACGCTCGGCTGACGCCAGAGCCGGTCGCGCACGCGCGCCTTGGCCCCCGTTCCGGGGAGCTTCTCGACAGGCCATTCGGCGCCGCAGAAGACCCGCATGTAGCCACCCAGGCCGTCGTACCAGTCGTGGTTGCCGGGAACCGCGTAGATCGGGCCCGGGTACGCGCTGTAGGGCCGCGCGAACTTGTCGATGTAGTCGTTGACGTCGCCGATCGGGTAGATCACGTCGCTGAGGGCGACCATGAAGGCGGTGCCCGCGCCGATCTTCAACAGGCCCGGGACGACGGCGAACTGCGGCGGCGTCCCCTCGCCCGTGTCGCCGGCGATCACGCACGAGAAGCTCTCGCCGAGGTCGGTCCGGTTGATCGTGAGGTCGTCGGTCCCGCGCCGCTCGCGCTGTATCGCCACCCACTGCTGGCGCTGCTCGTCGGTCGGGTCGCCCATGAATCGCACCAGCGGGTCGTTGCGCGCCGACCAGAGGATCGTCGGCCGGAGCCACGAGAACTTCGGCCGAGGCCCCGGCGGCATCAGGTCTCTGAACGTCCCCGGCTCGCTGCACTCCCAGCCGGCGAAGCGCTCGTCGTGACGGGATGAGACTCGTTCTTCGGCCGCGGTCTCGGTCGTCGTCACGCGCCGCCGCCGATCTTGTCCTTGCCGTAGCTCTCCCACAGCGAGCCGAGGAAGACCTTGCCGAACTTCACGAGCGGCTCGACCCCGCCGTCGACCGGCCGCATCGTGGACATCATCCGCGTCAGCGCCTCGACGCCGAGGCTGAGGATCCCGGCCCCCACGACCGGCCCGCTCGCGTCCGAGCCCTCGTGCAGGACCGTCTGGAGCGTGGTCGTGTCCTTCCAGACGTCGAAGCCGGGGTCGTCGTGGACGTGCTTGGCGCCGTCGAGGAAGTACGGCTTTCCCTCGTGCTCGAACGCGAGGCGGTACTGCATCAGCCGCTCGTTCTCGCCGCCGGGCGAGAAGAGGTTGAAGATCCCGCGCGACACCGGTACCTCGCCGCCGAAAAGCTCGGATTCGACGCTGCCGGTGATCGAGCCGGTGTGCTCGCGGTCGGCGACGAAGCGGTCGATGTCGTCGATCGAGATCTCGCAGTGGATCGCGACCGTCTTTGCGTTCGGATCGGCAGCGCCGGCTTCCGGATCGGAGGCTCCAAGCGCAACCGGTCCGGACATCGTCTCTCTGAACGTCAGGCCGCTCACGCTGCCTTCTCCAACTCGGACAGCATCAGCGGAAAGACGTCACGGCTCGCGTCCTTGCCCATGAAGACGTCGAGGTGGCTGTAGCCGTCGAGCTCGTGGACGGCGTGCCGCCCCGGCTGGTGCTGGTCGAACCAGCGGAACGTCTCGACCTGGCTCTCCGGCAGGAAGCAGCGGTTCTCGCGGCCCGCGAAGAAGACGAAGCGCGCGTCCGTCCGCGGCGGCTGCGCGACGAAGTCCCGCGGCAGCTCGTCGTGGTACTCGACCGCGAGCAGACGGCCGGCGGCGACGCACTTGCGCATCTGCTCGAAGAACGTGATCGGGACGTGCGCGAACTCGCCGCGCAGCCACTCGTGCGTCTCGGGGTTCAGGTTCTCGTGCCTCCAGAGCGCTGGGAAGCCGCTGCCGTACGTGAAGCTGACCTGCTTGCAGACCGGGTTCGAGCACTCGTGGTGCACGGTCTGGACGATCCCGTTCAGCACCTTCGGCGTCACCCCGGGCGCCTTCACGCCCCACTGCGGGTTGAGGTAATCCGTCAGCTTCGAGACGAGCGGGATCGCATAGCCGATCTTGACGCGTGACCAGCGCGGGATCACCGGGTGCAGCGTGACCGCGTTCGTGATCACGGTGCTGACCTTCGGGACGAGCCCCGCGACGGCCGACATCATGAAGCTGGTCGAGCCCTGGCAGTGGATGATCGCCTTGACCTCCTCCGCCCCGGTCTCCTCGACGACGGTGTCGACCGCGGCCGGGTGATCGTGCACGGCGGCCTGGTCGAGCGTCCACTCGTTCGGCTCGAAGTCGATGCTCGCGCGCCAGTTCTCGAGCCAGACGTCGTAGCCCGCCTCGACGAGGGCGTCGACGAGCGTCCCGCCGCTCGGCGCGCGGAAGATGTTGGCGCGGACGCCGGCGCCGTGGACGAGAAGCACCGGCCCTTTCTCCGGCCTGCTCGTGCCGCGCACGTTGATCAGGTTCGCCTCGAACCCGTCCCGAGCGCGGAACGGCACGACGCGTTCGTTCATGGCTGTGGCCTCCCCTCGATGATTCCGTCCGCAAAGCGGTCTGCCAGCGCGGCGATCGTCAGGCTCGGGTTCGGCCCGACCGGGCCCGGCATGACCGAGCCGTCGGCCACGTACAGGCCCGGCACTCCATAGACGCGGCCCCACGGGTCGACAACTCCTTCGTTCCCGTCGCGCCCTATTGGGCAGCCGCCGAGCGCGTGGACGGTGATGACCTTGCTGAGCCACCAGAGCGGGTTGTCCTGGAAGGTGCCGCCGAGCTCGTCGGCGAGCGCGCGCATCGTGTCGCGCAGCTTCTCGAAGTACGCCTTCGAGGCGCCGTCCTTCGACCAGTCGACGTCGAGGAGGCCGTCGCGCAGCTGCATGCGGCCGTCGGGGACGTCGCGGCCCATCCCCAGCAGCGGCAGCAGGCCGGCCGAAGTCCTGGCGTCGCCGAAGAACGACGAGATCACGCCGCTGATGTCCGGCTGCGGCTTCCGCCGGATCCACTTCAAGAAGAGCCGCAGCGCAACCTTGCGCCAGAGCCAGAGCGCCCGCGGCTCGTCCGCGGCCTGCAGCATCCAGCTGGCGAAGCTCGGGTAGCCGGCGTCCTCGATGTAGAAGCCCCGCCCCGTCGAGCCGTCGCCATCGTGCGCGTCGCCCATTCGGATCGCGCTCGTGATCACCGGCCCGAAGTCCGGGTTGATCTGGTCTTTGCACCGGAGCGCGAACGTGAGCAGGTCGCCGTTGCCGCAGAAGTGCGTCCCGAGGGCCGGCGAGAGCCCTCCGAACGCATCGCGATTCTTGAGCAGCAGGAACGTCGAGCCCAGCGTTCCGGCCGAGATGACGAGCGTGTCGGCCGTGATCGTTGCGGGCGCGGGCTCCGAGCCTTCGCTTTCCGGCTCGTGTACGACGTAGTCGATCTCGAAGCCGCCGCCATCCCGCGGCCTGAACGCCTTGACCTCGCAGCAGGAACGCAGCTCCGCGCCTTCGCGCGCGGCCGCGCTGAGGTAGGTGTAGTCGAGCGAGTTCTTCGAGCCGTAGTTGCAGCCCACGTCGCACTCGCCCACGAGCTGGCACGTGTAACGCGTCCGGCCGTGGAGGTTCGGGTGCTCCTCGCGGATTGGCTCGCCCGGGACAGGTGCTTCGCCCTCGTTCGCGAACGTAACCGCGAGGTGCGGCAGGAACCAGTCATATCCGAGCCGCTTCGCGGCTTCCTCGAAGGCCCGCGTCTTGCGCGTCGACGCGTAGGGCTCGCTCCCGAACGGGTACGTCTGGACGCCGAGCATCTTCTCGGAGCGGTCGTAGTGGGGATCGAGGTCGGCGCGGCTGACCGGCCAGCTCTCACCGTCCTCGTGGACGAACCAGGGCTCGTCCTTGCGGATCATCACGTTCGCGTAGATCAGCGACCCTCCGCCGAGCCCGCTCGACACGAGCGCGTCGATCCCACTGAACCGCCAGACGTTGAACATCCCGTAGAGCCCTTCGCTCGGGTCCCAGAAGTTCTTCGAGAACCCGAGTGGGCTGCGCGGGAACGAGCCGGGCGGGTACGGCTTGCCCCGCTCGAGCAGGCAGACGCGCTTGCCGGCGTCCGCCAGTCGGAACGCCGTCACGGAGCCGCCGAAGCCGGATCCCACGACCACGGCTTCGAAGTGCTCTCTCGACCCGTTGCCCATCGCCGGTCTCATCACTCCCGGCCGCAGGTACCGAGCGTACCCCGAGCCGCTCGGCCGATCAACCTTGCCAAACGCGCGGAATCGTCCTACGCTGGCGCGTGCGGCCCAGCCTCGGGGAGAGGAGGGCTAACGTGAACGCGGTAGGAGCGACCACCGTCGAGGCTTCGGAAAGGCGGAGCCTCCGGAGCCGCATTCGGCGACGCCGCCGCGAGAGGCACGGCGTCTCGTTCCCGGAGCTCGTCTGGATGCACCACCTCCGCCAGCAAGAGCTGAGCGAGGGGCAGCACGAGCCGTACGAGGGCCCGGCCGAGCGGCGTTACCGCGAGTTCGTGGACCGTTTCGAGGACCAGAACGGTGCGATCGTGAGCCAGTACTGGTGCACGACCGAGGCGTCCGGCATCGCGCTGACGATCAAACGGCGGCCGTTCCTGCTCGCGGACACCGTGCGGCTGCACTGGGCGACCGACTGGTCGACCAAGGACAAGCCGAAGCTGATGCGGCTGCTCTACGAGTGCGAGACGCTCGCCGTCAAGGTGCAGGAGGTCTTGCGCGACACGAGCCGGCGGCTCGCGATCCAGTCGCTCTTCAACGTGATCAGCTTCGTGCTCGCGTTTGCCGAAACCCCGCACGCGAGCGACGACAAGTCCGTGGCCGAGATCTCGCGCTCGACCCGCGCAGGCCTCAAGGAGGTCAACACGTTCTACCGGCACGCAGCCGAGCGCTCGGGCCAGATCACCTACGTCGGCGGGATGCTCTTCGGCATGCTCGCGCCGCTGTTGATCTCGATCGCGGGCTGGATTTTGGTCGGCCACAACCACTCGAGCGCGGTCGGGATCGGCCTCCTCTGCTTCAGCGCCGGCGCGGTCGGCGCGCTGGTGAGCGTCATGTCGAGGCTCAGCTCCGGCAAGGTCACCCTCGACTGGGAGTACGGGAAGGACACGCTCCGCACGCTCGGCTCGCTGCGCCCGTTCGTCGGCGCCGTCTTCGGCCTCATCACCTACCTCGCTCTTCGGAGCGGCGTGATCGGGATCGACCTCGCGAACCACGACGGCCGCTCGTACTACTACGTCGTCTTCTCGTTCGCGGCGGGCTTCAGCGAGCGGCTTGCACAGGACATGCTCCTCGCGACGACGCTCGAGTCCGTCCCGGGAAGAAGCGGGAAGAACGGGGACTCCGACAAGAACGATTCGGAGACGGGCCTGACCGCCACGAGCGTCTGAGGCCGTGCCCGCACTGACGCAGGCTCTACGCCGCCAGTACACGCTGCTCTACAAGTCGTGCCTCACCCGGCCGGCGCGGAGGACGGTCGTCGACCGGATCGCCCGCGGCCTCGCAGCGAACCGTGCGCGGTACGAGAAGGTCGCGAAGGCGGTCGGCATGCCGTGGTACGTCATCGCGGTGATCCACAGCATGGAGGCGGGCGGCGACTTCACTCGGCACCTCCACAACGGCGATCCGCTGACGGCGCGCACGGTCCACGTCCCGGCCGGCCGGCCGCGCACGGGCACGCCGCCGTTCACGTGGGAGGAGAGCGCGATCGACGCGCTCACCTACCAGGGCTTCGGCAAGTGGACCGACTGGAGCGTGCCTGGGACGCTGTACAAGCTCGAGGGCTATAACGGCTTCGGCTATCGCGATCACCATCCGCAGTGCCTCTCGCCGTACCTCTGGAGCTTCTCGAACCACTACACGCGCGGGAAGTACGTCGCGGACGGACGGTTCTCCGCGACCACGGTCTCGCAGCAGTGCGGGGCGGCCGTGCTGCTGAGGCGGCTGCAGGAGGGCGGCCGGGCTGCCGTCGCAGAGGGACCGCGCGTGCTTCAGCTCGCGAACCCGCACATGAGCGGGGACGACATCAAGGCGGCGCAGCAGCTGCTCCTGAAGAACAAGTTCGGGTCCTTCGACCCGGGCGGCACCGACGGGGAGTTCGGCGAGCTCACCGCGAGCGCGGTGCGGCGGGCGAAGTGGGAGCTCGGCTACCCGGCGAGCGCTGTGAACGGGACGTACGGCCCGCAGGTGGGCGCGCTGCTCTCAGGCAAGAAGCCTCTGCCCGCAGCCTTCAGGAAGCGCCGTGCCCAACGGCTCAAGCAGGCGGGGCCGGAGAAGACGGTCCGGAAACGGATCGTCAACTGGGCGCTCTGGGGCGTGAAGAACTGCAACCGGATCGGATACACGCGCGACGGCACCGTGCGGCTCAGCGCCATGAAGACTCCGGGCGCCCTGCCGCTCGCGACGGACTGCTCCGGGTTCGCGACCTTCTGCTACGCGTGGGCCGGCGCCCCGAACCCGAACTGGCCGGGAGGGTACGACCCGCGTGCGGGCGCGTACACCGGGACGATGCTCGACCACTGCCGCCGGATCCCGAAAGCCGCCGCGCAGCCCGGCGACCTCGTGGTCTGGACGCCGCCGAGCCGAGGGCAGCACGTCGCGCTCGTGGTCACACCCGGTGCCGATCCCATGCTCGTCTCCCATGGCGACGACACGGGCCCGAAGCGAGTGCGCTTCTCGGCCGAGGATCGCTCCCAGCGACGGCGGGGCCACGGGACCGCGGTCTGGCTGACCGCCTTCTGAACCAGGAGGCTTTGACGACACCTAGTCTGTGCCGTCGGGCCTCCGCCAAAGCCTCCTACTCGACGATGGACTGCGTCGTCGCAGTGGCCGAGTCGGAGGTTCCAGAGATGTTTCCTGCCCGGTCAAGAGCCTTGACCGTGTAGGTGTAGGTCGTCGACTCCGTCAGGCCGGTGTCCGGATAAGTCGTCGTGTCGCCGGAGACACGTGCGACCTCGATGCCGTTGCGGTAGACGACGTACTCGGTGACCGCGACGTTGTCGATCGACGCGGTCCAGGAAAGGTCGATCTCGCTCGTGCTCACGGCGGCCGCCTGAAGACCGGTCGGGACGGACGGCGGCTCCTTGTCCCCAGCGGCGGTCGTCCGCGCCGTTGCCTCGCCAGAGCGCGCCGAGCGGTTTCCCGCCGCGTCGATCGCCTGAACGGTGTAGGCGTACTCGGTCGACGCCGCAAGGTTGCTCGTATCTCGGTAGCTCGTGGTTGCGCCGGTGACGGTCGTCAGCTTCGAGCCGTCCCGGTAGATCACGTAGCCCGTAACCCCGACGTTGTCGCGTGACGGCGACCACGCGAGGTCGATCTCGCCCGGGCTTGCGGCCTTCGCGCTCAGGCCGGTGGGCGTGGTGGGCGGCTTCGTGTCTCCCACCCGCGGCTCGAAGATCGCGGTCGGCGTGCGGTCGCGTCCGACGATCAGCGGGCAGACGGCGCGCGCGCAGTTCGCGCCTTCCCAGCGGACGAAGCGCGAGCGGGCGCCGGCGATCGCACCCAGCCGCAGTCTGGCGCCGGCGTCGACCGTCGCCTCGCAGTCGCCCGGGCAGTCGATCCCGTCGCCACGCACGGAACCGGTCCCCTTGCCCGCGAGCTGGACGGTGACGTCATGCCTCGACGTCGTGGTGTGGTGCCGGCCGTGAATGGCGAGCGCGATGCCCGCCCCACTCCCGCCGGCGATCGCAATCGCGCCCGCGAGCACGACAAGTCGCTGAGCCCGGCCCGGTCTGCGAAACCATCGTCCGGATCGGAGGGCGAGGTCGCGCCGGGCCGAGTCGAGGTTGTGCCGCGTCGCGCAGCTACCCGCGATGTCTCCAAGCTGACGCTCGATCCGCGAGGCACGCTCGAGATGGTCAACCGCTTCCCCGGGCCGGCCCGCGCAGAGCTTCAGAGAGCCGAGCTCGTGGTGTGCAAAGGCCTGAGCAGGGGCGTGCCCGGCTGCTTCGGCCGACCGCAGCAGCGACCACAGCGAACGGATCAGATCGAGCCACCTCAACGACAGGGCGAGCAGGCCGTTGAGGGATCGCATCAGCCGCAGCTCCTCGTCGAACCGGCCCTCGCTGTCGAGCCGCGCGCACAGGTCGAGCAGAGCGTCGACCTCCCCACTGACGTTGCCGAGATCGAGCAGCTTTCCGCCGGCCGCGTCCCGCAGGAGCTTGTCGGCCCGCTCGATCCGGCTCGTCACGGCATCCGCGGACTCCTGGAAGTCCTCGACGGCGGCGACTACGGCAGGCCGGTCGTCAGGCTCCTGTTCCAGCGCGGCCGCCAAGTCGCGCGCGTTCTTGCGCTCCTCGCCGGGTTCGAAGCGCGCGAACGAGCCGAGGCGGCCGACCTCGAGCGAGTAGGCACCGACCCGTACGGAGCCCTCTGCCGCAGCACCGGGAGCCTGATCCTCCATGCCCTTTCCTCAGTGCCGATTCGCTTTCGACGGTACGCCGCTCGCCGACGGCGGTCAAGCACTCGCGAGAATTGAAAGCGATATAGGCTCTGCCGTCCGGGAGACAACCAGGGGGAGGTTCATCTTGCGAAGTGCCATTCTGGCCCTCGGCAGCGCGCTTGCCGCAGGCCTCATTCTCGCGACCATCGCCTCGGCGGCACCGTCGTCGAGAGGAGGCTCGACCGGTGTCGGCTCGGTCTTCGTCTCGAACCCGGTCCAGAGCCTCGGCAACGAGTCGCTCACCGACCAGAAGGACTCGGACGCCGCGGTTCCCGCGGCCGCGTACTACGACGTCGGCCTGACGCATCTCGACGGCAGCGGCTACCTGCGCGGCGACTACGCCGACATCTACAGCAGCACCGGCAATCTCGCCTTCTCGCGGACGAACACGTTCCGCTACACGCGCCACGCGGATGAGTTCGAGCAGGTGATGGCCTACTACTGGATCACGCAGGCGCAGACGTACATCCACAGCCTCGGCTTCGGCGAGGGCATGCGGGCGATCGACAACCGGCCCCAGCGCGTACGGATCAACCAGTACGGCGTGGACAACTCGTTCGCGACCGACCATCCGAAGAACGAGCTGCGCTTCGGCAAGGGCGGCGTCGACGACGCGGAGGACGCGGAGGTGATCCTCCACGAATACGGGCACGCGATCCACTTCTCGCAGAACTTCAGCTTCGCCTCGGAGGAGGCAGGCGCGATCAGCGAGGGCTTCGCCGACTACTGGGCGGTGACGGTCTCGGACATCGTCGCGCAGAGCCTCGGCGTGCCCGAGCGCGAGCCGCTTCCATGCGTGGCCGACTGGGACTCGACTTCGTACACCCAGGAGGTCCCGCACTGCCTGCGGCGCGTCGACGAGGATCTGAGCTACCCGACGGATCTGAACGGCGAGGTGCACCACGACGGGCAGATCTGGTCGCGCGCGCTGTGGGACATCCGCGAGGCACTCGACAACGTCGAGGCCGACACGATCATCCTGCAGGGCTCGTTCGACTTTCCCGGCACGACGATGCCCGACCTGGCAAACAGCACGGTTGCCGCCGCCGAGCAGCTCTACGGCGCAGCGGACGCGCTCGTGGTCAGGCAGGCCTTCGTCGACCGCGGAATTCTCTAAGACAAGTTCATGGTGGGAGCCCCGTCGCGGCGGGGCTCCACCGGAACCCAGCTGCCGGCCTCGCCGGGCTCCGCGCGTCGGCCCAGCTGGTTTCGAAGCTCGTCCAGGAACCGGGCGCAATCCTCACGCAACGCCTCGGAGACGAACTCGCCCGGCGGCTCAGGGTCGTGCAGACGGCTTGGTTCGGCCTCTCGGCCCGGTCCAGTAATTGCTCCCCACCTCTTGTGGAAACTGTGGAAAACCTTCGGTGTGATCCGCAGCCGCTGCGCCCCCATTGCCGCCAGAGCTACAGCGCGAGGCCGACTCTACGATGCCTGGCGCGCACGTGGATCACTCGAAAGGGTGACGGGCGAGAAGAACCTCGGAAAGAGCGCGAACTTCTGAGATGATCGCAGCATGGCGGAGAGAGGCCCGATCGGCGAGACGCGTTCAATCGGCCTCTCGATCCTCTGGTTCGTCCTGACGCTCGGGATCTACAGCTTCTACTGGGTCTACAAGACCCAAGAGGAGATCAAGCGCTACTCCGGCAACGGCGTGGGCGGGGTCGTCGGCCTGGTGATCTTCATCCTGATCGCGCCGGTGACGTTCTTCGTCGTCCCGTCGGAGGTGCGCTACATGTACGAGGACCTCGACGGCGGCAAGAGCCCGGTGCGCGGGATCTACGGCCTCTGGTTCCTGCTCCCGATCGTCGGCCACGTGATCTGGTTCGTCCAAGTCCAGGGCGCGCTGAACCGCTACTGGGAGTCGAAAGGCGCCTCGCCGGCGTAACAGGTGGGCCCGCCTGGATTCGAACCAGGGACCAACGGATTATGAGTCCGCTGCTCTGACCAGCTGAGCTACGGGCCCGCGGTGCCAAGCGTAGCGCCGTACTCGGTGGGTTCACGAGCGTCCGCCGCCGGAGCCGGGCTTTGCCCGGCGGGAGGCAATCAACGCTCGGGCTCGCCTGGACACACTCCATCGGCCGGCTCCTGCAACGCTCGAAGTGCGCGGCCGCCGGCAAGGAGGGGGCTCACGGGGGAACCAGGGGTTTCCCCGTGCTCAGCTACGGGCCCTGCTACGGCAAGCGTAACGCGACCACCGCGTGACCCTGATTCAGGGGCGCTGCCTTCAGCTTGTGACCTGTGCCGATCGGCGCCTTGGCGATGATGGCTACGCCCATCACCACGACTCCTAGTGCCAGGAGGACCCGGCCGATGATCCCGCGATGCATGATGAACCTCCCTTTCGCCGTAACGACTGGCGCTACAGGCGGCACGGCCGGATTGGATTGTTCAGTTCCACTCGACGTGCGGGGCAAGAACCCTCACAATAGGCGCTGCCCGCACTCCCGCGGCCGTCCACGAAGGAGGGTGAGCGTACGGTGAAGGTCTTCCAGCACGAGCGACAGCTTCGAACGACCGGCGGTCTGTCCGTCCGTGACATCACGGAAGAGGTGAGTGAGGCGGTCAGGGAGAGCGGCGTCATCGACGGGATCGCCTGCGTCTACTCGCCCCACACGACGTGCTGCGTGCGCGTGAACGAGTTCGAGAGCGGCTTCCTCGAGGACTTCGCGAACCTGCTCAAGCGGCTCGTGCCGAGCGAGACGTACTACGCGCACGACGACTGGGACCGCCGCACCGAGAACATCTGCCCTGAGGACATGGACTTCGGCAACGGGCACTCGCACTGCATGGCGATGCTGCTCGGGACCGCCGGCGAGTCGATTCCGGTGCGCGACGGCGAGCTCTGTCTCGGCACCTGGCAGCGCGTGATGTTCCTCGAGCTGGACCGGGAGCGCGACCGCCGCTGGATCGTCCAGGTCGTCGGCACCTAGCCCGCTAAAGGTTTCGGCGCGCTCGCGCCTCTCACCGGTGATGGACAGGCGGGAGCGGGAGCTGGAAGAGCTGTACTCGACGCGGTACCTCTCGTTCCGCAATGCGCTGGCCACGGTGACGGGCAGCCGGGAGTCCGCTCGGGACGCCGTGCAGGAGGCGTTCGCCCGGGCGCTGGCGCAGCGGGAGCAGTACCGCGGCGACGCGCCGCTCGCGGCTTGGGTCTGGAAGATCGCCCTGCGCGTGGCGCTCGAGAGCCGCAGACGGCCACAGGCCTTGCCGCTCGAGGAAACCCTGGATCCGGCGCTTCTCCAACCTGAGCGCGACCCGGAGCTCGCCGCTGCGCTGCGACGGCTTTCGCCGCGACGCCGCCTGATCGTCTTTCTGCGCTACTTCGGCGACTTCTCGTACACGGAGATCGCCGCGGCCTGCGACGTCAGCGAGGGAACGATTGCCGCCTCGCTCGCGCAAGCGCATGCCGAGCTTCGTGCCTCCCTCACGCTGAACGGGGCAGCACGATGATCGACGTCGTCGACCGCGAGCTGCGGGAGCGCTTCGATCCGCTCGTCGACCGGGTCGACGATTCCGACTGGGCCGATGTGCGGCCGCGTCGCAGGCCTCGGGCCTGGATTGCGATCGCTGCGGCACTGGCGCTCGCGGTCGTCGTCACCGCGCCGGCCGTTGGCCTGCCCGGGCGGATCGTCCGGTTGTTCGAGGACGCACCGCCGGCCCCGCCCCAGGTCGCGAGGTCATTCAGCGAGTTCGACCAGATCGTGAGCTCCGACCTCGCCGGGCCGCCGCGTGGGGTGCTGGAGACAGCGATCGGCCGGGGCGAGACGGCGATCCTCTGGGTGGCTCCGACCACCGCCGGCGGGTTCTGCTCGCTCGTGAAGCTCCAACATGCGGACGGCTCGTCGGAGGGCGCGGGCGGGGAGTGCGATCCCCCGCCGGCCCCGCTCTCAGTTGACGTGTCTCTCCGTCCCGTCCTGATCCGCGGGTACGTGAGCGAGCGCGCGGCGAGCGGGCTCGAGCTCGACTTCCAGGACGGAGCGACGACATCGATCCCGCTTGTCTGGGTCTCCGAGCCCGTGGCGACCGGCTTCTTCGTCTACTCGGTGCCGAGGGCGCACCGGCTCGCAGGGCACCGGCCGCAGACGCTCACCGTGCGCTCGAGCGACGGCCACGAGATCGCGCACGCGGAGATCCACGGCTTTCCGCTGCCGTGATCCGCGTCGTCCCGTACGACCCGGAATGGCCGCAGCGGTTCAGGGCCGAGCGGGAGCTCCTCGAGCGCATCTTGGAGCCCTGGCTCGAGAGCGGCATCCATCACATCGGCGCGACCTCGGTGCCGGGGCTGGCCGCTAAGCCGATCGTCGACATGATGGCCGGGGTTCGCGATTTCAAAGAGGCCCGCGGCGCCGACGAGCCGCTTCTCGCTCACGGGTGGGCGCACACGCCGCACCGGCCTGGGATCGCGCACCACTTCTCGAAGGCGGACCACGGGCTGCATCTCACCGAGCCCGGCAGCGATCTCTGGAACGAGCGCCTCGCCTTTCGCGACGCGCTGCGCGCGGATTCCGAGCTCGTCGCCGAGTACGCGGCGCTGAAGCTGCGGCTCGCGCAGGAGCACCCGGACGACATCGAGGCGTACACCGCGGGCAAGCGCGCCCTCGTCGGGCGGGTCCTGGCAGGCGCCGGGCTAGGGTTCGGGCGGCGCTAGCGCCGCGACGAGCTGCTCCTGCACCCAGGAGAGGTAGCCGTAGAGCGCGAGCTCGGGGCTCTGCGGGCCCTCGAGTAACGCGTCCTCCTGGACGTCG
>Ga0307308_10000578_pt1 | contig 13361 bp, 12 predicted proteins | sample ER_DNA_195_FD_194501 | JGI IMG/M metagenome (GOLD analysis project Ga0307308, IMG submission 194501) | Bulk soil microbial communities from the East River watershed near Crested Butte, Colorado, United States - ER_DNA_195 | ecosystem: Environmental > Terrestrial > Soil > Floodplain | place...
GGGTCCTGGCGATGGTCCTTTGCCTCCTGGCCTCACCCTCAAGGTTGACCCGTTCATCACCACCGGCCTCAGCAGTCCGGTTTTTCTGGCTCAGCCTCTCGACGACGGACGCATTTTCGTCGTCGAGCAAGGCGGCCGAATCCGGCTGGTGAAAAACGGAGTGCTGCAGACGACGCCGTTTCTCAACATCTCGACCCGTGTGCTGAGTGGTGGCGAGCGCGGCCTTCTCAGCGTCGCATTCCATCCGCAATACGCGACGAACCATTACTTCTACGTGTACTTCACCACGCAGCCGAACGGCGACATCAGGATCGAGCGTTTTACCACGACAGCCAATCCTGAAGTTGCGGACCCCGCCTCGGCGAAGCTGATAATCACGACGCCGCATTCGCAGCAGGCGAATCACAACGGCGGGCTGCTGGCTTTCGGGCTCGACGGAATGCTTTACGCCGGCCTTGGCGACGGTGGCGGCAGCGGCGATCCGTTTCAGACCGGTCAGGATCAGAACGCGCTACTTGCGTCGCTCTTGCGGCTCGACATTTCGGGCGATCCGTATACGATCCCGCCGACCAATCCCTACTTCGGTCAGGCCGGCAAGCGCGGGGAGATCTGGGCGAAGGGTTTGCGCAATCCGTGGCGGTACGCGTTCGATGCTCCGACAGGTCTCCTCTATATCGCCGACGTCGGGCAGGGCGCCCGGGAGGAAGTCGACGTCGTAGCGGCCACACAGGCTGGTGTGAATTACGGCTGGAGCGTGATGGAAGGCGCGAGCTGCTACAACGCGAGCACTTGCACCCAGACCGGATTCACACTGCCGATTCTCGACTACGGTCACACCGGCGGTGCGTGCTCGATCACCGGCGGGTACGTCTATCGCGGGAACGCCATTCCCGGTATTCGGGGCCACTATTTCTACTCCGACTACTGCTCCGGTTTCCTGCGCAGCTTCAGGTACGAAAACGGCGTCGCAGTGGATCAGAAGGACTGGGGCCTCAGCATGGGCCTCGTCACTTCCTTTGGCGTCGACTTCGCCGGCGAGCTCTACGTTCTCTCGGGCAACAGCATTCTGAAGGTCGCGCAGGGTAGCTGATACTTTCCGGTTTCGCTCGGCTACCCGGCGCCCGCCAGTTCCCGGGACACTCCCAGTTCCCGCGCGTCGGGTAGCGACGCTGGCTCAATCGTTTCCCGCCGCGCACCGATCTCTCGTCCGAGATCTCCGAGCCTGAGAAAGGTGCCGGCCGCTCTCGTCGCCTGGCTCGATGGCGCCTTGTCGCCGTTGCCCCAGTAGTCGCTGTGGTCGGCACCCTCGATCGGAATGCCTGTCAGGGTCTGCTCCTTTCCCGGCATCAGCGGAGTCGGACCAATTCGGCCAAGCGCACGATCGGATGCTTCACGGCCGCCCGCGAGCGACTGTCCGGGTGGAAATGCAAAATGAAGAACCTTGTCCTTCTTCGAGTGAAGAACCAACACCGGAATCCCTTCGGCCCACAGCTCCATCAACAGATTATAGAATCTTCCGCGGTACTCGAGCATCTCCGCCGGCACCGCTGCCGCCATGAGCACCACTCGCCCTATCATCGGCAGAGTGCGCCGGCGGAGGAGAAGCAACGTCTCGAGGACAACGCGACAACCGAGCGAATGAGCGATGAAATCCACGCGCTCGAGATTTGGCATCCGCCAAAGGAGGCCTGCAAGCTCCGGCGCTGCCTTCACCGATGTGTGGACCGCGGCGGGATAAACCAGGAAATCGAGCCGGTCGAAAAACGACCAATCCGCGTCTCCGGGCCAGAACGCGTCGCCAAAGCGAGCGTCAAAGACGGCGGGGTCAGCAGGATCAAAGATCTCGGCTTCGCGTTCCCGAAACGCGAGATAGGCTTCCGCGGCGCCACTGTCACTGTTGTTGAAGCCGTGAACGAGCACCAGGCACTCTCGCCTCGTCTGCGCATCGAGCTTCCCGCGAAACTCGCCCGGACTACGGAGCTTCCCTCCTTCCACGTCCCGGCGGAGAGAAAACTCGAGATACGGCGCGTAGTCCTTGGGTCGTGCTTTGTTCTTACCCATTCGTCACACTCTTCAGCGCGCTCACGAGATCCTTGGCGACGGGCGCCAGAATACCGCCGAGCAGAGAGATTGGGATCATTGTCGGCGTGAAGGAGGAGAGGAGCTCGGGTGCGTTGAGCGAGACATTGCGTGCAACCCAATTCAGGTAGAGCAGAGAGCTGAACATCACAATGAATCCGACGATGTTCGCCGCGAATTGATTCCACGTCGCCCAGCGATCACCGGTGTACAACTGAAAACCATCGAGCTTGCGCTTCACGATCTGGCGAAGGCGCGCGAATCGCTCGGCCTGATCCCTGATGACTCTCTTTTGATCCGCATCGGGCAAGCCGTCGACGTTCAGCGCCGCTGCCGGGCCCTTCTTGAGCCAATTGGTTACGTCGGTCGGATCGCTGCCCATCGTCATGAAGCGAAACAGACTCTCGTACGGGCCCGGCGACGCCAGCGCGATGTCGGCGGCTTCCTGAATGCTCCCCATCATTCTCGACAAGTCGAGAGCAAAAACGGAATGCGCGGGGGAGCGAGACCACGCGTAGAGGAAGGGTAATTTTCCGCCAGATGCAATGAGACCGCGAGCAGCGTCCTCCGCCTCTACGATCGACACGCCGGTGCACAGTTGGAGCAGCTGTGTGAGCGCGCGCTCGATCTCAGCCGATCGTTGTGCTGCGATAACGGGTGCCAGGCCGTTCGGCTGGTGATTCGCTCCCTGCCGGCCGGTCTGCTGCATCCATGTTATCCAGCGCAGCGTCTGGAACTTCGTTCGCGAGTCGAGGAGTTTTTTCCCCAGCTCGATCAGCGCCATCGACAGCGCACCCACAGCGGCAAGCGGAGTTATATACTTGAGAAGGAAATTCGTGAGCAGAGTCACTGCTCCGCCGACGTCCGTAGGCGCGGCCGCGGCGGTGGCGGCCGTCGCGGCCTGCTGCAATGCGAAGAGAGCCTGCATGACCACCTCTTGAAGGGGTTCAGCACAGGTCAAGGACTCCCGAAGGTGGCGCTCATCAGTCGGCGTCGAAATGTCGGTTTCATATCACCTGAGGGGCTGTTTCATTTCACCTACCTGCGCAAGGACCCTGATGACTGCCGGCGGAGTCACGATCGATCGCATTCTGCGCGTGCTTCTCGCCACGATTGCGTTCGTGAGCCTTCTGCCTCTCTCGGCCCTGTCGCCCCAGGTCTCGCCTCCCACGCCGGTCGAGGTCGCTGTCAGGCTCCAATCGAGCGGCGATTTGCCCGTTGCGGGTGCGTTAGTGGCGCTTGTCGACGCGCACGACAGCGTCGTCGCCGAAGGACTGAGCACGGAGACTGGGAGACGAATGCTGCGTGCTCCGCCCGGGACTTACCGCGTGCGGGCGAGGAGAATTGGCTTTCTTCCATTCATTTCGTCGCCTGTGGTATTGCCGCACGAGGGCGAGCTCCTCCTCGTCGTCGAGACCCCTCACGTCGTGCTGGAGAGTATCGTCGTCAGCTCCAGGTCACAGTGCAAGCGGAGCGATCCCGGGCCTGGCGCCCTTGGCTTAGTCTGGGATGAAATCGACAAGGCTCTTCGAGCCAGCCAGCTCACGACCAAGGACCTGTCAGGTTTTGGCCAGGCGCTCTCGTACCGCAAGGAGGTCGGGCCCAACGGCGTTGTCCGCTCGAGCGACACCACTTTTTTTCAGATCAGGGGCGCCCGTCCTTTTGCCGCGATAGATCCGGTCGCGCTCGCAACCGATGGATATGTCCTCGGCAACGAGAGCGAAGGGTGGCGTTACTTTGCCCCCGACGAGGTTGTGCTGTTGTCGGAGCCATTTGCCGCAACCCACTGCTTCCGCCTTGTTCGCGAACGAGAGCGGCCGGGCGAGATCGGCGTGGCGTTCGAGCCCGTTCCGAAGCGCAGCGTCGCCGAGATTGTCGGCGTGTTGTGGGTCGACGAACGTACCGCCGAGCTGCGTGAAATCGTATTTCGTTTCGTGAACGCCGGCATATTCAGCCGCTTCGACGCTGGTGGGTTCACTCGCTTCACGCGCGTGCCGTCGGGAGCGTGGCTCGTCAGCGAGTGGCGGCTGAGAGTCCCGCTACTGACCATGCGGCGATCTCCGTACGTCGGTCGAGAGTTCAGCGCGATCGGATACGCCGAGAATGGTGGCGGGATCCTGGCCAATAAGCCACAAGTCCAGAAGATTGCAGATAGCCTGCACAAGAGACGCTAACCAGTGGAGGAACCAGCCATGCGCCGTTACGAGCTCGTCTCCGGAATTCTCTTCTCCATCATTGCTCTCGCACAGCTGACGCGGACGCTGCTGGCCTGGCCGGTGCAAGTGGCCGGATTTGCGGTGCCAGTCTGGGCGTCGGGCATCGCGTTCCTCATTACGGGCAGCCTCGCGGTCTGGGCGTTCCGCTCCAAAGGACAGCCCTTTTCGGCTGTGTAAGCGCGGACCGAGCATGGAGGCTCAATGATCCGGAAGCTGAAATCGGGGGAGTACCGGCTCTACTCGCGCAAGAAGAATCCGAAGACCGGCAAGCGCAGGAATCTCGGCACGTTCAAGTCCCTCGCCGCCGCCAAAAAACACGAGCGCGCGGTGCAGTTTTTCAAGCGCGGGGGCTAGGGCTGGCCATTCGCTCGCGGGCTATATTCAGTCCATGAGCGACGCGCAGGCCTTTCTCACCAGCACGCTCGCCGATCGGTACACGATCGAGCGCATACTCGGCCAGGGCGGCATGGCTACCGTGCACCTGGCCGAGGAGCGGAAGCACAGGCGCAAGGTCGCGATCAAGGTGCTGAAGCAGGAATTCAGCGCTTCCGTGGGTGCCGAGCGCTTCCTGCGCGAGATCGGCATCGCCGCGCAGTTGTCGCATCCACACATCGTACCGCTCATCGATTCCGGTGAATCGGACGGGTCGCTCTACTACGTCTCGCCCTTCATCGCCGGCGGCTCGCTGCGCGACCGGCTGAACATTCAGAGCAAACTGCCGGTCGACGACGCCCTGCGCATCGCCCACGAAGTCGGCGCTGCTCTCGACTACGCTCACCGCAATGGATTCGTCCACCGCGACGTGAAGCCCGAGAACATTCTGTTCGCAGACGATCACGCCCTGCTCGCCGATTTCGGAATTGCGCACGTGTGCATGCCCGAGGGCGAATCACTCACGCTCGCCGGCCTCGCGCTCGGCACGCCCGAGTACATGAGTCCGGAACAGGCGTCCGGTGAAACCGAGATCGGAATCCCGGGCGACATCTACGGTCTTGCCTGCGTTTTCTACGAGATGCTCGCGGGCGAGCCGCCGTTCCGGGGAACGAGCGCGCGCGCAACAATGGCGAAGCAGGTCACGGAAAGGGCTCGTCCTCTCCGGGCACTGCGTCCCGACGCGCCGAGCGGATTCGAGCGAGTGCTCGAGAAGGCGCTGGCGAAGGATCCATCGCAAAGGTACGCCACCGTCGTTGATTTCTGCGACGCTCTGGATCGTGGGAGAGCGGAAGCGAATCGACCCTTCACGGTCACTACGCGCAGCATCGCCGTCCTCCCCTTCGTCAACGCCAGCCCCGATCCCGACAACGAATACCTGAGCGACGGAATCACCGACGAGCTGATCAACGCGCTGGCGAAGGTCGATGGCCTGCGTGTCGCATCTCGCACGTCGGTGTTCGCGCTCAAGGGAAAAGCGCAGGACGTGCGTGCGATCGGAGCATTGCTCGAAGCGTCCGAGGTGCTCGAGGGAACGCTGCGACGCTCCGGGGAGAATCTTCGCATCACGGCGCAGCTCACGTCGACTGACGACGGACGCCTGATCTGGTCGGAGCGCTACGACCGGAAGCTCGACGATGTCTTCGCGATCCAGGACGATATCTCGCGCACGATCGTCGCCAAGCTTCGCTCTACGTCGTTCGCGGACGTTCTCACTATACCGGCCGATCATCACACCGACAACGTGGACGCGTATGGGTTGTACCTCCGCGGCCGGTACGCCTGGAACAAGCGCACGTCGGAGGATGTCGCCCAAGGCATCAAGTACTTCGAGGAGGCTATCGCCGCGGACCCATCGTACGCGCTGGCCTACACCGGGCTCGCAGATTCGTACGCGCTGCACATCGACTACCGGAACGTGCCGGTGCACGAGGGCTTCGAGAAAGCAAAGTTCTACGCGCGGAAGGCCATTGAGCTCGACGATACTCTGGCGGAGGCGCACGCGTCGCTGGCGTGGAGCCTTTTCATTTACGATTGGGACTGGGACGGCGCTGAAAAAGCGTTCCGTCGCGCCATAGAGCTCGATCCCCGCTATGCAACCGCGCACCAGTGGTACGCCTTCATGCTCGCTTCGCAGGGCAAGTTCGACGAGGCGTTGCTCGAGGCCCACACGGCGCAGGAGAACGACCCAGCTTCGGTTTCCGTGCGTCGCAGTCTCGGCTACACCTACGTCTACGCCCGAAAGTACAGGCAGGCTCAGTATCACATGGATCGTGCGATCGCGATGAATCCGACGGCTGAGGAAACGTTCCGTCTTCAGGGGCTCATACTGACATTCGACAAGCAATACGCGGCCGCGGAAAGAGTCTTCCGCGAGGCGCTGGCGTTAGCGCCAGAATCCGGAACCTACACGAAGGTCACGCTCGCGTACTCGCTCGCGTGCGCGGGCGACCTCGCGTACGCCAGACAGATCGCGGCCGAGCTAGAGGAGAAGAGGAAAGCCGACTACGTGTCGCCCGTTGAGTTCGCGATGGTTTACATCGCGCTCGGCGACACACAAAAGGCGCTGGACTGGGTAGAGAGGGCTGTCGACGACCGGCGGGGATGGTCGGCCTACCTTCGCGTCCACCCCGTCCTGGATCCTCTGCGCGGCGAGCCGAGATATGCAGCGCTGGTTCAAAGGATGAAGTTCGGAGCTGGAGGACCATATGAATGAAGCGCAGCGTTGCAAGACGAATCCTCGCTGTCGCTTGGTCCTCACTTCGGTCGCTTCTCTGATAACCGCCGCGACCGCTTGCGCTCCGTCATTTGCCCAAAGCGCGCAATTTGACAAGCTTCCATCCGGCGCGTGGAGCATTATCTCGAGGGACGCTCAGATGACGGTCCTCGCGCGATTACCTGAGAGAAGCGGCACGACGGTTCGAGAGCCATCAGGGCAGCGACCGGTGGCGAGTGTTAGCAACGAGGTGCTGGTCTTCACCGGGTCCGCGAAGCCAATCCATACCCAGGCGACCTTGCGTCAGGTGCCGGCTGTGGGGGTACGCGGAGGCGTTATGCCGGTCCGCTTCGTCGAGGCCGGTGGAAGACAAATCGCTTTCAACCCGCCAGGAGCAGGACCGAGGCTAATCCCCTCGCCGGCCGATCCCACAGTTTATGTGTTCGAGCAGGCAGGCACGCTTCGGCGTCTTACCTCTGGAGGGGTTGTGTCACCCGCAGTGGCGGACGTGGTCCGGAATTTCAATCGACCCGCCCTGCTTGGGAAGGAGAGGCCCGAGGGCAATTACCTCCTTTGGGCTGCCGATCCGTTGTGGAGCACCGATGGTCGATATCTCGCGTACGTGACGAATCGCGAGGCGATCCTCGCAGGTACTGCGGGCCAATCGATCTGGCTCCTCGACGTGGAAGCCGTTAGAGAACGCCCACTACTCGTCGGGCGCGGCGAATCCTTCGGCCCAATTGGATGGCTCGGAAATATTCTGCTTTATACCGACCGGTCAGGCGGCATTTCCTCAATCGATGTCCCGACCGAAAAGCGGCGGAGGGGCATTCCGGGATTCCACCTCGCTGTTAACCGCCAGGGGACGAGTCTGGCTTACGCAGTGGGTGCCAGCCCGGAACAACGGAAAGTGACCGTGCTCCAGTGCGGTGCCCCTTTTGACGTCCCCGCCCCACCCGCTGGCTACATCTACGAGGCTTATGGCGACTTCTCACCGGATGGCAACGCACTCTTGCTGGTCGCGCGGAACAGTGAAGGACAGACCAAGCTGGCCGTCTACAACCTCCTGACTCGAGCAGTCCAGTTCATCGACCTTCGGGCCGTGCCACAGTCGTCTCTGCTCATTAATCGTCCGGCCTGGGTGCAAAACGACGCGGTGCTGGTGACTACGGCCGATCGCAAGTCGGGCGCGGAGCAATCCCAACTCGTCCCAATCACCAGGCAGCGTGGTCACCCTCCCTCACGGCTGGCCCGCGGCGCTGGTAAGATTTGCTGACAAAACAGCTGCCGAGGAGAACACCATGCGGAGTCTCTACGCCCTGAGATCAGTTGCTCGCGTTCTACTGCCTGCTCTCTTGTTTTCTCTTCCTGTCATTTCACAAGCGCAGGGTAGCTGGACGCCCGAGCAGGAATTGAAAGTCAAGGCAGTTGGCGCGGTACGCGTCTCGCCGGACGGGAAAAAGGTAGCCTACACCGTCAGCGATGCCGTGATGACCCCGGACAAGAGCGAGTTTGTCAGCCAGATCTGGGTCGCCAATAACGACGGCAGCGGGGGCGTACAATTGACCTACGCCGAAAAGTCGTCGGCCAACCCGCGCTGGTCGCCCGATGGAGCCAAGCTCGCCTTCACCTCGAGTCGCAGCGGTAAGAGCAATCTTTATGTCCTTCGCCTGGTTGGCGGCGAGGCCGAACAACTCACCGATGTCAAAGGCGGAGTAGGCGCTTTCGCGTGGTCACCCGACGGAACGCGGATAGCGTTCTTGCTGCGCGACGCAGCCAGCGACGACGAAGAGAAAAATACCAAGGGCAAAGACGATTGGCGCTGGGTGGATGAGAGCGTGAAACTCAGCCGCCTGAACGTGCTCAATCTCGACAAGGACGCCAACGGCAAGCGCGAGCCGCGTCGATTGAGTGGAGATGCCAACGTCGAAGGCGATTTCGATTGGTCGCCGGACGGCAGGACGATCGCGTTTACGCGCACAAAAATGCCGAAAGCCGACTATTGGCCCACCTCGGACCTGCTCGCGGTCGATGTTGCAACTGGTGCAGTTAGAACGCTCGCCGCAACTACCGCCGCCGAGTCAGCGCCCAATTATTCGCCCGACGGCAAGTGGATCGCACTTTCCCTTTCGGACGATCCACCCCGCTGGGCTGGATACCAGCGACTGGCGTTGATTCCCGCCGCTGGCGGCGCGCCGAAGCTGCTGGCCGAGACCTTTGACGCGCAACCGGGCGTCATCGATTGGACTGCCGACGGCAAGCGAATCTATTTCGCGGAAACGCGCGGAACGGTCAGTCGTGTTTCCGCGATCGACGTAGCGAGCGGCGCTGTCACCGAGTTGAACCACGGAAACGAAGTGCTCGGCGCTTTTTCGCTCAATCCCGCCGGCACTGTGCTTGGTTTCACCATGCAGGCGCCGGACAAGGCACCCGAAGCTTTCGTGACTAGTACGAGCAAGTTCGCACCCGTTCAAATCAGTCGAGCGAATGCCGGCATGGCGAGCCTTCCAATGGGAAAGACCGAGGTGCTCAAGTGGAAGAGCTCAGACGGCCTCGACGTCGAAGGCCTGTTGACATATCCGGTCGGCTACAAGTCCGGCAGTCGAGTTCCGTTGTTGCTGTTGATCCACGGCGGACCAGCCGGCGTTTTTACGCAAAGCTACCTGGCGGGTCGGGGGACTTATCCGATGGCGACGTTCGTGTCGCGTGGGTTCGCACTTCTGCGCGTGAACCCGCGAGGCTCCTCAGGATACGGCCAGAAGTTTCGCTTCGCGAACATCAAGGACTGGGGCGGCGGCGACTATAAAGACATAATGACCGGAGTCGACCGCGTGGTAGAGATGGGCGTAGCGGATCCGGAGCGTCTGGGTGTCATGGGCTGGAGTTACGGCGGGTACATGACCTCGTGGGTCATCACTCAAACACATCGCTTCAAGGCCGCCTCGGTCGGCGCGGGTGTCACGAACCTGATGAGTTTCATCGGCACCGCCGACATTCCGAGCTTCCTTCCCGACTATTTCGGCGCCCAACCATGGGAAAACCTGGATGTCTATCGCACCCACTCGGCGATGTTCAACGTCAAGGGCGTCAACACCCCGACGCTGATTCAGCATGGTGAAGCGGACGAGCGCGTGCCGATCTCGCAAGGCTATGAGTTGTACAACGCGCTCAAGGTGCAGAATGTCCCGGTGCGGATGATCGTCCTGCCACGGATGCCGCACGGGCCAGACGAGCCAAAGATGGTTTTGAAAACCAAGCAGACCAATCTCGAGTGGTTCGAGAAGTATCTCGGCCTGTCGAGAAATGCGAACGCCGCTACGACCAATTGAATGGAGCTCAATTAGGGAGAACTATCGCGGCCCGCCAGGCGAGCCTGCATCCGAGAGATCGAACCTCGCTGCTTCTTCGTACCTGGCAGGGCCGCCACCCAACCGGCTGCGGTAAAGAATCAGCGCGGTGACTGTTGTCTCGATGGCATAGCTGTGGTTTTGCGCCAACAGAGCGGTGATGTTCTGAGGAGGATCGATCCTGCTCAGGGTCAGGTGTGGTGTGAAGCGTCTGCCTTCCGCGACGAACCCCGCGTTGCGCGCGGCATCCTCGGCGATCGCGGCCAGGTCGGACAGTCTCTCACCGCCGCGTGTCACTCCCAGCCACAGAACGCGCGCGCGGCGCGGATTCGGAAACGCGCCAAACTCGCCGAACCGGATCTGAAATACTGACCCGAGGTTGGCGCTGGAAAGACGGGCGATGATGGTGTCTCGCGCTTCCCGACTCGTTGGTCCCAGAAACCGCAGCGTGAAATGCCATTTCTCGGCGGCAACGAGCTTGCCCGGAAAAGCCTTCGGCAAGACACGCACAATCGCTGCGCGCGCATCGGGCGTCACCGGAACTCCGATGAAGAGCCGCTCGGGTTTTGCGCCGTCCGGTGAGCTCACTCGACTGCTAGAGGATGTATCGCCTCAGGTCTTCGTCGTCCGCGATGGTCTTGAGCCTGCTCTGAACCAGCTCCCGATCAACCTTGACCGTCTTCACGCCGCTGTCTGGAAGGCCGAACAACACTTCCTCCAACAGCGTCGTCATGACGGTGTGCAGTCTGCGGGCGCCGATGTTCTCCATTCGCTCGTTCACGTGCGCCGCGATCTTCGCGATCTCGGCCACGCCATCATCCGTGAACTCCAGCTTCGCTCCATCCGCCTCGACGAGCGCAGAGTACTGCTTGGTGAGAGCGTTCTCGGGCTCGGTCATGATGCGGACAAAATCGGCCTCGGTGAGCGACTGGAGCTCGACACGGATCGGAAACCTTCCCTGCAGCTCTGGGATGAGATCGCTCGGCTTGGCGACGTGGAAGGCACCCGCCGCGATGAAGAGCACGTGATCGGTCTTCACCATCCCGTGCTTAGTGTTGACGTTGGAACCCTCAACGATTGGAAGCAGATCGCGCTGCACTCCCTCGCGTGAGACATCGGGCCCGCCCGAATTGGGCCCGCGCTGGCCGGCGATCTTGTCTATCTCGTCGAGGAAGATGATTCCCATCGTCTGAACGCGCTCGAGCGCATCGGCGGTGACGTCTTCCTTGTTGATCAGTTTCTCGAGCTCCTCCCCGAGCAAGATTCGCCTTGCCTCGGTGACCTTCACCGTCCGGCGCTTCTTTCGCTTCGGAAGCATGTCCTGCAGCATCTCGGAGATGTTGTCCATCCCCTCCGGCGCGCCCTGCGGCACCATCATGTCGAACATCACCGGAGACTGCTGCGTGACTTCAATCTCGATCTCGCGCTCGTCGAGCTGGCCATCGATGAGCAGCTGCTTGAGCTTCTCGCGGGTGCGGCTGTAGCGTACCTCGGACGCGTCGGTCTCGTGCGTTGTTGAGCCGCTGGGTGAGACGACGAAGAGGTGCGCGCCGCCGGCCGCCGCCGATGGCGACGCCGCCTGCTTGATGTCGGGCGGCACAGGCAGCAGCAGATCGAGCAGCCGCTCCTCCACTTTCAGCTTGGCGACCTCCTGCACTTCGGTCTCGCGCTCCAGGCGCACCATGTTGACCGCGCTCTCGACGAGATCGCGCACCATCGATTCGACATCGCGGCCGACGTATCCGACCTCGGTGAACTTCGACGCTTCGACTTTCACGAACGGCGCGCCAGCGAGCCGTGCGAGCCTGCGGGCGATCTCGGTCTTGCCGACGCCGGTCGGGCCGACGAGGATGATGTTGTTGGGCGAGATCTCGTCGCGGATCGCGTCGGGCGCGCGCTGGCGGCGCCAGCGATTTCGGAGCGCGATCGCGACAGCTTTCTTTGCGTCGCCCTGACCGACGATGTAGCGATCGAGCTCTTCGACGATCTGCTTCGGCGTCAGCGTGGCGAGGCGCTCGAGTGCCTGTTGCGTTCGGGGAGAAGCCATCAGCTAGGTTCCAGCACTGTGATGTTGGCGTTTGTGTAGACACAGATCTCGGCGGCGATCTCGAGACCCTTCTGCACGATGTCGCGCGCGGGCAGTTCTGTGTTCTCGAGCAGAGCACGCGCGGCAGAGAGCGCGTACGACCCGCCGGACCCTATCGCCAGGATTCCATCATCGGGCTCGATGATGTCGCCGGTGCCGGAGATTATGAATCCGTGCTCGCGATCTGTGACCGCGAGGAGCGCTTCCAGCCGCCTCAGGACGCGGTCGCTGCGCCAATCCTTCGCCAGCTCAACCGCAGCGCGGGGAAGGTTGTTCGGATACTTCTCGAGCTTCTCCTCGAACTTCTCGAACAGCGTGAATGCGTCGGCGGCCGCTCCCGCGAAGCCCGCCAGGAGCTTGCCGCCGCGAAGGGTCCGGACTTTCTGGGCATTGGACTTCATCACCGTCTGGCCGACCGTAACCTGTCCGTCTCCGCCCAGCGCCACCTGTCCGTCGCGCCGTACGGAGAGGATTGTGGTCGATCTGACGCGCTCGAGCTGGCGTTTCATCGCTTCAAATTAACAGGCGCGGGGTGGTCGGCGAGGCATAACGCTTCCGGTCGCGCCCCCTTCTTGCATTCAAGAAACGCATGAAACTGGAACAATTCCCCATACTCCTGGGGGTGCTGGTGGCGCTGATAGGGCTCACGATCGCCCTCGACGCCTGGCAGAGGGGTGGCGTCGCCCCTTTACGTGAGCGCCGTCGCCGCACGCGGGCCCTCCCTCACAAGGCGGGTCAGACCCTTGTAGCACTCGGAACCCTCTGCATGGCCGCGGCGCTCATGGGCCGCGACACTTGGCGCTGGGGAACCATCAGCGTCCTGGCGGGAAGTTCGTTGCTCATCATCGGGGCGATAATGAACCGGAAGTACCTAAGAGAGGTGCTCATATTCCGGGGAGCGGCGCGTCGAGGGGTCGGAGAACAGAATTCGCGGCTGAATCAAACTCCGTCGAAGCCGACGCGAATTCGGTAGCCTCAGGTTTTTT